>OJGU01000317.1_pt1 | contig 30999 bp, 25 predicted proteins | sample 1594741 | NCBI WGS metagenome assembly OJGU01 (sample SAMN05416841, study PRJEB24817) | seawater metagenome | isolation source: Sea water | place: Canada:Atlantic | collected 2013-07
CAGCGTCAGATGTGTATAAGAGACAGCAATCAAAACCATCTTTTTGGTTCATTTTGTTTAGTACTTTAATGCCTTGCCAGATGCCTAGCTCTTCACTTATGTGTTGCATAGAAGATATTAAGGCTGGAATTCCGGCTGCTTTTTCTTTACGTTCCGTAAGTTTTAGATTGCTAAACTCCTCTGGAGGAACAATTTGTACTTTTCTATTTGACATACCAATATGTTTTGATGCTTACAAATATAATAAAACTCTAATAAGTTGGAAGTCGGAAGACCGAAGTCGGAAGACCGAAGTTTTTCCAATTAAACTTCTAAACTTTTTCTTTAATAGTTTTATACTCATTTTCAGAAATTACATCGCAATAAGCTTCATAATTAATACTTAAATCTTCAATTAAATTTCTGTCAGGTAAAATTTTGGCTTTAAAGTGATGAAGCGTATAAGCGTTGCCAAGCACCTGAATTTCTTCAAATTCCTCTTTGGAGATAATCTTAAAATAAGATTTGTTGTTTTTATATTTTCTATAAATAGGATAATTTATATTTGAAGTGTCTGTCATGAATAAAAATTAAGCTTTAAAAGGCTCGTAAAGCTAAGAAAAACCTAAACAATAATTAGTAAAAATTAACAAAAAATAAAGAACATTTTTTAGTACTTTCGCAACAATTATTTTCAAAAATTTATGAGCGATTTATCAGATAAAATAATAGGAGAGGGGTTAACCTACGATGACGTGTTAATGGTACCTGCCTATTCAGAAGTGCTTCCTAGAGAAGTTTCAATTACAACGAAATTCACTAAAAAAATTGAGCTTAAAACACCAATAGTTTCTGCTGCTATGGATACCGTAACAGAATCTAAATTGGCTATTGCTATAGCTCAAGAAGGAGGAATAGGGGTGTTGCATAAAAACATGACTATTGAGCAACAAGCAGAAAAAGTGAGAATTGTTAAGCGTTCTGAAAGTGGTATGATTCAAGATCCTGTTACTATATTGAATGGAGCAAATGTTGGTGATGCATTGGCATTAATGTCTAAACATAAAATAGGTGGTATTCCTGTTGTAAACGAACAAAAAAAATTGGTTGGAATCGTGACCAATAGGGATTTGCGTTTTCAGAAAAATATGGAAACGCCTATTGCTCAGGTAATGACTTCTGAAAATATTATTACCGCTCAACAAGGAACTAATTTAGAAAAAGCTAGAGAGATTCTTCAAGAATATAAAATTGAAAAATTGCCTGTAGTAAATGAAAATAATGAACTAATTGGTTTAATTACATATAAAGACATCAAAAAAGTTATTCTTAAACCAAATGCTTGTAAAGATGAGTACGGAAGATTGAGAGTAGCAGCAGCAGTTGGAGTAACTGCAGATGTGTTAGAGAGAGTAGGGGCTTTAGAAAAAGCTGGAGTTGATGCTGTAATTATAGATACTGCTCACGGACATTCAAGAGGAGTGATAGAAACATTAAAAACAGTTAAGTCAACTTTTCCAAACTTGCAAGTAGTAGTAGGAAATATTGCTACTAAGGAAGCAGCTTTAGCATTGGTAGAAGCTGGAGCAGATGCAGTGAAAGTAGGAATTGGACCAGGCTCCATTTGTACTACAAGAATTATAGCAGGTGTTGGTGTTCCGCAACTTTCGGCAGTAATGATGGTTGCCGAAGGATTAAAAGGTACAGGTGTACCGATGATTGCTGATGGTGGAATTAGATTTACCGGAGATATTGTAAAAGCTTTATCGGCAGGAGCAGATTCAATTATGGCAGGCTCATTGTTTGCAGGTGTTGATGAATCACCGGGAGAAACCATCATTTATGAAGGTAGAAAATTTAAGGCATACAGAGGTATGGGGTCAATAGAAGCCATGCAAAAAGGTTCTAAAGATAGATATTTTCAGGATGCTGAAGATGATATCGCTAAATTGGTTCCAGAAGGAATTTCGGGAAGAGTACCTTACAAAGGGTTTTTAAGCGAAGTAATCTATCAAATGATTGGCGGATTAAAAGCAGGGATGGGTTATTGTGGAGCAAAAAATATTGAAGAGTTGAAAAAAGCTAAATTTATAAGAATAACAGCTTCCGGAATGAATGAAAGTCATCCGCATAATATTACCATTACTAGAGAAGCTCCTAATTATTCTAGACGTTAGGAATTGGAAATTAAACGAAAACTAAAAATTAAATTAGAATAAAAATGAAAAAATTAATTGTTTGTATAAGTTTCTTATTAGGAACATTGGTAGTTTTTGCTCAGAAAAATGATAGTCCGATATTAATGGAAATTGGAGACAAAAAAATCACCTTAGAAGAGTTTGAAGCCATTTACAATAAAAACTCAGACAATAAAAAAAATACGAAAGAAGAAGTGGAAGATTATTTAGATTTATACATTAAATTTAAATTAAAAGTAGTTGAAGCTGAAGATTTAGGAATGGATACTTTACCTGCTTTTATACAAGAATTAGAGGGGTATAGAAAGCAGTTAGCCCAACCTTATTTAAGTGATAGAGAAGTTACTGAAAAGTTAATTGAAGAGGCTTATGAAAGAATGAAATATGATGTTAAGGCAGCTCATATTTTAGTGAAAGTGACTTTAGAAGCAGATCCAAAAGATACTTTGGCAGCTTATAACAAAATAATGAAAATTAGAAAAAGAATTGTTGGTGGAGAAGATTTTGAAAAAGTAGCTGCAGAAGTTTCTGAAGATCCTTCAGCAAAAAACAATCAAGGTAATTTAGGTTATTTTTCAGCTTTTCAAATGGTTTATCCTTTTGAAACAGTGGCTTACGAAACTGAAGTAGGGAAAATTTCTATGCCTGTAAGAACGAGTTTTGGTTATCACTTAGTAAAAACTATTGATAAAAGAAAAGCCAGAGGAATTATGAAAGTAGCTCACATAATGGTAAGAGCAGATAAAAAGTTAGGTGAAGAAGAAATTAATCAAAAAAAGGAAAAGATAGATGAAATCTATACAAAAGTAACTGCTAAAGATGCTGATTTTACGGCTTTAGCAAGACAATACTCTGAGGATAAAGAATCTGCTAAAAGAGGCGGAGAGTTGCCTGCTTTTGGTGCCGGAAAAATGGTAGAAGAGTTTGAAACAGCTGCTTTCGCTTTAGAAAATGATGGAGATATTTCAGCACCTATACTTACAGATTACGGTTGGCACATCATTAAACGTTTAGAGTTGAAAAACTTAGAATCTTATGAGGAATTATATCCAACATTAAAAGCTAAAGTAGCAAGAGATTCCAGAGCAAATAAGAGTAAAGAAATTGTAATTGAAAATATTAAGAAAGAGAATAATTTTAAAGAAGACCTAAAAAGAAGAAACGATTTTTATACAGCTGTAGACCAAAAGAAGTTTAACAAAGGAGAATGGAAGGCTGAAGATGTTGCTAAATTGGATAAAGTAATGTTCGGGTTTTATCCAACAGATGGAGAAAAATTTGAATACAAACAAACACAATTTGCTAAAAGATTAGAAAACCACATGAGTAGAAATGAACCTATTAATGTAGACTTAAAGCCTTACATTAATAAACTATACAATACTGTAGTTGAAGAAATGACTATGAGATTTAAAAACAGAAGACTTCCTGTTGTTAACAAAGAGTTTAGAATGTTGTTGCAAGAATACAGAGAAGGCATTTTGTTGTTTAACATTACTGATGAAAAAGTATGGAGTAAAGCAGTTAAAGATACTACAGGTTTGGAAGCTTTTTATGAAACTAACAAACAAAATTATATGTGGGGAGAACGCGCAGATGCAGTTATCTACAAATGTAGCAACGAAAAAGTAGCTAAAAAAGTAGAGAAATTAATCAAAGCGAAAGCTAAAAAAGGATATAGTAATGAGGATATTCTTAAACAAATTAATAAAGACAGCCAGCTTGATTTAACTATTGAAGAAGGTAAATTTACTAAAGAACAAAATGAATTAGTTGCTAAAGCTAAATGGGAAAACAAAGCGGTAACTAAATTTAACAACGAAAATGAAGTTGTATTGATTGAAGTAAAAGAAGTATTAGCTCCTCAACCTAAATTATTAGATGAAGTAAGAGGGTTGGTAACTTCAGATTATCAAAACAAATTAGAAAAAGAGTGGGTAGAAACATTAAGAAAAAAATACCCTGTAAAAATCCATAAAGAAGTATTGTCTAAGTTACAGTAATTATAATAGTTAATGGTGGTTATCAAATAACAAAGAACAATGAAACAACTGATAGGAGTCGCTATAATTTTACTTTCACTTGTTTCTTGTGAGTTAGATTTTTTTGCAAAACAAGAAGAAGATGACAAACAAGATGTTGTTGTAGAACTGGGAGAATATCAGTTAAAATTGAAAGAAATTGAAAATTTAACGTTAACAGGTATTACTAAAGAAGACAGTTTAACGATTGTAAATAATTTTATTGAAAATTGGATTAAAGAAAAATTAGTCTTGCAAAAAGCAGAGCTTAATTTAGATCAAAATCAGCAAGATTTTAAAAAACAATTGGAAGATTACAGAACAACACTTCTAATTTATACTTATGAAAAAGAGTTAATAAAACAAAAATTAGACACTTTTGTAGCTGAAGATGAGATTAAAGCCTATTACGATAAAAATCCTGAAAATTTTAAACTGATAAACGATATCGTTAAAGTGAAGTTTATGAAAGTGCCATTAAAAGCACCTAAAATTAAAAGAGTAAAAAAGAATTTTGCTTCAAATGAAGAAAAAGACCAGCAAGAAGTAAAAGAATATGCACATCAATATGCCGAAAAATTTTATTTTAACGAAGAAGAATGGATAGAAGTAAATGATTTAAAAAAAGAACTACCTTTATCGGTTAATTATCAAATTGCGGCAAACAACAATATGGTGCTTGAAGATTCGTTAGCCTATTATTTTTTAAAAATTAACGACCATATAAAAAGTGGAGATGTTGCTCCTTTAGCATTTGAAACTAACAACATTAGAAACATCATTATTAATAAGAGAAAACTTAATCTTTTAAAGAAATTAAAACACGATTTATACCAACAGGCAATTAACTCTAACAAAGTTAAGTTTTACAATAAACAAGAAGATAAACAAGAATAAAACTAATTTTAAGTTTGAGATTAGACAACTGAGAAAAATAGACATATGATAATAAATATAAAAAACATACTCTTCCTTACGCTAATTTTAATTGGCAGTACATTAAAAAGTCAAACTGATGGGAAAGTATTAGATAAGACAATTGCCGTGGTGGGAGGAGAAATGTTGTTATTTTCCTCTTTAGAAACTCAAATAGTTTCTTTAAAATCTCAAGGAGTAATTGTAGATGATGATAATAAATGCGAAATAATGGAAGAGTTATTATTTCAAAAATTATTAATTCATCAAGCAAAACTAGATAGTTTGGAAGTTAGTGATGAAGAAGTGGAGATGGAAATTGATAGAAGGTTAAATTATTTTATTGCACAAATTGGTTCTGAGCGAAAATTGGAGCAATACTATAAAAAGACCATTAAAGAAATTAAAGAAGAGTTTAGAGGTACGGTTAAAGATCAAATGGTTAGTCAGCGTATGCAAGGAAAAATTACTTCGGGACTAACTATTACGCCAAAAGAAGTGAGAGATTTCTACAAAAAAATTCCTGAAGACTCAATACCAATGATAGAATCGGAAGTGAAGTATGCTCAAATATTGATTTATGCTAAAGAAAGCGAAGAAGAAATAAATGCAGCTAAAGAACGAATTCAAGCCATTAGAGATAGAATTATTAAAGGTGAAGACTTTTCAACCTTAGCGATTCTTTATTCAGAAGATGAAGGTTCAGCTAAAAATGGTGGAGAAATAGGTTTTTTAGGACGAGCAGAATTAGTTCCTGAATACTCAGCTACCGCTTTTAAATTAAAAAATACCGCAGTTTCTGAAATTGTGAAAACCAAGTTTGGCTTTCATATTATTCAATTAATAGAAAGAAGAGGTCAAAAAGTTAATACCAGACATATCCTTATCAAAATTAAAGTAAGCGAAAAAGAAGTTCAAAATGCTAAAAATCTGGCGGATAGCATTTACAATGCATTGCCAACAGATACATTAACCTTTGGCGATTATGCTTTAAAATATTCTAACGATGAAAGTTCAGCCAAAAGCGATGGAGTAGTTGCTAACCCTCAAACAGGTACTGCGTTTTTTAGTTTAGATGAAGTAGAACCACAAGTTTATTATACCTTAGAAAAACTTAAAGAAGGAGAAATTTCAAAACCTGTTCCTGCTCAATCTGCTGATGGTAAAAAAGGATATAGAATAGTTCAACTAATTAGTAAAACAGAACCTCATAAAGCTTCGTTAGAAACAGATTATTCTAAAATTCAACAAGCAGCATTAGGAGCTAAAGAAGGAGAACATACATTAAAATGGATTAAAGAAAAGTTAGCAGATACACACGTTAACATTAGTGATGAATATAAAGGTTGTTCATTTGAAAATCCTTGGGTAAAATAATTTTTACCGTTAACTAAAAAACTATACTATGTCAGAAAATAAATATAAATCAGAAGTTGAAGCAATAGATGACTTTGTTAAAAGATACGATATTTTAAAACAAGAAATTGGGAAAGTAATTGTAGGGCAAGATGAGGTAATAAAAAGTGTGTTAATTTCTATTTTTAGTAGAGGACATTGTTTGTTGGTGGGGGTACCTGGTTTGGCAAAAACCTTACTTATTAATACATTGGCAGATGCATTAGGATTGAGCTTTAACAGAATTCAATTTACTCCAGATTTAATGCCGTCAGATATTATTGGTTCTGAAATTTTAGATGAAACAAAGAACTTTAAATTTATTAAAGGTCCTTTATTTGCTAACATTATTTTAGCTGATGAGATTAACAGAACACCTCCAAAAACACAATCGGCATTATTAGAGGCTATGCAAGAGAAAACCGTTACAGCCGCAGGAAATCATTATAAATTAGACAACCCTTTCTTTGTGCTGGCAACTCAAAACCCTATAGAACAAGAAGGAACCTATCCTTTGCCTGAAGCTCAGTTAGACAGGTTTATGTTTAATATTTGGGTAGATTATCCTAAATATGCTGAAGAGTTAGCCATTGTAAAAGCTACTACAACAGATAGTGATATCCAATTAAATAAAGTAATGACTGCTGATGAAATTATTTTCTTTCAGAATTTAATAAGAAAACTACCTGTTGCAGAAAATGTATTGGAGTATGCTGTGAAGTTGGTATCTAGTACCAGACCGGGTAATGAGTTCTCTCCCGAAATAGTGAATAATTATTTAAGTTGGGGAGCAGGACCAAGAGCTTCACAATATTTAATTGTTGGAGCTAAATGTCATGCGGCACTTAATGGGAAATATTCTCCGGATATTGATGATGTAAAAGCTGTAGCAACACCAATTTTAAGACACAGAATTGTAAGAAATTACAAAGCAGAAGCAGATGGCTATTCTATAGAAAAAATTATAGAAGCTTTGTTATAAAAGCTTTTTGGCTGTTTTTACAAATTTCATTTAACATCTTTTAAGACGACATGTTTTAAATTGCCTTATATTATGGCTAATTTAGAAGCATGCACTTCCTTAAGGTTATTATTACAACTCATATCGAGTTGATGCACAAATTTACTTTATGAGATTGTACAATCTTTATTTACTTTCGGAGTAAGCCGAAAATCCCGAAAAAGAGTAGGCGTTATTTTTCAAAAAATATACATTATGAACAGAGAAGAATATAAAAAAGAAGCAAAATCAACAATTGACGAAGTTTTTAATCAAATAAATGAGTTAGAAGCTAAAAAAGAAAATGCTAAAGAAGAAGTTAAAGCGAGTTATAATGAGAAATTAGCTGAACTAAAAGCTAAAAGAGACGAAATGCAAACCAAATACGAAGACTTACTAACTTCTTCGGAAGATAAATGGGAAGAAGTAAAGGATACTTTTGATAGTGCTTCTAACTCATTTAAACAAGGTTTTTCGGAATTAACTACCTTGGTTAAATAATAGAAAACTTGGCGAGTTGATAAAAAAAAAGCAACCTAAATTATTTAGGTTGCTTTTTTTATAAGGTTAGCTTTTATAGCTTAATTACATGAATTTATCCATTACTTTTTGACTTACACCAACATTAGAGAAACCTCCATCGTGAAATAAGTTTTGCATGGTTACATATTTAGTTAAATCAGAAAATAGAGAAATGCAATAATCTGCACAAGCTAATGCACTTGCATTACCTAATGGAGACATGTCTTCAGCATAATTAATAAATGCATCAAATCCTTTCACACCACTTCCAGCTGTTGTAGCTGTAGGCGATTGAGAAATAGTGTTTACTCTTACTTTTTTATCTATTCCAAAATGATATCCAAAATTTCTAGCAATAGATTCCAATAGTGCTTTGGCATTAGACATATCATTATAATTGGGGAAAACTCTTTGTGCAGCAATATAAGATAATGCTAAAATTGAACCCCAATCATTCATTACATCTTTTTGCATGGCCACTTTCATTACTTTATGAAAAGAAATAGCAGAAATATCCATTCCTTTCATGTAATATTCATAGTTGTTTTCTGTATAGGGGATACCTTTTCTTACGTTTAATGACATTCCTATGGAGTGAAGAATAAAGTCTATTTTACCGAATTTTTTAGTTGCAGCATCAAATAACTTTTCTAAATCTTCTATTGATGTTGCATCTGCAGGAATAACATCAGAGTTGGTTTTTTTGGCTAACTCATCTAATTCTCCCATTCTTATAGCAACAGGTGCATTGGTTAAAATAAATTCTGCACCTTCCTCATGAGCTCTTTCTGCAACTTTCCATGCTATAGAATGTTCGTTTAACGCTCCGAAGATGATTCCTTTTTTTCCTTTTAATAAATTAGTAGACATTTTTCTTTCTTTTATAAAAACTTTTTAGAGCCACAAATATAGTGAGATTAATAAAATAAAAGCTAAAGATTTAGACTTAATTACACTCTTACCCTTTTCTTGTGGTTTTTCAGCCTATTTTACAGCTAATAAATGACGTGCATTTTCTTTTGCTGCTCCTGTTAGTTCCTTTCCACTTAGCATTTTAGCAATTTCGTCAATTCTGTCGTCATCCATAAGCACTTTCATTTTAGTAAGGGTTTTGTTTTGATGGTTTTCTTTATAAATTTTAAAATGAGTATTTCCTTTGGCTGCAACCTGTGGTAAATGAGTTATAGCAATTATCTGAATTTTTTTGCTCATCAGTTCCATAATGGCAGCCATTTTATAAGCAATATCTCCAGATACACCAGTATCTATTTCATCAAAAACAATGGTTTGTATGGAAGAATTTTCTGCTAAAATAGCTTTTATGGTAAGCATTAACCTAGATAGTTCTCCTCCTGAAGCTGTTTTGTGTAAAGGTTTTAAAGTCATACCCTTATTGGCAGAAAACATAAATTCTATTTGGTCTATTCCTGTAATAGCAAATTCTTTATTCACTTGATGTTCAATTTTAAAAGAAGCATCTTCCATCCCTAATTCTTTAAGGTTGCCAATGATGTTTTTTTCTAAGGCTTTAAAACTATTTGTTCTTTTGGCAGATAACTTTTCAGCAATATTCAACAGTGTTTTTTTACGTTGTTCAATTTCTTTTTTCAGTTGTTGTATTTTTTCTTCAGCAGAATTAATATCGTTTAACTGATTTTCGAGTTTATTTTTTAACTCCATTAGCTCGTCAGAATCTGCTACTTTATGTTTTTGTGTTAGAGCATAAATGCTGTTTAGTCTACTGTTGAGGTAGTCTAATTTAGAAGCATCAACATCTACATTGTCGTTTTCTGCATCAATTTCTCCAGCAAGGTCTTTTAATTCTATTAAAACGGTGTTTAATCGTTCTAAGAGCTGACTATAACCCTCAGAACAATGACTAATTTTTGAGAAGCCTTGTGTAATAGTGTTCATTCTGGAAATGATACTATCATCACTATTTAAAAGTAAATTTGCCGAAAGTTGTAAAGTAGTGTGAATTTGTTCGGCATTATTAATAATTTCTAACTGACTTTCAATATTGGCTTGTTCTCCCGATTGAAGTTTTAAGGATTTCAATTCTTCCAACTGAAAAGAAAGGTAATCTAAATCAGATTTTGCTTCATTTTCTGTGCGGAGCAATTGCTGATAACTTTGTTGTAATTTTTGATATTCGGAAAAATGCTGTTTATATTCTTTTAAAAGTTCATCGGTGTTGGCAAAAGCATCTATCACTTCTGTTTGAAAATCAGATGAATTAAGCTCTAAGGTTTCGTGTTGAGAATGAATATCTATTAAGGTTAACGATAATTCTTTAATCGTATTGAGGTTTACAGGAGTATCGTTTATAAAAGCTCTGGATTTACCATTGGCACTTATTTCTCTTCTAACTATAATGGGAAATTCTAAATCTAAATCATTGCTTTTAAAAAATGGAGCAACCAATTTTTCGAAAACATTAAACGTACCTTCTACCACACATTTTTTTTCTTTATCGTTGAGAACGGAAGTATCTGCTCGCTGACCAAGAATGAGCGATAAAGCTCCTAAAAGTATAGATTTTCCTGCTCCGGTTTCTCCCGTTATCACAGTAAAATCATTGTTAAAATTAAGCTGAAGTTGCTCAATAATAGCGTAATTTTTAATGACAAGCGATTGCAGCATAGTTGGTTTTTTGATGTTAAAATTTCCAACTCAAAAATACATGTTTTTAATAGAAATATGAGAATTAGTATGGAAGTTTATGAGCTTTGGTTTTTTCTAATAACAGAGTATGAATAAAGGTAAAGGTTAGAAAGTAGTTATTTTCTAATTTCTTTATATTTACTTCCGTTCATGGGATTTATTTTATCGAGTAAAGTAATCACCTCACTTTTTTCGTTAGCAAGACCACCTTTAAAAAGGTTTACAATCTCATCGGCTTTAGAATTAAAGAAAACCTGTAAATGAAAAGCTCCCGGTTTGGCTTTATAAACATTATCTAGAAGTTTTAAACTCTCTAACACTTTAGCTCTACCTTTGGCAACATCCTTAGCCATTTCATCAAAACCCAAACGGTGGTATTCGTAATAACATTGTCTTAACGATTCGTGAGTTGGATGAAGCAAATCTTGCACGATCCAATATCTGTTAGTGTTATTTTCAAAAGCTTTCCAGCCCGGTTCGGCAGCTCCCTGAGCATTAGATACAATTTTTTGAGCTTGTAAAAAATAAGGAGTTCCGCCTTTTAATTCGAAAGAATCGTAATCTAAACCAATAATAATGTAGGCATAAAAAGCCAACACAGAAGTAAGGTTAGAGAGGTGTGAATTTTCTGAATATTGTAAGTTGTCAAATTCGTTAAACCTAAATTCAAATTCTTTATCAATATGATTGAGCAAAGTACTGTTGTAGGAACTGTTAAAAACCGGTCTTCTAGATTGAACCTGAATGGTAGCTTTAAACTCTGTAGCAGAAACCATCTCATTTACATTGATTAAGATAGAACATTCAATTCTTTCGTTTGGCTGATAAACGTGGTTAGTCCATTTCCGACTATTCATAAATTCAAAAATGTTTTTTTCCATAACGTCAAAAACACTTTTGTCGGTAGCCTGAACTTGCGTGGAGTTAATTTGTACTTTACAATCTAGTTCCTGAGCGGAAACGCTCATAAATAAACTTATGCAGCAGCTTAATAGTACTATTTTTATATATTCAATCATTTTTTAGAAAAATGTTTGGTTAAAATAATGTTGAAGATATCTTCTGCAACTTTTACCTTCGACTTCAACTCAAAATTAGTAATATTATTGTTTTTGTCTATAAGTGTTATTTTGTTTGTTTCGTGGTTAAATCCTGCACCTTTGTCGTTTAAAGAATTTAAAATAATGTAATCTAAGTTCTTTTTAGCCAATTTCTTTTTGGCATTTTCAATTTCGTCATGTGTTTCGAGAGCAAAACCAATTAACAATTGATTTTTGGTTTTAATTTTTCCTACTGAGGCTAAAATATCTTTTGTTGGTTTTAGTTGAATTATTAATTCATTTGTTTTGGAAGTTTGTTCAGCTTTTTTAATTTTTTTATCGGTGCTCATTGCAGGAGTAAAATCTGCTACAGCTGCAGCCATAATAATAATGTCAGTATTTTTAACTTGCTGATGAACGGCATTGTACATGTCTTCAGCAGTAACCACATTAATTCTATTAATATTTTCTGAAGTTGTAATTTTTGTCGGCCCGATAATTAAATCTACATCGGCACCTAAATTAGCAGCATGTTCGGCAAGTGCAATGCCCATTTTTCCTGTAGAAAAGTTACTGATAAACCTTACAGGGTCAATTTTTTCTATAGTTGGTCCTGCGGTAATCAATAATTTTTTTCCTTTAAGTGGGAGAGAAGTTGTAAAATGCTTTTTAATAGCTTCAAAAATTTGTTCAGGCTCTTCCATTCTTCCTTCTCCACTAAGTCCACTAGCAAGTTCTCCTGATGGAGCATTTAGTATTTTGTTTCCAAATTTTTCTAATTGTTTTAAATTGGTTTTTAGGGTAGGATGTTGGTACATATCTAAATCCATTGCCGGAGCGATTAAAACAGGGCATTTGGCTGAAAAATAGCAAGCCAATAGGAAGTTATCACAAATACCATTAGCAAATTTAGCAATGGTATTGGCAGTAGCAGGAGCAACAACAAAAAAGTCAGCCCAAAGGGCTAACTCTACATGGTTGTTCCAATTATTCGATTCGTTTTTAAAAGTAGTTAAAACAGGATTTTTAGAAAGTGTTGCTAGCGTTAAAGGAGTAACAAAATCTAATGCTGAAGAAGTTGCTGTAACCTTTACATTAGCACCGGCTTTAATCAACAAACGGATTAAAAGAGGTATTTTATAGGCAGCAATTCCACCGGTAATACCTAGGAGAATATTTTTGCCTTTTAGCATGGTTAATTATGCTTTATCGGCATCAGGATTTTTGATGAATAATTTTTCATCTAAAAATTCTTTTAATGCCATTGCGTTAGTTTTTGGTAAACGCTCGTAAAATCTAGAGATTTCAATTTGCTCTCTGTTTTCAAAAACCTCTTCTAAATTGTCAGTTGTTGATGCAAATTCCTGAATTTTATTAACTAATTCTTCTTTTAAATCAACAGCAATTTGATTAGATCTTTTAGCAACTGCTACAACAGATTCGTAGATGTTTCCTGTAACGTCTTCAATTGCTTGTAAGTCTCTGGTAATTGTAGATGTTTCTGCGTTTGTGGTTTTGAAATTCATGTTGTTATAAATTTTCTAGTTTAATTTTATTTTGTTCTTCTTCCATTTTGGAATAAATATTTTGAGCTTCCTTTAAATATTTACTTTCCCCAAATGAATCTGCAAAGTTATAATAAGCTTCGATAGTATTGCCAATTCTTTCTAATTTTTTTTCTTTAACACTGTTTATGGCTAATAAATAGTGTGATTTTAAGATTAAAAAGTTCAATTCTTCCATATGTTTAGTGTCCGGATAGTCTTTTATATGGTTACCCAAAGCCACAATTGAAGCTTTATAATCCTGTATTTTAAAATATTGTTTGGCGTTTTGGTAAGATTTAGTTTCTAATTTAACTCTTAATTTATCCATTAAAACATTGCTAGAATCAACTAAATGATGCTCCGGAAAAGTATTAATAAATACTTGTAGTGAGTTAATTGCATTGTAAGTTTCTGTTTGGTCAAGTTCGGGTGTAGGTGATAATAAATATTGTGAATATCCGTGCATAAACAACATTTCTTCTACATGTTTGCTGGTAGGATAGGTGGTAGCAAATTTTTTGAAATGGTAAGCAGCAGCATAAAGCAAATTAGACTGATAATTTGAATAAGCATAAAGAAAATAAACTTTTTCAGCTCTATCAGTTCCTCTTAGTAAAGGTATTAATTCTTCTAAAAGAGGAATAGCTCTGTCATATTTTCCTTCATCATAATACTTTTGTGCGGCTTCATATTTTAGGTCAACATCAGAACTTTTAAGTATTTTCTGATACTTGCTGCAACCTAATGAAAGCATAAGGATGAATAGAAGGTATAAACTGTTTTTCTTAAACATAGCTGCAAATATACTCAAAGAATTTAAGATGGAAATTGCTTGGTTAATTTAAATGTGTTAAATAATTACTAAATACAAGTTTAATTTTATTAATTCTACATAAAACAAGTTTTTGCTTAGTTTTACTTTCGCAAAAGAGATTAAAAACTATAGTGAAAATTAACAACCAGAAAATAATTAATGCTTGGGCAATGTACGATTGGGCCAACTCCGTGTATGCGTTAATTATTACAACAGCCATTTTCCCTATTTTTTATGAAAAAACTACATCAGAAGAAGTTGTTTTTTTCGGAAAAACCTTCGTAAATACAGAGCTTTATTCTTATGTGATTTCTTTCTCTTTTATGTTGTTGGTAGTACTTTCTCCTATACTTTCGGGTATGGCAGATTATTCCGGAAATAAGAAAAAGTACTTGCAGTTTTTTTGTTATTTAGGAGCTCTTTCTTGCATTAGTTTATATTTTTTTGATGCTGAACATGCATTGGAATTAAGCATGTTACCTGTGTTGCTGGCAAGTATAGGTTTTTCGGGGAGTTTGGTTTTTTATAATGCTTATTTGCCCGAAATTGTAACACCTGATTTACAAGATAATGTAAGTGCAAAAGGTTTTTCGTTAGGCTATATAGGTAGTTCATTGTTATTAATTGTTTGCTTGGTATTGCTACAAGGTTTTGATATGCCTGTAAAGTGGGTTTTTGTAATAACCGGAGTTTGGTGGATAGGTTTCGCTCAGTTTACATTTATAGCGTTGCCAAACAATGTTTACAATAAACATCCAAAAGGAAATAGGTTTTTAAAAGGGTTTAAAGAACTTAAAAAAGTTTTTAAAGAGCTAAAACATCAATACAATTTAAAAAAATATTTGTCTGCTTTTTTTGTTTATAGTATGGGAGTTCAAACCATTATGTTAATGGCTGTTTTTTTTGGAACGAAAGAAATTGAGTGGAGCAGCAACGAGGAAATGCAAACAGGTTTAATTGTAAGCATATTGGTAATACAATTTATAGCTATTGCAGGAGCTCAGGGAATGGCATTTCTATCAAAAAAAATTGGTAATATAAAAACTTTATTGTTTGTAGTTTTCTGTTGGGTAATTATATGTATTTCAGCATATAGTTTGGTATATACCCCCTTGCATTTTTATATTATAGCAGCTTCAATTGGTTTGGTAATGGGTGGGATACAATCGTTATCTCGTTCTACCTATTCTAAATTATTACCCGAAACACAAGATCATGCTTCGTATTTTAGTTTTTATGATATTTTGGAAAAAACGGGTGTAGTAATAGGTACTTTTTTCTTTGGTTTTATAGAAGGACTCTTTGATATTAGATCATCAGTGTTAATTCTAATTGTATTTTTTGTAGTAGGATTTTTCTTGTTGCTTAGAGTAAAATCGACTAAAAAAATACTAAATGAAGCTATGGAAAAGTAACACCTCTATAATCACCTACAACTACTGTTGGAATGGTAGAACTGTAATGCTGATTAATAACATCAATAAATTTATTAGTGATTATAGCATAACCTCTTGAGTTTGGATGTACACCATCAAGTGAAAAAACACCTCCCGAAACAAACTCAGGAGTAAAATCAATGCCATCAAAAATTAATCCCGATTCTAAATCTCGCATAAACTCGTACATATCTGCAACAGCAAAGCCATAAGAAGCAGCTAAAGAACGAATAACATTGTTATAAGCTATAACAGTACTCTGAGAAATGGCTTTTTCATCTTTATCTAAAACAAAAGTATGGTCTAGCGGTTTATTTTGTGAAAGTCCATTTCCAATAGCTAATTCATCTGAAGCAGTTAACAATATTAAGTCTTCGTTTGTAGCTTTTCTAACATTTCCCGGATTGTTGGAATAAGGTCCTTCAGTAATCCAAACATCGCCACCAATAGCATTTAAGGTAACTGTTTTAAAATAAGGAATTGAGGTTACATCTGGAATGGTAGCGCAAACTCCTTTTGCTCCCATATTTTTAAAAGCTAACAAAACTGAATCGTATTTGTTACTAAATTCTGTTACATCAGTTAATTTAGAAAAATATTCGTTAAACTGAGCTTCATAACCATCATCACCACCAGCTGTCGACCAACCCAAAACATCATTATTTCCTAACCAATTCGTAAAAAAAGTAGCATTGCTATTTTTGATGTGGTCTAAATAGCTAACCTTATTGGCTGCTGTTCCCCAATCTAAAAAACGAGCATAAGGGTTAACATTACTCACAAAATAGTTGACTGAAGCAGAAGTATTTCCTCCACCTACAACATTGGCTAATTTAAAGCCAGAAACTCCCAAGTTATTATATTTTAATGACTTGTTTCCCCAAGTCTCCCATGAAGGATCATTTTTAATAGCATCGGGATGATTGTCGTTTCTTTCAGAATCATAGACTTTAATTACTTTTATCTCCTCATTTTCCCACTTTAAGTGAATGTAACCCGAACCATTTCCTTGAACTGTTGGCTGTAAATAGCTTAAGTTGGGATTGATTAATTTAAGTTGTTTGGATAAAATAGCCGGGTAAGAACTTTCGTGTTGTCCCAATTCATTATGCAAACCACCATCCTGATAACCCTGTGTAAGCGAGTTTCCTACGGCTACATAATTACTAAAATCTGCACTGCCTGATGCTATTTCAAATTCATCAAAATCAGTTTTAGTACATGAGAAAAAAGTAACACTGATGCTTAACAATAAAAGGCTATAATATGTTTTGGTATTCATAAGTTTTTAAATATTTAGGGGATAAATGTAGTGATTTTTTATCATTAAAAAAAAGAATTATAACTGTTTGGTGTATGCTCCATCAGTTAAAACCGACCAACATTTAATGTTTAGTGCTTTTGCTTCCGATTTTAATTTTTCTGAAATGTAGTTAGAGTTGGAAGCATCTATAATAATTTCTTTAGGTTTAAATGTTTGTAGTAGTTCTTGAATAGAAAAATTAGGATTTTTAGTAATAATTAATAAATCGAGAGGTAAAGGTTTTGTAATACTTTTTAGTTGAAAATCAGGAGGAAGAATTGCCATTTTTTCATTAAAAAACTGAAGGTAATTCCGTTTTATAAACACGTTTTTATTGTCTGTTATATAAAGAGTAGATAATTGGTTTCTATCAGTTAATTTGTTTAGCGTTACTATTTTTTCAGATTCTACTCCTTTCTGAATCCAATTATTCTGTACATGAAACATGAGTTTACTTTTATTGTTTAGGAGTTTTATATCAGAAAACAATACATTGTCATTCCCTTCAATTAAATTAATTGCAGAATGCCCGGGAATGTTATAAACAGTTAAGTATTTCTGATTTATCTGATGAATATTATCTTTTAAACGAAAGCTAAAAATAATGATGAAACAAGCAACTCCCGCCATAAAGTATTTTAAATTTTTATAGTGAATAGTAAGGATAATTAAAATAATAGCAAGATAAGTTAAGTAATTATCCAACAAATTAAATTTTATATTTTGAGTAAGCGAATAGGGGATTTTATCAATAAATATAACAGATTCGTTTAAACCGAGAATAATCATGTTGAGTATTTTTCCTAATAAACTGCCAATAATTGGGATGGGAGAAGCAATAAGCGTAATTATGCCTAGATATAATATTAAAATTGCCAGCGGAATTACCACTAAGTTGGAGAGCATAAAATAATTGGGAAACTGATGGAAATAATATAATCCCAAGGGGAAAGTAGCTATTTGTGCTGCGATAGAAACAGCGGTAAGCTCCCAAATTTTATCCAACAGCCACCATTTAGAGTAGAGAAGGTTATAAACCCAAGGTTGAATAACTACAATCCCGATTACGGCAAGGTAAGAAAGTTGAAAACCAACTTCCATTAATAAAAATGGGTTGATAATGAGTAAAAACAAAGCAGAAGCTGCCAAGGTGTTGAAAAAGTTTGCATTGCTTTTGGTTGTTTTGGCAGCAACAATAAAGCTAAACATGGTGGCCGCTCGCATTACTGAAGGCGATAAACCCGTTAAAAGAGCATAAGCCCACAGCAATATGATGATGAGAATTCCTTTAATGTAATTACCATATTTGAGTTTATTAAAAAACTGAAAAGCCTGATTTAGAATCAAAAAGATAATACCAACATGAAGTCCGGAAACGGCTAACACATGCATAGCCCCAGCACTAGAGTATGCACTTTTCAGCTGAGCGTCAATTTCATTTTTATAACCTAAAATTAAAGCGGAAGCCACATTAAGTTGTTTGTCTTTAACTCCCATTTCTTCTAGTTTACTTATCAGCATTTTTCTGATATTGCTAGCATAAGCAAAAATGGAGATGTCGTTATTTTTATGGATTATTTTCCAATTGTTACTACGCAAATAAGCTTGTTGGTGAATAAGGTGGTAAGATAAATATTGTTTAAAACTAAATTCATGCGGATTTTTAGGTGCTGGAACATCTTTTAATACAGGTTCAAAAGAAATGATGTCGCCTAATTTTAAGCGGTTTGCCAACTTGTCTTTTTGTAGGTAAATAATAGATTTGCCATTGGTATTTTTCCACCTTTCGTTGGTTTTTAAACCGATAATTTCTACTACCGCTTTTACAGAGTTGGCTTTTTCTTCGGTAGGTTCAATAACTTCAGCAATAATAAACCTATTGTCGGAATCATTTAATTGATAAGAAGAATGAGATTGATTGGTTTTTATGGAAGTTAAGCTATAGGCTGCTAATATAAAACTACTATAAATAAGTACTCCAAAAATCCATCTGAATTGATAGTTAGTATTAATTTTTTTGATGGAGAAAAGTATAATATAGCTAACAACAACTCCTAAAAATAGATATTGGGGTAGGCTTGAATTTGCCGGAAGGTAAATGGCAAAAATAATTCCTATAATAAAAGGAATTAAAAGACGAACTAATGGGATATAGTTAAGCAATATCTTTTAGTTTTTAGGATCAATTAGCGTTTAGCTTCTTGATTATATTTGGATTAAACTTTTCTTTTTAATTCAAAACTCTGACCTAAATAAACTCTTCTAACTTGTTCGTCTGCTGCTAATTCTTCGGCTGTTCCTGCTTTAAGGATTTTACCTTCAAAAAGTAAATAGGCCCTGTCGGTAATGCTAAGTGTTTCTTGCACGTTGTGGTCGGTAATTAAAATACCTATATTTTTTTGTTTTAATGTAGCTACAATGCTCTGAATGTCTTCAACAGCAATTGGATCAACTCCTGCAAAAGGTTCATCAAGTAAAATAAAGCTAGGGTCGGAAGCTAAAGCACGAGCAATTTCTGTTCTTCTTTTTTCTCCTCCCGATAAGTTATGCCCTAGGTTTTTACGAACATGTCCTAAACCAAATTCTTCAATAAGCGATTCTAATTTTTCTTTTTGTTGAGCTTTGGTTAAATCCATCATTTCTAAGATGGCACTAATGTTATCTTCAACACTCAGTTTTCTAAAAACAGAAACTTCTTGAGGTAAATAACCAATTCCCATTTGAGCTCTTTTGTACATAGGGAGTTTGGTAATGTTTTTATCATTTAAAAAAATCTCTCCTTCATTTGGTTGAACCAAACCTACAATCATGTAAAATGAAGTGGTTTTTCCGGCTCCATTCGGTCCAAGTAATCCAACAATCTCCCCTTGCTTAACATCTATAGAAACACCCTGAACAACTGTTCTTTTTCCATACTTTTTAATAATATTTTCGGCTCGTAAAATCATTAATAAAAATTAAATTTAGTTGTTTTTGTTTACTATTCTAGAGATAAAAATACTGAATTCGTACAATAAAAGTAGTGGAATTGTTAGTAAAATTTGACTAGTAATATCAGGAGGTGTAATTACAGCCGATAAAATAAGTGTTACCACAATGGCTATTTTTCTGTATTTACGCATTACTTCGGGAGTTAAAATTCCCATTTTAGATAGGAAATAAACCAATAAAGGCAATTCGAAAACCAACCCGCAAGCTAAGGTTAAGGTGGTTACTGTTGAGATAAAAGATTGAATACTAATTTGATTTTCAACCAACTCACTTACTTGGTAGTTGCCTAAAAACTGTACAGAAAGCGGTGAGATAAAATAGTAGCCAAACAAAATTCCCATCATAAATAAGGCAGAACCCGAAAGAATTAAAGCGGTGGCATATTTTCTTTCTTTTTTATGAAGAGCAGGACGAATAAAACGCCAAATTTCAAATAATAAGTAAGGAAAAGCCAATACTATTCCGGCAATGATAGAAGTAATAATGTGGATAGTAAACTGCCCACTCATAGTAAGGTTGATTAAGCTAAATTTAATATCGCCTAAACACAAGGCATCACCTTTACCTATCCATTCCGAGAACCTGCAAAAAAGTCGGTAAGTAAAAAAGTCGGAATTTTTTTGAGCCAAAATAATCTCATCAAAAACAATGTTTTTAAAAACAAAAGCTAAGGAAGCAAAAACCAATATGGCTATACTAGAACGAACCAAGTGCCAACGCAGCACTTCAAGATGCTCTAAAAAAGACATTTCTTTTTTTTCGGTATTTTCGTTTTCTTCGCTCATTTAATTAAAGAAGTGTTTTTAGTAAAAGTTTTCGTTTTTTGTTAGTTTGATATCATTAACAAACTGCTTAATTTGTTGTTCGTCTTCTTTCTTGCATACCAACAAAATGTTATCTGCTTCAACCACTATGTAATCTTTTAGCCCTTGCAGTACCACTAGTTTGTCTTTAGGAACATTAATAATGTTTCCTTCAGATTCGTATAACATTACATTTTTTCCAACAACAGCATTTTCATGTTCATCATGTGGTAAATGGGTATAAATAGAACCCCAAGTTCCTAAGTCAGACCAACCAATATCAGCACTCATTACATATACATTTTTAGATTTTTCCATAATGCCGTAATCTATAGAAATGTTTTTGCATTGCGTATAAATAGAAGTGATGGCTTTCACTTCTTCAGGAGTATTAAAAGCTGCTTTTTGTTCTTCAAAAAGTTGAGTTATGGTAGGTAAATGGCTTTCAAATGCTTTTTGAATACTTTTTAAACTCCAAACAAACATGCCCGAGTTCCAAGTGAAATCGCCACTCTGAATAAACTCTTTTGCCAATTCTAAGTTTGGTTTTTCGGTAAACGTTTTTACTTTTTTTATTTCATTGCCTTCTTCTTCAATAAACTGAATATAGCCATAACCGGTATCAGGTCGGGTAGGAGTAATGCCCAAGGTTACTAAACAATCGTTGTTTTCGGCATAGTTTAGGGCAATGTTGGCTACTCGTAAAAACTCTTCTTCTTTAAGAATAAGATGATCGGCAGGAGCAACTAAAATAGTTGCATTTGGGTTTTGGGTAGCAATTTTATAATTGGCATAAGCAATGCAAGGAGCAGTATTTTTTCTGGAGGGCTCGCATAGTACTTGACTCTTGTCAATGCCTTTTAGTTGTTCTAAAACTAAGGCTTCATAACTGTCGTTGGTTACAATGTAAATGTTTTTTTCAGGACAAAGTTTTTTTAATCGGTTAAAGGTTTGTTGCAAAAGCGTTTCTCCAGTACCTAGTATGTCTAAAAATTGCTTTGGGCGAGCAGTTCTGCTCATAGGCCAAAATCGGCTTCCAATGCCGCCAGCCATAATTACACAATAGTTGTTTTTGTTCATTGAGAAATGAATTTAAGATGATTTTTAAAGCTGCTAAATTAGTAATTATTTGTATGCAATAGTTAGGAGCTTAAATGCAACTTTAGGTAAGAAGGTAAATGACGATGTTCGACATCATTGGGGATATATTTTATTAATTTTTTTATTCAACGGTCTCGGCTAAGAAACGTAGGGGATTTCGAGCTGCGTTCTTGTCGACCGAGACAAGAACAAAGTAAGGAAATCCACCGTTTCGGGCTGCACTGCAACCCCTATGTTTTCTTAGCCATTGTTGTGCCTAGTTTTTTTCTTTTTTCGATTCTAATTTAATTGTCTTTATTGTTTCTGATTGATTTCGATAATAACCTACTACTTCGTTCTTGTCTGGTCTGTCTAATGAATACTCAATCAAAATTTTGTCACCGATTTTTTGAAGTCCTTGTCTTTGTCCTGCTTTGAATTTGTCAGTGTAAGTGCTGTCATTCGCTTCAAATTCATAAGTCACTAATTGAAGTCGATATCCTTTTACTCCATAAATCCACTCGGTATTTGTAACAGTTCCTTTTGTTTTCTCTGTCTTGTCGAAAAGGAAGAAGGTTGGTAATTCAAAGTGGTTAAAGCCCAAATAGAAAAATAGTCCAATGAACAATAGGGCAAATATGTATGGAGTAGCTCTCATTTTATTACCCACCATATTTAGTCCAAGGTCCATAACCGGATTCATGATACTTATATCCGTCCTTCTTTTTTGGTTTGCTGTTACTAGTCAGTATCAGAATAATCAATGACCAAAAAATTGGAACTGTCCAAATCTGAATAATATTTAGTGATTTTCTTTTTGGGTCAGTTTTGAAATGCCTAACTGTCTTGAAGGTTGCAAATAGATTTAAAGCACAGATAATTCCTATGAACACAATCAATGCTATAAATTCCTTTTCTGTCATTTTTTCAAATTAGGCACAACTTGTTTATATATGTAACTTTATTACATATACCTAACAGATTTTAGTTGTATATATGTAGTTTTTGGTTACATATATCTTTTTTTTGTAAATATACATTTTTTTATAAATCATCAAAAGGGCTTTTATGCTTAGTAAGTTAAAGGCTATTTACACAGATATTTTACCATCTTTCATTACTAACTTTCTATCCGCCATGTTGGCTAACTCTTCATTGTGGGTAACAATTACAAAGGTTTGGTTGGTTTTATCTCTTAAATCAAAAAATAGTTGATGTAACTCTTTAGCAGCAACAGAGTCTAAATTTCCTGAAGGTTCGTCTGCTAATACCACCGCAGGGCTATTAATTAAAGCCCTACAAACCGCTACTCGTTGTTGTTCTCCTCCGGAAAGTTCTGAGGGTTTGTGGTGCATTCTTGCTGTAAGCCCTAATAAATCAAGCAACTCAATGGCTTTTTTTTCAGCTTCGGCTTTGGGAGTACGGTTAATAAATGCCGGAATACAAACATTTTCTAAGGCTGTAAACTCAGGTAGTAAATGATGAAACTGAAAAACAAAACCAATGTGTTTATTTCTAAAAACAGAAAGCTTTTTATCTGAAAGTACAGAGGTATTTTTATCGTTGATAATTATTTTTCCTTCATCTGCTCTATCTAAGGTTCCCATAAGGTGCAATAAAGTAGATTTTCCTGCCCCGGAAGAGCCCACAATAGAGACTATTTCTCCTTTTTTTATGGATAAATCTACGCCCTTAAGTACTTTAAGGTCGCCATAGCTTTTGTGCAAGTTTTCAATAACTATCATTGTTTGTTTTTAGTAATAGTAAAATTCTTCTTGTGTTCTCTTGTTTAGCCTGATAATCCAACCTACTCTAAATCCATAAAGAAAATCGGAATGAACTTTATTATCGGGCATGCCTGTATCATAATTGAATTTTCTTAAACTCTTTGTCCATCCTTGAGTAAGATCCACTCCTCCAAAAAAGTTAATAAGCCTATTTTTGCTAAGATACATGTAACCTGCAAATGCATTTACAGCATATCCAAAAGAAAAACGGTCGTAGCCTTTTTTATGTTCGTCAGTTAAGCTATTAATTTTACCTTGAAATTTGATACTTATTTTATGCTGAAGTGCTCCAACTCCTCCGTAAACAAGAAAACCTGAATTTTTATTAGGAGCTAATACATTAAACAACCTTCCACCCACCAGAAAAAATGAAGAACCACGTTGGTCAAAAAAAACCTCTGTAGGTTTCCCTTCTGAATTGATTATCATTCCATCGCTATCTTTAAGTTGGTCGAGAATATTGTTTTGTCTAACAGTTGCTCCCCATAAGAAATTACCTTTAATACCGTAATACCAATTTTTTTTAGTTTTAACAGCAAAGCTACCACCTACATTGTTGTTGGCACCAAAACGGTCTGCCATATCAGCACCTGTTAGCTGAACAGCATAAGAAGCTTTAAACAAAGGAATGGTATAAGCAGAATCTGAAATTACGGTTTTTTCGAAAGCCTGCGACCAAAGTAAATTGGACATAAAAAAAACAAGACTGAGGATGAGTAATTTTAGTTTCATTAATACAGAATTTGGTAGTGCAAATTAACGCAATTTAAAACAAATTAAAATAAAAAGAGGCTGCCCGATGGACAACCTCTTCCTATAACGAATGTTAACTAATTTTATTTTAAGAATTTGCTGTTGAATTTCGCATCATTGTTATAGATATTGATGAAATAAATTCCTTTAGCATTTTCATTAAAAGGAACTGTAATAATTCCTTCATTGTTATTGATGTTTAATTTAGTTGAAACTACAACTTGTCCTAATGAATTTAAGATATTTAAGTTGTAAGTTCCTTGTGTAATATTCTCATAAGAAATGTTGATGTTATTGTTGATATTATCAAAATAAGCAACCATTGATTTTCCATTGTTTAAATCATCAATACTATTACATACATCTACTAGAATAGAACCATTGTGGGTATCAGTTCCACATGTGTTAGAAATTACCACTGCAAAATTGTGCATTCCTGCAACTCCAAAACTCACTAATGGATTAGCTATTGTTGATGAACTCATTGAAGGGCTTCCTTGAGGGAATGACCAGTTGTAAGAAGTAGCACCTACTGAACTCGAAGCATCAAACTGAACATTCATGTTTTCACAAATATTACTGTTTGGAGTAAAAGTAACTACAGCAGATGGTGCTTGGTTTACAGTAATGGTTATTTGATCTGTGTTAGAACAGCTTCCTGTAGTACCCGTAACGGTATAAGTAGTAGTAGCAGTAGGAGTAAAAGCAACTCCATCGGTTACACCGTTATCCCAAGTATAAGCAGTAGCATTACCACTTCCTGTTAAAGTAACAGATTGTCCTGCACAAATAGAAGTAGCAGTAGCATTAGCTGTTACAGTTGGAGCGGAATTAACAGTAACGGTTACTTGAGCTGTATTTTGACAACTGTTAGCACCTGTTCCGGTTACCGTATACGTTGTGGTAGTTAAAGGAGTAAAAGCAACTCCATTAGTTACCCCATTATCCCAAGAATAAGAAGATGCACCACCTCCTGTAAGTGTAACAGGGTCTCCAGCACAAATAGTTGTTGCTGTAGCATTTGCAGTAACTGTAGGAAGTGCTCCAATGGTAATTGTTCCATTGTATGTGTCAGTACCACAAGCACTTGTTATTTGTAATGAGTAGTTGTGTGTTCCTGCAGCTCCAAAACTAACTGTTTCAAAAGGGTTGGTAGATGAGCTCATAGATGGACTTCCTTGAGGGAATGACCAACTGTATGTTGACGCATTGGTTGAACTGGTTCCATCAAATACCACATTCGTTCCTTGACAAATAGTAGTTGATGGCGTTACAGTTACATTAGCAACAGTTGGTAAGTTCATTACATAGATAGTTACAAATCCATTACCAGAACAACCTCCTGTAGTTCCTGCAACATTATAAGTTGTAGTAGATGTTGGAGAAACAGTAATTGCGTTGGTTGTTTGTCCACCCGGAGACCACAAATAGCTTGTTGCACCAGATGCAGTTAGTGTTACAGAAGTTCCTGAGCAAATGGTATCAGCTGTTGTAGCTATACTAACATTTGGAGATGGATTAACGGTTATGGTTACAGAATCAATTCTATATCTGCTACATCCTCCACCAACAACTTCTAAATAAGTAGTATATGTTCCGGCAGAGCTATACAATACACTATCAATTACATTGTTTGAATTAGCAGGGTTCATTCCCGGGAAAGACCATAATAATGTATCTTGACCTGTAGAACCTGTAGCATCATATTGCACCACTTCTCCTTCACATATAGTAGTTGGAGTAGCAGTTAAAGAAATAGCAGTGGTGTCATTAGTTAACCAAGGGAAGAAATAATGAGTTACACTTAATCCCCAGCCACCTGTACCATTATAAGCATTCCATGTATTGTCATTCCATTGCTCCCAAGCAGTATTTGGGGTAGATTGTGCATCTGCATTAGTCACAACGGCAATGGTGTCACCTACTGCCATGTTTAAGTTAGCAAAACGTACTCCTACAAACACTTCTCCCGAAGCAGGAAGAGGAACAGCATTGTCAAACTCAATGAAAGGAATACCGGGAGTATTTGCTATAACATAAGACATAGGCAATGTTTTTGTACCTAATAAAGCACCAACTGTTCCTCCTGTTCCATCATATACATTTACATCAATAGTCTTAGTTGGTGTATTGGTAGAAGCTCTTGCAAACCATATATAAGTACCTATCAAATAGTTGAAACCACTTGTTTGAGTAGCATTATAATAATTTAACTTAGCTCTATCGCCATAGCTGTTTGTTCCTGCAACATATCCATTTCCTGCACCTGCACTATATAATGTTGGTGTCCATCCAAAATGAAAAGGACTACCGGTAGTATCCATATCTATAATTTCGCATGTTCCCGGTTGAACAACATTGATGTAATTGGTTTTTGTTTCAGTATCATTACCATTAGCGTTAGTAACTGTTAAAGAAACTTCATACAAACCAATATTGTTATAAGTAACCGTATGTGGACCTTGAGTATTTGCTGTAGCCGGTAGAACACCCCCTAAGCTCTGATTATCAAAATTCCACGACCAAGTGGTAGGAGCAAATGTTGACTGATCTGTAAAAGTAACAGAACTACCTGCATAAACTGTGGTTACATTGGCTGTAAATTCAGCAACAGGAGGATTATTTAAGCTGGCAGAAACACATTGTAACGCTTGAAAAGCATTTATTCTCCCTGCTCCAAGTCGTCCAATATATCCTGGGTTGGCACCATCAATATTATCAGCAGAAGAATACATACAATTAATTAATGCTGTATTTGGCATGGTTGGGTTTAAAGATTTCATTAACCCTAAAAGACCAGAAACCATTGGAGAAGCCATAGAAGTACCACTCATATAAGAGTAGCTATTGTTTGGTATAGTACTCGCAATATTACTACCCGGTGCGGTAATATCAACAGAATTCCCATAGTTAGAAAAACTTGACTTAACATCACCTGTTGTAGAAGAAGCTACAGAAATTACATTATTATAATTAGAAGGATAATGAGGGGTATTGTCATTATTTACATTGTCATTTCCTGCTGCAGCAACAACTATAGAACCATTGTTCCAAGCAAAATTAACTATATTTTGACCAGTAGTTGAGTAGCCTGTTCCTCCCCAAGAGCAATTAATAACATCAGCACCATTAACTGCGGCATAATAAATCCCATCATATCCATTAGTTACTGAATTAGATCCGGCATTGTTTCTAGTGGCTTTAACAGCCATAATGCTAATACCAAACCCAATAGAAGAAACTCCAATAGTATTATCTGTTTCTGCACCTGTAGTTCCTGCAACGTGTGTTCCATGACTAAAGGCAGTAGTTGGTGGGTTTGGATTATTATCATTATCACCAACATCATAACCATTTACGTCATCCACATATCCATTATTATCATCATCAATACTGTTATTAGGTATTTCTCCCGTGTTAGTCCATATTTGATTAGTTAAATCTGGGTGAGTAATTTGTACTGCATTATCTACAGTAGCAACAACTATGTTGGCATTACCTGTACTAATATTCCAAGCCTGTTCTGCTTGAATTTGAAATAAGCCCCACATATTAGTAGTGTTGTGATATTGGTCGTTTGGAGCATAAGAAGTTTTATATAAAGGTACTTTTTCAGCATAATCAACAGCACCGGAAGCTTCTAATTCATTAATAAAAGTTTCTACGTTTTCTATATCATCAAATTCAATTAAATAAGTGTTTAACAAATCCTGAGAGGAATATGCTTTTGGAAATGGTCTTGAAAGTTTTTTAATGGTATGATTTACAAAAACATTTCTTAAAAAAGGCATAGATGATAATTTAATGTTTTCATCATTAAATGCTTCAATATTACCACTCTTAGAAGCTTGTTTTACAATAAAATTTTCTTCAGAATTTTTTATTTTAAACCAAATTTTACCGTCTTGATAATCTTCATAAACTTTTTGAGAATATCCGATACTTACAGTAAATGCTAACAGAAGTGTTAAAATACTTTTAAATAATAAATTTGTTTTCATAGTAATTAATTTTGATTAAAAATTTCGACCTAAAAGTAAGTATTTTTTGCGGAAAATACTTAGTCCTATGGTCAATTGACTTATCAACAATTGTTAATAAAACAAGCTCAATACTAATGTTTTAAAAGAGGAAGAAATGGAAGTAAATTGATGTTACGGAAGAAACAAAATGTATCCGGAATTAATGCCTGACTGAAATTGATGGGAAAGTTGTTGGTTGTTTTTGTAAACAGAAATAGTACTATTTTGCACAAAATCTTTTGCATCAGCAACATAAATTTCTTGAGTAGTTGGGTGTATACCTAAGCTATAAAAAACCTCCCCATTATTGGAAACCCAATTTGATGTTGGTAAGGATGTATCATTAATATTCATTTTAAAAATATGATTATTAATGAAGTATAAATTTTCTTTTGAGTTATCAATTATTAAATCTGACGGAGAGTGATTAATATTGCCAAATACCAAAGTTTGTTCAATAGTTCTTAAGGTTGGATTAAACTTTATTAATTGAGCATTAGCTTCATTAAAACCACCGTCACACATTATCCAAATGTTATTATTTTTATCTAATACTAAGCTATTTGGTTGAATTCCTACCGAAATATTATCAATAATTTGATGATTAGTTGTATTAATGAGTATTAATTTGTTGTTACTCATGTCACAAACATAAGCAGTATCGTTATAAATAAGCATTTCTTCTGTCCAATTAGAGTTAGTTGTAATACTTCCAGAAATGGTGTTGTTTATTAAGTTTACGATGTTAATTTTATTGGAAAAGAGATTGCTTACATAAGCTGTTGATGAATTTATAGGTAGAAAATACCTCGGAGAATCAAAACCTGTAATGGTAGCTATTGAAGTAAAATCAGCTTTATCAATAATTTCAATTTTATTGGAATTATTCACTACTACCACTATTTTTTCATTGAAATAATAAGCAGATTGGGCTACATCGCCTAAAGGATAATTATTGACTTGTTGAAAAATACCGTGATGTATATTTCTGTTTGTGGAGTTGTATAGTGTTAAAGTTGCGTTTCCAAAACCAAAATTCCCTTCATTAACAATAATAACATCATTTTGAATAGAAGGTGTAATGGCATTTTCCTCACAGTTTTTACATTGCGGACCAAATTCTTCTTTTTTACAAGAAGAAAAAGTTAACAGGAATAATGCTAAGCCAACAAGGATATTTGAGGTGAAATTGTTCATAATTTAAAAGCTAAGGTTAGCATGTAGTTTCTTAATGGCATTGGTCTCCAAGCAATAGATTGGTAGGTTTGGTTAAAAAGGTTGTTCACTTGAAAACGTAAATTAAAGGTAGTAGTTTTTAGTTTAATATCTTGAGAAAGAGAGACGTTAGAAATATAGTTTGCCGGTAAGTACCAATTGTTATCAGTGCTAATATATCTTAACCCCGTGTAATAATAACCGTAACTTAAGGAAGTGTTTTTATACGTTAATTTTATGTTTGAATTAAATTGATGTTGAGGTACATAAATTAATTGTTTGTAAAGAGCATCATCGGTATTTTTAGGTAAATCAATGTTCTTTGAAATGGTGTAAGCATAATTCCCTCTGATGCTTAAATCAACTTTGTTGAGCTTGTATTTGATGGTTAGCGTGCTTTCAACACCTTTGTTTTCTACTTTTTTTAAATTGGTGGGACTCCAAATATTTCCTGTACTTGGTTGCCATAAAATCCAGTTGGAAACATGGGCAAAAAAGAAAGTATTCTCTGTGGTAATGGTTATTTTTCCAAAGGCTTTTTGGTATTTTATTCCTGCTTCACTCATTTTCGCTTCTTCGGGTTTTAAATCGGGATTTCCACCGGGTGTCCAATACAAATCGTTAAAAGTTGGGTAATTGTGGTTTATTCCTACAGCTGCTTTTAGTGTTATATCTTCTAATTTAGGAAGTTGATAACCTAATGAAATACTTGGAGCTAAAGGTTTGAAGTAATCATCAACAACAGTCATTCTATTAAAAACAGTCCAATTTAAGCGTTTTAAATTTCCGGAAAAACCTGTTAGCCAACTATTGTTGAATCTTTTGTGCTCGCTATTATAACCATCTGCTTTAGCTTGTTCATGTCTTATATTAATTTTATTCAAAAAAGTAATTTTATCGTTTATAAAATAATTGACATCTATATGGTTATCAATTAAAAGACTGTTATTTTTTGAGTTGATATCAATAAGTTTATTGTTGTAAATTAAGTTGTCGTGAATAAGAGCAGTACTTATTTTATAAGAGATTTTGTTTTTAAAACCAGTAGTATTGATTAACAAACGAAAAGATTCATCTTGTTGTGTTTCATCATTTTTTTCTACCAGCATGGTTGAGGGTAAGTTTCTATCGCTATTGAAATACCAAAACCTTATGCCAATGGTTTGGTTTTTTACTTTTTTATAAATGGCTTGTTGAAATCCGTATTGTTTTAAGGCTGCATTTTGAAGTCTTTCTTCAGGATTTTCTTTTTTGGAAAAGTTATGATATACTAAATCATTCTCTGCATCGGAGTGTAAAATTCGTGTTTCGTAAAACCAATTGTTGGTTCCTAAATATGAAACTTTTCCACTATGAATTTGTTTGTTAAAACTGCCTATGGAATAGTTGTAGTTCAATTTTACCGATTTTGTTGAATCATTAAAATTGGGCAAAGAATTTTGCAGGTTTATACTACCTCCTAACTGTCTCTTATACACATCTGACGCTGCCGACGAGCGATCTAGTGTAGATCT
>OJGU01000318.1_pt1 | contig 30998 bp, 28 predicted proteins | sample 1594741 | NCBI WGS metagenome assembly OJGU01 (sample SAMN05416841, study PRJEB24817) | seawater metagenome | isolation source: Sea water | place: Canada:Atlantic | collected 2013-07
AGATCGCTCGTCGGCAGCGTCAGATGTGTATAAGAGACAGAACCGGAGGTCAGCGCCGCTCTGTATCCACGCCAACTCCGTGCCCTGCACTGATTAATCGGCTATTGGGAGCCCCGGTGTCGAAAGGCACCGGGGCCAGGCTCAGATGGCCATAGCCCTCTCGGCCACCCAATACAGGCTGATCGCGCCTACTGCAATCAGTGTCAGCGGAACGACCGCCCTGCCGTAGAGGTGTGTTTTACCCCAGAGGTAAAGCAGCGGGAAGGCAATAACCAGCAGCCCCAACTGCCCGAGTTCTACGCCAATGTTGAAGCCGGCGAGGGCCAGGACAGTCTGGGAAACACCACTGGTGAGATCCCCCAAAACGCTGGCGAACCCGAATCCGTGTATTAGCCCGAATCCAAAGGCCAGCTTCCAGGTTTTTCTGCCCAGTATCGGCCACATCACGTTCATGGCTGCCACCGCTATGGACAGGGCGATGATGGTCTCCACCCAGGCGATGGGCAAACGAACAACGCCAAGGGCTGCCAGCGCCAGGGTTACGGAATGGGCCGCCGTGAATGCGGTCACGATCCCCGTCAGTTCCCATAGCCGCTGCTTCAGCCCCACCGGCGGGCTGCCATCGTTTTTCCTCAGTGTGGCCGGCAGCATCAGCACTAACAGAAACAGTATATGGTCAAGACCGATGAGCAGATGGATGACACCCTCGTACAGGAAGGTTCCGAACAGCTGCAGGCTTCCCGGTGCGTCGCCGGCGGAGAGCGCTAGTTGGCGACTGTCAGGGCCTACTACTCCCAGCGTGCTGGTGCCGTCGCTTTCAAGGCTTATCAGGCCGCGATGCAACGGGTCCTGTGAGAACAGAAGATTGTATGTCAGCGTATCGGGCGCGGCGCCATCGGGGCAGCTAATGGTGTAGAGACCGGCGGCATAGGGGCCGTCGCTATGGCGGGAAAGCCCCCATTGCTGGCCGGTCAGGCGGCAATCGGCCTGGGTGCTGGACAAGGTTACGCCCTGCTCTACCCATCGAGTAATCTGGTCCCGGCCAGCACGGAGCTCTGCCCCACTGAGCTGGCGATCCCCGTTCCGATCCAGCGGCAAAGCCACTGCAAGATCTCTGAGCGCCACGTCTATGCGTATTTCGCCCCGGTCCTGATTCAGGTAGATAAAGCTGTCGCTGGCTTTGTGGGCCCATGCTGTACCGGAGATCAGGGCCAGCAGAACCATGGATACCACAAGGCTACCCCATTGTTTCATCTCCCTCATGATTCAACCTCCGGGTAGCGTGCATCGGTCTGTCCCTGTTCTTTCAGCCAGGATCTCACCTTCCGGGCCGGCTCGTTGTCACCTGCCGCATCGGCGGCACGCAGCAGCAGCCGGGTATCGAGGGGCTCGCGCTGGCTGCGCCAGTTATCTGCCGCAAAGGTCAGTGCCGTATCGGCATTGCCTTCCACATCAAGCTGGAAGCGCGCCATGTCCCGCTGGTGCAACAGGTTTCCGCGCCAACGCGCCTCTGCGAAGCGCTCTCTGAGCCTTTCCGCCAGAGCTTCTGCTTCCGGATGCCCGGAGCGGGCCATGGCAATCGCGCGTAGCACCGCCAGCGAATCCACCTGTTCGTAGCCTTCGGTTAATGCCAGTGTACGGTCGGCCTGGTTCCGGCCGAGATACCAGTCCGCTAACTGGGCGCGGGTATAGAGATCGTCGGGGCTGGTGCGGAGTATTGTCTGCCAGTGATCGGCTGCGGCGGGATTGCCCATCTGCGCGGCGATATCCCCCAGGGTCCCTTCTGCCCAAAGCCGGCTGGTGGTATTGGTGCTGGTGCTTTCTGATTTTTTCTGAAGGGCCTGATAGGCCGCCCTGGGGTTACCTGTGCGGGCGTTAACCTGGGCCGTGCAACTGTCGGCGATCAGGCCAGGGTAGGATTGCTGCAACTGTCTGCAGCGCTTTCGTGCGTCTTCGTAGTTGCCCTGAACGGTTTCCAGATTGGCCAGTAGCAACAATGCCTGATTTTTCTGGAGTGCGCTGCTGGATCGGGCTATGACGGTTTCCAGGTCTTTCCTGGCACTGTCAAAGCGGTGGAGGCTCTGATCCAGTGTTGCCCCGAGGGTAAGCAGCCGGTCTGTCATGTCTCCGGACCATCGCTGCAGCATTCCGTCGGCATAGCCCAGAAAACGGGGGTCTCCGGTGCTTCTGGCACGGGAGATCTGATTCTGTACGGTGTCTGCCAATTGCTCAGGCGAATCCGGTAATTCGGACGTGGTCAGTGCCGGCTCTGGCAGTTCAACAAGAATGTCGGTGTCGGCGAAATCTTTCTCAATAGATCCGGGTGCAGCGGTTGCGACGTTTGGAAAACCGGCCATCAACCACAGCCCGACACAAAAAGCCCCGCCCCGAAGGGCAGGGAATGTGCTCGCCGGCTTCAGGCGTACTGAAGGCCGGCAAGGGGTCCTATTGGATGAACAGATCGTCGAAGGCCTGTTCATTATTCTGGTCATTGAAGCTGAACTCCTTGTCGTTGATCTGAACGGCTTCACGGGTGTCGTCGGTGTTTGCGATCTCAGCCTTCACAAAGGTTGAGAAATCCACCGCCGGATCTGGCCTGTCACCGCCACCGCCGCCGCTGCTGGAGCCGTCGAAACACCCCGCCAGTGCCAGGGTTATCAGGCCCGTTCCGGCTAACTTCATAGTGAGTTTCATGATTCACTCCTTATGAGTTGGGTGAGCCGGCCAGCGGAGTTGCCAGATATGGGAACACTTCCTGGAGCTCAGCTGGGTCAAGTTGCACACCGTCGGTAAACGGGGCGTCCTTGTTCGGGGCATCAGTGGTCAATGCGCCCATGACTACACGCAGGGCAATATCCACGGTGTCATCCACCGGGCGACGGCCATTCGGGAAGCCGGCGTTGTCACCACCGAGAACACCCAGGTCATTTTGCGAGGCTGCAGGTGTGGCTGCGATTTCCGGGTTCAGTCGCAGCATTTCTGACGTTTGCACGCCTACCGGCATGTTTACATCGGGTACGCCGGTCAGGAACGCTGTTACCAGATCGGTCCGCGGGAAGTTATTCGGTGCCTCAGCACCTGCGCTGCTGAACAATATTTCCAGCAGTTCGGGCAGGGTCGGATGAGTCACGTAGGTAGCGAACTGGCCATCGTTCATGGGCTCGCTGGCGTTGAACCGGTCCTTGTCTTTCAGGCCGATCACGACTTCGTTTACCAGCGGCATACCGAGACGTGATACCTGGGTCCATGCGCCGCCTTCAACGGTTGCACCTTTGCCATCAACGGTCGGTTGCGGATTGATGACTCGGGCCTGGCGAACGCTGGCGGTGGTCCAGCCGCCGATGACGGGCTGATCCATTCCGGTGACTGCGGTGCCGGTCAGGCACTCGGTCGGTACTTCCAGGGCGAAGGAGGTCACGTTCTTGTCTGCAAGATCACCGGCACCTTCGCCGTCACGTGGGCCGAGCGGGTTGGTGTTGACCAGGTCGAAGATCTCGCCAAGGTTGACCGCGAAAGCTTCCTTGCGTTGACCCACGAAGACCTGCCCGTTGGTGGCGCAGCCTGGAATGCCAATCTCGAAGATGTGCTGGTTGGCGTAAGCTTGGTATCCGCCGGGAAACGATTTTTCGCCGATGTTGTCCAGGGGCTTATCGAAGGTGGCGGTGCCATCCGTGACGTTGGTGGCGGTTTCAACGGTACCGGTACGGCGATCACCGCGAATTACGGACACCGTGTATTCCTGGCTGACCTGAACGTTGTCGCCGTCGCTGGCATCGCCGATGTTCTTGAGCGGTACGGACACCATTCTTTGGTCACCGTCTGGGCCGACCGGCAATTGAATATCGTTCAGGTTGTCCGAGAACTGAAAGCGGAACGTGAGGTTTTCCTGTGCGTTGCCGCTGTTGTCGATGTGGATTTCATAAACCGCGTCTTCATCCAGATCGAAGTAGTTGGGACCGCCATACGCATCCTGCAGCGGCAGGTAATTCGCGATCAGGGTGACGAAATCCGCGCGTCCCGCCTCATAACTGCGGAACATGTAGAAATCGGTCCCGTCCACCTTGGGTACTTCAGTGATAAAGGGTGCTTCGCGGTGGCTTGAGGCGTTTGCTGCGCCGGCACTGATACAGAGTCCGGCAACCGCAATGGCGAGGCCGGAGCGTTTTAGTAAAGTATTCATTCCGTTTTCCTCTTCTATTGTTGGTGTTGCAAAGGGGGTTACGGAGCGATTAGAGAAAAGGATGCAGTTCTCACCAAAAAAATTGAAAGCATCTTATCCGGAAGCAGGCTGACTTAGTACGAATAGTGAGTGCATCACGTTCAGCCAACTTGTGAGGCGTCTGTCAGGTGGCGGGACTGGCGGTCCATCCTAGCGTTATTCTTCAAGTCGACCCAGAGCGACTATGCTTTATGGTGTTTGTTTGATTTCAGGGCCAACAACATGCTCCATCGCACCCAATGGGTTTCCGACGCCATTGCCCGCATTGATGCGGATTTCAATCGTTCTGCAGACACCCATCTGATCAAGCTGGACCTGCCGGGCCTGCGTGACGTTGATATCTATCTCAAGGATGAGTCGACCCACCCGACCGGCAGCCTCAAGCATCGGCTGGCGCGCTCACTGTTTCTGTTCGGGCTCTGTAATGGCTGGATTACGCCAGGCACCCCGATCATCGAGGCCTCGAGTGGATCGACAGCGGTCTCCGAGGCCTATTTTGCCAAGCTCCTCGGGCTGCGGTTTATCGCAGTCATGCCCCGAACGACGTCGGCACAGAAAATTGCCAAAATCGAGTTCTATGGGGGCGAGTGTCACCTGGTGGAGAATGGCAGTGAGATCTACGCTGAATCTCAGCGTCTGGCCCGTGAGCTCGGTGGTCACTACATGGATCAGTTCACCTACGCTGAGAGGGCGACAGACTGGCGGGGTAACAACAACATTGCCGAAAGCATTTTCGAGCAGTTGCGACGGGAGCCGCACCCCATACCGCGCTGGATTGTTGTCAGCGCGGGCACCGGTGGCACGTCGTCAACCATCGGGCGCTACATCCGCTACGGCGGCCATCTTGCCCGGGGTTGTGAGCTGTGCGTGGCGGACCCGGAAAACTCGGTGTTCTATGACGCCTTCGCTAGCGGGCGGTCTGATATTGTCGGCCAGTGCGGTTCGCGCATTGAGGGTATTGGTCGCCCCAGGGTTGAGCCCTCTTTCAGCCCGACGGTGATTGAGCGCATGGTTCGCGTACCCGATGCGGCCAGTTTTGCCGCGCTCCGGTATCTGGAACGTCATCTTGGCCGGCGTTGTGGCGGCTCTACCGGTACCAATCTGATTGCCACACTGAGCCTCGCCAGTGAGATGCAAAGCGCCGGAGAGGGCGGGTCGGTTGTCACGCTTCTGTGCGATGGTGGCGACCGTTACACCGACACCTATTTCAATCCCGGGTGGCTTGCCAACCAGGGCCTGGAGTTAACCAAGTGGGAAAAAGCGCTGGACGATTTTGACCAAAGCGGCGTGTTTGAACCCGATCTGATGACCTGCATGCATCCTGATGGGCATTCTGAACGTAAGGTCGACTAATACCTGTAGAACAAAACAAGGGATCGTATAGATGGTAACCAGCAACTCTGAACAGGATGATCTGATGGGACTGCTGATCGCAGTGTCCCGGGAAGACCGACTGGCCTTTCAGCGGCTGTATGAAAAAATTTCCGGCAGGATGTTCGGGCTTTGCCTGAAACTGGCCAGTCAGCGAGATCTGGCAGAAGAGGCCGTTCAGGATGCCTTTGTGCAGATATGGCACCACGCCGGTGAATATCACAGTGAGCGTGGTGCTCCCCTGAGCTGGATGCTGACGATTGCCCGTTATCGCACACTCGACCTTATGAGGAACCGGAAATCACGGCCGACGTCCGGCGATGCCCATCTTGAGCGTGTTGCTGATGAACGTGACGGCCCGCTGGACGAATCACTTCGCGTCGCGGGCAGCGCCGAGCTTCGCGGGTGCCTGGATGAACTCTCAGAAACGCAGCGGGACAGTATCCTGTTGTCCTATTATCGGGGGTTTACCCACGATGAGCTCTCCGAGGCCTTGAGTTCACCCATTGGAACTGTGAAAAGCTGGATTCGGCGCGGATTAATGGCTCTGAAGAGGTGTCTGGAACGATGAAAAAGACACCGGAAAGAATAGAAGCATTGGCAGCGGAATACGTGCTTGGCTCGCTTCATGGGTCAGCCCGCCGGCGTTTCGAACGCTGGATGATGGAGTCGGTTCGAGTCCGTCAGGAAGTCTGGTTCTGGGAAGAAAAGCTGGGACACCTGGGGGCACGCATTGAGGAAGAACAGCCTCCCGCGTTGGTCTGGGCTGGCATCGAACGCCGGCTTTGGCCCCGGGACGATAAACCCGGGTCGGCAGTTGCGGCCAATGATGCGTCCGGCCGTTGGTTCTGGCCTGGCTGGAGCATGCTGGCAACGGCTGCGGCGCTGGTGCTGGCCGTTGTCCTGGTGCAACAGCCAGAACCAGAGGTGGATGACCGTCTTTCAGGCGCCATCGTACAGGCGGACGTGAGCGATCCCCTATGGTTGGTCAGTGAGTCATCGCTCGACAGGCAATTGAAACTGCGTCCCGTTGCCGCGACGGCGGCCCAGCAGGGCAAGGATTACGAATTGTGGATCGTGCCGGCGGATGGCCAGCCCCTGTCGCTCGGGGTTATTCCGGTGGGTGGAACCTATCAGGTAACTCTGGATGATGAGGCGCGTGCGCTTCTCAGCAATAGCCGAACACTGGCGATCAGCCTGGAGCCGGTGGGAGGCTCTCCCACCGGCCAGCCGACCGGGCCGATCCTGCACGTTGCGAAACTCTACGAGCTTTGATGGTCCGGCCGAGGGGTGGATGGGTCGAAAACAGAGCAATGCATAGCTGACGGTCTGGGCAAAGTGGCCGTCAGCTTGAATTCTGGCCGCAACGATCAGTTGTCAGTTCCTTCGAACATTCTGATCCTCGCGTTATTGAGATGTTCCTTCATCGCTGACTCTGCTTTCTCGGCATCGCCATCAATGATATGTCTTAAAATCGTATTGTGCTCATCCTGAACCAGCGCCATACGATTGCTGTCAGAGGATTTCAATGACAACGTCCGTGTAATGTTCATCCCTTCTTTAATATTTTCCCGAAGTGATTTCATCACCGTCGAGTAATAGTGGTTGTTGGCGGCCTCAGCAATGGCGAGATGGAACTCAAAATCTTCTTCGCTGGCTATGGCGTGAAGCCTGTTTGCTTCATTGATCTTTTCGGCTGCTGCAACGATACGACCCAGCTGATCGGCCGTACGTCGCGTAGCGGCAAGACCTGCTGCGCTGCCCTCGAGATTGGTGCGAAATTCAAAGCACCGTTGAATATCTGAAATGCTGGATATTTTTGAGAAGGAAAGAACCGTGTCATCTGGGCGCTTAATGACAAAACTACCCGACCCCCGCCGGGAGACAATCAAATTGTCTTCTTTGAGCCGAGTCAACGCTTCTCTCAGCACGGGCCGTGAAACGCCGTATTTTTCGCACAGCTTTGCCTCACTGGGAAGCTTCTCGTTTGCCGGGTATTCGCCATTGATGATGGAAACCAGAATCTTCTGGTAAGCCACCGATGAGAGCGATCGGCTAATATCTTGTTTTTGCATCTGCATAGTTAAAACGACCAGAACAGGGCGATAAGCGCCGTAAAAGACAACTTTTAGCAACTCTGATTGCCATTCGCGCCAAACAGTCCTCGATACAATGACTGGCAGTATCTTTGCGATTTCTGCGCGTATTATCAATAAAATAGCGTAAAAGTCGTAAAACTGTATCACTCCGAAGCATTTTTCAGCAAGCTAAACCCCTAGTGCCAACTCCCGACAAGCCTCCATGCCGATTGTCATCATACTAATTATTACAAAAATCCAAAAGTTGTAAAAAGTTGTTTGATTTGTAAAATCCCATAACGTACAGTCGAGTGTGTGTTCCATTCGATCAAGGTAAGTATGCATGACAACAAGTAACCAAAATATGCAGATAAGTCATAGAGTTATCGATGACCTTCGTCGTGTGTCGACAGCAACGCTGCACACCGCACTCTTCAAAAGGGGCTTGCGTAACACCTATATCCAAGGTGTCAGCCTGATCAACAAGCAGAAACTAAAGATGGTCGGTCAGGCATTCACCCTGCGCTATATCCCGGCTCGTGAAGACATTGATACCGTTGCGGCGTTCAAAAGTCCTGAGCACCCTCAGCGCCTGGCCGTTGAAACCGTTCCGGAAGGCATGGTGCTGGTTTCAGACTGTCGGCAGGATGCAACAGCTGCTTCTGCCGGGAGCATTCTTCTCACTCGTCTGGAAGTTCGCAAGTGCGCAGGCTTTGTTTCCGATGCGGGCATCAGAGATTTCAACGACGCATCTGAAATGAACATGCCGATTTTTTGCGCCAAACCAAGTGCCCCAACCAACCTGACCAAGCACCACGCGGTAGACCTACAAGTATCGATCGGTTGTGGCGGTGTGATGGTTAATCCTGGCGACGTGTTGGTCGGCGATGGTGACGGCATCATCGTCATCCCTCTGGAGATTGCACAGGAAATTTCCGAAGAAGCACTAGCAATGGAGCTCTTCGAAGACTTTGTGCTGGAAAAAGTTCGGGCGGGAAGCAAAGTCATCGGTCTGTACCCTCCCAACGCAGAAACCCTGGAGGAGTACAACAGCCAAAAAGCATAGCGGTCACCGGGCCTGCGAGGTGGAAACAATAATCCACAACGGTATTCGCGCCTCGCTCTCAATAGATTACTGAAGAAATTAAGTGCCTATAAATAACAATCAAACAAAAGAGATATAGCCATGATTTTACGAAGATTGAAAAACCAGCTGGTTTGCGTTCTCGGCGCTTGCCTGCTCGCTTCAACCGTCGCTGCGGCTGAATTTCCTTCCCGCGACATTCGTCTTATCGTCCCTTGGCCAGCCGGCGGCGGCGCCGACGCCATATCGCGAAAGCTCGGTAATATTGCCGAGCAGCAAATGCCGGTTTCTATTTATGTAGAAAACATCGCCGGTGCCGTGACCGCGTCCGGTTTGATGCAGATGACCCGTGCTCGACCTGACGGTCACACCATCGGTGTTCTGACCTACGACAGCGTGATCACCCTTCCGCGCGGCAAAATGGTTCCAGGTTATTCGCTCGAAAACATGACCCCTATCGCCCGAATCACTCGCGAAGCAGACGCCGTGGTGGTATCGAAGCAATCTGGCTTTACCGACTTCCAGCAACTGATTGACGCAGCCAAAGCCGAACCTAACAGCGTCCGCGTGGGGGTTGCTCCCAGAGGGTTCGGGCCTTATCTCGCCGTCCGTCGCCTCGAGAAGCAGGCTGGGGTCAAGTTCAATGTGATCACGTACCCGGGATCTTCAAGCGCCGAGGCTGAAGCGCTCCTGTCCGGTGAACTGGATGCAGCCATTTCAAGCCTGGGGGACTTTAGCGGAGTTATAGAATCAGGGGATGTCAAAGGGGTGGTAGAGCTTGCGTCAGAGCAGAACCCATCGTATCCGGATGTTCCCCCCATTAACACTCTGGGCTATGAGTTGGAGACAGGAAGCTTCGTTCTACTGGCGGCTCCGAAGAATACGTCAGACGCAGTGATCGCCAAACTTGAAAGCTCTTTCAAGCATGCGTTTGAGAGCGAAGAGTTTCAAACCTGGGTAGCGGGCGTCGGTGTAACGCCGAGTTGGTTAGGCGCTGACGACGTGCCGGCGTGGATAGATAGCCTGCAATCTGAAACGTTCAAAGTTATGGACGAGCTTGATCTGTAACGAAGTGGCGCGCATCCCCCCTGCAACGCTGATAGGGGGGTGCCCAGGGGTGCATGATATGTTTTATATATATAAAAAAATCATCTTTCATTTTTTCATATTTATCGTTTCAGTCGGATATTTCGTCACTGCCATTAATCTTGGAAATCCAATAGCAGACGGGCGTCTTCAACCCTCATTCTTCCCCATGATTGTCGGCTCTTTTGCAGTGCTGTTTAGTGGAATTCTGCTTTTCAAAGAATGGACTCTTGTAAAAAGAAATGTGGCAGATACGGGTAATGAAAATAGCCCCTACGCTGCTCCGATCATCATTTTTTGTATCTTTATTTACGTTATTGCCTTTTCAGCGATCGGATATTTTATTCCCTCAACGCTCTTTGTTTTCTCAATGATGTTGATGTTTTCCTCAAAAGAGAAGTTGATTCAAAAGGCCGTCATTTCAATCGTGATCGTCACGCTTGGGTATTTCATATTCGAACTGCTTTTTGGGGTCAGGCTCCCGACGTCGGGGGGAGGTAACTGATGGAGTTTATTACACTTGTAGCCGGCAGTTTCACAAAACTGCTCGACCCCCTGGTGCTGGCCTACGTGATTGCAGGCTTTATCATCGGTACTATTTTTTCCGCCATTCCTGGGTTGACTGCAACGTTGGCGCTGGCTCTGCTATTGCCACTGACATACAGCCTGGATGTCACCACCGCATTGATGGCTTGCGCCAGCATTTATATGGCGGGTATGTGTGGCGGCAGCATCACAGCGACCACCATCAATATCCCCGGCGCGCCCTCATCAATGATGACAGCCCTCGACGGCTACCCAATGCAACAACAGGGCAAAGGAGCGTTGGCGCTGGGGCACGCTGCCATTGGTTCGATGGCGGGAGGTGCCTTGGGCGCGATGCTGCTGATTGGACTCGCGCCCGTCATTGCCGAGGCATCGTTGCTGGTGCAGACCACCGGTAAATTCTCGTTGTTGGCGTTTGCCGTGATTGTCATTGTCATCGCGCAACGCGGCAAGATGATTAAAGCGGCGATGGCTGCGTGCATCGGGTTAATGCTGGCAACGATAGGACTGGACGCGATGGAGCCTGTCACCCGCTTCACCTTTGGGTTCGGCAGCCTCACCGCAGGTATTGACCTAATGCCGGTTATTATCGGCACCTTTGCGATCAGTGAGATACTGATGCAGGCCGGGTCGTCAAAGGAAACCCGCCAAACCACTGAAGCGATGAGCACGGTTACGATCAGGCGTCGCGATTTCATTCCCCCATTATCCGCGATTCGTCAGGTTGGCATCGTCTGTTACGTCAAATCAGCGTTGATCGGCTATTCAGTCGGCACGTTGCCTGGTGCAGGTGGATCGATGGGCGCCTTTCTGGCCTACGTTGAAACAGTACGCACGTCCTCAAATCCTGAAAGCTTTGGCAAGGGCAACCCAAAAGGGATTGCCGCATCGGAAAGCGCCAACAATGCCGTCTGTGGCGGCGCACTGGTGCCCATGCTGACGTTCGGCATCCCTGGTGATCCGATTACCGCCATTATGCTCGGGGTCCTGGTCATTAACGGCATTCAGCCGGGCCCACAGTTGATGGCCGGCCAAGCTGATTTGATTGCGCCGGTGCTCGCCTCACTCCTGTTCAGTGCCGTGATATTGATTCCCTTGACACTGTTCTTGCTGGGCCCCTATTTCATCAAGATTGTCTCGATCCGCAAGGACGTGCTCTATGGCGCGATTGCCCTTCTTGCCGTGGTAGGCAGTTACGTTGCCACGTATTCAACGTTCCAGATGATGATGACATTGGTGCTGGGTGTGCTGGCGTACTACCTGAGAAAGCATGATTTCCCGGTCATCACGATGCTGCTTGGGTTCATTCTTGGCCCTAATCTGGAAGAGTTCTTGCGGCGCTCGCTGGCCCTTTCCAATGGCAATCCGATGACATTCTTTACCAGCCTGGACAGTTTGTTCTTCGTCGTTCTCACACTCGTTTTTGTTTACTTTCTTGCGATCAAAAAACCGCTCAAGAAACCAGTTGGTGCTGCTCAGAGCACTTAACGAGGCCATTAAACCAACCCTGCTCGGCGACTATACGATGCCGAGCAGGGCCAATTGTAGATGCGTCAGGATCCAATCCTGTTTTCTGTTACGCGCAATGTAGGAGCAAGAATATGCAACCTAAAGGTCAGCAACTCATTGGCCAAGAAGCCTTTGTCGCAACAGGGGCTCCCATTCAGGCAGTCAATCCTGCCACCGGTGAGCGACTTGAGCCGGTTTATCCAAGCGCGGGCTCGGCTGAGTTTGATCGTGCGTGCGAGCTAGCCGAGTTGGCAAGCGCCGATTTTCGAACATCATCACCGCAACAGCGTGCGGCATTTCTGGACACCATTGCAGACCAGATCGAAGCGCTCGGCGATGAACTGATCCAGCGCGGGATGCTCGAATCCGGCCTTCCTCGCGCCCGCCTTGAGGGTGAGCGAGGGCGGACCTGTGGCCAGCTACGTCTGTTCGCATCCGTGGTTCGCGACGGTGAATGGTTGGATGTTCGTATCGATCCGGCCTTGCCAGAGCGCAAACCCCTACCCAGAGTTGACCTGCGCCAGCAGCATATTGCCCTGGGCCCTGTCGTGGTGTTCGGCGCCAGCAACTTCCCGCTCGCATTCAGCGTTGCCGGTGGTGACACCGCGTCGGCCCTGGCTGCAGGTTGCCCCGTTATCGTTAAAGCACACGCGGCTCACCCTGGCACGTCCGAGTTGGTAGGTCTCGCAGTGCAAGCCGCTGCCAGGCAATGTGAAATGCCCGAAGGTGTGTTTTCACTGCTGTTTGGTTCCGGCAACGAGATTGGTCAGGCGCTGGTATCAGACCCGCGAATAAAGGCCGTCGGCTTTACCGGTTCACGTCGTGGCGGTATGGCCTTGATGGCGACGGCTCAGTCTCGCCCTCAGCCGATTCCGGTCTATGCCGAAATGAGCAGTATCAACCCGGTATTTTTACTACCCAACGCTTTGCAGTCACGAAGCGAGGCGCTGGCCGAAGGCTTTGTTGGCTCTCTATCGATGGGAGCTGGCCAGTTCTGCACTAACCCGGGCTTAGTCATTGCCCTCCGCAGCCAGGCACTCGATGAATTTGTTGCAGCGGCGAGCAAGAACATCGCCGCAGTGGCAGCTCAAACCATGTTGACGCCAGGCATCCATGATGCCTATCAGCAAGGAGTCAAAGCGCTGTCTGAGAACGACAGTGTTCGCGCAGTGGGTAACGGAGAGGAGGGCGGAGCTCCCAATCAATGCCGGGCCACCCTGTTCACCACCTCTGCCGATGCATTCATCAGTGATCAGAGCCTCCAGGACGAAGTGTTTGGAGCCTGCTCCGTTGTGATCGAATGCGACGATATGGCGCAATTGAAGCGTGTTGCAGAAAAGCTTGAGGGGCAGCTAACGGCCACCCTACAGATGGACGAGGGCGATATTGAGGAGGCCAGATTGCTGCTTCCCATCCTGGAAGAAAAAGCTGGCCGGGTGATGGCAAATGGTTGGCCGACGGGGGTTGAGGTATGTCATGCCATGGTGCATGGAGGGCCGTTCCCGGCCACCTCAGACTCACGGACTACCTCCGTTGGAAGTGCTGCCATTTATCGTTTCCTGCGCCCGGTTTGTTATCAAAACCTGCCCCAGGCGCTGTTGCCTGAAGCGCTTCGCGATGGCAATCCGCTGAACGTCTCTCAGCTAGTGGATGGGAAACGAGTTGTTTAGAGCCTATGCAAAGAGGCTTACTCTGTGAGCCTCATTTTTTAAACAATGGCGAGCCAGCCGGCCCCATCCGCATAGTGCGAAACTGTACAAGCTATGACCGTAAGGGGAATTGGTCAATGGCTCGATAGCAACGTGATGCACAGCTGGGCGTTCTGGACAAAGTGTCCGAACGCCGTCAGCTGATCGTCGGACGGCACATAGTCTGCCGCCGCGTTGTCCGCGTAAAACAGGCCGACCAGTCGCCCCTTGGCTTTCAGGGGGCCGATCAGCGCCGGCACGTTCCCTAGCCAGCGATCGTAGGTAACGCCTTCAGTTTTCGTTTTTGGCAGATAGACACTGCAATCAGCGTGGGGTAGGAGCGCCCCGAGAGGACCGGTGCCATCCTTGCGGATGGTGAAGTTGTCCTTCCAGGCTTCGGTGCCCCTGCCACCCAGCTTGCGCGGCACCAGTTCAAGCCCGCTGCGGTCGCTCATCAGCAACACAACCCGCTGCATGCCGATTGCCCGGTGAATGCCTTCGATGACCAACTGACAGACTTCGTTGATGTCCGGTTTGTCGGTAAGGCTGTGGGTAAGATCGCGGAGAATCTGTAGCTGCAGATTGGGGTCCACCTCTGGTGCACGCACCGCCTCCTCGCCGGAGCTGCCCTGGCTGCCAGGCATCAGAGCGGTCACCTGGGGAATGCCCAGCGACACCGCGACCCGCGCGGCTTCTCCGGCATTCACCTTGAGTTGGTCCCGAACAGCTGCAGGGTTCTCTCCGATGTCCTGCCCCAGGGCTTCCATGACTTTTTCCATGTCGTCGCCGCGCCAGCCACTCTCGGACAGCTTTGCCATCTCAACGGAGTGGCGCACCAGGCTGGCGGCCTTCGAATTGGCCTGCCCGGGCGCAACCACCTCGCGAATAAAGGGGCCGAGTGACCAGGCGTCCACCAGGCCACGGGTAATTTCGGTAAAGGTGGTGTGGAGCGCAGCTTTCTGGGCCTCCAGTGTCGGCTCCCCCTCGCGCAGCCGGGATTCCAGTTCACTGGCCTGCTCGGTCTCGCAGGACCAGAAAGCCAATTCGCCAATGTTCATCAGCAAGGCCCCGATGAACACCTCCTCCAGGGCGTGTTCGTTGCGCTTTGGCAGCAGGCAGCGGGCCTGGACGGCGGCGTGAATGGCTCGGGCCAGGCAGCGAAGCAGGTGTGGGCGGTCGTTGCGTTTGAGCAGGGAGTCCACGATCAGGGACGAGATGGCCATGGACTTCACGGCGTCGAAGCCGATCAGGGTGATGGCGCGGCTTACAGTGCTTACCTGGGTGCGGGTCTGGTTGTAGAACACTGTATTGGACAGCCGAAGCACCTGGGAAGTGAGCTGGGCGTCGTTGAGAATAACGTTCGCAAGCTCGTTAACCGTGCTGTTACTGCTGTCGGTGAGTTCACCAATTCTGCGGAGAGTGTTTGCCAGTACCGGCAGTTCCACTTTGCTGAGGTAGGTCACCCATGCCTGGGTCGAGTTCATCCTTGAGGGCGAAGTCTCGGTTTTTGTGGTCAAAATTGCGCGCGCCTCGGGATTGTTGGTCATGTTCTTGTAATGAGTCAGTCTAGTTCAGTCGTGGCCGCCGTGTCAGGTGGCAAATGGTGTAAGGGGATTTACCAAGGTGGCGGATTCGGGTTTGCCATCGGTTTGGTTTATAATCGCGCGTTTTACCTCTGCACCCACAAGGCGCTGACAAAGCGTTCACAAGGCAACGTTGTGATTGTATTTGACCAGGTACAGAAGTCCTACCAGGTAGGTGGGCGGGCGATCCCCGCGTTACACCCCACCAGTATGACCATCGACACCGGCGAGGTGTTTGGCATCGTCGGCCACTCCGGCGCGGGCAAGTCCACCCTCGTGCGCCTGATCAATCTGCTGGAGCCACCCACCGGTGGTCGCATCCTGATTGACGATGAGAACATCACCGGCTACAACGCCAGTGAGCTACGGGCCTTCCGTCGCAAGGTGGGCATGATATTCCAGCACTTTAACCTGCTGTCCTCGAAAACGGTGGCGGACAACATTGCCTTTCCCATGAAACTCGCGGGCATTTATTCCCGCACCGAGATTCGTGACCGGGTGGACGAGTTGCTGAAACGGGTCAGCCTGGTGGATCAGGCCAATAAGTACCCATCGCAGCTCTCAGGTGGACAGAAGCAGCGTGTCGGCATCGCCCGCGCCCTGGCCTGCCGCCCAACGATCCTGCTTTGCGACGAAGCCACCAGCGCCCTCGACCCGCAAACCACCCAATCGGTCCTGAAGTTGCTGGCGGACATCAACCGCGAACTCGGCCTGACCATCGTACTGATTACCCATGAGATGGACGTGGTACGCCGTGTCTGCGACCGGGTAGCGGTGATGGATGCCGGTGAAGTCGTTGAAATGGGTGCGGTCAGTGATGTCTTCCTGCACCCGAAACACCCCACCACCCGGGACTTTGTCTTCGAGAGCGAAAGCATCGACCATGAGGAAATGCAGCAGGACCTGCAGCACGCCAAAGGCCGCATCCTGCGACTGACCTTCCGTGGCGAATCCACCTACACGCCACTGCTGGGTAGCGTGGCACGGGAATCCGGCGTGGATTTCAGTATCCTCTCCGGCCGGATTGACCACATCAAGGACACGCCCTACGGCCAACTGACCCTCTCGCTGGTGGGCGGCAATCTCGATACCGCCATGCAGGCCTTTGAGGCGGCGGACGTTCACGTGGAGGTGCTGCGCTGATGGAAGCCTTGATGGGAGACCTGTTGAGCAACGTGGACTGGACCGAGATCGGCTGGGCCAGTTGGGACACCCTGGTGATGGTGGGCATGTCGTTGCTGTTCAGCGTGCTGATCGGCCTGCCGGTAGGCGTGCTGCTGTTCCTGTTTGGCAAGCGCCAACTGCTGGAACAGCCCATCGCTTATGCGGTGCTGTCCTTTGTGGTGAACGTGCTGCGTTCCGTACCGTTTATCATCCTGCTGATTGTAATGATCCCGTTCACTGTCATGCTGATCGGCACGTCATTGGGCGTTGCCGGTGCGATTCCGCCGTTGGTGGCTGGGGGTGCCCCGTTTTTTGCACGTTTGGTCGAAACGTCCTTGCGCGAAGTGGACAGGGGAATCATCGAAGCTACCCAGGCCATGGGCGCGACAGTAAAGCAGATCGTATTCGGAGCCCTTCTGCCGGAGGCGTTGCCCGGGATCATTGCCGGTATTACCGTAACCGCGATTACGCTGGTTTCTTATGCAGCGATGTCCGGCGTTGTCGGAGGTGGCGGCTTGGGAGATCTGGCCATCCGCTTCGGTTATCAACGATTCCAGACCGATGTAATGGTCATTACCGTAGCCCTACTGGTTATTTTCGTACAGTTGTTACAAATGGCTGGAGATCGTTTGGTTCTATATTTCAGCCGCAAATAACAACAGCCCGATTATAGGTGGATGGTGGGAGGCAACTTCCGAAAACGTGGAGCGCCAAGGATGGCGCGACCGAGCCCTACAGGGACGTATTCACGGGCGTTTTTCGGCAGTTGCCTCCCACCGTCTGCCGTACTCCAAAGGCTAGATGAATTCATTGACAATACCCGCAGGAGAACGTGCTTATGAACTTCAAAAAGACCCTGGTGGCAGTGGCTGCCGTTGCAACATTCTCTTCCGCCGCGATTGCGGAAAAGCTTTCCGTGGCGGCAACGCCGGTACCTCACGCCGAGATCCTGGAATATGTTAAGCCCAAGCTGGCGGAGCAGGGCGTGGAACTGGACGTTAAAGTATTCACTGATTACGTTCAGCCCAATGTGCAGGTGGACCAGAAGCGGATGGATGCGAACTTCTTCCAGCATCAACCGTACCTGGACGAATTCAATGATGGCCGTGGTACCAACCTGGTCAGCGTAGTGGGTGTTCACGTTGAGCCTTTCGGTGCCTACTCAAGCCGGATTGACTCTCTGGAAGCGCTTGAAGACGGGGCCACAGTGGCGATCCCCAACGATCCCACCAACGGTGGCCGTGCATTGCTTCTGCTGCAGAAAGCCGGTCTGATCACCCTGAAGGACGGCAGCAAGATCACCGCTACGCCGCGTGATATCGCTGATAACCCGAAAGACCTGGAATTCAAGGAACTGGAGGCTGCTACCCTGCCGCGTATCCTGAACCAGGTGGATCTGGCGCTCATCAACACCAACTACGCGTTGGAAGCCGGCCTTAATCCGACGGAAGATGCGCTGGTTATTGAGGGGGCTGAATCGCCGTACGTGAACATTCTGGTTGCTCATGAAAGCCGCGCCAACGACGAGGCAATCCAGAAGCTGGCGAAGGTGCTGACAACGGATGACGTCAAGGCGTTTATCAAGAAGCAGTACGAGGGAGCCGTGGTTCCGGCATTCTGAGACCAGGGACGTTTTGGCATAGAAAAGCCGGGCATCAGCCCGGCTTTTTCGTTTCAGCGGATTGCGCGTTCAGCGCTTAATCGCCACTCCAGTTCGACCCGGGGTCCGGCGTCATCCGCAGGTAGGACTTCACCGCCCGATAGCCTTGCGGGAAACGTTCTTTTATTTCATCCTCATCCTGCAGGGACGGCACGATCACCACGTCGCCGCCGGGTTCCCAGTTGCCAGGTGTCGCCACTTTATGGATGTCCGTCATCTGCAACGAGTCGACTACCCGCAGCACTTCGTTGAAGTTGCGACCGGTGCTGGCCGGATAGGTAATCATCAGGCGGATTTTCTTGTTCGGATCGATTACGAACAGAGACCGCACGGTCAGCGTCTCACTGGCGCTGGGGTGGATCATGTCGTAAAGGTTGGACACCTTGCGATCATGGTCGGCAATGATCGGAAAATTGACGGCACAACCCTGGGTTTCGTTGATGTCCTTGATCCACTCCTTGTGGGAATCGACCGGGTCCACGCTCAGTGCGATCGCCTTGACGTCACGTTTGGCGAATTCGTCTTTCAGCTTGGCCGTCAGGCCCAGCTCCGTGGTGCACACCGGCGTAAAATCAGCAGGGTGTGAGAACAGTATGCCCCAGCTGTTGCCCAGCCAGTCATGAAAATCGATCCTGCCTTCACTGGAATCCTGCTCAAAATCCGGTGCGGTATCTCCCAGACGTAAACTCATCGCGTTTCCTCCTTTGATGATACGAAAGCCCGGCCAGACGAAGCGCCGGCATAAGATTCAGTCTATACGATAAACAGTGGAGGCGGATGGGAGAAAACCAAGGGCGTTGATTTGCCTCATCCGACTCCACTTCAGTATCAGCTAACGCCGACTGACCGTTCTTTCTCGAAATGCTCACGGGTGAGCTTGAACACCACGGGGCTCAGCAACAGCAAGGCCACGAGGTTTGGCAGCGCCATCATGGCGTTGAGCGTGTCGGCGATCAGCCAGATCAGGCCAAGGTTGATGGTGGCACCGACGGGGATCGCCAGTATCCAGACCACGCGGTACGGCACGATGGCTTTGACGCCGAACAGGAACTCAATGCAGCGCTCGCCGTAGAATGACCAACCAATAATGGTGGTAAACGCAAACGTCGCAAGGGAGATGGCGACAACGTAGTTGCCAAATCCTGGCAGTCCGGTTTCAAAGGCCAGCGAGGTCAGCGCAGCACCGGTCTCACCTGAGGTCCAGGCGCCAGAACTGATGATGACGAGGCCAGTGATGCTGCACACGATAATGGTGTCGATAAACGTGCCCAGCATGGCGACCATGCCCTGATTGATGGGGCTCTTGGTCTGGGCTGCCGCGTGGGCAATAGGGGCGGAACCGAGGCCGGCCTCATTGGAGAAAATGCCGCGGGCCACACCAAAGCGGACGGCGGCCCAGACAGCGGCGCCGGCAAAGCCACCCTCGGCTGCAACCGGGCTGAACGCGTGAGTAAACACCATGGCGATGGCATTCGGAATCTGGTTGGCGTTAATGGCCAATACCATCAAACCGACCAGGACATAGGCGATGGCCATAAATGGCACCAACGCGCTTGCGACCTGTCCGATACGTTTGATACCACCAATCAGTACAAGGCCCACCAGAGCCATCAGCACAAGGCCGGTCACCCAGTGTGGCAGGTTGAAGTTGGTTTCCAGAACATCCGCCACCGAGTTGGCCTGCACCGTGTTACCAATGCCAAACGCGGCCACCGCCGCGAAGATGGCAAACAGCACACCCAGCCAGGCCCACTTTTTGCCCAGGCCGTTGCGAATGTAGTACATCGGGCCACCCGTGTAGGCGCCGCGTTCGTCCACTTCCCGGAACCGTACCGCCAGTACCGCTTCCGAATATTTGGTCGCCATCCCGACCAGGGCGGTCAGCCACATCCAGAACAGGGCTCCTGGCCCGCCCAGGAAAACCGCGGTGGCAACGCCAGCGATATTACCGGTACCGACGGTGGCCGACAGTGCAGTCATCAGGGCCTGAAACGGGGGGATTTCACCCTCTGATTCAGCCCCGGTACGGCCCTTCCACATCAGTTGGAAACCGGCTCGCAGTTTCAATACCGGCATCAGCTTCAGGCCAATGCTCAGAAACAGGCCGACACCAAGAATCATCACCAGCATGGGCGGGCCCCAGACCAGTGCGTTAATGCTGCTAATAAAAGACTCAAAGGCTTCCATGGGAATCTCCCTGTGTTTGTGCCTTGGTAATGAGGAGCTTCCGCGACAACAGCAATATGGATCTGAACAATACAGATCCGAGTTTGGCGGGAGCTTATAACTCATTGAGTTTATATACTTATTTTTGTCTGTAAATATTCGCTGCAAAGAATTAGCCGTTCTGACACGCCGTGGGTCTGCAAAGCTATTGGATTCGGAGGCTCTCGGGTTAAGCTGTGGACTGGTTACCTCAGGAGTCCCTCGATGCCGGAAACCCTAAGCCGCTCTGATTGGAGTTCTGCCGATACGTCGGTCAACGCCATGCCCGAGACCCTTCACGTCCAGGCAGGCGAGCTGTCGTTCTGCGTGGAAACCCGGGGAGATCCCGCCGGGGAGCCAGTGATCTTCGTGATGGGATTGGGGGCGCAGATGACGCTCTGGCCGGAGGCGTTTCTGGAGCAGTATGTTCGTGCAGGCTTCCGGGTCATCCGGTTTGATAACCGTGACATCGGCCTTTCATCGCACCTGAAGGATCGCCTGGAAGGTCATCCGGTTGCAGTCATGGCAAGGCACCGGATGGGCCTGCCGATCGCCGCGCCCTATACCCTGCATGACATGGCGGGCGATGTGTGTAAGGTGATGGACGCCCTGAGCCTGACCAGTGCCCATCTGGTGGGTGTTTCCATGGGGGGGATGATCAGTCAGCTGGTGGCTGCGAATCACCCCGAACGCGTGCGCTCGGCAACCCTTATCATGACCTCCACCAATAGCCCGCGCCTGCCAATGCCAAAATCCAAGCTGATCTGGCGCCTGGCAGGTATTGGCGCTAAGGGACATGATGAAACCGCAGTTGTCGCACGCTCCCTGGACTTCTGGAGGGCGATTCAGAGCCCGGGCTACCCTCCTCGCGAACAGGACATAAGGGACCGGATCGTAAGGGAGTTCCGGCGCAGCTATCATCCCGCCGGCATTCTCCGCCAGACCCGTGCCATCCTTGCCACTGGCAGCCTGTCATCGGCGACACGGCGCATACGAGTGCCGGTATCCGTGATCCATGGCAAGGCCGACCCGCTGGTGCGGCCGGTGGCTGCGGAGCAGTTGGGGTACCTGTTACCCCATGCCCGCGTTGAGATGATTGACGGCATGGGGCACGATCTTCCGGAACCTCTGTTGTCGCGGTTTGCCGAGATCGGGTTTGAAACCATGGCGCAACAGCCATGGCAGGACAACGACTGACGGCCCGTGCCGGTAAAAAGAGATCGCCGGTGGAGGGTTTATACTTCCAGTTTTCGCCCTCATTGCCTATGTTTAAAGAGAGACGAATCCAGAAGATGACGGGTCAGGGAGTCTGCCAATGCAATCGCTAAAAGTATCCGATGTCATGTGGAACCACATCGAGCCCATTCGTCGTGGAACGCTTTTAACCAAAGTGGTCAAAACACTCCTTCACAACCACGTTACGGGCCTGCCGGTGGTGGATGACCACCGCAAGGTGATCGGGTTTGTTTCCGAGCAGGACTGTATCCACGCCCTGCTGGTGAGCAACTACCACCACGAAGGCGACCCGATCGTGGACGACGTTATGTTCCGCGATCCGGTCACCATATCCCCGGAAATGTCTGTCGTGGATCTGGCCCAGAACCTGGGTGCAGGCAAGCCCAAGGTCTACCCGGTGGTTGATCATGACCGTTTGATCGGTATTGTGACCCGTACCGCCATCCTGGCAGAGTTTGCAAAGGCTGGTTACGGCATAGATGTACCGAAATACGCGTAGTCAGAAGACGGTGAATTTTTCGACTGAGAGGTATCCATGCAACTGCTCTCCACCAACGTCTGTTTCGACGGCGAACACCGGCGCTACCAGCACCACTCGGCAGCCTTGGACTGCGTTATGGAGTTTGCGGTATACCTTCCCCCTGTTGCCGTGGGCAGCAATCCGCAAAAAGTGCCGGTTCTCTATTGGTTGTCGGGGCTGACCTGTACCGACCAGAATTTCATGCAGAAGGCCGGCGCCCAGAAAAAAGCGGCGCAGTTGGGCATCGCCATTGTGTGCCCCGACACCAGCCCCCGTGGTCTGGATCTGCCCGGCGAGCACGACAGTTACGATTTTGGCAGCGGCGCCGGTTTTTATCTGAACGCCACACGCCAACCCTGGGCCCCTCACTATCGAATGTACGATTATGTGGTGAAGGAGTTGCCGCAACTGGTGGAAGGCCACTTGCCGGTGACAGAGGATCGCAGTATCAGTGGTCATTCCATGGGTGGTCATGGGGCGCTGATCGCGGCGCTGAAGAATCCCGGGCAGTACAGATCCGTGTCTGCTTTTGCGCCGATTGCCAACCCCAGCGAGTGCCCCTGGGGTCAAAAAGCCTTCAGCGGTTATCTGGGGGATGACCCGAAAACCTGGGAAGAGTGGGATGCGACGCTGCTGCTTCCCAATGCCAGCGAACGCTTACCGCTGCTGGTGGACCAGGGAACGGCGGATGACTTCCTTGAAAGTCAGCTCAATCCCGAGGCGCTGGTTGATGCGTGTGAGAAGGTGCATCACCACATCAATCTGCGAATGCACAGGGGCTATGATCACAGCTACTTCTTCATCGCCTCGTTCATTGATGATCATCTGGAACATCATGCCCAGGCGTTGGGCTTGAGATAATGCGAGGCGCGTAGAGCGTCAGTGGAAGCCCCAGAGCAGCCCAAAGTCCATGGAAGGCATCACTTCAGGCTGCTCAACGTCGACGATGTTGAAATCCAGCAGACTGCAATCCCGCTCAAAGGTGCCGCTGTAACGATTGCCCCTGGGGCCGATGATGGCTTTGGCGAACGGGCCACGGTGACGGTGCGGGCGCCGGACGATCACCGCCACCTCGTTATTGGTGAGTCTCACCAGAGTCCCCGGCGGATAGTCGGTCAGTAGCGACAGCAGAGCCCTCGGAATGGCAGGGCGGAACTTGCCATCGGCCAGCGAGGCGATAAGTTTGCGAGCTTCGGTAATGTTCATTCGTTTGCGGTAGGCTCGCTTCGTTATCATCGCCACATAACGTTCCGCCAGCGCCAGGATTTCCGCTTCACCCCGTATCTCGGTACCACTCAACCCATGAGGATAGCCTGAACCGTCAGCCTGTTCGTGGTGCTGGGCAATGATTTTGAGTATCAGCGGGCTGGTAATGTTGGCCTCTTTTAGCGCCTGGACGCTGCGTTCCGGATGTTTGCGTATCACCGCGCGTTGCTCGTCAGTCAGTACCCGGTTGGAGGCATTGAGCTTATCGGCCACTGGCACCAGAGCCAGGTTCGCCGTCAGCGCAGAGCTGATCAGTACAGCCGTCCGTTTTTCATCAAGCCCGAATCGGCGTGCGGTAAATTGGCAGAGAATGGCGTAGAACAGGATTTGTTCATGAATGGTGGGCTCGATGGAGTACAGGTGCACCAGTGCCAGGCTGGCCTCTGGCGATTCCTGGCACATCTGGTCAATCATTCGCGACAGGCCAAGTACCCGTTGACGGGCACTGTCATCCTGGTTGGTAATGGCGTTTAGTGTGAGCTCCAGTGTTTGCAGCAACACGGGATAATCCGCAAATGGGTTGCGGACACGGGTATCTTCCTGAATATCCTCGTCGGGGCGCTCAATCACCCGGGGCTGGAACAGGCCACGCTCGAACAGCTGCTCCAGCTGAATATCATTCTGTATGACGTAGCCCTGCCTCAGCAGAACATTGCCATCGGCGTCATAGACCGTCCAGGGCAAGGGCTTTCCGATGGTCAACGCGCCGGGTGCGATACGAAGAAGATTCTGCACTCAATGGCTTCCTGATCCTTGTTATAACATTGCTTAAGTTTACCCTTTAAGCCGATACCAACTCCAGTTGTTGGAAGGCCGGGACTAGGGCGTTTGCTGTTATACTGGAGGCTTCGCCCTCTGATTTGACAAAGTATTTCATTTGCACATTTGTTAAATTTCGTTGCGTCCATCTTTCCCGGGTAAATCTTGCGCTATGATAGTTTGCTAACAAGACCCTGGTCGGGATGTGTTGTTACTATGCTCTATCGTCTGAGAACAGATTTCAGGCTGTCCATCATCACGTTGTTGGCCATCAGTGCCATTCTGGGAATAACTCCTTTTGCGGTGATGCGTTTTCTCCAGGGCAACGTGCTGGCTGGGACGGTCGATCTGGGTATTATGCTGGCGATTACCGCCGGAACGGTTTACGCCTGGATAACAGGCGATACCGCCCGCAGTGGTTTTGCAATGGCCCTGGTGGCTTGTGGAGGGGCGGTTACAGTCGGGGCATTGGTCGGAGAACCGGGGCTGTTTTGGCTATATCCCTGCTTGGTGACGAGCTTTTTCCTGACGGAGCCCCGCTACGCGATTTTTATCAACCTGGCCGCCGTGCTGGCCCTGATGATACATGGCGTGGCCTTCAGCTCCCTTGTCCAGATGTGGACTTTTGCCGCCACGGCCATGGTCGTCAGCTGCTGCGCCTATGTTTTTGCCCACCGGAACGAGAACCAGCGGGAGCGGTTGGAGCATCTGGCCACGATCGATCCCCTTACAGGCGTCAAAAACCGCCGCTCGATGGATCAGGAGTTGGCAATGGCCGTTGCCAGCGCTTCCAGAAACGGTATCTCCTACGCTCTGGTGTTGCTGGATATCGACTACTTCAAGAAGATCAACGACCAGCATGGGCATAACGTGGGTGATGACGTGCTGGTGGAAATGGTGGCGTTGATCAAGCAGAACATCCGCAAATCCGATCAACTGTTCCGCTTTGGCGGTGAAGAGTTTGTATTGCTGATGTCTGGTGTGGACTCAACCGGGTTAAAAGCGGTCATGCACAATCTGCAGCACATCATGCACAAGTTCCTGCGTCATCCCGGGGGGCAGGTTACCGCATCCTTTGGGGTTGCTCTACTCCAGACTGGCGAAAAGCCTGACGACGGGCTGGCACGGGCAGATCAAGCACTATACGAGGCAAAGGACACCGGACGCGACCGTATTGTCTACGCGAACGATCTTATGCCCAGCTACGGTTGACCGCCCCCCTCAAGACTATTCCGGTTTTGGCGAGTACAGGAACAGTCGCAGTCCCAACAGGATGCTGGCTGACGCCAGTCCACAGGTAAGCCCGACCCAAAAACCAGCGGCTCCCATGGCGGGCAGCAGCCAGTCGGTAAACGTGAGTACCCACCCCAGAGGCAGTCCAACGCCCCAGAATGAAAACAGCATGATGAACATGGGAATGCTGGTGTCCTTGTATCCCCGCAAGGCGCTGATGCAGGTCACCTGAATCACATCGGCGATCTGGAAGAAGGCCGCATACACCAGCAGCGTCACCGTCACGGACTGAACATCCTGCTCACCGGTGTAAAGCGCTGCAATACCCTCTGCGAACACAAACAGCAGCACGGCAAATACCAGCGCCACCGCTGACGCAAGAATCAGCGAACTGCGGGCGATGAGCCGGGCAGTATCCGGCGCTTTTGCACCCACCAGGAAACTCACCCGCAGGGTCAGAGCCATGCCGATGCTCAGCGGCAGCATGAACACCAGCGATACCACGTTCAGAGCAATCTGATGCCCCGCCACAATCACTGGCCCCAGCGGTGCCAGGAACAGGGCTATAACCGAGAACATGCTGGCTTCCACAAAGATGGTAAAACCAATGGGGATGCCCAGGCGCAGGATATAGCGGATGCCCTCTGCGTCCGGTTTGGCCCAGTCCGCCAACAGGTGAAAACGGCGATACACCGCACTGCGGTTCAGGTAGATCAGTAGCGCCAGGGCCGCAACGCCGTTGGAGATGGAGGTAGCCCATCCGCAGCCGATGCCGCCCATGGCCGGGAGGCCGAGTTTGCCGTAAATGAAGATGTAGTTCAGGGGCAGGTTGATCAGGGTTCCCAGCACCGAGAAAGCCATAATCACCCGGGTATGGCCGAGCCCGTCCGTCAGCCCCCTCAGTGCCATGATCATCAACATCGCAGGAATGCCCCAGGCGAAGGCGTTCAGGTAGCCCTGGGTGATACGGGCGGTGTTGGTTTCCAGATTCAGGGCATCCAGTACCGGGTGCACGTTGGTCAGCAGCAGAATCATGATCACCGTGCCGCCGGCTGCGATATAAAGCCCCTGCCAGGTCGCGGGCATGATTCTCTCGGTGGTGCGCGCCCCGTTATAACCGGAAATGATCGGCTGCAAGGCCCCCAGGAGTCCCATGAAAAAGAGGAACACCGGCATCCACAGGCTACTGCCAATGCCCACGGCCGCCAGGTCTTCGGCACTGGCGTGGCCTGCCATCACGGTATCAATGACCCCGTTGGCCATCTGCGCCACCTGGGCAATCAGGATCGGTCCGCCCAGGACGGCCAGCGTGCGCCACTCGGTCAGCGTACGCTGGACCAGCGGCTGGCGGACTTCTGGTAATGGCTGGTGGGTTTCGTCCATGGAATCGTGAGCCCGGGCCGGAGAAGTAAATCGGAATGTGTCAGGAACGCGGGATGGTACCCCATTCTCCACTCCGGATGTCATAGGGTGTTTCCGTGGCACTGTGTACAACCCAGTGCAGTAGCGGGTAAAGTGCCGCCTTCCAATGTTTCAGGTGCGGGTAATATGGGTCTTCTGATTTTCGTAACAGTCCTGTGGGCGTTTTCGTTCAGCCTGATTGGCGAATTTCTGGCCGGGCGTGTGGACAGTGATTTCGCAGTATTGACCCGTGTGGTGCTTGCCGCCCTGGTGTTTCTGCCGCTGACCCGCTGGCGTGGAGTTCCCGGCGGATTGAAACTGGGCGTGCTGGTCACTGGTATGCTGCAGTTCGGCGTGACCTACTTGTGCCTGTATCGCTCGTTCAGCTACCTGACAGTGCCGGAAGTTCTGCTGTTTACCATTTTCACGCCACTGTATGTCACCCTGATCGATGACGCCCTGTACCGGCGCTTCTCGCCGATTGCTCTGGTTGCCGCGGCCGTGGCAACGCTGGGTGCGGGGATTATCCGTTACGACGGCCTGAGCCAGGGCTTTATCACTGGCTTCCTGCTGTTGCAGGTGGCGAACTTCACCTTTGCGGCGGGCCAGGTCGGCTACAAGCACACCATGATGCGCTTCCCAACGGAACTGCCAGCCTACCGTACGTTTGGTTATTTCTTTTTCGGGGCATTGATCATTGCCCTGCCATCCTTCCTGATCTTTGGCGATGCCAGTCGTCTGCCCACTACCTCGTTGCAGTGGGGCATTCTCGCCTGGTTGGGCCTGGCAGCGTCTGGTATCGGGCTGTTCCTGTGGAACCGGGGGGCATGCCATGTGGATGCCGGCACTCTGGCGATCATGAACAACGTGTTGGTGCCCGCCGGGCTGCTCGTTAATCTGGTGATCTGGAACCGGGATGCCGACCTGTTGCGACTGGCCATCGGCGGTGGTGTTATCGCCCTGTCGCTGTGGCTGAATGCGCGTTTTCATCCCCGCGCCAGGCTGGCGGTGTAACGGTATTTCGCGTCGTCTGTAAAGGAGCGTCTCGGTTCGCTCTGATATCCGCTGGACATCGTATATTTCCCACTTTTTGCTGACGGCGTCTACGCTTAGAGTTGCCATAATTGCCAAACCAAATATGGAATGGCCATGTCAGGGAGACAGCCCGTAATGAGAAAAAACCTTCCGGTTACCCAGCGTGAAGTCAGAATGTCCGCAAGCGGTCGGCTGATTACCACCACCGATTCAAGAGGCGTCATTACCTACTGCAACGACGAATTCGTCGACATTAGCGGTTTCTCTCGAGAGGAGTTGGTCGGCCAGCCCCACAACGTGATCCGTCACCCGGATATGCCTTCAGCCGTATTTCAGGGCATGTGGGAGTACCTCAAGGCCGGAAAACCCTGGATGGGCGTGGTCAAGAACCGCACCAAGAGCGGTGACCACTACTGGGTGAGCGCTTACGTGACCCCGATTCTTGAAAACGGAAAAATGATTGGCTTCGAGTCGGTACGGGTGTCGCCAACCCGTGAGCAAGTGGCGCGGGCTGAGAAACTCTACCCTAAGCTATCCTCCGGCAAGTCGGCAGTCAGTGTCCAGGGCCAGCTTGTCTCTGCCATGCGATCAGGATGGCCCTTTGCCCTTTCGCTGGCCCTGAGCCTGGTGGCGTTAACTGCCATAGGTAATACCGGGATGGCCATCGGCCTGATTGTGGTCGCTCATGTGTTGGCTGCAGGGTTGACGCTTCGCTCCATCACCGCTCGCTTACAGGGCCTGCTTGATCTGCGTCCCGATGCCTTCCGCGATGGTGTTGTTGCACGGACCTACAGCGATGAAAACGGCCTGTTTTCGCAAATGGCGATGCTGATCATGAGCGAGAAAGCGAGGATTCGTACTGCTCTGGCCCGTATTGATGACCAGGCGGAGCTTCTATACGAGCATGCCAGGGCGAGCCACCGCTACATCAGCGAGGGCGCCGAGTCGATTGCCAAACAGCGGGCCGAGACCGACCAGACCGCATCGGCTATAAACGAAATGACGGTGTCGATCCAGGAAGTGACCGAAACCGTGAATGGCAACGCCAAAGTGGCGGAAGAAGCCAACCGGATGGCGGCCACCGGCAGCAAGCGCAGCGGTGAGGCCTTGACGGCCATCGAACAGCTGGTGACCCGGGTGAACGGCATTGGTACGGCCATCCAGAAACTGGGTGCCTCAACGGAAAGCATTGGTGAGGCCGCCAGCCTGATCTCAGACATAGCTGAACAAACCAATTTGCTGGCACTGAATGCGGCCATCGAAGCCGCCCGTGCTGGCGAGCAGGGTCGAGGGTTCGCCGTGGTGGCGGACGAGGTCCGGTCTCTGGCCCGCCGCACCCGGGATTCCACGGTCCGTATACAGCAGGTCATCGATGATTTCCGTAGCCAGGTAGAGCAAGCCGTACAGGCCACCCGTGAAGGGGAGCAAGATGCGGGCAAGGGTCTGGAGAAGGTGCGGGAGGCAGAAACGTCCTTGCAGGAAATCGTGTCTTCGATCCACGATATCTCCGACAGCTTCATCAGCATGTCGGCGGCCTTTGAGGAGCAGAGCCAGGTATCCGAGGAGATCAACCATCAGGTAGTGAATATTGCCGAACTGGCCGATCATAGTACCCAGCAGGCGGATTCCGCCAAGGATAGCAGTAACAGCCTGAGCCAGATGTCCCGCGGGCTGAAAGATCTGGTCTCCCGGTTCGTGAGTAAAAACGGCTAGTTATCGTCCGGCCCCGGAGATGTTTACATCCCGGTGCCGGCCCTGGCTGGCATCCTGCGAATACTGCTGGCAAAATCCCGCCCCATCTGCTGAAGCAGGCCTTCGGCATACCTCTTCTAATCGATTCATCGGCCAAAAGCACAGGATGAAACAATGACTGGTTCCAAATCTACTCCGGCTCATCGCGGGCTATGGTCCTCCCGTATGGCCTTTATCCTGGCCGCGACCGGTTCGGCCGTCGGGCTGGGCAATATCTGGAAGTTTCCCTACGTAACCGGCGAAAATGGTGGTGGCGCCTTCGTACTCGTATACCTGCTGTGTATCGCCATCGTCGGTATTCCCATCATGATGGCGGAAGTGTATATCGGCCGTAGTGGCCGACATAACCCGATCACCAGTTTCCGCCTGGTGGCAGAGCGCAACCTGGCGTCACCGTTATGGCGGATTTCTGCCATTGTGGGTGTGCTGGCAGCGTTCATTATCCTGTCGTTCTATTCGGTGATTGGGGGCTGGGCGGCGTCCTACGTCGGCCACGCTGCCATGGGCGACTTTACCGGCCAGAGCGCGGACGCCATCGGTGAGCTGTTCGGCGGCCTGCTGGCCAGCCCGGTTACACTGTTGATCTGGCACACCATCTTTATGGCATTGGTGATTTTCGTGGTGGCCCGTGGCCTCAAATCCGGCCTGGAGCGAGCCGTCACCATCCTGATGCCCGCCCTGTTCGTGTTGCTGCTGGTTGCGGTGGGCTATGCCACTACCACCGGCCACTTCGGTGCTGCTGTCGCCTTCCTGTTTACGCCTGATTTTGGCGCCCTGACCATGGATGGCGTACTGGTGGCATTGGGCCATGCGTTTTTCACCCTGAGCCTGGGTATGGCCATCATGATGGCCTACGGCTCCTATCTGGGAGACGATGTGTCGGTCGGGCGGACTGCAGTGACCGTGTCCATCATGGATACCGTGGTGGCGCTGATGGCAGGCCTGGCGATTTTCCCGGTGGTCTTTGCCAATGGCCTGGAAGCCGGTGCGGGCCCCGGCCTGATCTTCCAGACCCTGCCGTTGGCCTTCGGCCAGATGCCGATGGGCAGCGTTTTTGGTGCCCTGTTTTTTGTGCTGCTGTTGTTCGCGGCCTGGACTTCCGCTATTTCACTGCTGGAGCCAGTGGTTGAATGGCTGGAAGACAAACTGATCGTTGGCCGTGTGGGAAGCACGGTGGTGGTGGGGGTTGCCTGCTGGCTGTTGGGTATTGCGTCCATCCTGTCCCTGAACGAGTGGTCTGGTTTTGCGCCCCTGGGCATGTTCGAGCGCTTCGAGGGCAACACCATCTTCGATCTGCTCGACTTCTTTACCGCCAACGTGATGCTGCCGCTGTCCGGCCTGCTGACGGCACTGTTTGTCGGCTGGTGCGTGGCGAAAGAGTCGTTGCAGAGCAATTTGGCCCTTTCTGGAGGCAGCTTTGCGCTCTGGTACAACCTGGTTCGCTTCGTAACACCGGTGGCGGTTGCTATCGTGTTTGTCTACAACCTGATGTCGTAAAGGCCGTCAGGGATTGAAAGAAACCCGGCCCACACGCGGCCGGGTTTTTTTGTTGTGCGCCAGGCATGGCGCGTAGCGCCTTGACGGGCGCTGTTCCGGTACAGGT
>OJGU01000319.1_pt1 | contig 30969 bp, 27 predicted proteins | sample 1594741 | NCBI WGS metagenome assembly OJGU01 (sample SAMN05416841, study PRJEB24817) | seawater metagenome | isolation source: Sea water | place: Canada:Atlantic | collected 2013-07
ATCTACACTAGATCGCTCGTCGGCAGCGTCAGATGTGTATAAGAGACAGCTTCTGAAGGACGGCGACGATTTCCGGGTCACTCAGTGAATCCTTTTTGGCTTCGATAGCTGCGTAACCGACGGCAGACTTCAGCATTCGTAAGGTGTTGAGACGAAGCGCATCCTTGGCGATCATCGCCTTCTTGATGTCTTGATTGATTTGCTGTGTCAGAGATTCCATACAACGGATTTAAAAGGTAACAAGGGGCCTTAGGTGCCGAGTTCTTTGATTTGATCTCGTACTTCGGCGGCTTTCTCAAAATTTTCCTGCTTGATTGCTTCGCTAAGCTCGATTTCTAGTTTCTCTCGCTCTGACATTGGACGTTGTTCCTTCAACTCTTGAAGCCAGGTCTCGAGGGCTTGCATTTCACCGCTTTCCTCCGCGAGATCGGGGCGGGAGACGGAATCATAGAATTCTTGGAGTTGATCAAGGCCTTCTTCGACATTGCGGATAGCACTGTTGTGCTTTTCCAAGGCAAGAAATTGGGCGGCCGTTGCTCGAGTGCGCATCATGAGAAGCTGGGGGGTGAGCTGCCTTAGATTCCAGATGTTTTCTTCCGAGTGACTATAATCCGTAGCAAAGGCGATCGCGTCGAGGTTCCGTTCGGTATCACGGACGACGTTAGCATAGTCTTCAAGCTGAAAGTAGCAGATGTATCGATGATGATACTGAATCGCCTCCTGTTGCAGCTTTTGACATTCTTTAGATTCCAGGTGGAACCCTTCGTCATCACCATCGTTCTCGGCCTCAAAGGATTCTAGTTTGTCCCGCAGATGATCGAAAAATGAGGCCTTGCCAAAAGGCAGTTTGCCGTCGGGGCGCCCTTCCGCATTCATTTGTAAAATGCCTAAATCGATTCTCATCTGGATCTTTTCGACGCCATCTTTACCGATGAATCTTCGAACCATGGCTTCGCCAGGTTCAAAGTCCCAATCGCTAAGAATGTGAGAAATGTCCCAATTCATGAGCCCGAATATGTACCGAGGTCAATGCCAAGTCAACGGACGGAAATCGCGTATTTTATTTTCTAGATCGGGTCGCTCTCTAGAACGCTTCGAAATGCTACGTTGAGTTCTTCGGATTCGTGGGATGTAGGGCGAATTTCGAATGCTAGTCGGGTGGTAGCAGCGTAGTCTGCTGGGGAGTAAAGAAAAAAAGCCCGTCCATAAAAGGACGGGCGTGGCTGATAGTCTCGATGCGGCGTCTTAGTAGTTAAAGGCGACCTGGAGCCAGAATCGGGTTCGCCCCGCTCGGCCGGCATCGCCTGCTTCATAGTGGGCGAACTTGGTCAAGAGACTGAAATGCTGACTCAGTTTCTTCGTTGCGATGACGTTGTACTCGTGCCCGTAGTCGGCTCCACTCGATTCGCCCTCAAAGTTGTGGTAGACAAATTTGAAGGGAATCGATCCCGGAAGTGTGACGCCCAACCATGCGTAGAGGTCTTCGAGTCCGTCGGCCGGCGTCGCTAGAAAGGCGTCGGCCCAACCGTTGAATTTGTGGAGCGTTGCTAACGGTGTGACAAACCCTTTGGCGCCACCATCACTTCCGAGGACTTCATAGCCGACGCCATAGTTGATCTTCTTGTGCTTCGCTCCTAGCGAGAGATGGTAGTAGTTAGCGTTGTAGTCGAGCGGACTGTTCTGGTAGTCCGTTTGGTAGGCATATTCAGCGTGGTAGGTCGCTGCCATCGTATCCGTGACGGGAGCGCTGCCAACGAAGCTTGCTCCGTACGTGGCGTTCGAAAGTGCTGCCGCATCGTTGAGGTCGGTCAGATAGGTGTAGCCGGTGAGTTTGCCGTATTTAAGGCCGCTATAGGATCCATTAAATATGTGGATGTCGGAACTGAAGTCCCCAGCTGGGTGATCGTCTCCGAAAATACGATTCACGTTGGACGCATAGGCGTAGAAGAGGCTGGTATCGGTGAGTCCCGTATTTGAGAGTGAAAATGCGTCGTAGGTTTGTTGGTTTTGGCGCCATATGACATCGCCAATGAATCGTGATCCGTCGAGGACAATCTTCTGTCGTCCGAATTTTGCGACCGTATTCCAGTTCTCGTAGGCAAGCCATGCTTGGTTGATCTCGGTGCCTTCGGGATCGGCAATGACGGTGCGAGTGGCGCCTGCAGGGTTTAACCCTGCCTGATTGTAGTTGTCTTCGTTTCCAATGATCGTGACATCTTCGAATTCGATTTGGGACTTGAAGTTTGAAAAGCTCCCAGTGGTGAAGCCAACGCGATTGCGGAACGTGAAGGCGTTTGACTCGCGGGGGTCCGCTCCGCCGCCGAAGGATTCTTGGTCAGCATATTCCCAACGTAAGAGACTGTTGACGTTTACTTTACCTTCTTTGATTGCGTTCGGGAGGATGTCCCACGTCGAGGTGCTCGTCTCAGCCTCTTGAGCGAATGCTTGGCTCAGTGACAGGAGGCCAAGGCCGAGGGTGAGTAGGTGGGTGCGGTAATTTGAGGGTGCTTTTTGTTCGTTCATACACGGTTTTTCTGGGGCGAGTGCCACGATTGAGCCCAATCTCAACACTATTTCTAAGGGATTGGGCGTGACTACCGAGATCCTGTTGATTTCTGGCACTCTATTGTGGTTTTAGAACCGAGGTTGCTATCGGTTCATCTCGGCTCTCACTGCTTGTCAGGGGGAAAGCTAGACGCCTGCCAGCTTCGGAGGTTCAGCCGTGAATAGGATTCATCGTTGTTCGTATCTGGGTTCATGATCTTGTCCAAGGCGTTCTCTGCGTTAGTGGGGCTCATGATGGCTACGAATCATTTCGCTCATCGAATCCTTGTCCGAGATTCAGATTCTGGGGTGATCGGGGAGAGACCATAGGAAAGGCAACATGGATCGTCTGATGGATTTGCATTTTTTTAAGCAGTCTCGGTGTTCTTAGATTGACTTACCGGTGTTTTTTGAGCACGGACCCGTGCTTGGTACGCAAGGAAGCGCGTCTCGATAGGTTTTGAAGGTGGGAAATCGTGAGTCGAAGCCTCGCTTGCTGCTGGATGCTCTTGTCGGTAGAGGAATTGGGATCATCCCCTTTCTTTCTATTGCGAGAGTCGCTGATTCTTGGCAGCTTTGTCCCATGCCCAAGAAATCCCTAGTCTCAAAGAGTGCCTTGTCATCGTCGCTGACGCGTCGATCTTTTCTCAAGTCATCATCAGCCGCCGTTACCGGTGCATTGGTACTGCCTCATTTTAATATCGGACGGGCAGGGGCATCTGCCAATAGTCGCGTGAATGTCGCCGCCATCGGTGTTGGTGGCCGCGGGGCGGCAAATTGGGGTGCTTGCCGAGGCGAAAATATCGTGGCCTTGTGCGATTTGTCCGACAAGAGCGCCGCAGGGGCATTTCGCCAGAATCCCAATGCGAAACGGTTTAAAGATTTTCGGGTGATGTTGGATAAGATGGGCAACGAGATCGATGGAGTGCTGGTGAGTACTCCGGACCACACGCATTTCGTTGCTGCTCTCTCGGCCATGCAGATGGGGAAACATATCTATATTGAAAAACCCCTCGTTCACAATGTTTGGGAAGCACGCACGCTAAAGAAGGCAGCTCATCACTACGGCGTGATTTCTCAAATGGGAAATCAGGGGCATGCGACGGATGGTATTCGATCGATCAAGGAATGGTATGAGGCGGGTGTCTTGGGCAATGTGCGAGAGGTGCACGCCTGGCTCAATGGTCCGACCTTTAAGGGACGTTACTTCGCTCGGCCAAGGAACGTCCCTATAGCGATACTTACGCGCCACGAACTTGGCGGGGTTGGTGGGAATTTGGCGGTGGATTGTTGGGCGACTGGGCCTGTCACACCATCGACGCACCTTTCTGGGCATTGGATTTGGGGATGCCGAGCTCGGTCGGCATTGACCATCGCTCTCCATCCCCAGCTGGTTTGATCGCCGACCGCTCTAAGGTTACCTACCAATTTCCAGAGCGAGGGGGGCGTCCTGCGGTCAAGCTGACCTGGTATGAAGGAGGTCTTAAACCGGAGCTGCGTCCGGAATGGGGCCTTAAGGAGTTGCCTGGTACCGGAATGATCATGGTGGGTGATGGACTTAGTCTAATGACGGGCGGGCGTCCTAATGATCCGCGCTTACTGCCGGAAGCAGACTGGAATGCGTTCCAAGAAAGCCCCGTTCCGAAGACGATTCCTCGGGTCGAAGGAGGCCCGCAGGCGGAATGGTTGGCAGCGATCAAGGGAGATGGTCCGGCTCCAGGAAGCAATTTTGATTATGCGGCGGAGCTCAGCGAGGTGGTTCTGTTGGGTGTGCTGGCTCAACGTTACAACGAATCGTTCCGTTGGAACGCGGAGACGATGACAATCACTGACAAACCTCATCTCAATGCCCATGTCCGTGAGCCAGCGAGGAAGGAGTGGAAGATGGGAGATGAACTTTGGAAGGGCTAGTCTTCGTGGTTCAGGCGCCTTCAGAATATTAGTCTCTCCTTAATAGTGTTCCCATGAAACGACTTTGCCGAAGTCTTGTCCTCGTGTCGGTGGCGCTTGGCTGCGTGATTCAATCGTTGGCTGATTCGAATCCAAACGTTCTAGTCCTGCTTGCAGACGACCTAGGCTTTGGGGACGTTAGAATTCTGAATGCCGATTCGAGGATTCCGACTCCAAACTTGGATCAGTTGGCCGCAGAAGGAATGACCTTTCTCGATGCCCATTCGCCTTCAGGAGTTTGTACCCCGACTCGATACGGATTGCTGACCGGGCGATACTGTTGGCGGAGTCGTTTGAAACGAGGCGTCCTAGGGGGCTACAGCCCACCGCTTCTAGAGACTGGGCAAACAACGATCGCATCCATGCTGCAGGAGCATGGGTATCGGACGGGGGCCGTGGGGAAGTGGCACCTTGGGATGGAACTTCCCGTGTTGAGCGACTCGGTGTCACGGACGGAATGGTCAGGTGATCCCGGGATAGACTTTGGAGGAGTGATCACCGACAGTCCGATTCATCATGGGTTTGATAGCTACTTTGGGGTCAGTGCGTCGCTTGACATGGCTCCCTACGTTTATATTCGAAATGATCGATTTACGAAGCGCCCAACCCTTCAGCAGAAGGCAATGACGTTTCCCCATTTTGTCCGGCAGGGCCCGCGAGCAGATGACTTTGTGATTGATGAGGTGTTGGATCGACTGACCGAAGAAGCGGTCACCTTCATTCATCAGGCGTCGGAAGCCACGAAGCCCTTCTTTCTCTATGTTCCCTTGACAGGCCCGCATAAACCGGCCTTGCCGCATGAGCGATTTCGCGGCACAACGCCATTGGGAGAGTATGGTGATTTTGTCGCTCAAGTAGATTGGACGATTGGGAAAATCCTAGAAGGGCTATCCGATGCGAAGCTTGCGAACGAGACCCTGGTTATATTCACCTCTGACAACGGATCATACATGCACCGGTATGATAAACCGGAGATGAAGGATCATGTGGATGATATGAGTATTCAGGGGTTTCGAGAGGAACGACACCGAGCGAATGGCCCGTTTCGTGGGACGAAAGCAGATATCTGGGAAGCAGGGCACCATGTTCCGTTCTTCGCTCGCTGGCCAGGCCAGATTGCTGCTGGGACTCAGTGCCATACGACCGTGTGTCTAACCGATTTGTTCGCTACGTTCGCCGAGATCGTTGGGGCGTCTATTGGGGATGGTGAAGCCGAGGACAGTTTCTCGCTCCTCAGTCTTCTCAGGGGCGATTCCAGTGAACGAGGCGCACCCGTGATTCACCACTCTTCTGCAGGGATGTTTGCGATCCGAGAAGGGAAGTGGAAATTGATCCTGGGGAACGGATCGGGGGGGCGCCAAGCACCCAGAGGAAAGGCGTTTCAGAGGCCCTATCAGTTGTTTGACATGGGTTCTGATGTGGCTGAATCACGAGATCTTGCCGGCCGGTTTCCTGAAATTGTCGAACGGCTTACCGCCCGTTTGGATGCGATTCGAACTTCAAGTCGAGCGTACTAGATTTCCGGTCCAGGTGTTGTGTAGCGTGGGGAATGTGATGCAAAGGAAGAATTCGTTTTTGCGAGTCCAACGATTGATTTGGATTCTGCTTCAGGGGGTTGCGGTAGTGCAAGGAGGGCAGCCGAATTTCGTCTGGCTAATCTCTGAAGACAACTCGAAACATTTTCTCAAGCTCTACGATGATATGGGGGCCGAGACTCCTAGGATTGCCGAATTGGCTCAGGATGGGCTTCTTTTCGAAAACGCCTTTTCGAATGCTCCCGTCTGTAGTGTCGCTCGAACCACTCTGATTACGGGGTGCTACGGGCCGCGAATTGGGACGCAGTTCCATCGTCGGGCCGTTACGGTGCCTTTGCCTCCTGGGGTGAAGATGTTTCCTGCATGGTTGCGCGAGGCCGGATATCATACCTCGAACAATCGGAAGAAAGACTACAACGCCGTTGAGAGGGACGGCGTTTGGGACGAGTCATCGAATAAGGCTTCCTGGCGAAATCGAAAACCGGGCCAAGCCTTCTTTCACATGCAGAGCTTTGGCGTGACGCATGAAAGCTCCCTGCATTTCAGCAAGGACGTGATGGAGCGCCAATCAACTGAAACCAACCCTTCCTCGATATCATTGGCTCCTTACCATCCAGACTCCCCGATCTTTCGTTACACCTATGCGCGCTATCACGATAGGATCAAGACGATGGATCAACAGGTTGGCGCTGTTGTTGATCAGCTTGCCGCCGATGGGCTTCTTGAAGACACCTTCATCTTTTATTTTGGCGATCACGGGGGCGTGCTCCCTGGCGGTAAAGGGTATGCTAAGGAGCGGGGGCTTCACGTTCCATTGGTGGTTCGTATCCCCGAGAAGTTTCGTGCCCTCGTTAACTTCAATATTGGATCTCGAGTCGATGGTTTCGTAAGCTTTGTCGATTTCGGTCCAACGCTCCTGCATCTTGCTGGGCTTGATACTTCAGATGGGTTGGATGGTATTCCGTTTCTTGGTCAAGGTATCAATCAATTGTCCTTATCCCGTCGTGATGAGGCTTTTGGATATGCCGATCGATTTGATGAGAAGTATGATTTGGTGCGAGTTCTGAGGAAGGGACGGTTCAGCTATGTTCGCAGCTATCAGCCCTTCAATTTTGACGGTCTGCAGAACAATTATCGTTACAATATGCTGGCATACCAAGATTGGCGTGAACGATTTGAAAAAGGGCAGCTCAATCCTGTCCAGAGACAGTTTTTTGAGCCGCAAGCGGCTGAGGCCTTGTATGATATCGAGAACGATCCTCATGAAATTGAAAACCTTGCCACCCATCCCGAGTGGGCGTCGAAATTACTTGAAATGCGAGGCCGTCTACAGAAAAAGCTCAAGGCACTCCCTGATCTCAGTTTCTTTCCTGAGAGTCATTTGGTTAAGCATGCGTTTGAAGGTCCCGTGGCGTATGGAGCCGTGAACAGCGAGCAAATTGCAACCCTCATTGATGTGGCTGATCTTAGCTTGCAGCCGTTTTCTAGCGCGCGATCAGCGATTGAACAGGCACTCATGTCGAGCGATCCGTGGATTCGATATTGGGGGTTGATTGCCTGTAGTAGCCATCAGGGGAAGGCGATTGAGCTCGCTGAACGTGTGGGGCAATTGGCTGAGTCCGATTCGAATGGCCTGGTGCGAGTTCGCGCGGCAGAGTTCTTGGCCTTGATTGGAGTTAAGAATCCTCGGGGTACGATTCGGGAAGTTCTTTCTGAATGTCGTTCAGGTATCGAAGCCTGCCTTATTTTGAATTCGGTGGTGCTGCTGCAAGACGGAGAACCAGGCTACGAGTTCTCTCCGAACGATTTTGAAATGGATTCGAATGTTGCTGAGCATCCCTATGTTCAGCGGCGTCTTCGTTATTTGCTTGGGGATTTGAAACGCTTTTAATCGTGAACTGAGTTCGCTAGACCTTGCTCGCTGGGGTCGTTCAGAGCCATCGATACGCTTCTGGCGAGTTCCTCGTAGAGGAACGGTTTTTGCAGCCATTGCAGGCGCCCTCCAGGATCAAGCGTATTCGGATTCTTATCCTCGAGATTCCCACTCATGAGGATGATGGGAACCTGGAGGTTCTTGCGCCTTATTCTCGCAATGACGGCATCGCCTCTCATTACCGGCATCGTGAGGTCCGTAATGATCAGGGAGAATGCTGAGGGCGTCTTATCAAATGCCGCGACGGCTGCAACGGGGGAAAGGAAACACTCCGGAGTGTATCCAAGTTGACGCATCATCCGTGTCGATACTTTCATTACATCGGGATCATCGTCGATCAATAACACGCGCTGTCCCGAACCCAAGGAAACGGGGCCTTGCGTTTCAGGGACGATTTCGGTGGGACTGGAGATGCTAGGGAAGTAGACCCGAAAACTCGTTCCTTTTCCTTCACTCGTCCTGATTCGAATCGCTCCTCGATGACTTTTCACGATCCCAAGCACGACGGAGAGTCCCAGCCCGGTACCACCTGAGTCCGATCTTGTTGTGAAGAAGGGGTCGAAGATTCGGTCCACAATCTCCTGGCTCATGCCCTTGCCTGAGTCTTGAACTTCGAAGACAACAAAGAGCCCGGGCTCGAGATTCCCAAGTGGGTGGGCTCGGTAATCGGTGATCGTCTCGGACTCGAGCGTGTATTTGATCACGCCAAGATCTCCGATAGAGTGGGCGGCGTTTGTGAAAAGATTGACGAGCAGTTGATGGATCTGAGTGTCCGACCCGGGGATAATTGGAACGTCTATGGAGAGCGCGGTCTGGATTTCAATACTGCTAGGGATGGAAGCTCGAATCAATCTGAGGGCGTGATTGCTGATGTCGACGGGATTGAGAGGTCGAAGCTTTTCTGAACTCGGGCGACTGTAAGTGAGTATCTGCTTTACGAGATCGGTAGCCCTTCCCGCCGCATCTTTAAGTTCACGGACATGCTCCTGGGCAGGGTCCTGTTTTGATAGATCGAGTCCGAGGAGATCTGTGTAACCCTGGATGCCGGTGAGAATATTGTTAAAATCGTGGGCGATCCCGCCGGCAAGTGTGCCGATAGCTTCGAGTTTCTGGGATTGGCGAAGCTGAGATTCTTGATCTCGCTCTCGTTGCTCTCGATCCTTTTGCGCCTGAATATTCTGGAAACATCCGAAGATTTTTCGAGAGGGCGTTTCGACAACCTTGCCTGTCACTCTGAGATAGACGCCGGTTCGAGCTTGCTGGACTTCGATATCAAAACTCTCAGTCCTTTCCGTGGCATTCTGAATCGCGTCTCGAAGCCGTGTTTGATCGGATTCAATGTAGAACTGATAGAACTGTTCCAGGTCGAGATTGATTTGAGATGGGCTGGACTCGTGAATTGAGAAGGCTTCCTTGGTCCAATAGAGTGAGTTGGATTCGGTATCATATTCCCATCCTCCGATCTCTGCACTTTGCTGCGTTTGTTCAAGGAGGTTCTTGAGGCGGTGCTCAGATTTGATGAATCTCATTTCGCGGCCCATTTGACGGCGAGAAATCCAGAATCCAATTCCTCCTGTTAGAAAAACGACCGCACTTCCGACGCCAAATTGGAAGCCTGCAGTCTGCCAGTAGAAAGGGGATACGTGGAGTTCTAGGTGACCTGGATTGTCAGACCAGATGCCATCGCCGTTCCTTGCTCTGACCGTAAGGTGGTAGGTTCCGGGGGCGAGGCGATGGAACTGGATCTCACGATCGCTTTGCCGATTGACAATCCGCTGGTCGGGACTCTCCAGGATCGTCTCGAAGATAATTTTCTCTGGGGAAGCGAAGCTTGGACTCGTGAAACGTATCATCACGTTAGAATGATCGGGCGGGATAAGAAGGGGGCTCTCCGAATCAGGACGAGTGAAATGGCGGCGTGTGCGATCGTTGTCGGTAAAGCTGAGTTGGTCGAAGGCGACACTGAGATCGACTGTATTGATCTGGAGTCGTTCTGGTTCAATGACGTTGAGCCCTTTACCTGAGGCGAACCAGATGCGCCCATTAGCATCCTGGGACGCCGTTGGCTGAAATCCGATCGGGCACTCAATACTTGAGAGACCATCGCTTTGAGTGAAAACCTGTCCTAGGAAATTCTGGCTCGGATCGCGAAGCATTTTTCTTAAGTGAGCGATTTCCATTCGGACGATACCTTTGTTGGTACCTATCCAAACCTGCTCACCGTTCCGTGTGGTCGAAGAGATTCCAGAGCCCGGGAATCCTCGGCTCTGATTGAGGTGGGTGACACTATTGTTTGCTTGGACAACAAGACCGAGATCAAAAGTGCCGATGAGGAGTTCGTCCCTACTGAGAAACAAGAGGCTCGAGACGCTTTCTTGATCAAATCGTTCATTGATAGGAGCGCGCTTAAGACTCTTCCCGTCGACCCGAAAGACGCCTGCAGTGGAGGTGCCAACGTAGATTTCACCCGATTCCGGCTGCTGAGCGATGGAGGTGATTGAGGATTTGAGTCCATTCGGAAGGTTTCGCGGGATCCAATCGTCAACCCTTCGCTGATACACGATGTTCCTTGCCCCAAACCAAAGGTCACCGCTCGAATCTTCGAAGCTGGCACGGATATCAAAAATGGCAATATCTGTCTGTGATTTCAGCAGATTCTCCCGGGCAGAACCTAGGAAGAGACCTCGCCCTGACATACCCGCCCAAACCTGCTGATATTGATCGACGAGAACCGATTGACCATAGATCGTTTTGGGGATATCAGCAGGAAGGACTGTGAATCGCTGGCTAGAGAGAACGTTGACACCGCCTCCAAACGTGGCAGCGAACACATCACCGTGTTGGTCGACCGAAACCGACTTAACGAGGGGTTCTGAGAGTCCGTGCTGTTTGCCGAAGGAGGTGAAGCGTGGTTCTTGGAACTGCATTAGACCGCCGCCCGAAGACCCGACCCAATGATGCCCTTCCACATCTTCAAAAACGAAGCGTAGGCTATTGTGGGTGAGTAGATTGTCCGAGGTGTATAGGGTCCAATTACCGTTTCGCCGGTCGTAGACGGATAGTCCATCCTTGAATGAGGCAATCCAGATCTTCTCGTTCGAGTCTTCATAGAGTCCCCAAGTGTTCCCGCAACCTTTCGGCAGCCTCACTTTTTCGATTTGTTCTGCTCCTTCGAAGCGCCAAAGAAAGTTGCCATCAATGATCCACGCATTCCCGTTGGTTGAAGGCGCCATGGCGTAGTTTTCTTGGAAATCAAAGGCTGAATGGACTGATTGAACAGTATGCCATGTGCCTGCTTGCCAGTAGCCATAGAATTCAGAGTCCAGCGCCCACAGAATTCCGTCCGATGCCACGCGGATGAAGATTCCTTCGGACTGTTCCCCCGGAGGTGAGGGGAGTGCGCTAAACTGATTGTCATCAAAGACAAGGATCTTGCCGTCGAAGGTCGTCACGTAGATTGTCCCGTCTTCGGCTTCGGCGAAGTCTCGGACGAAATTCCCTTCCCAGCCATCGGTATCGTCGTAGTGCTTCCACATTTTTCCTTCTTTGATAATCAACCCTTCGACAGTGCTTACCCAAAGGCGCTGTTCTCGATCGAGGTGGAGATTGACGATCCCTGGGCTCGGTAGGATGGGAAGGTTGGAACGGTCGAAGATTTCGAAATTAATGCCGTCGAAGCGGACCAGCCCATTGAAGGTTCCAAACCATAGGAAGCCATCCTTATCCTGGACCATCGACGTGGCTGAGTTTTCCGGAAGCCCTTGATCCGTTTCCCAGGTGCTGACGACATAGTCATCCACGGCAGCGGCCGTGATTGAAGAAATCAACGAGATGACTAAGACTGAGATTCCCTTTTTAATGGATCCCTGGTATCTACTCAATATCCCAATTGTTGCCATCTCATTCGATGTTCCCAGTGATGTCTTAACGGATCAAGATGCTGATACCTCTGAGAACGTCGCCGATACTGCTGGAACATGGGCTCCAATACAATGCTCGAGCTGTGCAAACTTGGCCTTGCTTCGCAGAGAAGGCGTCGCCGAAGTCTCCTGCGTCACTACTTCTTTTTTTTCTTGCTCGATTTTGCCTTGGGATTGAAGGCGAGTGCTTTGTCGATCCAAAAAGAAAGCTCGGTAGCGCTTTGGAGTTTCGAGTCATCAACCGAGACGAAGCCTTTTAAGGGGCGTCCTGTGAAATCCATTGGGGTGCATCCTGGCTGTTTGAGGGCGTCCTCGTAGAAGTCTGGATCGAGTCGAACCATGAGTCGCTCTTTATCGACGCCGACACACATCTTGTCGTCAACCATGTAGCAGAGTCCGCCCATCATTTTCTTCGCAACATAGCTGATCTTCTTTTTAGTGAACGTAGCGGCGACGCGTGCAGCGAGTTGTTCATTGTATGCCATGCTTGTTTTGTAAGAAATGTCGGTTGTTCTAGGAGATTCCTTGTCACGCTAGGGAGAGATTGGATGTTTGCAGAGGCAAGAATGTAAAACGTTATTGCGCTTTGCAAGTAAAAGAAGGCACTCTGGATCATTGCTCCTTTTTTAAGGGGCCGAACGTGTGGAGAAATCAAACGAAGTGAGGAATACGAAGATGGGAAACATTGGATACAATGAAGGTGACATTGGCTGGATTCAACTGAACAGTCACAATGCTGAGACAACCTTGGCCTTCTACTCGGATGTGCTGGGATGGGAAAAGAAGGGGGAACCGATGCCAGGATATCATGTGTTCGGAAAGGGAGGCGAAATGATGGGAGGGATAACGGTCCCTTTGGAAAGGGGGGGAGAGCCGGGCTGGGTTCCGTATGTGACAGTAATGGATTTGGATGCCGTTCTATTAAAGGTCAAATCTGAGGGGGGAAAGCTTATCACGGGGCCCGATGCGCTTCCGGATGGAGGGAGAATGGCGCTCATTGAAGACCCTTCCGGCAATTCCACGGGACTGGCCCAGTATGCGAGAGGCGCGACGAGCGAACAGAGCCGGTGATTCAGTCGCCTACCTGACTCTGTCTGCTTTGACTTGACGGGAGGAGGTGAAACATAGGCTGCTCGGGTTCGTTTCCAGGGTTGGCTCAAGCGGTTTTGCAAGATCCGCGTGGTGAGATCCGCTTGTGCCCAGAGCGTGTCAGAACTAAGCTTTCGGCGATGGGAAAAGAAGGCAAAATGGGGCGAAGCAGCTGTGCGACGGCATCTGCCTTGGAGTTGGTAGGCGATCGTTGGAGTTTGCTACTGATTCGATCTTATGTTTTCGCTGGAAACCGGGAGTATAGTGATTTTCTTGAGATGCCGGAGCGTATTTCGACGAATATCTTAGCGAGCCGGTTGGCTTGGCTGACCGAGCTCGATATCTTCATCAAGATCAAGCATCCGACGAACAAAAAGAAATTCTACTATGAAATTACCGAGAAGGGATTTGATCTCGTTCTGGTCGTGCTGGAATTGGCGCGCTGGGGTTGGACTTACTTGCCGGAAACATGGGCGCCCCCAGCTATTAAAGAAGCCTTCCTGCGCGACCGCGATGCATTCAAGTTGGATTGGAGAGCCAAGGTCCGATTCGAGACGGAGAGGTATTTGAAAGAGGCTGACTCGAATGCTCGGCCGGCTCCCTTGCGCTAGATTCCGTACTTACATTGTCGTGAGCTTTCTGAAATGATGTCTCTGATTCAGTCACATCGACTATTATGAAGCGACGAATACAGTTTTGGTTCCAGGGGTTACTCATGATTCTCACGCTTGGCGTCGTGACCGCTGAGGAACGTCCCAATGTACTGCTTATCCTAACGGACAATCAGAGTTTCTTTGAGCTCAGCAGTCACGGTCATCCTCACGTCCGAACTCCGCGGATCGATCGGTTCGCAGAAGAAAGCGTCGATTTCGTCAATTTTCATGCGCCGCCTTTCTGCTCTCCTAGCCGAGCACTCCTGATGACGGGACGCTACGCTATGCGCTCAGGAATTCATAATACGATCGGTGGTGTATCCATCTTGCATCGTGATGAACAAACGATGGCTGATGCGCTAGGGGGGGCAGGATACAAGACGGCGATTTTTGGGAAGTGGCACTTGGGCTTTTCTCATCCTTACCGACCCAATGATCGAGGCTTTGATGAGGCCTTCGTTCACGGCGGAGGTGGCATTGGTCAATTAGAAGATTTTTATGGGAATAATCATCTAGACGCTACTTTTGATCACAACGGATCCTTTGTTGCGACCGAAGGGTTCACTACGGACGTGCTATTTGACCGGGCGAAGGACTTTATCGAGGCCAATAAAGCGAAACCCTTCTTCTGCTTCGTCTCCACTCCCGCGACCCATCGCCCGTGGCAATCCCATCCTGGCGCCGCTCAGGCGATCCGTGATCGTGGCGAGGAGTATCAGTCGAACGATATGGCGCTTTATTCGATGATTGAAAACATTGATGAAAATGTTGGGGAGATCCTTGATCAGCTTGAATCCCTCAAATTGGATGAAAAGACCTTAGTCATTGTTGCCACTGATCAAGGTACCCGCCGTGAGCGATTGCACAAGGGCCTTGGCTATGATGAATTTCACCAGGTGTTTTGTATGATGCGGTATCCTCCTTTGACGCAAGGTAAAGGCCGTGAGTCACGGGCTCTTACGGGAATGGTAGATGTGTTTCCAACGGTCATGGATCTATGCGGCGTCAAAACAGAGGCGGTCCTGGATGGAAGGAGCTTGAGTCCTTTGCTATCGGGGAAGACGACATGGACGGATGAGCGCCGTTTGATTGTGCAGTGTCCCCGGGGTCGTTCTCGGGAAAAGTGGAAGAACGTCTCCGTCAAGTCCCAACGTTGGCGGTTGGTGGACGGAAACATGTTGTTTGATGCTATCAATGATCCGGATCAAAACGAGAACGTCATTGATCGCTATCCTCTGGTGGTTGAATCGCTGACACGATCCTATGAGAAATTCTGGGAATCTCTTCCTGAGAGTGAATCACTCTTGTCTCGGCACTATCTCGGAGATTCGGCTGCGCCGGAAGTTCGTCTGAACGCAATGGACTGGTACCGCGGTGATTCGCCTTGGCATCAACTTCATATGCCTAAGTTCAAAGGAAACGGTGTGTGGGCGGTGGAGGTCGTTGAGGCTGGGGTGTATCGAGTCGAACTTCGCCACCATCCACGGGAAGCGCCTCAAGCTCTTCAGGCAAGTGCAGCCTTTGTTGAGATCGGGGGGCGGAAGTATTCCAAGAATCTAGAAGGGGATGACGAGTCGGCGATCTTTAATCTTTCTTTGAAAGCCGGGCGCTTCGATTTGAGGACTGGGTTTGTTCCGGGCACAGGCTCTAAGCGAGAGAGCGATTGGGGCGCGCTTTTCGCGTATGTGCGTTTGGACGAATGAGGTGATTGTTTCAGCGGTTTCTACTGACCTAAGTCGATTTCTTTGACCAATGAGTAACAGCGAAACGTCGTCCTATTCGAGACTTAAGCGGGCGGGCCTCATTCTGGGGCCTCTGTGTTTCGTTTTGCTCTTGTTGGCTCCGGCTCCGGCTGGATTGAACCCGCTGGCTCAGCGAACAGCGGCCATTTCTGTTTTGATGGTATTCTGGTGGATATCTGAGGCCATTCCGCTTTCTGCTACGGCGCTGATCCCACTTGCTCTCTTCCCTCTACTTGGGGTTTTGTCGGCCAAGGATGTTTCGGCTGCCTACGGGAATCCCAACATATTCCTTTTTGCTGGAGGTTTTTTTATCGCCATGGCGATGCAGAAGTGGAATTTGCATGAACGGATTGCGCTCAATGTTATCAAGCGAACTGGGTCCCGTCCTCAAACACTTGTTTGGGGGTTTATGTTGGCGACTGCTCTGCTTTCGATGTGGATCTCGAATACCGCGACGGCGGTGATGATGTTGCCCATTGCTCTCGCGGTGATCGACACGATCACCAAGAACGCAAAGGGAACCGGAGCCGATCGTTTTGGGGTTTGCGTGCTCCTAGGCATTGCCTATGCCGCGAGTATAGGTGGCGTTTCAACGCTGATTGGCACGCCTCCGAACGGTGTCTTCATAACTCAGTTTGCTGCGATGTATCCGGAAGCGGAGGAGATTGGCTTCTTGCAGTGGATGTTGGTTGGTGTGCCGCTATCCGCCATTCTATTGCCGGCAACGTGGTTCTTGTTGACGAAGGTCTTGTTTCGATTCGAGGGACTGTCGATGCAAGATGTGGATCAGGTGATTACGAAACGTTTGGATTCTCTCGGAAGGATGAATCGAGGGGAGAAGACGGTGATGGCTGTGTGGGTGGCGACTGCGGCCGCTTGGATCTTTCGAAGTGATATTGATCTCGGAAGTCTTGTCATTCCCGGTTGGGCAAGATGGTTTCCCGAGGCGAGTTATATTCACAATGGCACCATTGCCATCATGAGTGCGTTACTTTTGTTTGTGATACCCGTTGATCTCAAGAAAGGGGAGTTTGCCTTAGACTGGAATTGGGCCAAGCGGATTCCTTGGGGTATTCTTATCCTCTTTGGTGGAGGGCTAGCCCTCGCGGTGGGCTTTGATAAATCGGGCTTGGTGCTTTGGATTGGCGGGAAACTGACAGCCTTGCAAGGTGTGCCTCCTATCGTGGTGATCGCCTGTATTGCGCTGCTCCTGACCTTCGTCACTGAGCTGACATCGAACGTGGCAACGGCCGCGATCATGATGCCAATTCTTGGGGGCGCTTTGGCCCCTGCCTTGGGGGTCAATCCCTTGCTCTTGATGATTCCTGCTGCGATTAGCGCCTCGTGTGCCTTTATGCTTCCCGTTGCCACCCCTCCGAATGCTATCGTATTTGGAGGGGGGCATATCACGGTGCCTCAGATGGCGCGGGCTGGCTTGGGCCTCAATCTTATCGGCGTGCTACTCATTACGCTGTTGACTTACTTTGTCGCCGTGCCGGTGTTCGAAATCTCGTTCACGGAACTGCCCAATTGGATGGCCAAGTAGACAAGTCGCTATCGCAATGAATAGTGGCGTTGTCTTAGGGGGCTATTCTCTAGCCGCCCGTCCCACTAATTGATCTTCCATTTTTTCTACGCCATCACGGTGCGCTTGTGCTGAGGCGACGAGACGTGCGACGATCTCAGGATGATGGATCGCGACGTTGTGTTTCTCGGAAGGGTCCTGTTCTAGATTGTAGAGTTCGGGGGATTCGTGGACCTGTTTCTTAGGGCCGATTCCGTAGCAGCCTTCGGTGATGAAATGGAGTTTCCAGGCGCCTTCACGTATGGCGTAGAGTTGCTCCGACCGCCAGTAGTAGACGTTCTTGCGTTCGCCCATAGTCGCCTCTCCGAAAAGGAGGGGCGAGATGTCATACCCATCAAGGGTGCGATCGCTCGGGGTCGAAGATCCAGCCAGCTTACAGAACGTTGGCAGAAGATCCATCGTGGTTCCCATCTCCATTTGGACGCCCGGTTTCACTTTGCCTGGCCACCAGAAAATGGTCGGCTCCCGCATGCCCCCTTCAAAGGTGCTGCCTTTCCCCTCTCTCAAGAGTCCCGCCGAGCCGCCATGGGTATGGAATGGCAGCCAGGGGCCATTGTCTGAGGTGAAGACCACGAGGGTGTTCTCGTCGATGTTCAGATCTTTGAGGGTCTTGAGAATCTTTCCAACGCCGGCATCGATTTCTTCGATCACGTCACCGTAGATGCCACGTCGGCTTTTTCCGCGATGATCCTTGCCGGCATACAGCGGGATATGGGGGAGGTTGTGAGCAAGGTAGACGAAGAAGGGTTGAGATCGATTGGCTTTGATAAAGTCAATTGCCTTATCAGTGTACCGTTGAGTGATGCTGTGTTGATTTGCTGGCCGCTCGACGACTGTGGTGTTGTGGATGATCGGGACTTGATATTGTTCGATAGGCGCGACGTAGTTTGGATCTTTCTGTGCCATCTGCCGATAGTTCGGAAACCCTCGTTGGGCCTCCATATCGTTTGAATAAGGAATCCCCCAATAGGAATCGAATCCGTGGTTTGTCGGGAGGTGTTGCTTCAGGTGTCCGAGATGCCATTTGCCTACGGCCGCGGTCGCATAGCCTGCGTCTTTAACTACTTCGGCGATGGTGATTTCAGATTTGGGTAGACCTCCAGTCGAGTCGGGAAAAAGGACCCTCCGTTTCGCTGACATCATGCCATTGCGAATGGGCAATCTTCCAGTGAGGAGAGCCGCGCGACTGGGAGTGCAAACGCTTGCCCCGACGTAAAAATTGGTCCAGCGTTGTCCCTCATCAGCCATTTGGTCGAGATGCGGTGTTTGGATAGACGGATTGCCGAAGGCGCCTATATCTCCGTAGCCGAGATCGTCGCAGAAGATAATGACAAAATTTGGCTTCTCGGCAGCCTGTCCACTCGCGAAGATGGAGAGGCTGGAAATAATAAGGGTGTAGCAGAGGTGTCGCAAAGGTCGATTCATGATAGTCGTCTGATTGGGTTGGGTGAATCGTAGGATGATTGAGGTGGTTTTTCCACCAAAGAATTCTCATCGATCTGCGGCTAGCGTCCTTTGCGATTGAGATGCCTGTGCTTGAGAGTGTTTGAAAGGAAGAAACCGTGGTGAATAGAATATCTCTGTGGAGTGTGGTTTGGTTTTGTGTCTTGGCCGTTGGTCTGTCGGTCCAAGGAAAGCAACCCAATATCGTGGTGATCATGGCCGATGATCTCGGGTGGATGGATTTGAATGTCCAAGGAAATCACGTGCTGGATACGCCGAGTCTGGACAAGTTGGCTTCCGAGGGAATGCGTTTTACCAACGGCTACGCTGCGGCGCCGGTTTGCTCGCCTACGCGAGGGGCGATGATGACTGGCTTGGCCCCAGCCCGACTTCAGATGACTAATCACGCCCCCGGGCATCCAGAAGGCATGGTGCCAAATGGGAAGGCCTTGAGTGGGGCTGCATGGACTCGCCATCTGGATCTTGATTACAAGACGATCGCTGAGCACCTGAGCGAGGCAGGGTATGCCACTGGATTTGTTGGGAAATGGCATTTGTCCTATCGCCCGAGAAAGGCGCTTGATGGTCCGTCGGAGGAAGCCCTTCGGCCTGAATTTCAAGGATTTGATCTGAACGTGGGCGGCTGTGCGAATGGAGGCCCTCCGAGTTATTTCGAACCTTATCGGATTCCGGCGATCGAGGAGCGCAATCCGGGCGAATATCTTCCAGAACGATTGGCCGATGAGTGTGTGGCCTTTGTTCGATCGAACCGAGAGAGCCCCTTCTTCTTAAGCTGGTGGAACTATTCTGTTCATTATCCTTTCCAAGCGCCCGAGGCGCTGGTGAAGAAGTATGAGGCGCGCAAGGGGCTAGGTAACGAAAACCCAACCTACTCAGCGATGATCGAGGGCATGGATCGCTCGATCGGACGGTTTCTGAGAGAGTTAGATCTTCTCGGCCTGAGTGATAACACGCTCGTTATTTTTAAATCCGACAATGGGTCTTTTGGGGTCGATATTGCCCCTTTGAGGGGACAGAAGGGATATCTTTGGGAAGGAGGGATTCGGGTGCCCTGGATCGTTCGATGGCCGGGAAACGTTCAGCCGGGATCCCTCTCTGATGTTCCGGTGATTAGTATGGATGTGTTTCCGACCTTGATGGAGGTCGCCGGGCTGGAATCCCCGGGACTACTCGATGGAGAGTCCTTGGTGCCAATTCTTACGGGACGAGGTGATCTAAAACGAGATTCGCTTTTCTTTCATTATCCGAATTATGCCTTTCACAAGAATAACCGACTGGGAAGCGCTATTCGAGAAGGGGACTATAAACTGATTCGTCGCTATGACGACGGTTCCCTCGAACTCTATCATCTGGCTTCCGACCTCGGAGAACGGAATAATCTGAGTGGTCATCTCCCATTGTTGGCCCGGAGGCTCGATGCGAAACTAGGGAAGTGGCTCCGTGATACCGGCGCTCAAATGCCGAAACCTGCAACGGGTCAGTGAAGACATTATCCGAAACCATTGTCGAGTGAAGCATTTGCGTCTAGCCGACAACATGATCAATCGCTTCTTGATTATCAGTCTTTGTTTCTGGGGACTCCTGAGTCTTTCCGGCGGGGCTGAGACCGCGGACTCGCCTACTTTTACGGAGGATATTGCTCTCATCGTTTATGAGCATTGTGCGCCTTGCCACCGTTCTGGGATGGCGGCGCCGTTTTCATTGCTTACTTATGATGAGGTGGCCAAACGAGCACAGCAAATCGTGGATGTTATTGTGGATGGCTACATGCCTCCCTGGCTGCCTGAGCCTGGGTATGGAGAATTTCACGGAGCCCGCCGACTTTTGCCAGAGACAATCAAGCGGGTGCAGCGATGGGTTGAGCAAGGAACGCCAAGGGGCCCAAGGAGTGCTCTCCCTACGATGCCGGATTGGCCTCGAGGGTGGCAGGGAGGGGAGCCGGATCTCGTTGTCAGTCTGGAATCAGAATTCGAACTGGCTGCGGAAGGGAATGACATCTATCGCAACTTTGTGCTCTCAGTTCCTACGAAGGTTCGGCGCTACGTGAAGACCCTTGAGTTTCGTCCGGAAAATGCGCGGATCGTTCATCATGCCTTGATCTACGTGGACAAGACGAGGGAATCACGGCGACGAGATCAAGCTTCGGTTGAGGCTGGGTTTGACGGCATGCGTGTTCCTTCATCAGCTGCAATGCCGGAGGGCCAGTTTCTAAGTTGGCAACCCGGGGCTCTCTACTCACCGGAAACTCGAGGGATTCCCTGGGCGCTTGATCCAGGGGCGGATCTCGTGATTCAGGTGCATATGAATCCGAGCGGAAAGATTGAACCGTTCCGTTGTTCGGTTGGATTGTACTTTACCGAACAAGCACCCGAGGCGACGCCCTTTAAGATAAAACTCACGTCTCTTGATATTGATATCGCGCCAGAATCGAAGGACTTTCACGTTGTCGATGAGTGGGAGCTTCCGGGTGATGTTGATGTGACGCGAGTGCTTCCCCATGCGCATTACCTTTGCCGGAGAATGGAAGGGGAGGCGGTGTTGCCGGATGGCAATCGGATTCCCTTGCTTCTGATTAAGGACTGGGACTTTAACTGGCAGGGCGATTACATCTATGATCCTCCGATCTTCTTGCCCAAGGGGACGGTGATCAAGATGCGTTTCATCTATGACAATTCCTCTGCTAACGAGATGAATCCCTTTGGGCCACCTCAACGCGTCCTTTACGGGCCACAATCCACGGACGAAATGGCGGAGTTGTGGTTTCAACTGATCTTGCGAAATCCAAGTGACCGTCCGCAATTTGTGCGAACGAGCGTTCAGAAGGCAAGGGCCGCGCTTCAGGCCTTTGGTCGTGCTGGCTTTGCCAATGAGACGCAGGATCCAAATCTGATGATGATGACAGCACAGGCGAAACTTGCTGAAGGGAATGCAAAAGCTGCCTTTGAGCTGTTTCGGAAAGTGGTGCAAGTGGAGCCGAATCGATTCAATGCCTGGTTTAACATTGGGATGATTCTCATGAAGGTTGGCCAAATTGACACTGCCCTCCAATCGTTCAGAAAGGTGATTAGTATCGATCCACAGGATGCGGAGGCATACGGCGCTGTTGGTGTTCTCTTGGCAAGACAGAAGAAGAATGAGCAGGCGATTCCATATCTTCGTGAAGCGCTGAGATTGCGGCCTAATGATCCCGTGGCAAGGCGAACTCTAGAAGGGATTCAAGCGGCGATGAAGGCGGCTCCTGGAGGGACTACGGTCGAGTGACCGAATCCGTTGCGGTCGCCGAGGATACCCTGAAACAGATCCGCCGCCTCCCAGTTGGCTCCTAGATGAGGCGGCGAATTGAAGAATCGAGAAATCGATTGAGGCTGAGCCGCTTAGACGAACGTTTGCTTTTGCGTTCCCAGTCCATCGACCCCGAGCTCGACCACGTCGCCGGCCTTGAGGAATACTGGCGGCTTCATTCCTAGTCCGACCCCTGGAGGGGTGCCGGTCGAGATGATATCGCCTGCTTCTAAGAGCATGAATTGAGAGAGATAGTGGACGAGGTGAAAGGGATCAAAGATCATGGTCTTGGTATTTCCATTCTGGCGGGCTTCCCCATTGACCGAGAGAGTCATATTGAGATTCATGACGTCACTAATCTCATCCACGGTGCTGAGGTAAGGGCCGACTGGGCTGAATCCAGGACACGACTTGCCCTTGACCCATTGTCCTCCGCGCTCGAGTTGAAAATGGCGCTCAGAGACATCGTGAACCACACAGTAGCCCGCGATGTAGTCCTTGGCTGCCTCCTTCGATGGGAGGTAGCTAGCGTCTTTTCCGATGACCAATCCGAGTTCGACCTCCCAATCTGTCTTTTCACTTAGCTTTGGAATCGGGACTTCATCATAGGGGCCGGAAAGGGTGTTCGTTGCCTTCATGAAGAGCACTGGTTCGCTAGGGGGTTCCATCCCGGACTCCTTCGCATGATCCGAGTAGTTGAGCCCGATGCACATGATCATTCCAGGTCGAGCCACACTCGCACCCCAACGCGTTCCTTCAGGAACCGTCGGAAGGCTGTCGGCACCAGATTCGATGAGGCTCTTTAGTTTTGCTAAGCCATCGTGCTGAAAGAAGTCGTGATTCCAGTCTTCAAAATGAGCCGAACAGTCTTTTCGGACGCCTTCAATGATGACTCCTGGCTTTTCTTGGCCTTTGTCCCCGAATCGGATTAGTTTCATTCGCTTAGTTCTCTTAGTGCGGTTGATTGTTGCCGCTGGCTCGGCCTGTTGTAGCCGGACAGAGACAGATACTGGCGCGGATTCGAGTGTGATTCAAGGAATCTTGGGACCGCTGACGGATTGTCAGGAATTGGCTTTGTCTGTTGGTTGGGTAAGATGAGTTTTTTGGATTGGAGTCTCGGGCAAATTGGAGTCAGTATTTTTTCATGAGTCGACGCATTGTAGTTTTGGATGGATACACCCTAAATCCGGGGGATCTCAGTTGGGAGTCACTTCAGGCCCTAGGAGAGTGTAATGTTTTTGAGCGAACGCCTCCTGCTCAAGTGATATTGCGGGCGGCAGGGGCCGAGATTGTATTGACCAATAAGACGCCGATTGATCGCTCCATGTTTGATGCCCTGCCCGAGTTGCAATATGTCGGGGTGCTAGCAACAGGATTCAATATCGTGGATACGGTGGCAGCGCGGGAACGTCGAATTCCCGTGACGAATGTCCCTGCCTATGGTTCACAATCAGTCGCCCAAATGACCTTTGCCCACATTCTTGAGCTGACCCAGAGGGTGGGGCAGCATGCAGTGAGCGTTCGCGAGGGAGGATGGACCCGATGTCCTGACTTTTGCTATTGGGAGGCTCCCTTAGTTGAACTGGAAGGAGCAACCATTGGGATCGTTGGTTACGGAAGAATCGGGCAAGCCGTGGCGAAATTGGCGAGAGCGTTTGGGATGGCAGTCATTGCAACGAGGAGCTCCGGCGAAGCGGGCCCGGGAGAGGGCGTCGAGTTTGTCCCGTTGGATACCTTGCTTGAGCGAAGTGACGTTGTTAGCCTCCATTGCCCGTTAACCCAGGACACCCACCATCTGATCAATGAGGCGCGGCTGAGACGTATGAAGGCGACGGCAATTCTCGTGAATACGAGTCGAGGCCCTCTGATAGACGAAGCCGCGTTGGCGGTTGCTCTCAATGCCGGAAGACTCTCCGGGGCCGGTTTAGACGTGCTGGAATTCGAGCCACCACGAACTGAAAGCCCCTTATTCTCAGCGAAAAACTGTCATGTCACGCCTCACATTGCCTGGGCAACGCATGCGGCCCGGCAGCGCTTAATGAGGGTTGCGGTTCAGAATGTTGAGAATTTTGTTAACGGAAAAGCGACGAATATCGTCAATTAGATTGGACGCGCGGGGTTATCGACGGAATATGTAAGCGAACCGTGCGTCACAGGGTGGACTCTCAAGGTGGATCGGTACGAGATTTGCGGCGTTTGATCGAGTTTGCAGGCATTGTGGGAATAAAATTACAGAAGGGGGGCAGTGGATGGGGCGCCTTATGGCGTATGCCTCGAAGCGGCTTTACTCTCATAGAATTGCTGGTCGTGATCGCGATTATCGCAATCCTTGCGGCCTTGCTCTTACCTGCCCTTTCCTTGGCAAAAGGGCAGGCCCACCGAATCGTTTGCGTTAACAATCAGCGTCAGATGACGACGACCTGGTTGATGTATGCTGATGACAACGGGGATCGAGTCGCTGAAAATGGGGAGGGCAGCCCAAATCCTGCTGACCTTTCGAGTCTGGGGGATGACGAAAGGGAGCATCGATGGTGGGTATCGGGAGGAACACACTTTACCAAGAATATTTCACTCCCTGAGTTACTCGAGGGGCGTCATGCCTCTTTCAGTCCCTATCTCTCTACAACCAAGATCTACAAGTGCCCGGCAGACAAGGGCAAAGACACGATTCTATCACGAGATCGTCGGCGAAGCTACGCTCTCAATTCGTACATGGGCGATATTGATGGCTGGGTAACGGAGGGGTTTCGGATCTATCGTCGTAAGAGCGATGTTGAGGCGCAACGTCCCGCGGAGAAGTTCTTGTTTATGGATGTGCAGGCGGAAAGCGTCTGCATGTCAACATTTGTGGTCTCAATGTCCGGAACAGGACTCGGGCATACACCCGGATCATACCACAATCGTGCTGGGGTAGTGAGCTACGCAGACGGGCACGTTGGAACCCATAAATGGAAAGATGAACGTACCTTTATTCCCCGAATGCATGGGTTTCCGGACAAAGAGAATGGGGATCTTCTTTGGATTCGGCGTCATGCGACCGAGCGTCGCTAGACGCGCCAAAAACGATCGCTCGTTTACTCCGGGCGGGTTTGCGGTGGACACGAGTCCGGGAGCGGACAATGCTTTGCCCCGCCGAACCGTTCGTTGTTTGCTACGATGAGATCGGTGACCGCTTTTCCGTTAATCAAATGGTCCTGGATAATGCGTTCTAAATTCTCAGGGGAACACGAATGATACCAAACTGCTTCTGGGTAGACGACGGCGATTGGACCTTGAAGGCAAACACGAAGGCAGTTCGCCTTGGTGCGAAAGACCCTCGCCTGTTCGCTTGCTAGGCCCAGCTCCTTGAGGCGGCGTTTCAAAAAATCCCAAGATTGGAGGCTCGCTTCTTTTGGGCAGCACTTAGCTTCCGTCTGATCGGCACAGAGGAAAATATGACGTTCGATATCCTCTAAATTGAGTTGTTTGGCTACGGTCTGGAGCATCGTTTGTGAGGGTGTCGTTACTCAGATACGGTGGGCTTGACCGGAGCTTCTGGTGGGGGCTTTGGTAGAAACCCTGGCACTCGGCGGCCGACTCGGTTCTTGAGTTCTTGATAGATCGGAAGTTTGACTTGTTGCAGCTGCTCCTTGGCTTTGGGGAAATCTCCGAGGTCAATATAGACCCGGGCGAGATGAAGGGAGATTCCCTGCTTTTCGAATTCTGCTGGAGCGAGCGCCGAGGCGAGTTCCCATGCCTTGAGCGCCTCCTGGGGACGGGCGAGTTTTGAGGGGCTGTCGGAGGTCCGGATTCCGTAGTAGGTTTGGGCAATGTCTTCTGCGAGATCGAAATTATTGGGATCGTATTCTTGTGCTTTCTTGTAGAGGGCGAGGGCCTTGTCGAAGACTTCACTCTCGGTGATCTTGTAGTGTTCTTTCACGTCCTTACGGAACAAAAACACAGTTGTGCCGAAATTATGGTAGTAGACGGATTCTTTGGGACTGATTTCGATCGCCTTCTCGTAGTGAGTGAAGGCTTTTTTGACTTCACCGTTGTGGCCATAGTGGTTGGCTAGGTTGTTCCAGGCTGCGGGGAGCCTGGGATCGACCTCTGTGGCCTTGATGAGATGGGGTAGAGCCAATCGTTCCTCGCCGATATCGGTCAGAAAACTGGCGTAGGTCAGTAGGGCTCGGGCGTGCCTTGGATTCTTCTTGATGAATGCTTCGTAGGCTTCCTGAACGGGGCCTATCTGAGCTTTGATTTTTCCGATAATCGCAATGGATTCAGCCTGGGAAGCATCGGGACGTTGACTGTTTCGAATCCACTCGTCGATCTTTGTTAATGCGGCATCGTCAAGTTCGAGGATGCGTTGGTACTCTTGCTCTATCGGATCGATCTCATTGATTGGCGCCGTCGGCTGCCCTTCAATGGAAAATGGCATCGCGAGCAGGGCGGAAATGATTGGAATGGCAGCGATAAGTCTCACGTCGCTGAAACCCTAACACGACCCGCCTAATTCTCAATCATGGAAGTCACGGATTCTTCTGCAATGTTTTGATCGTTCATAGAACATTCTACGGTGGGAATGCCTTGGAACGCCGCCTTTCTAGCGCGGATTATTTTCGAACTCTTTTCATTGCGTCGACGTGCTGGGTCTCTTTTACTGGAGCCATGTTGCTGCTTAGGCGGATCCTTATTCTTGCATTCTTGGTGTCTCTGATTTCGAGCGAACGTGTGTTCGCTGACGGCTGGCGCTTCTGGAAGCGGAAAACAACGGTTGAAGGTAAGGGGACTGCGGGGCCGGTTGAGAAGCAATCCTACGAGCGGGCCGAGATGGATCGAGGGACCGTTGAGAAGCAGATCCGCGCGGATCAGAAGGCTCGTGCGAAGGCGGAAAAGAAGCACCGCGAGGAGATGGCCAAGGCGTTAAAGAAAAAGGAACGCGAAGTGCTCAAACAGCAACGGGAGGTCAAACGGAAGCAGTCCAAGATTCAGCGAGAACAGCAGAAGAAGCTTAAATCCCTGTCCCGTAGCTACGAAGGGAAGCGTTCTTGGCAATTCTGGAAACGATCGAATTCGTCGGGCGACTTTTTTCTTCCGCAGTAATCTGGGGCTCCTTTGTGGGATCTATTCGGTCCGCTCCCGATAGCTCGTGGAGGGTGCAAGCCCCATTGGCATGGACTACCATTCTCCCCGGCGAGAGAATTTTTCTGCCGCAGCATCGCCAAAGTTTTTCGAAGCCTCGGAAAGCTGCTCAAGAATCTCCTTGTCCGTCTTCCCTTGGATCGCTCGGGCCGCCGGGATCACGGTTTGACATTCGTTTTGATCCATGAAGACCGCTGCTTCAAGAAGGTGCGCCTCTTCGTCTTTGTTGATCGCCATGAAGCCGTGTTTGTCCGCATGAATGAGTTGCCCCGGCTGTATCGTTTGTCCGAAGACTTCGACCGGGCAATTCCACTTTACCGGGTAAGAGTAAGCATGGCCAACGCAGAGCCGGCGAGCGAGTGCCTTGAATCCGGCGTTCTTCATTTCGTCCACGTCTCGAATCGCGCCGTCGGTAATAGTTCCGACACAACCAAGGGCCCGGTGTGTGTTGGCATTCACTTCGCCCCAAAACGAACCCACTGTCCTTGGTTTGTCGAGATCCTGCACGATGACAATCTTGGGACCCGCTTGGCTACTTACGTATTCGCGGTATTCTTGTGCTGCCTTCGGATTGCGTTCTCGGTGCCCGGGTTCGCTAGGTTCGAATTGGATTGTGACCGCGTAGCCAACCATCGGCCCCATCTCTGGCATAAAGTCCTGCGTCGTTTCAAGGTTGAAGGCATCTCGGGTGCGATCTCGACGGGTGATTTGCTCCCAGCCATTGTAGATCGTCGGAGTATTCCAACGCTTCAATTGAAGGAGTTCGGCATGGGAAAGGATCTTGTCGTTTTGCATAAATGGTTCGTTTTGGGATCGGATGATTCGTTACTCAATGGGGTGTCCAGATGCTCGCTGCGATATAGCGCTCGGGGCCGGTTGTGGCATCACTGAAGTAGTAGACCACAACCACTTTTCCGTCCGGGCGAAGGATTGCTCGAGGATAGCCCAGGTCTGGGCTCGATCCGTCATCTCGGATCACCAACTCCGGTCCCCAGGTTTTTCCTCGGTCACGACTGATTTTCGCGCAGATTCGGTAAGGGACGGCACGCACACCATACGTGACGCAGAGAGTCTTATCCGAGAGTTGAATCAAACATGGTGGGTTGCCGGCTCCTAACTCGTCCACCGGATCGATCTCGCGTTGCCAATGGCGTCCATTGTCAGGGCTGCGATAGGCTCGGAGATTTCGCCCGTCTGAGTCGCGGTGTCGAACGATCGTGTAGAGTTCATTCGGTCCGATCCGGATCGTGGAGGGCATGATTGAAAACCCCTTTGGCTCTGCTCCAATCCAGGATCGAAACTTCCATTCTTTGCCGTGATCAAGAATTTCACCGACGAACGGACGCCCCTCACGATCGTTGCTCTTGGCTGCGGTGAGAAAGAGCAGGCAGCGCGCGCTGGATTCGACGAGGTAGTCGGTCCGAGCGGCGATCTTTAGTCCGTTCATAGCTGGCACTCGGTAAGGGCCCGTCCAATCATTGCCTCTATTGTATGATAGGTAGAACCGGGACGGGCCAGTGTGATTGTCATTGAGTTTGAGTGTCAGGGCGAAATCTGGGTGGGCAAAATCAATGTTCGCGGGGGCTGAACGCCAGGTGGGAAGGGGGACGCCCGGGAGTTCTCTTCCATGAAGCGCCTTCCCTTCGGGGAGAAGTTGGTTTTTGCTGTTAGGATCTTCGAGGCGCCACGTTTCGCCTCCGTCCAGAGATCGGGCTTGCATGTGGCGAACGGGTTTCTCCGTGTCGATGTGATGTTGCTCGCCGCGGTCTTTGTAGAAACCGGCGGTAAATCCGACGAGAATTTCGTTGCCCCAGGACCAGATCCCATGGGTGGCAGGCCAACCGCCGTAGCGATTTTTCTCGGCATAGATTTTTCGGTGGCGTGTGGAATCGTCAGCGATGCATCGCGATGACAGCACGAGAGCGCTTGTGAACCAGAGGGAAAGAATCCAAGGGATCAGCGAACTTCGGTTCCGGAGCGATCGGAGGGCTCTTATGGGGGCTTCGTCCATCATTGGCTTGATTGGGGGCTCCGTCGGTGGTTTCAAGACTCTGGGTTTGTCTGTTTGCCTCTTCGATGGGAGATTGGCTTTATTCTAAAAAACACGGCACTCAGGGAGAGTTTCGCTGATTCGGTTCGATTTTCCAGTCGATTATGTCTGAAGGCGGAGGATTGTGGTCTCCTCCGATTGAGTTGGACCTATTTTCACAGGCTAGGTAATACTTGGTCTCATGAATTTCAGCTCTCGTTGCTCGTTGGGAACTCTTGTCGTTGCGTTGAGTCTTCCCGTCTTCGTTGGAGACCACGATCTGGCTGCTGCCGATGATCTCGCCAATGACTACCCCTTGTTCGTTTCGACCTGGCCTTTCGGAAAGCCTGCCAATGAGTTGGCGCTCAAAACCGTCGTTGGTGGTGGGGTGCTGCTCGATGGGATTGAGGCCGGGATACGATTGACGGAATCAGATTTTGAGAATGCGTCCGTGGGCATCGGAGGACTGCCCAATCGTCGTGGAGTGGTTCAATTGGACGCCTGTATCATGAGTGGTAAGGGGCATCAAGCGGGAGCCGTGGGGGCGATCGAGGGCATTCTGCATCCGATTTCTGTAGCGCGGCGTGTGATGGAAAAAACGCCCCACGTCCTCCTCGTCGGTCAGGGAGCGCAGGACTTTGCTCTGAGTCAAGGGTTCGCAGTGCAGCAACTGCTAACGAGCAAGGCGCGACGGGCGTGGGAACAGTGGAAGGCGAAACAACTCGCGAATCCGCCCGAGGGAAGCCATGATACGATCGCGATGGTGGGATTGGACGCGGCTGGGGATCTTGCTGGAGGATGCTCGACAAGTGGTCTGGCGTATAAGCTTCCTGGCAGAGTTGGTGATTCTCCTCTGATCGGCGATGGTCTCTATGTGGACAACGAAATTGGCGCGGCTGGAGCCACGGGGGTCGGTGAGAATGTGCTGCGCTATTGCGGTAGTTTTCTCGTGGTGGAATACATGCGTCAAGGCCTTCATCCCCAGGAGGCGTGTATCAAAACAATTGAGAGAATCGCTCGACTGGATCCCTTGAACGTAGATGAGCTCTTTATCAACTTCATCGCCATTGATAAGAAGGGGCGCTTTGGCGCTGCCGGTACGGGAGAAGGGTTTCAGTACTCGGTGACTTATCCAGGGTATAGCAAAGTGCTAAAGAGTGCCGCTTTGAGTAGCCGGAGTGTCGGGATCACTGGAGGGAATCAGCCTGAATCGGTGAAATAGGACTCGAGCCTCTTCAACTGACCAAACTCTGAGGAACCGGAATGAAGTTTATCATGAAAAATCGTTCACTTCGAATGACTGGACTAGAACGCGTTTCACTGTTTTGTGGACTTATCTTGTCTGCCACGCTTGCGTTCGGTGAGGCGCCGCAAGGCGTGCCTCAGGGCGAACGAATGTCTGATCATCGGCTTGGGGATTTGAAGGATTTGAACGGTTATTTCCCCTTTGAAGTGCCGTCGAGTGTTGCTCGCTGGGAGCAGCGGGCCCAGGAGCTACGCGAACGAATCCTTGTATCCCAAGGGCTTTGGCCTCTGCCTGAAAAAACAGCGCTGAACCCAGTCGTGCATGGCAAACGATCTTTTGGCGATTACTCTGTAGAGAAGGTCTATTTTGAGAGCTTTCCTGGATTCTTCGTGACAGGAAACCTTTATCGGCCGATTGGGAAAGAGGGGAAACGACCTGGGATTCTTTGCCCCCATGGGCACTGGGCTGAGGGGCGATTCATGGATAATAAGAATATCCGAGATGAACTTGTTGCGGGTGCAGAACGATTTGAAAATGGGGGGCGGAGTGTGCTGCAAGCCCGCTGCGTGCAACTCGCAAGGATGGGCTGCGTTGTCTTTCATTACGACATGGTGGGGTATGCCGATAGTATCCAGATTAGCTATGAGCTGGCGCACCGTTTCGCTAAGCAGCGACCGGAAATGAATCGATCTCAGGGATGGGGGCTGTTTAGTCCTCAAGCGGAAAGTCATTTGCAGAACGTGATGGGGCTCCAGACCTGGAATTCGATTCGGTCGCTCGATTTTCTCGAAACCCTCCCGGACGTGGATACGAAGCGCTTGGCGGTGACCGGTGCGAGTCTGTCTCTTATACACATCTGACGCTGCCGACGAG
>OJGU01000320.1_pt1 | contig 30860 bp, 20 predicted proteins | sample 1594741 | NCBI WGS metagenome assembly OJGU01 (sample SAMN05416841, study PRJEB24817) | seawater metagenome | isolation source: Sea water | place: Canada:Atlantic | collected 2013-07
CGCTCGTCGGCAGCGTCAGATGTGTATAAGAGACAGCCGAAGGGCCGGTGGTCGTTGCGGCCGCAGTGTCGGTCCCGCTCGCCGAGGAGGCTCCGGTACTGCTCTCTCCGCCACACCCAGGGTTCCCGATGATGCTTCCGCCGGTCTCGTCGCAACCGCCGGAACTACCAGGCAGGACGATGATGAGCTCGGTCATGTGGGCCTCGTACGACCGACCCGCGGGATCCGTGGCGATGACTCGGACCAGCAGCGTCTCCGTTGCGTAGTCGTCCCCGGGGACGAACTCGAGCGCGAACGACTCTTCGTCGGCGGGCACGTTCTCCGCAAAGGAGATCCACGTCGGCTCCCAGTCGGATTGGCCGCCTTGCGGGGTGATCGCGAACTCGCCGGTCAGGGTGGTGCCCGCGGCTCCGGCGACGCAGCCTTCGATCACGGCCGCATCGTTGGCGTAGACGATCAGCTCTCCGTTGGTGACGACCGCAGCGGGGCCGACCGCGTCTGGGTCACCGTCGTGCACGACGACAACGTTGCCGGCTCGCTGGCTCCAAATGTTGAACGCGGGCTCCCAGGTGTAGCCCCACAGCATGTACACACCAGCGCCCGCCGTTGAGGTATCCCACTGGACCGGATCGGCAACGCTGTCCCACGAGATCGGCCGGCGCGCGTCGTCGGGGGTGATGCGAACGAAGTCATCCGACCAGATCGGGCTGGTCACCATGGTCTCGTCCGCGCCGACCGTGGTGTCGGCGATCAGCTCCTTGTCGAGCGCGGCCTGAACATCTTCGGGCGTGAGCCACAGGTACGGGTACTCGGACTGCGGGTTTCCCTGCCGGGAAAGGGCGATGAACTGATGTCGGCGAGAGTCTGAGACCTCGTCGGGGAGCAGCGCTTCGCCGGGGCTGGGGTCCTCGTCGGCGATGTTGTAGGAGAACCGGTAGACCGGGTCGGCGGACCGGTCGACGAACTCCAGACAGGCGACCGGCGGCTCCCACATGACGGGCAGACGAGGCTTGATGCCGTTCTCCGCGGAGGCCTCGCTGGGCGCCAACATGGGCGCGAGCAGCGCGGCTGTGAGCACGAGGCGGTTCGTCCAGGCCATACCGACAAGTGTGGGCTTGGTCGCTAACACGCACAAGGCCCCCGCGGATTCCCGCGGAGGCTCATCCTGCTTGGTGTTACGCGCAGGGTCGTGAGCTCAGCCGGCGGACGCGCCGCCTGCGAACGCGGCGGTCAGCTTGCCGAGCGCTTCGGCGCCCAGCTTCGGGACGCCCATGACGGTGGCTTTCGCATCGCCGATCGAGGCCTTGATGTCGGCGTCGAACTTGACCACGAGGTCGAGCTCGCCTTGCAGCTCGGCCTTCTTGTCGGCCTTGAGCAGGGGGTTGGCCATCTTCGCCTGAATCGATGCGGTCAGCTTGGTGACGATGCCCGTCGCCTTGATGCCGAGCTCGGCCAGGTTGGCCGTGGCCGTCTTGGCCCGGGCCGGGGTCTCTTTGAGCCCTGCACCGATGCCCTCGATGGTGGCGAGCATGGTCTCGATTTCAGCCTTGGCGTCTCCATCGATCTCGGCGTTGAACTCGACCGTGCCACCGTCGAACTTGGCACTCGCCATGGCGGTGAGATCGGCCGCGTTCATGCCGTAGCGGGTGGGGATCGAGGTGAGCTGGTCAACGACGACGTCGACATCGGTGATGGGCTGCAGCACCAAATCGATTTCGGCTTGGATTTTTTCGGGGATGGCCTGCAACTCGACCATCGGGTCCCCGTCTTCTTGGGCAGCTTCATCCGGAGAATCCGTTCCCTTGTCTTTCTTGGCGCATCCGATGGGTGCGAAGGCGAGGGATCCGAGGACAGCAAAGGTGAGGAGTCGTTTCATGGCGATCACTTCTTGATGAGGAGTGGGTGTGGTCTTGGGCGCACTTCGCCGGAGTCGTCTGCGTCCAAGCGAACCCCCGAATTGGAAGGCCGGGGAATGCTGGTCCGCTGCGTCGACACCGCGGGTGCGGGTTGTCGTGGCGCGAGAGAAAACCTCCCGCTTCGCTAAGGGAGACGAGGCGAAGTGCCCCCGGTTGCGGACCGCCCATGAAAAGAGCCCGTGCGGGAACACGGGCTCTTCAATGTCGCGAAGTCTGCAACCTCAGGCGCGCGCGCCGTCACCCTCGACATCATCAGTGTCGGTGTCGTCTTCATCGCCCTCGTCCTGGCTGTCCTCGTCGGACGGGGACGCTGCCGCCTTCTCGGCCGCGATGCGGTCCGAGTCCTTGGCGTAGTCGAGGTCGCCGGGCTTCTCGCGCCGGACGAACAGCAGCCAGAGCCCCGCGAGGAAGAAGGTGACCGTGAACCACTGGGCGGGCGTGAGGCCGATGTAGCGAGCGTCCGGGGTACCGATCACGCCCATCGCGGCTTCATCCGCACGCGCGAAGTCGAGCAAGAAGCGGTAGGGCGCGTAGACGGTGGCAACGAGACCCACCAACCATCCGGGACGCTTCGAGCGCCAGTCCACCACGAAGTAGATCGCACAGGTCAGGGTGACGATGAACATCAGCTCGAGCAGGCCGAGGTCGTAGCGCCACGAGCCGTCGGGCCAAGGACCCACCGCGAGCAGGTTGCTCTCCTCCACGATGCGCCCGGGGTGGTCGTGGACCACAGAGCAGCCGGCCCGACCGAAGCACCAGCCCAACATCAGGCCGAAGATCGACGCGTCCGCATAGACCATGATCGGCTGCTTCTTCATCTTGAGATAGACCATCATCCCAATGAAGGCGCCGAAGAAGCCGCCGACGCTCGACAGACCGTTCCAGACCTTGAGCAGCACCCACGGGTCGTCGCTGATCTGCTCGGGGAAGTAGGCGATGACCGAGACCCAGTGCGAGATCACGAACGCGGTGACCAGCACCCAGAACATGTAGTCGCGGAACAGGACCTCATCGATGTCCTTTTCCTTCGCGTACTTGAGGCACTGTCGCCAGCCGAGGATGACGCCGGTGGCGACCAACGGCCCGAACGGCTGAAGCTTGAGCTCACCGAAGACGGGGATGTCTTCCAGCAGCGTCTTCGTCGGGATCTCGATGAAGGGGATCAGCGCCTCAAGCATGGGGTGGGCGAACCCTAGCCTAGGCGGCTGACCTCGGCAAAACGCCCGCTCAGGGGTCTTGCGCGGGGTCCCTGGGGGGTCCGAAGCCTCCCCCGCCCGGGGTCTCGATGCGGATCGTGCTCCCCGCAGGGAGCGCCTCGCTGAACCGGCCACCGCGGGGCACCCCGTCGATCAGGGTCTGCCCGGCGGCTCCGGGCCCCCCACCGGCCAGTCCGAACGGCACGGACACCCGGCGGTCGGACAGCATCGACACGCGCAGCGGTCGCAGCAGCGTGTACTCGCGGATGACGCCATCTCCACCGCGATGGTGCCCGGCACCGCCCGAGCCCGAGCGCAACGAGAACCGTTCGAGCCGCACCGGGAAGCGAAGCTCCAGCGTCTCCGGGTCGGTGATCCGGGTGTTGGTCATGTGGGTGTGGACCCCGTCGCGACCCGGTCCGCTCGCCGTGGCTCCGTCGCCTCCGGCAATCGTCTCGTAGTAGCCGAACGATCCATCCCCAAAGGTCAGGTTGTTCATCGTGCCCTGGCTGGCGGCTTTGCGACCCACCGCGCCTAGCAGCACGTCCACCACGCGCTGCGCGGTCTCGACATTACCGCCTGCGACCGCGCGATCCGCAGCGGGATCGAGCAAGCTGGGGGCCGGCACCGTGAGCGTGATGGGTTCCAGGCATCCGCGATTGAGCGGGATGGGTTCTCCGACGAGCGACCGCAGGACGTACAACACCGCGGCGACCGTCACCGCGCGGGGGGCATGAAGGTTGTGCTCACCGCAGCCGGAGGTGTCGGAGAAGTCGACGTGCAGGTGGTCTGCTTCCCGCCGCAACGCGACCGCGATGCGGAGGCCATCGTCGGTGATGTCCTCGAAACTCGCGTGTTCGAAGGGGAGTCTCGCGATCGCGCTGCGGACTGCATGGGCGGCGTGGGCCTGTACGTGCCGCATGTGCGCGTGAACCACAGCGACGCCGACCTCTCGGCACAGCCCTTCCAACAACACCGCGCCGGTCTGATTGGCGGCGGTTTGGGCCTGGAGGTCGGCGATGTTCTCGTCGGGGCGCCGGGCGGGGTGAGGGCCGCTGCTGAGCACCGCGCGCACCGTGGCCTCGTCGAACCGCCCGCGGTGAACGATTCGCGTTCCTCGAAATACGACGCCCTCTTCGTCGAGCCTGGTCGCGTGGGGCGGCATGCTCCCGGGGGACACCCCGCCGACATCCGCGTGGTGCCCTCGCGAAGCGACGTAGAACGCGACGTCGTCGCCGTCGAACACCGGCGTGACGACGGTGATGTCGGGCAGGTGGCTGCCACCTGCCGTGGGGTCATTGGTGGCAAAGACATCCCCAGGGCTGGGGGTGGGATGTGCGGCGGCGATCGCCTCGACCGAGGCTCCCATCGCGCCCAGGTGCACCGGCATGTGTGGGGCGTTGGCGACGAGTCCGCCTTCGCGGTCGAACACCGCGCAGGAAAAATCGAGCCGCTCCCGGATGTTTGTCGAGACCGAGGTTCGTCGCAGCACCTCACCCATCTGCTCGGCGATCGCCATGAAGCGGCCTCCCATGACCTCCAAGGAGACCGGATCGCGCTCGGTGCCCACCTGTGTCTTCGTTTCGGGTTCGGTGTCTTCGAGGAGCAGGATGCCCTCGGGCCCATGACGCAGGCTCCAGCCCGGCTCGACCACGAGCGTGCCCGTGTCCTCGAGGATGAGGGCGGGGCCATGCAGCACCGGGGGGAGTCGCTCGCGGTCGAAGAGCGGGGCGTCGATCCATGTGCCGCCGTGGTGGAGGCGAGCGCTGCCGGAAGACCCGGTCTCGGCAGTTTCACGTTCTGTGGGTGCGTCGGCGAGGGTCTCGATCCGAAGCTCGAGCCGAAGGGCGGCGATCTCGATGAGGTGCCCGTCGCGCTCGTACCCGAACTGCTCGGCGTGCATCCGGCCGAACCCCGCGGCGAGCTCGCGCGCGCCGGCCCAGGGCAGCTCGAGGCTCGTCTGAGTCCCGGCGTAGCGCAGCGACACGGTGCGATAGGCGTGTCCGGCTGTCCCCAGGATGTCTTGCCCCTCCTCGCGCATCGCCTCATAGCGCGACTCCAGCTCGTCGAGGGCGTCCTGCCGCAGTGCAAGCCCGCGGCCGTCGCGTTCGCCGTGCCACGTCTGGGGCGCCTGACCGATGCCCCACGCGGACAAGACTCCGCCCAATGGGTGCAACACCAGGGTGCGGATGCCGAGCCGCCGGGCGACCGCGCAACCGTACTGCCCCCCGGCACCGCCAAACACGACCATGGCGTGCTGCCGGACGTCGTGTCCTCGGGCGACGGTCACAACCCGAATGGCGCGGGCCATGTTCTCAACCGCGATCGACAGCAGTCCCTCGGCTGTGGCTTCGACCGACATGCCCGCGGCCTCGGCGAGTTTCTGCACACCCACGCGCGCGCGCGCCAGGTCTAGGGGCAGGGGAAAACGATGCGGCGGGAGTCGACCCAGCGTCGCCGCGACGTCGGTCAAGGCGGGCTCGTCGGCGTCGGGGTGCCCATAACAAAGAGGCCCTGGCTCGGCGGAGGCGCTGTGGGGCCCGACGGTGAAGCGAAGTCCGTCGAACCGGCACAACGATCCACCTCCGGCGGCAACGGTGTGAATCGCGGCCATCGGCGTCCGGATCCGGACCCCGGCCAGCGTGGTCTCATGGTCGCGTTCGAGGGTGCCGCCCCACCGCAGCACGTCGGTCGAGGTCCCGCCCATGTCGAACCCGATGAGTTGTTGCAGTCCGAGCCTCTTGCCGAGCGCCGCGCAGGCGACCGCCCCTCCGGCAGGTCCGGAGAGCACCGCGTCCTTGCCCCGGAAGCGGCCGGCGTCGGCCAGGCCTCCAGAGGACTGCATCACCGACACGGTGCTGCCGGGGAGCTGGGCCCGTAGGTGCTCCAGGTAGCGAGCCAGCGGCGGGGTGGTGTAGGCGTCGACTACAGCGGTGTCGGCCCGCGCGAGCAGACCCGGGGTCGTGGAGACCTCGGTGGATGCGACGACCAACCGGAATCCGTGCTGGCGGATGCGCCCGGCCAGCGTGCGCTCGAAGGTGGGGTTCGCGTGGGCGTGGATAACCACGAGCGCGACCGCTTCGATGCCTTGGGCTCGCAGCGCCCTGCAGTCGTCGTCCAAGCCCCGCAGGTCCGGCGTGGCCAGGACACCACCGTTGGCATCGAGCCGGGCGTCGAGCTCGACGACGCGGGCCGGCAACGGGTGAGGTTGTTCCAGTTCCAGCGCGAAGAGGTCGGGACGACTCTGGTCCCCGATGCTCAGCAGGTCGCGAAACCCGCGGGTGATCAGCAGCGCGGTGGATTCGCCTCGCCGCTCCAGCAGAGCATTGGTCGCCAGCGTCGTTCCGAGCCGGAGCTCGCAGGGGGGCAGGGGGGTGCCGGGAGCGAGCTGCTGCAGGGCCCGCATGGCCTCGAGCGGGGCCTGGTCGCTCGAGAGCAGCTTGAGGACGTGCTGGGTACCGGTGTGGGGGTCGACACCGATGCAGTCTGTGAACGTGCCACCGCGGTCGATGAAGAACCGCCAGCGTCGCTCAGCCATCGGCTCCCGCATCGCGGGCCCGGTATTGACCGACGCGCTTGACGTACTCGCGCCAGGAAAACTCGATCGACTCGTGGTCCGCCGGGGTGCACGTTCGCAGGACTCGCATCGGGTTCCCGATCACGACCGTCCCTGTCTTGACGCGCTTGCCCGCTGGGATCACAGCCCCTGCACCGACGATGCATCCCGGCTCGATCACCGCGTTGTCCAGGATGATGCAGCCCATTCCAATGAGGCTGTCATCCCCGACGGTACAACCGTGAAGGATGACGCGGTGGCCGACGGTGACCCGGTCTCCGATGGTGGTCGTCGACAGGCCCTCGGTGTTGTGGATGATGGTCCCGTCTTGAATGGAAGTCCGCGCACCGATGACGATAGGCCCGTCGTCTCCGCGAATGGTCGCGGTGGGCCAGACGCTGGAGAGCGGACCGAGGGTGACTTCGCCGATGATCACAGCGGCGCCATGGACGAACGCTTCGGGGTCAATCTGCGGCTGATGGCCCTCGAACGGCTCCTGCATGACGCCGTTTCGTATCACGTTCGAGATGCGCTCAGGCCTTGTCTTCTTCGCGCAGGCGAATCGGACCGACCATCTCGTTCTTGTAGCCCTTGGCGTTCATCGGCTCATAGAACGCACGGATGCTGTCCATGTCGGCTTTGACGTCGCCCGTGGGGATGATCGGGGGACCGAAGCCACCACGCTTCTTTCCAAAGTCCAGGTACGAGGGGACGATCGGGACGCCGGCTCCCACCGCGATGTGCCAAAATCCCGACTTCCAGTGGTCGCGGTAGCTGCGGGTTCCCTCAGGGGGAATCATCAGGGCGAGCGAATCCCGGCTCGCAAACTCGTCGACCATCTGCTGCACCACGCCATTGGCTTTGGTGCGGTCGATGAACACGCCACCCACGCCGCGCACGACGGAGCCTAGGACTGGCTTGTTCACCGCGTCCTTCACCATCCAGGACATCTCGAGCCCCATCTGCGCCGCCATCATCACCATCATGACGCCGTCGAGGTTCGAGCTGTGGGGCCAGGCGAGACCGACGAACTTCTTGGGCTCCGGCCGCTCGGTGATGGTCCAGCCAAGGGCGCGCAGGGAGAGCCGAGACGGAAACGCCAGCATCGACATGGTCGTGCTGGCGTATCACGGGCGGTGCCGTCGTTCAGCCAGAATACGCACGCGCGAGCGCAGCGTTGACGAGGGCGGAGCCGCTGTACGCGGCGGTTTCAGGGTCCCCGGCGCCCAAGGACGCGGTCCCGAGCGATGCGGCGATTCCGTCCTTGGCCAGGCCCTGCTCGAGCCGGTCCCGCAGGACGTCCGTTCCCTCCTCGCCGGTCTCGGGAAGGAGCATCACGAAGGTGTCTCGGTTGTAGCGAGCCACGATGTCGACGTCGCGCGAGGAGCCGGTGAGCTGACGGGCGATGCGGCCTGCCACCGCGTCTCGCTCGGCTGCGACGGGAGCGTACACGACGATGATCGACAAGGGTCGGTCGTAGCGGTGTGCTCGGGCGGCTTCGGTCGGCAGCCGGTCTTTGAGATACGCCGGCGTGTAGACCTGCGTGACCGGGTCACGGGCGTCGATGTGTCCGCCGACGGGTTGGTTGGCAGCCGGAGCTTGTGGTCGGTCCAGGACCGGGTCGGTCGACGCGTAGTGGGAGTGCCCGAGCCGGACCAGTAGGTGGGTCCGGGCCAGCAGCTCGACCTCGGTGGCGCCGAGTCGGAAGAAGTCGCAGCCCGTCCGGGAGTACGCCTCGTCGATGACGCTCGAGGGCGCGTACTCGCCGACCAAGGCCACCAGCGGCACATCCTTGGTTTTGGGGTCGTTCGCGAGGAGCTCGATCGCCCGCAGGCACAGCGGAAGCGGCTGGTCGAGCGTCACGTAGATCACGTCGGGGCCGTAGGTCGCGGCCGCGAGCGGGAGGTGGGCTGGGGCTCGGGTGATCGGCAGACGGCCGATCATGTAGCCGGCGCCGCGCAGACACTGCTCGGCCGGCGTGTCACTGGCGGCTCCCGTGCGCACGTGGAGCACGCGCCCGCGCCCGGTGTGGGTTGAGAAATCCCGAAGCTCTTCGGCAGTCCAAAAAGGACTGTCGATGGCGACTTCCAACGGACGAACGGCGACTTCGATCGGGCCCACAGTCCGGATATCGTCCGCGGGCCGTCCTACTTGAGGACCCCTCGACGATTGGTTGCGCTGCGCGAGTGCGACCGGGGCGCTACTTCAGCACGAACATGTAGACCGCTGCGCCCGCGCCGGCCGCGATGAGCAGCAGCAGAGCCAGCATCGGCACGATCGAGCGACCACCACCGGTGGAAGGCACGGCGGGGTGGCCCCCCGTACTGTGGATGCTGCCTTCGGGCGCGGTGGTGCTGGACGAGGCTGCCGGAGGCGGTGTGGGCTCGTTGTCCGGAGAGGATGAAGGCCCAGCGTCGAAGTCGTCGAGCGCCAGCGGGGTCGCCGGGTCGTAGTTGATCGGCATGTTGCCGGCCATCAGGGAGTCGAGCGGCTGCGAGCCGAGCTCCGGCGCATCGGAGTCTTCGTCGATCGACTTGAAAGTCGTGAACTCTTCCTCGATCAGCCGAAGGATGACGTTGCCTTGCTCGGGCTTCTTCTGCTGCGGGGCCGGGGCCGGCTCCTTCTGACGCATGTCGTCGAGAAGGGTGCGCAGTGTTCGCGCGCTGACCTTGAGCTTGCGCGAGAACAGGAAGCCGAGGAGATCGTCGGCGAACTCGGAGGCGTTTTGGTAGCGGTCCTTCGCATCCCGAGAGAGGGAGCAGCGAATGATCTCTTCCAGCTCGGCCGGGATCTCCGGGTTGGTCGCCCGCATCGACGGGATCTCCGCCGCGCGCACGTTCTGGACCGTGTCGTAGTCGGTGTCGGCGAGGAACAGCCGCTGACCGGTGAGCATCTCGTACGCGAGGATGCCGACCGCGAAGATGTCTGCGCGGTGATCGACCGCCTCGCCGTGCGCGGCCTCGGGTGCGAGGTAGGCGAACTTGCCCTTCACCACGCCCGGGTCGGTCGACTCGAGCTGGGTGCTGGCCTTGGCCAGACCGAAGTCGGTCAGCTTCACCTCGCCGTTCCACGAGACGAGAATGTTCGGGGGCGAGATGTCGCGGTGGACAATGCCCAAGCCGTCGCCCGTGTTGGGATCGCGCAGTTCGTGGGCGTAGTCGAGACCCTTGAGGATCTCGCCAACGACCCAGCAGGCCAGGGGCACGGGCATCGGCCGCCGGTATTTGGCCAGGTACTGGAGGATGAACTTGAGGTTCGTCCCCTCGACGTACTCCATCACGATGAAGTACGCGTTGGCGCTCTTGCCGATGTCGAAGACGCTGACGATGTTGGCGTGGTTGAAGTTCAGCGACAGCCGAGCTTCGTCCAGGAACATCCGAACGAACCGCTCCTCTTTGAGCAGCGCCGGAAGGATGCGTTTGATCGCGACCTTCTTGGTGAAGCCCGCCACTGACTCCGCCTCGGCGACATAGACCTCAGCCATGCCTCCGGAGTCGAGCTTGTACAGTGGGCGGTAGCGGTCGGCCATTGCTTCGCGAGCGACGGTGAGGGGACGTCGGACTCGGGTCGTTGAACCCTACACGTCAACGATGAAGAGTCCCGAGAGGCGCACCCCGTCGGGGTCGTGCGTCCTGGGTCAGAGTGTATCGGAGTCGCCCGCCCTCGGGGGCCCGTATTCGGACGAAACTCGGACTACGGTTGCGGCGTCGGAGGGTCGGCCACAGCGGCCGGGGCCTCGCGTTCAGGGCGCGGCGGGGGGTCGTAGGCCGACAACTGAAGCCGAATCGACCCCACCCACATGTCGCTTTCCAGAACCAGAGGGATGCGACGCGCATCGGCGCTGACCCAGGCCCGCAGCGCGAACGCTTTCTTGCCGGGGATCGGTTGGTCGTGGGCGTCGACGCGGGTCAGCTTCCCCTTGAGCTGGACAATGTCGTCCGGACCGAGCTCGAGCGCCCGCGTGATGCTGGGCAAATGCGCCGGAGCCCCCCGTCCGGTGGCCTCGATCTCCACCCTCATGAGCGTGGAGCCGTCGACCACGTGCGCCTTGTAGCGGGTACCGGGCTCGAACGGCAGGGTTCGGACCCAGGCCATCGCGGACATCGGGTCGAAGGTGTCGACCGGGACGGTCTTGAGCTTTCGCTTCACCTTTTCGTCCTTGGTGTCGACGATGCGGACCTGACCTCGCCCCTCGTACTGCTGATCTGTGACCCGGTGTCTGTACTTGGGCGCAAACCCGTCGTAGTGGAGGGTGTTGACCGAGTGAACCGGCGCACCCGTCTCGGCGTCGATGACCGAGACAATCTCGTCCGTCACGGTGGCGAGCATGGACACCACACCCGAGGTTCGGGCGCTGCCGAGGATCTGCAGGGTGGGAGCGCCCTGGGGGCCGGATCCGCGGGCATCGGGCTCGCCGGCAACGATCTCGGCCTCGGCGAGGCCGGCGGGGTTCCCGGCGAAGTTGATGTCGAACCGGAACTTCTCGCCGGGGATCAGCTGGTCGCCGAACGGTGCGGGGACCTGGGTGCGGGGCACGCGACGCCGGCCGTCGGGAAACGGGGTGCGGAGGGTAGCCCGGGTCCAGCTCGAGGTGCTCCGGGCCGCGTCGGATTTGCGGCCATCGCGGTTCTGGCCGACCACCGCCGGAGACCGCGTTCGCGGCAAGACGCTGCTGTCTCCCCAGGTCGAGCCGTGTCCGGCGTTGCTCGAGGGAGCGGCCTGAGCTTCCGCCGCCAAGCCGCCGAGCAGGCAAGCGAAGAGGATCGAGCGGCGACGCATGGCCTCGATGGTAGAATGCGTCGCACGAGCGCGCCATGAGTCCAGCGACTGCACCGACCTCGGCGCCTCTGGTGATCACGCAGGGGGATCCCCGCGGCGTGGGACTGGAGCTCCTGTTGCGCCTTGCCGCCGATGGGGTGTTTCGCCCCACAGACCGTGTGATTGCCGACCCCGCAGCGTTGGCGCAGCGGGCCACCACCCTCGAGGCGAGCTGGGCGCGGCCGGGATGGGCGGCGCTGGAGCCGTTGGTCGAGGGCGAAGCAGGCCTGCGCCAGACCGATGCGCTCGCCCGCGGAGTCGACGCGGTCCTGCAGGCGCCTGGGACGGCTCTGGTGACGGCACCCATCGACAAGAAGGCGTGTCAGGACGAGGGCTTCGAATTCCCCGGGCACACCGAGTACCTCGCGCACCGGGCCGGGGACTGCGAAGTCGCGATGCTGATGGCCGGCCCGGCGCTTCGCGTGGTGCTGGCCACCATCCACGTCCCGCTGTCGGAGGTCGCGCGGCGCCTCGATGTCGCGGCCGTGGAGCGAGCGGGCCGCCTCCTCGCGCAGGGTCTGCGCGATCGTTTCGCAATCGCCCGGCCTCGGGTCGCGGTTCTCGGGCTCAATCCCCACGCGGGCGAGCGGGGCATGCTCGGCAACGAAGAGTCCACGGTCATTGCTCCGGCGGTCGCACAGCTCCGAGTGACCGAGCCGTACGCGAGCTTCTCGGACCCACTCCCCGCCGACACCGCTTTCGCCGCGCATCACCAGGGGCACTACGACGGGGTCGTGGCGATGTACCACGACCAAGGATTGGGTCCGTTCAAGCTCCTGCACTTCTACGACGGCGTCAACGTGACGCTCGGCCTCCCCTTCGTGCGGACCTCCCCCGATCACGGCACCGCGCTCGACATCGCCGGCCGCGGTGTTGCCAACCCCGCGAGCATGCTGGCGGCGATCGGGCTGGCGCGTGGGGAGTCGTTCGCTCGGTGAGCGCGTCCAAGATCGTCATTCGCGGCGCGCGAACCCACAACCTTCGAGGCGTGGATCTCGACCTTCCCCGCGATGCGCTCGTCGTGATTACCGGCCCGTCGGGCTCCGGGAAGAGCTCGCTCGCCTTCGACACGATCTTCGCCGAGGGGCAGCGACGCTACGTCGAAAGCCTGAGCGTCGCCGCCCGCCACGTCCTGTCCCAGCTCCCCAAACCGGACGTGGATCTCATCGAGGGGCTCTCCCCAGCCGTCGCGATCGACCAGGGCTCCCGACCCCGCAATCCCCGGGCCACGGTCGGCACCGTCACGGAAATCGACGACTACCTTCGGTTGCTCTACGCCCGGGTCGGGGAGGTCTTCAGCCACCGCTCGGGCGAGAAGATGCAGCGGCACAGCGTCCAAGACATGGTGGAGGCGGTCTTGGCCTTGGAGGACGGGACGCGGTTTTCCATTCTTGCGCCCGTCGTCGTGGCTCAGCCCGGAGACCATGCCGATGCGCTCGATGAGCTGCGGCGAGAAGGCTTCACGCGGGTGGCCATCGACGATGAGGTTTGCGACTTGGGCGAGCCGCAGAGTCTGGACCCCGCTGTCCGCCACACCATCGAGGTGTACGTCGATCGCCTCAAGCTCAAGGACGGCATTCGGGGCCGGCTCGCGGACTCGCTGGAGATCGCCGCACGACTCAGCCAGGGGGTGGTCAAGGTGCTCACAGTCCCGGGGGACGTGCTTCGCTTCAGCCTGCGATTCGCCGATCACGATCACGACATCGCCTATCCCGAGCTCACGCCGAGCCTGCTGTCGTTCAATTCCCCCGCCGGCGCATGCCCAGAGTGCGACGGCTTGGGCACCCGCTTCACGCCGGATCTTTCCCTCGTCATCCCCGACGAGCGACAGAGCGTCGAGGGCGGGGCGGTGGTGCCACTGACCGGTCGTGGCAGTACGACGCTTCGAAAACACGCTCTGGTCGCCATGGGCGAGGCCGCGTCGTCGCCGTGGAAGCGACTCGACCCCCAGACCAAGCTGCTGGTGTTGGAGGGCTCGGGTGCGGCGGTGCCCGAAGGGCTCCGCAAGCCATTCGAAGGGGTCTTGCCCTGGATGCGGCGTCGCCTCATCGATGAAGAAGAGCACGAAGATGACGAGCCCGACGTCGCTCGCGGGCTGCGGGGGTTCTTCATGGATACGATCTGCCCCGCCTGCGACGGCGCCCGCCTGCGGCTCGAAGCCAGGATGGTCAAGGTCGACGGGCACGCGCTTCACGAGGTCTCACGCTGGCCGCTGGCTCGGCTGCGAACTTGGGTCGATGGCCTGACCCTCCGCGGAGCCGATGGGGAAATTGCCCAGGTCGTGCTCGCCCAGGTCAAGAAGCGCTTGGGGTTCCTCGATGGGCTGGGACTCGGCTACCTGACGCTCGAACGCCGCGCTCGGACGCTCTCCGGCGGGGAGGCCCAGCGCATCCGGCTCGCGACGCAGGTGGGGGCGGGGTTGGTTGGCATCACGTACATTCTGGATGAACCGAGCATCGGGCTGCACCAGCGGGACAACGACCGCTTGATCGCCGCCCTGCATCGTCTGCGGGACCTTGGCAACACGGTGCTGGTCGTCGAGCATGACGAGGACACGATGCGCGCGGCAGACTGGATCGTCGACATGGGACCCGGTGCAGGTGTCCTTGGCGGTCAGGTTGTCGTCGCCGGGACGGTTGAGGACTTGTGTGCACACCCGGAGTCCGCAACCGGTCGGGTCCTCTCCGGCCGGGCGGTCGGGCCGGCACCGGTTCGCCGCAAGGGCAAGACCGCCAGCCTCGTCCTCGAGGGGGCTCGCGGCAACAACCTCCAGGAGGTCACGGCGACGTTTCCGGTGGGTCGCTTCACCTGCGTGACCGGAGTCAGCGGGTCGGGCAAGTCGAGCCTCGTTGTCGACACGCTGCTGCCCGAGGCCGCGCGGGTGCTCAACGGAGCGATGCGTCGCGGCCTGCCGCATGCCGCCGTGGCAGGACTCGGACGCTTCGACAAGGTGGTGCATGTCGACCAGTCCCCGATCGGTCGCAGCGGTCGCAGCAACCCCGCGACCTACACCGGACTGCTGTCCGAGCTCCGGACGGTGTTTGCGCAGCTTCCCGAGGCCAAGCTGCGGGGCTACCCGCCGTCGCGATTCTCGTTCAACGTCAAAGGGGGGCGCTGCGAGGCGTGCAAAGGCGAGGGGGTTCGCCGCATCGCGATGGACTTCCTGCCCGACTTGTTCACCGAGTGCGACACCTGTAGAGGGCGGCGCTACAACCCCGAGACGCTCGCGGTGACGCTGCGCGGCAAGACCATCGCCGATATCTTGGCGATGTCGGTCGCCGAGGCCTACGACTTTCTCGTGGTGTATCCCGCAATGCGGGCCAAGCTCGAGGTGCTTCGGGACGTGGGGCTTGGATATGTCCCCTTGGGGCAGAGCGCGCTGACACTCTCCGGAGGGGAAGCCCAACGCATCAAGCTCGCCCGGGATCTCTCCAAGAAGGCGACCGGATCCACGCTGTACGTGCTGGACGAGCCCACCACCGGGCTACACTTCGTCGACGTGACGCTGCTCGTCGGTGTGCTTCAGCGGCTCGTCGATGGTGGCAACACGGTGATCGTCATCGAGCACAACCTCGATGTGATCGCGCAGGCGGACCACGTCATCGACCTCGGGCCCGAAGGCGGGAGCGGTGGTGGCCAGATTCTGGTCGCCGGAACGCCCGCCCAGGTCGCGAAGTGCAAAGCGAGTCACACCGGACGGGTGCTTGGGCCCGTTCTCCGGCGGCTCACTTCATCGCAGTGAGACCCTCTTGGTCCTTCAACACGACGGTTCGTCCGTTGAGATCCAAGAGGCTCTTCTTCTTGAACTGCGCCAGCGTCAGCGAAATCGTCTCGCGGGTGGAGCCGATGAGGTTCGCCATCTCCTGGTGCGTGATCTTCAGGCCGATCTGAAGACCATCCTCGCACTCGACACCATACTCTTCGCCGAGGTCGAGCAGCAACGCGGCCAGCTTCGCCTGAACGTCGCGAAACACCAGGTGCTCGAGCTTGGTCTCGATCTGCCGGCGCCGGTCTCCGATGATGCAGGCGAAGTTGAAGCAGAGCTTGTTGTCCGTCTGCAGCAGCTCCGTGAACAGCTCCCGCGGCACCTCGGTGATGATCGCGTTCTTCATCGCCTCGGCCATCTCGTCCCGCGGGGTGCCATCGATGATGCAGAGCTCGCCAAACAGCTGACCGGCTCCGCGGTAGGCAAGTGTCAGCTCTTTCCCGTCACGTGTGACCTTGCTGCACTTCACCCGACCACCGTTGATGAAAAACACCCGGTCTCCGGGATCACCTGGCAGGTAGATGACCTGACGCCGAGGGATTTCGCGGATCTCGACGGCAGCAGCGAGCTGTTGAAGGCGGCCCTGGTCGACTCCCTCGAGGAGGGGAATCTTGCGCAGGTACCACATTGCGCGCTTCTCATCTTTGGCCGGATCTTCTTTTGCACCGCGAGCCATATGCGTCCGCAGTGTACGCCACTTCACGAAGACGCACAATCCTGTTAGCCGGGCAACATTGTGGGGCGGCCCCGTCGACCCACGGCACGCCGATTGCACTGTTTTCGGGGCGCTTTGATGTCGATGACGCACCCGCGCGGGCCCCAGCGGCCCCCATCCGACAATTGCTCGGTCAATCCAACAGGTTCGGCCTCTCCCGGTGCTTCGTCCCCGCGGCTTCGAAACGGTCCCTCTATGCAAAGAGTTCACAGTGGTCGCGACGCTTTTCGGCCCCGCACCGTTCGCGGACTGGCCAGCTCGCGCGGTTTCACGCTGATCGAGCTGATGGTCACCGTCGCCATCCTCTCGATTCTCGCTGCGGCCGCACTCACCGGCTTCCGCCAGGACCAGGTTCGCAGCCAGTACAAGCGCTTCATCGATGACGCTCGCGGGGCGCTGCAGACCGCGCGCAACGCTGCCATCGACGACCAGACGCTGGTCGACGTCGAGGTCACCGCGACGGAGATTCGGGTCAATCGGCTCGACCAGGCGACGGACGTTTGGGAGCCGCTGATGCGGGTCGCGCTCGATCGACCCAGCACCGAGCTGCTGGAGGTCGAGGACCGCGTATGCATCTTCGGCTTCGCCTCTGGGGTGCAGACACCCGCCCAAGCCGAGGATGCACCTCCGCCTGCCGGCTGTGTCGATGGCACCCAGGTGCTTCGTTTTCAGCCCGACGGAAGCTTCGTCGACCGGGACTCCGATTTCACGACGATCGAAAACGCAGGCGTCACGCTGTGGATCGCCAACCGTCAGGTCTCCGGAAACACCAAGCTGGCCATGATTCAGATGTTCCCCGGCGGCCTCATCCGAGCCTTTGACCGCACCAGCGAGGCAACATGAACCCGGCGCACCACAGTCCGCGCCGACTCGCGGCGCAGCGCGGCTTCACGCTCATGGAGGTCCTCGTGGCCTTGGTGGTGTTTGCGATCTCGGTCGTGGGTCTCGTTGCCCTCGAGTCGCGCAGTATCGACTCGCAGCGGGCCGCCCAGCAGCTTCGCGAGGGCGAGCGCATTGCCCAACAGACGATGGCCAACATCACGTCCCGGGGGTTCCTCGAGCTTGTGGCTCGGGACTTCTCAGGGAACGACAACCCGCCATTTCCCTACGATGATGAAGGCGTCGATCCGGGGACGCGGCTTCGTGACTTCCACCGACCGCCGGCGGACATCCCCGCAGCAGAAGTTGTCGTGGGAGAAGTCCGCGGCCAGTACCTGGTCTCGCGTCGGGTCGACTGGATCGTCAACCCCCTCAATCAGCCCACGGCAAACCCGCCGCCGGTCGCGGAGTGGACGCTGGTGACCGGGGTGGAGGTGGACATCACCGTGATGTGGATCGACGACACCAACCCGGCATTTCCCGCTCCGGACGGGTTGAGGACGATCGATCTGGAGCCCGACATGACCGACCCGGCGAGCCCCGACTTTTCGCCCTTCGTGGGCTCGGTCCGCCTGCGCACGGTTCGGGTCAATGACGCCGTGCTTCCTCCTGCCGACGGAGTCGCCGGCCCATGACTCGGATGACGACCACGAACCGGAGGAATCGGATGAAGCGGATGAATCGGACAAACCGAGTCTCGCGCGTTGGCCATCGCGGCTTCACGCTCATCGAGCTGATGGTCGCGATGGTCGTGTCGTCGATCGTCGTGCTTGGCATCTTTGCGTTCTCGAGCATTCAGCAGACGACCACCGGCATCCACGAGCGAAACGTACGGATCCAGCAGGCCCTCGAAGGCGCCATGTACAGCGTGGGTCAGGACGTTCGAGCGGCAGGGATGGGATGGTCGCGGCTGTGCACCGAGCTGCGGGTTTGGGATGGTGCGAACAACCGCTTGATCAACCCCGGCGGCGGACTCAACGCTGCCGATGCAACGACCGACGCCGTCACCGGAGAGGCCTACTGGGTCCTGCGTGACGGTATTCAGGGCTTCTGGGACTCCGGCCCCGGCGGCACCATCCTCGGCGGCGGCGGTGCGCAGGCAAGCTCGGCGCGCCCAGACGCGGCCGGTGATGCGCTCGACGTGATCGTGGCCGAGGCCAACTACACCGGAAGCATCGGTGTGTTCACCCTGTCGACGGCGCTTGTCGGGGCGGACACGGTCGTCCGGGTTCGGACCGGTCCGGTGCTCGACTCCGCCAACCCGAACCACCTGGCGGAGGTCCAGCAGATGTTCCCGCCCGGCTCGTTCGTGATGATCGTCAACCCACCGCTGCTCTCGTTCCGCGCGGAGCAGCAACAGCAGTGCATCCTGCTTCAGCTCACCGGTGATGTCGCTGCCGGTCCCACGGCGCAGGAGTTCCTGCTCCCAATCGATGGCGGCTCGGGATTCAACAACCTCGCCGGGTTGCTCAATGACAACAACGGCGACGTCCCTGGCGACGACTGGGATCCCGCGACGGTCAACAGCACCCAGGCCAGCGTCATCCCGATGGGCCGGCTGCGATGGTCTCGCTACGAGATCGACTACAGCCTCCCGCGTATTCCGTATCTGGTCCGCTACGACATCATCGGGTTCCAAGATGGTGTCGACCCCGGCAACCTGGGGGCGGTCGACTATCCGCACTGTGATGCCGGTACGTGTCCGATGCCGGGCCTGCACCTGCCCGGAAGTGAGCCTCCACCTCAAGCCGTGGCGATTGGGCCGATGATTGAGGACATGCAGGTTTCGGTCGGCTGCGACGGCTATACGCCTGCGGGAGTCGCGGCAGCGGACGCCACGATCAACGACCCGGCCGTCGGATTCGAGGAACGAGGCCCTGCGGAGGGTCCCTTCGTTGGGATCGCCAACCGCACCGTCGATGAGAACACGCCGGGAAGCAACGAGCGCGACTCGGACGAGTGGCTCGGCAACGCGGTCGAAGAGTCATGGGCACCGGACTGTGTGTTCTACGGAACCGCCGAGTACGATGCCGCAGGGTGGGAAGGGATCGAGGGGGTCCAGAACCCGCCGCCCGCCCATCGAATGAGCCCCCAGTCGGTGCGAGTCACGCTCGTCGCGTCGGGGGAATACGACGAAGAAGGGGGCGGCTTGGGGACCGACCAGGTGCTCGCCGTCGAGGACCGGCCGCCGATGGAGTCCGAGGTCGGCGTCCGCCAGAGATTCACGCTCACCGAGCGTTTTAGCCCGGAGAACCTGCGTTGGCGGGATCCCCAAATCGAGTAGTCGTCCGAGCGTCACTCGAGACCCACCCGCAAGCCACCGTAAGCCACCCCACCAGGGAGCCGTTCATGCAGACCCAACGTCCAACTTCTCTTTCCGCCACCGCGATCGCGTCTCAGCGAGGCGTCACCATGGTCAGCGTCATGCTGATGACCGTGTCGCTCATGACGCTCGGCCTCCTCGCCGTGCGCTCATCGGTCCGCGAAGCCACCGAGGCGGGGCAGCTCGTGTCTCGGGAGCGAGCGTTGATGGTCGCTCAGGCGGCGGTCGACCTCGCCTCCGCGCAATACGTCCAGTACGAGGAGGACGAGATCGATCAGGCTCTGGTGGGGTTCAACGGACAAGGCGCGGCATGTTCGGACCCGCTCTCGGACTGCATTCCCGGACTCGATCCCGCCTCGGTGACCGGTCAGCGCAACGACGTCTTGGCCGGCTCGGCCGTGGGTTGTGGCGGCCAGGTCTGCATGCGCCAGGGCTCGGTCGCCTTCCTGCGGAACTCGGCGGGAATCCAAGAGAGCTGGGCAGACGTTCCGTTCCGTGACCTCGTCCCCAACGGCGACCCGGACGCGCGGGTGACCGTGTGGGTCCGCAACAACGCGGCCGATGCCCTGGGCGTGGGTGGCTCCGGGATCTGGACCGAGGACTCGGACGGCCAGGTCGTGGTGACTGCACAGGCTCGGGTGCGGCAGACCGTCGTGACCATCGAGCAGGAAATCGCCCTGTCGGTCGGTGCCGGACTTCAAGTGCTTCAGCCCCAGAGCCCGGATGAGGGCTACGGAGGCGGTCACAACAACGACAACTCGGCCGTCTCGGTGTGCACGGACGACTACGTGGCCGGTGCGGCTGCCGGCTGATCGGTCTGCGGCTGTGCGCGTGCGCCGTCGTCCATTCGGATGGCGGCGTTTGTCGTTGTACCCTCGCCCTCGCGTTGGCCACCGACATCGAACTCCCCGCACCGCTGCGTAAGCTCCTGCTCAGCAATGACCTGCAAGTCGATGCGCCGTTCGACCGGCGGATCTTCACCAACCGCGACCTCAACCTCGATCGCGTCAGCATGTTCGGGTTCGACATGGACTACACCCTGGCGATCTATCTCCAGGACGCGTTGGAGCGGCTGTCGTTGGAATCGACGACGAGCAAGCTGCTGGCCCGCGGGTATCCGGCCGAAATCGGCAACGCCGACCCGGATCCTCGGTTCGCGATTCGTGGACTGATGGTCGACAAGAAGCTCGGCAACATCATCAAGCAGGACCGGCATGGATACGTCGGCCGTGGCTATCACGGGGTCCGAAAGCTCTCCGACGACGATCGGCGGCCGTATCGGGATCAGCGGCTCGGTATGGAGCTCGAGCGCTTCGCTCCGGTCGACACGCTGTTCGCGCTACCCGAGGTCACCCTCTACGCCCAGGCGGTCGAACTCATCGATCGTCATCCCGAGCTGTGGCCCGACAAGAAGCCGCCGAGCTACACCAAGGCCTGGAACGACGTCCGGGAGTGTATCGATGAGGCGCATCGGGATGGCTCGATCAAGGATCTGATCCGCGAGAATCCGGCCGACTACATCGAGCAGGACCCGGAGCTGCCGCGGACGCTGCACAAGTTCCGATCCGCAGGGAAGAAGCTGTTCCTGCTGACCAACAGCTACTTCACGTACTCCAACGCCGTGATGGACTTCTTGCTCGGCGGCAAGATGAACTCCTACCCAGACTGGTTCTCCTACTTCGACTGGGTCGTCGTGGGCGCCAAGAAGCCGGGCTTCTTCACCGATGGCGCTCCCTTCCAAGAACTCGATCGTGAGGGGCGAGCGGTCGGCAAGCCTCGGCAGGATGTGCAGCGCGGCAAGATCTACGAGGGCGGGAATCAGCTCGGCCTGCAGGCGTCGTTTGGGTGCCATGGCGACGAGGTCCTGTACGTCGGCGACCACATCTACGGCGACATCGTGAAGAGCAAGAAGAGCTCCGGGTGGCGCACCGCGCTCGTCGTTCAGGAGCTGCAGCACGAGCTCCGAGTTGCTCGGGCCCGGGGGATGACGCTGCAGGAGATCGAGAGCCTGTATCGGCTGCGGAGCCAGCTCGCCGAGCAGGTCAGCGCGCTGCGTCATGTCTCGCGGGTGCTGGGGCGGCTGCCGCTCGAGCAGCTCACCGAAGAAGGCAGGCTCACCGCGTCCGAGGGCTCCGAGATGCTCGAGGAGACGCAGGCCAAAGTGCGACTGAGACTCGATCGGCTGCGGGCCTACGAGGCCGAGACGGTCGAGACCCTGGAGAAGCGGACGCAGGAAGTTGACGAGGCGTTCAACCCGTACTGGGGGAGCAGTTTCTCGGAGCGACACGACACCAGTCGGTTCGGCGCACAGGTCGAGAACTACGCGTGCATCTACACCTCCCGGGTCAGCAACCTGCGGTTCGTGTCGCCCGCCAAGTACTTCCTGTCGCCACATGGGTCGCTCCCCCACACGTCGGTGCGGTAACGACACCCTGCTTCGGTCGGCCCGGCCCAGGTTGGCTGGCCCAGGTGTTGCACAGTTCTTCACCCGGACGGACTGCCCGTCCAAGAGTCCGATGAAGGAGCTGTCAGACCCATGTTTTCGAGCCGTGCGCCGTCTGGGTGCGCAAGCGGTCGTGGGTCCTATGCATCGTTTTCATAGCGATTGCGACGCTCCAGACAGGCCGTTCGGCCGGTCTGTCTCTGGACCCACAGCTCAAGTTGGACCCACCTAGGGTCACCCCTGAGGAATCGTCATGCGCCAGCCTGCACTTCAGACGCGAACCGTTCACCCCCTCACCGCCCTTGGCCGAACTGCTGCCACATGGGCGGGACTGGGCCTGATGGTCCTCATGCTTTGGCTCGGCCAGGCAGGGTCGTCGGAAGCTCGGCTCGATGCGTACTACGTCGTGCGGGGGGCCGCATTCGGCACCGTGTCGCCGCGGGTCCTCTTCGTCCTCGATACATCGGGTTCGATGAGTCGGCGGGCGAACGCTGATGCGGACCGCTGTCGCTGGTCGCGGTGCGAGAGCCCGGACTTCTACGATACCACCGAGGAGAGTCGGCTCTCCGCGGCGCGGCGGGCGATCCGAACGGTTGTCGACGGTGCTGGGGAGAGCGCGCAGTTCTCCCTCATGACGTTTGTGCAGAACGTCGCCGAGAGCCAGTCGCCGCCGCCGATGTGCGAGACCTACGGCGATCCCCAGGTGCCGACCCGCTTCGTGTGGACCAACATCTTCAACGACTGGTCCGGATTCGGCACGTGGATCGAGCGGACCGAAGGCGGACCGAACGACTACCGAGGCGGACTGCGTCTGTGTCAGGGCGACGCTCGCCGGCCCTACGCGTACATCCGCTGGGATGAGCTCGGTACGGGGTCGACGATCGGCATCAACAACCTCCCCGACCCGATTCCTGCCTCGCCGCTCATCAGCCTCGCCGAGTCCGACTACAGCGATATCTCTACGCTGCAGCGGCGCGTGCAGTTCTTCCCCACCTTCATGGGGGTTCGCGCTCAACTCAACGCCGAGTCCGATCCTGATCAAGACATCCTCAACGGGAGCGTGGGTGACTACGACCGCTTGACCGAGGTTTGGAACAACGACTTCTACTACTGGCCCTACGTCGACGGCTTCTCGGGCTACGCGACCCAGAACGTGTACGACTTCGACGTCGATGAAGGTCTCGTCAGTGGGTATGACGGCTCCGTGCGTGCGGGGGTCGCGGGCGACAACGACTGGTTTGCGGGCGTGGAGCTGCACGCCCCGTTCTTCGTCGACCTGTCGGACACGGCGGTCCCGTCGGACAACTGGGGGCCTGCGGACGAAGCCGAAGCGCTCATCCTCACGCAAGCCCGGACTGCGCCGCTGATCGAAGGTGGCGTGGACGCGACCGGAAGTACGCCGTGGCGCTCCGCAGTCGGGACCGTTCCCGGCACTCCGCTGGAGGACAACCGGGCGGGGTCCCACCCCTCGATCGCCTCGTACCTCTCCTTTCTCAACACGGTGGCCGAAAGCTCGGCGTGTGCACCGACCAACGTCGTGCTGCTGACGGACGGTGACCCCTCCGGCGGCGAAGGCGGTTCCGACCTCTACGCCAACCTGGCTGGGCTTCGCAACGAACTCGGCGCTGCGGTCTACGTGGTCGGTTTCTTCGCCGATGGCGGTGAACTCAACAACATGGCCTGTGCGGCGGCAGGAGCCTGCGATGGTGCGAGCTGCAGCTCTCCATGCGACGACACCTCCGCGCAAGACTTCGACACCTGCCGTGACCCGGACAACCCCACGACTTCGTGTGCATTTGTGGCGTCGAGCACCGCTCAGCTGGAGGCGATCTTCGCGGGTATCATCGACGACGCCCTCGATGTCTCGGTGGACTCCGGGCAGGGCTCGGTCGTCAACGAGTTCGGGGCGACGGGCCTCGCCGACGGCGTCTCTGCGGTCCAGACGGTCTTCAGCGCAAGCACCGACTACCCCGGCTGGACCGGCCACGTCGAGCGTCGCTACTGCGAGATCTACGACGAGTTCGATGTCCTGGTGCCCACGTGCCAGCCTCCCTCGCCCGAGTTCGAGCCCGACCTCGCGGCCGCCTTCGATACGTTTGGCGATGGCTGTAGCATCGGTCGCGATTGGGACGCTGGCGAGTGTCTTCGCGACACGAACTGGAACGACCGACGCATCTACTCGCACGACGCGAACAACAACGTCTATCGGATCACCAACCCGGACGGCAGTGCTTCGGGGGACTTCATCGACGAGCTGACCGCCCTGGACCACGTCTCAGGCCCCGATGCTGCCGACGATGCCGACGAGATCGCAGCGTTCTTGTTGGGCCGCGATGCCCCCGGGGGCTGGAAACTCCCCGGAGTGAGCAACTCTTCGCCGATCACCGTGCGCCGGGTCCCCGAGTACGATGAGACACGTCTGCCCGAGGTTGCGATCACCGACCCTCACTGTGCCGGTCGTACGTTCGGCGAACTCGATGCGGGCAGCCTGCCCAACTCCCTCGAGCAGTTCTCGCTCGATTCGTGGGACGAGGACGAGGCGCCGAACTACGCGTACCAAGAGGCCGTCGTGGTCGGCGATGACTACGGCATCATCCACGCCTTCCAACTCGATTCCGGAAACGAGCTGTTCGGGTTGATCCCTCGGTTCGCGCTGGCCAACGCCGTGGAGCAGGTCGGGAACGGGCCGCTCAACATGGGACAGCCTGCCGATGACCTCGAGAACCACGTCTACGGCGTGTCCTCGACGCTCAACCACGGGTGGGCCTTCGACTCGGACGAGTCTCAGTGGCGTCACTTGGGAATCATTGGCATGGGTGCGGGGGGCACCGACTACATCGCGCTCGACCTCAGCCACATGAACCCCAGTGTGGAGCCGCCGGTCGACGTTCTTTGGACGACCGACGACGCCGACCTGGAGGCGACCTACAACTACGACGCCATTCTGGGAGAGACCTGGGCTCGACCGGCACTCACGTATCACGTGACGAACGAGGAACTCTCCAGCGAGCCGGAGACGTTCCTGGTCGCCGGAAGTGGCTACCCCGAAGAGGGGGATCTTGGCGACGAGGGCCGCATCCTGTTTGTGGCCAACGCGATGACCGGCGAACTCCTGGAGCGCGCAACGCTGCCCGATGCGGGTAACGTGTACGAGGATGTCTTCGGCTCGGTCGTGGACCCCTCGGTCGGCAGTCACTGCATGTCGCGGTACTGGGCTGAGGGCCAAGAGGCCTACATCGCGGATCCTGCCGGGCGTCTGTTCCGTTGGGACCTTGGGCGCGACGCCGCACCCCTGACGTTCAAGCACGACGCCGACAGCGGTGACGATGACTGGGGGGGCGTTGCGGAGGAACTCGTGTCGTTCCCGGCATGCGCAGGGACGGGCGACTCCTGCACCGTGAACCCCGGCAACCCCGGCGACCCGTTCTTGTTTGGGCCCTCCGTCAGCGCGTTCAACCGGATTGACGACATCAGCGGTGGCGCTCTGGATCCGGTCGAGGAGAACGACCAGTTCTTGATCGCGCTCGTCTCTGGATCGCCAAACGAGGACACCCTCGATGGTGGCGACGATGAGAACGACTTCCACTCGAGCCTGTACCTGCTCGTGGACGACCATGGTCCGACGGGCACCGAAGAAGGGATTTCGGTCCCCGCCGGCGCGCCCAAGTCGGGGCCGACGTTTGCTGCTGGCGACAGCGTCAACGGGAACCCGGGATACATGCGCATCGCGGTGTCGGATGTCACCCGGACCCGTCGCGTCACGCCATTCCCTGGCGCCAGCGAGTACACCGAGACTCGGACCTTTTCCAAGGCTGCGCGACCGGTTCGGGCGCCTCGGATCTACGTCACCGGCGTCGTGGACGACGGTGGTGGCGAGCCGGTGATCGTCGAGGATGTCGAGGTCTACTACGTGACCTACTACATCTACGAGCCGAGCTCGGGGGAGTGTGACCCGCGTTTCTACGAAGCCGCGACTCGGACCTGGCACCCGGACCGCGGAACGACGTACGAGTTGACGTTCCGTCTGACCGCCGACGCCAACAGCGGCTTCGAGTTCAACAGCGGAGTCAGCGGTGGTGACGCGATGGCCGACTTTGGGGCTGGGTTTGAGACTGGGCTGCAGCTCGTGGCCGTCGAGCAAAGCACCGGTGGTGAATGCGAATCGGGGAACTGCGGTGCCAGCGTGACGCCGCAGCCGTTTGTCCCCTGCGACAACAACCCGCCCGCCGACGAGCCGATGCCGATCTCGACCTACGTCATCCCGATGGGCAACAAGACGTTGGACGCGTTCTCCCCCGTCGAGAACTAGTCTGACCTGGGCCTGGCCCGGGGTCTGACCCGGGCCTCGACCTGCGGGTGCGTGGTACCGTCCGCCGCCGTGAGTGACGCCGAGCAGTCCCCGTCCGACGACGCCATCAATCCCGTACAGCTCGCGACCCGTGGTGCCACGGGCGGGGTCCTGATGGGACTGGCCAACCTGGTGCCGGGGATCAGCGGCGGCACGATGCTCCTGGCGGCCGGGGTTTACCCGCACTTCATCCAGGCGATCGCCGAAGTCACGCGGCTCAAGTTCAAGCGCAGCTCGCTCATCGTGCTGGCGTCGGTCGTGGCCGCGGCTGGGCTCGCGATCGTCTTGCTCGCCGGTCCGGTCAAGACCCTCGTCGTCGACTACCGATGGATCGCCTACAGCCTGTTCATCGGGCTGACGCTCGGCGGCGTCCCGATCGTGTGGGGGCTGCTCCCGCGACGTACGACCGCGGTGTGGGGCGGGGCCGCGGTCGGATTCGTGGCGATGGCAGCGTTGGCGCTCGTGCAAGGGCAGGGCGCCGGCACCGACAGCGGACCCACGGATGCGGGCTTTGTTCTGATGCTGCTCGCCGGGGTGGCCGGGGCGAGTGCGATGATCCTGCCTGGGATCAGCGGCGGTTACCTACTGCTCGTGATGGGGGTCTACGTTCCGATTCTCGCCGGGATCGATGCGCTCAAGCTCGGCCTGAAGTCCGGCGACGTCGGGGCTGTGCAGGCGCCCTTGATCGATGTCGTGATCCCCGTTGGGCTTGGCGTTGTGTTGGGCATCGTCGTGGTGAGCAACGCGCTCAAGTGGCTGCTGGCGAAGTACGAGCTGCCGACGCTGGGCGCGTTGCTGGGACTGCTGCTGGGTGCCGTCGTTGGCCTGTGGCCGTTTCAACACGGCGTCGCACCCAAGGTCGGAGACACGTTCAAAGGGCAGGTCGTCACGGCGTTGTCGCTGCCGGAGCTCAAGGCCGAGGATTTCCCGACCGATTTCTTCACCCCTGATGCGCTTCAGGTCGCCGGCGCGCTTGGGCTCATCGTTGTGGGCTACTTCGTCACAGTCGGCGTCGCTCGGCTCGGCGGTGAGGCGTACCTCAAGGCCTGAGGCCGGCCGACCTAGTTCGGCGCGACGACGGTGATCTCGACCTCGGTCCCAGGCGGCACCTTGTCGCCGGGGCTCGGGTCCTGCCGCAACACGTAGTTCTCACCGCGCTCCGGATCTTCAACGCGACGGATCCGGCCGACGGTCAGTCCAAACTCGGCGAGCTTCTTCTTCGCGCCGGAGAGGTACAGCCCTTTGAGTTTGGGAACCTCGACCGCGAGGGGCTCCGCGATGGTGAGTCGGACGACCGAGCCATCCTTGGCCTCGGTCCCCGCGGCGGGGACCTGCTTGAGCACGGTGTTGGGGTCTTCATCCGAGACCTCCGTGCCGGGCTCGGGAACTTCGAAGCCTGCCTTGACCAGCTCGGTCCGCGCGGTGTCGTAGGGCTTGCCTAGGACGTCCGGCAGGGCGACGTTGCTCGAGGCCTTGGCGACGACGACGCGGATCTCCTTGTTGCTCGAGAGCTCGGCACCGGCCGACGGGCGCTGCTGCACGATCGTGCCCGGGTCGGCGGCGGTCACGTTGCGCTCGCCGTCCTCGATGATGACCAGTCCCTTGGCGCGCCAACGCTCCCGCGCCGCGTCGACCGTCATTCCCTCCAGGTTGGGGGCGGAGAGCTTTTCGGCTCCGTCCGCCGTCGGTGTGGAGGTCGCCGAGTTCCGCGCGGTGTTCGCCGGAGCCGGGCCCGTGCTGTCGAGCCCCTGCAGCTTGATGATGTAGGGCGTCAGCAGGAGCTGGCTGGCCACCGAAGTGACCAACGCGATCAGAAACATCTTGAAGTAGTCGTTCATCGAACGGGAGCCGGTCATCGAGGCCGGCCGGCTCCCGTCAGTCTACCCCACACGCCCCGGCGGTCTACGCGACGTGGTGTGTACGGAGGTTCAGCAGCTCAGGGTCTTCGGGCCCCTCCTCCGCGGGTCCCGCGTCGATCTCGACGGTGCTCCCCGGGGGGAAGGACCCATCGAGGATGCCGCGAGCGAGGCGGTCGACGACGTTGCGAGCGAGGACCCGGGACAGCGGACGGGCCCCAAACACCGGGTCGTAGCCCGCATCGGCCAACATCTTCTTGGCCTCGTCGGTGATCTGGACGGACAGTCCTCGCTCTTGGAGGCGCGGTGCAAGGCGCTCGAGCTGGATGTCCAGTACCCGCTCCATGGCTTCGCGCGTGAGGGATGTAAACGAGAGCACGCCATCGAGCCGGTTGAGAAACTCGGGCCGGAACTGACGCTTCAAGGCTTCGTCTTGGGCGGCGCGCCGGCCCTCGGCGTCCAGGCTGGCGTCGAGGAGCGCCTCGCTGCCGACGTTGCTCGTCATCAGGACGATCGTGTTGCGGAAGTCGACCGTCCGACCTTGGCTGTCGGTGAGTCGACCGTCGTCGAGCAGCTGAAGCAGGACGTTGAACACGTCTGGGTGCGCCTTCTCGATCTCGTCGAGGAGGACCACCGAGAACGGCTTGCGCCGCACGGCTTCGGTGAGCTGCCCGCCCTCGTCGTAGCCGACGTACCCCGGAGGGGCACCGATGAGCCTGGAGACCGCGAACTTCTCCATGTACTCGCTCATGTCGATGCGGACGACCTGGCGCTCATCGTCGAACAGGAACTCCGCCAACGCCTTGGCGAGTTCGGTCTTGCCGACACCCGTGGGTCCCAGGAACAGGAACGACGCGATCGGTTGGTCCGGATCCGACAGGCCGGCTCTGGCTTGTCGGACCGCGGCTGCGACCCGTTCGAGCGCTGGGTCTTGGCCGACGACGCGGCGGCGCAGGTTGTCCTCCATGTGCAGCAGCTTCTGCTGCTCGCTCGCAAGCATCTTGGACACCGGCACGCCGGTCCAGCGTGACACGATGGCCGCGATGTCCTCGTCGGTCACCTCCTCGCGTAAGAAGGAAGCCTCGCTGGAGGACAGCGTCTGCTTGAGGCGGTCGCGCGCCCGGTCCCGATCGGTCTCGAGGTCGCGCAGCGTGCCGTAGGTCAGCTCGGCAGCTCGGCTGAGGTCACCGGACTTCTCCGCCATCGCAGCGTCGGACTTGACCCGTTCGATGCGGGCGGAGACCTCCTTGACCTCCGCGAGCTGGTCACGCTCGGTTTGCCAGCGAGATCGCATCGCGTCGACGTCCTCGCGGACGGTCGCGATCTCCCGCTGCACAGCGTCCAGCCGCTCATCCTGGGCGGGGGCCCGGTGCTCTTCTCGTTCCAGGGCCGCGCGCTCGATCTCCAGCCGAGTCAGGCGCCGCTCCTGTTCGTCGATCGCCGTCGGAACGCTCTCGACTTCCATCTTCAGCTGGGCGGCCGCCTCGTCCATGAGGTCGATCGCCTTGTCGGGGAGGAAGCGGTTCTGGATGTAGCGATGACTCAGGGTTGCGGCGCTGACGAGCGCCGCATCTTGAATGCGAACCCCGTGATGGGACTCGAACTTGCTGCTGATCCCGCGAAGGATTGCGATGGTGTCGTCGACCGAGGGCTCGTCGATCATGACGGGCTGGAACCGACGCTCGAGCGCTTTGTCCTTCTCGATGTGCTTTCGGTACTCGTCGAGCGTCGTCGCTCCGATGCAGCGCAGCCCACCGCGGGCGAGGGCGGGTTTGAGCATGTTGGCGGCATCTTGCGCGCCCTCGCTTGCGCCGGCGCCGACGAGCGTGTGCAGCTCGTCGATGAAGAGGATGATCCGGCCCTCGGCTGCCTCGACTTCGGCGAGGACGGCTTTGAGCCGCTCCTCGAACTCGCCGCGAAACTTCGCACCCGCAACCATGGCTGCGAGGTCGAGTTGGTGCAGTTGTTTGTCGGTGAGGCTCTCGGGGACGTCGCCGCTGGCGATCCGCTGGGCGATGCCTTCGGCGATGGCCGTCTTGCCCACGCCGGGTTCACCGATCAGCACGGGGTTGTTCTTGGTCCGGCGGCTCAACACCTGGAGCGCACGCCGAATCTCCGCGTCTCGACCGATCACCGGGTCGAGTGCCTCCTTGCGGGCAAGCGCGGTGAGGTCCAGAGCGTACTTCGTGAGGGCTTCGTAGGTGCTCTCCGGGTCCTGCGTTTGCACGCTTTGGGTCCCTCGAACCTCGCGCAGGGCGGCGAGGACCAAGTCGGCTGAAGCGCCGAGTTCTCGGAGCAGCGCGTGCGCTTTGATGCCGTGGCGATCCGCGTTGTCGTGCAAGAACGCGAGCACGAGATGCTCCGTGCTGACGTACTTGTCGTGCAGTCTCTCGGCTTCGGCGGCCGCGAGATCGAGCGCGGCCATCAGCTCGCGAGCCGGCCTCACGTCGGCGCCTTGAACCTTCGGCAGCCTCCCCAGAGCGTCGGATACGGCGCGGTCGAGGGCGGCGCCATGGACACCGGCACGCTCGAGCAACGGGCGGACGAGCCCGCCGTCCTGGCCGGCAGTGGCGGCAAGAAGATGAAGTGTGGTCACCTCGGGGTGACCGAGTTCCTGGGTCATCGCTTGCGCGTGAGCGAGCGCATGACGAGTCTTCACGGTTGCGGATTCAGCCTGGAATGCGGGCATCTCGCACCTACCTTTCGGGGCCGTCCTCCGGTCCCAGACGCAACGTAGGTACGGATTCGTGTCACGCAAGACCGCTCGATCGGGTGGGCGCGTTGCGTAACCAATCGCGGCCGGGCACGGTTGCAGGGTTCATGCTCGCGTTGCGTTCCTTTTCTCCGGCCGTCCTTGCGGCGCTGTTGGTCCTCCCGTCCGCGTGTGGACCTGAGGATGCGCCCGCACCTTCGGGCGCCTCGGGAGAGGACGATGCTGGGGCGGCCCCGAAAGCCGAACCCAACGCGAAGCTCGAGCCCGAGGCGGTTGCCAAGCTGTCTCTTATACACATCTCCGAGCCCACGAGACCTCTCTACATCTCGTA
>OJGU01000321.1_pt1 | contig 30836 bp, 25 predicted proteins | sample 1594741 | NCBI WGS metagenome assembly OJGU01 (sample SAMN05416841, study PRJEB24817) | seawater metagenome | isolation source: Sea water | place: Canada:Atlantic | collected 2013-07
AGAGGTCTCGTGGGCTCGGAGATGTGTATAAGAGACAGGTGCGTGAGAGATCAGTCCAATAAGCAAGAAACAACACGCGAGTAGCTGCCGAACATTGCTGAACGGGCTTGATCTTCGCTTGGTTTTTCTGGCCAATTGCATGCCGTTATCTCACGTCGTGGTAAGTGGGCTAAAAGTGATAGCTCAGCTTAACTCTGAAAGTGCGGCCTTCCTGCTCAATGAGGGATTGGGTGTGTTCGGGCCCTGCCGATTCAAAGTATCGCTCGTCAAAAAGGTTGTAGACGCTAGCTGATAGTTCGACACCAGGGCGGATTTCATGCCCAAAGAGGGTGAGATTGTTCAGCCAGAATGCCTTGGCCCGGTCTCGAGTGATCGCCATTCGGCTGCTTGTGTAGAGGGTCTCCCAGCCGAGGAAGATGGACTCTTTCCATAAGGGAACGGCGAGGTTGAACTTGACGAGATGGGAAGGGGCGTTGAACAGACGTCCATCGTTGCTCAGATTCTCGCCGTGCTGGTAGGCGTAGCTCACTTTTCCTTGAAGTCCACTGGCTTGGCGCCCTGAAAACTCGAATTCGAATCCCTGGGCGCGAATCGAATCAATGTTGTTGTAGGTTAGGAGATCGTCAATCGGGTCAAGGTCTTGGGAGATGAGATTGTCGATATCATATTGAAAAATTGAGACGGACGATTCGAAGCGAGTCCCGATGCGTTCCTCCCAGATAAGTTCATGGGTCCTGATTTCTTCAGGATTCAGCGCTGGGTTCGGTTTTGCCGTTGATCCGCTGTCGCCGTAGTAGAGTTCGAAGGCGTTGGGGGCTCGGAATGCTTCGCCGTAGACGTATTTTAGCGTGGTCTTCGTGCGTGGTTGATAAATCAGTGCTGCCCGAGGATTGGTTGTTCCGCCGAATGTCTCGTATTGATCGTGCCTGACGCCAGCGTTCACCGTGAGATTAGTTCGGATGTTGAATTCCATCGTTGCGAAGGGGCTCCAGACATTGCCACTTTGACTCGAATCGAGATATTCAAAGGCAGGGGATCGGTCGAAGTTTCGTTGATCTCGCTGGAGGTCGTAGCGGTACTCGAATCCGGCAATCGCTTGATGTCGTTCCATGAATCGTTGGCGCAGAATGGTTTCACCGATGGCCCACATCCCTCGAGCTTGATCGAAGTTTGGAATGAAATCCGGATCCGTTGGAAGCTCTCCTTCGTAGATGTATTCCCCGTCAAAGTTGAATTGGCCGTAGCTCAATCGGCTTGTCAGTTCGAGATCTTCGGAGAACTGGTGGATATGTCTTGCGTTGATAAAAGCGCTAAGATCTTCTGTTGAATTGTCAGGATGATTGAACGCTGTTTCAAACGGGGCTGTCGGAATCCCTTTTTCTCGAACGTTGAGTCCCACATCAAGGGTAAAAGATTGGTAGTGATACTGGGAAAAAATGTTGTAGAACCTGTCCCAATTCAAGTTTCGGGCGATACCAAAATTGGTATCAGGGCTGTCGAATTCAGGGTAGTAGAGGCGATTCTCTCCGTCTCGATCAAAGTAGGTTCCTGAGACGAGGAGCGATGCGTTCTCATGCAACGTGCCTGCGAGTGAGAATCGAACCTTGTAGGTATCAAAACTTCCGACTTCTCCAGATACTTCTCCCTGATTGAAATCGGAGGCTTCCTTTGTTACCACATTAACAACGGCGAAGAAGGCTGAATTGCCATAGAGAGCGGAGCTGGGGCCACGAACGACTTCGACGCGTTCAATGAGGTCGACATCAATCAGAAAATCGGTCCCCACGGCCCCTGCATCGAAAATGTTGTCGTTGATTCGGTGTCCATTGATGAGAAAGAGAATGCGGGAGTTCCCGTCTTCGGGGCGGAGAAAGCCTCTCAGACCTGCGTAGCTGTAGTTGCGATCATCCCGAGTATAGAAGCCGCGGACACTTCTCAAGATTTCCGCGAGTGTGCGATAGCCGAATCGCTGGATCTGGGTAGAGGTGACAATCGTGATCGAAGCGGGGGCTTGCGTGGTTGGTTGGGCGTATTTTGAGGCTCCGTAGACTTTGTCGATATTGACGTCAAGGAGTTCATCGATGGTGAGATCCATCAGTTCTTCAGCCGTTGGAGGGTGCGTCTGCGCCTCTGTAGAGGCGAAGGGGCTGGAAAGAAGGAAAGCGGCCACGGCTAAGGCTCTTAACGCCTGTAACCTTTTGGAGGTTTTCTGGTGTGGATCTGTGTTCGATCCTGTCATTCGTCCGAAGAGACATCGCCTTGAGGGCCGACTCGGTTGTTGCTGGCCAAAGCAGCCCCACATTCTAGGCGGTAAACTCATCCTCTGTCTCATTGGCTCCGTTTCATCTGATCTTGGGCGGCCGAATCCTACGGAGTTCGGCGAGTTTCAGCAAGCGAGGACCACTGGGTGCGCAGCGCAAGCGGTCGGTTGGGGGGGCTCCAACGGTGAGATATCCGAGGGCAGTGGGAGAACACTAGTCTGTTGGAATGGATTGTGCTCTGTGTTCCCTATGGACTGGGACGCCCATTGCGCGGTTCCTAGCCTAAACGGAAAGATTGAATGTTTTGCAGTCGGGATGGTCCAAACTTGAAAGAAGCCGTGGGGCATGGGGCACTGATCGCAAAGCGCCCACTCTAAGATGCAGTGTTTGTCCCAGGTGGGACCCTAAGATTTGTTACAGTTTTTGAAACAGTTGAAATGGAGGTGAATGGTGAATCGGATCGAAAAGAATCGGATCGAGGAAAATGGGAAACGGTCATTGCGATCGCTTGCCTATCGCTCGACACTGGGACGGGGAATCACTAAGTGCCGCAGTAATGCGGGGCAAGCTACTTCGGGGCGGCATCGCAAACCGAAGAATGCGACCGTGCTTCCTCAGGTTACGATTGGTAGAAAACCCACGATCAAGGAGGCTCCAGCGCGTCGTGCAGAAGATCGTTCGTTGTATAGTCTCTATCTCAAGGAGATTGGAGAAGTTGCGCTGCTTACCTTTGATGAAGAAGTCGCATTAGCAGCCCGCATTAAGAATGGAGATGAGGAAGCGCGAAATCAATTGATTCGAGCGAATCTTCGATTGGTCGTGCGTATTGCTCGTGAGTATGAGGGGTACGGTCTCCCGCTCTTGGATCTGATTAATGAAGGGAATTTGGGGCTTATTCGAGCAGTGGATAAGTTTGACCCCTCTAAGGGGGCTAAATTCTCCACCTACAGTTCTTGGTGGATCAAACAATCCATTCGCCGAAGTCTCAGCAATCAATCGAAGACCATTCGGTTGCCGATTCATATGGTCGATAAATTGGCGAAAATGCGCCGAGCCTCAGCCAAGTTACAAGATATCCTTGGGAGGGAGGCGACCGATGATGAGCTTGCTGATGAGCTCGGCAAGACGGAACGCGAGATTGCTTTCATGAAGCGAGTAGGAGCGCAGACCGTATCGTTGGATGAGCCTTTAAATACGAATGATAGTTTGCGCCTTGAGGAGAAGGTGGCCGACGAACGAGCGGATGATCCTTCGCAGGCGATGGCTTTTCAGGCGTCTCTGAAATTGTTGAGTCAGTCTTTGACCAAGCTCAATGCTCGGGAGTCCGAGATCCTGAAACATCGTTTCGGTTTAGATGGTGAGAAAGAAAAGACGTTGGAGGAGGTCGGCCTAAGATTTGGTGTCACCCGGGAACGCATTCGGCAGCTCCAAAACATGGCCCTGAAGCGATTGCGCAAAATGATGGGGAAGAAACACGATATCGACTTTTCCGCTCTGAATTTCGGGCATCTCTAGCCGGTTCCCGAAATTTTAGTAACTGGCCGCTGGTTCGAAAGGATCGGCGGCCTTTTTTGTCCTATTCCTCTCTTCTGTCTGGCAGGATGTTCTGTCAGGCCCTGGATTCGTTACTTAGCGCAATTTGAGGGCCTTATTTTGGCTCTGTTTTGAGACAGTTTTTGTCTCGGCATTGAGACAGAAGCGTGACGATTTGACTCACTTCCGGTTTGGTGCCTTTGATTAAGACTCCGATTTTCCCGGGTCTTTGTTAGACAAGCTGTCTAGCGTATTTGGTTGGCAAGAAAATCTTTGATGACACGCACCTGTTGGTTTCCTAGGTTTTCTGTTATGCAGCGATTCATCATTCTTTCAGCCGTCATTGGACTTGGTTTCCTTTCCTTTTCCTCGTCGGCCGCCGATTTTGAGTCATGGTCGAAGGCTGCCGTTCCTTCCGAATGGTCCCTCAAAGACGATTCGGGAATTGAAGACTACGATGGATTCGCCTGGTATCGGGCCTATGTGCAGGTGCCTTCCTCATGGGAAGGGAGTCGTCTCTTGCTCGTTGCTGATCGAGTGGGCGACGTGGACCAGGCCTTTTTTAACGGTACACGAATTGGTGCCAATGGCGGGCTGCCTCCGTTATTTTCGCGCCCCGCGAGTAGCGTTCGTCGCCCGTTTGTGATTGATCCAGATCTCATTCGCTTTGGTGAGTGGAACTTGATTGCTTGGCGGATTTATGACGAGTCTGGGAGTGGTGGGATTTTATCGGGGCCAGTGCACCTTAGTCGACGTGATGACGCGATTGATCTGAGCGGGGAGTGGCTGATCCGAAAAGGCGATCAGCCTGCATGGGCTGATTGGTTTGACGAGTCACACGACCTCGAAATTAGAGCCTATCTCCAGACGACGGGTGAATCCCGAGCTGGCTACCGGGGAGTGGTTGCGGCAGACAAAGCCGGACGGGAGCAAATGGTGGCATCGGTTCTAAAGCGATTCGAGGGGAATACCAATGTGCACTCGAATGTTGAGGGCAAGGGAGCTCCCTTGAATCCTGAGGACGCACGATTGGCTCTGGCTGTAGGAGCCGGCTTGGCGGTGGACACAGTCCTTCACGAGCCGGTCGTTCGTCAGCCCCTCTATGTAGAGTTCGATGAACGAGGGCGTCTTTGGGTTGTCCAGTACATTCAGTATCCGAATCCAGCTGGTTTGGAGCTCTTGACCTGGGACAACCATCTTCGGAAAGTTTTTGATCAGGTTCCCCCGCCGCCGCCCTATCGTAGGCCAGAGCATCAGAAATTCATCGGACAAGATCGGATCACCGTTCATGAAGATACCGATGGAGATGGTCATTACGATAAGCACAACGTTTTCGTTGAGGGCTTGAACCTTGCGACTTCAGTGGCCTTTGGACGAGGAGGCGTGTGGGTTCTCAATCCGCCTTATCTCCTTTTTTATCCCGATAAGAATCAAGATGACCAACCCGACGGTGATCCTGTTGTTCATTTGTCAGGTTTCGGTCTGGAGGACACTCATTCTATTGCAAACAGTTTGAAGTGGGGGCCCGATGGATGGCTCTATGGAGCAGTCGGGAGCACGGTAACGGCGCGGATCAAGGTTGCACTCTCTGGTTCAGACGAGCGGCATGCGTTTTTCGGTCAGAATATTTGGCGCTATCATCCTGTGTCCCATCAATTCGAATTATTTGCGGAAGGGGGCTGGAATACCTTCGGCGTCGACTTTGATGATAAGGGGCGACTCTACTCTGGCACGAACGGAAATATGCAGGCGGTATATTTCGTGCAGGGTGGGTATTATCAGAAATCCTTTGGGAAACACGGACCCCATACTAATCCTTACACCTTTGGGCACTTCTTTGGTTTGCCGATTGAAGGCGAGAACGTTCGTTTGGTTCATCAGTGGGTCCTCTATAATAGCGGAAAGATTCCGTCGCTCGAGGGGCACTTTGTTGGAGGGAACTCCTTGGCCAATAAGGTTCATGCCCTGAGGGTTCATACGGATGGGAGCACCTTTCGAACGGTCGAGATTGAGAATCCGATTCGGACCAACGATAAGTGGTTTCGGCCAGTACACGCCGCGGTAGGACCAGATGGTGCCATCTATGTGTCGGATTGGTATGACGCTAGAATCACCCATGTCGACCCTCGCGATAATTGGGATCGAGATCGGGGTCGAATTTACCGATTGAGATCGAAGGAGGCTAATGCTGAGGCGGCTCCTGATCTGAGGCAGCTGTCAAGCAAGGCACTCGTCGAGCGGCTAAGAGATTCCAATCAGTGGCTGCGTCGAACCGTCCAGCGCTTGCTTATTGATCGGGGGGATTTGAGTATTTTGGATCGGCTTCAGGACGGCATGCAGGATGAAGATCCTCAGTTTTCACTCGAATCCCTATGGGCTATTCAAGGATTAGATCGCTTCGATGATACAGTGGCTCTTCAGGGGCTTAGTCATACCGATCCCTACGTTCGCATGTGGTCCATGAGATTTGTTGGGGACTCTCGGGAAACACTTTCCCCTAGCGTCTTTAGAAAAGTGCTCGAAGTCGCCCAAGAAGAACGGCACCTGGAAGTGTTGTCCCAAACGGCATCAACGGCGCAACGTCTTCCAGTGGGGCAGGCCCTTCCTGTCGTCGAGAAACTCGTGAGCCGGGAGGATATCGAAAAAGACAGCTATATCCCTCAACAGATCTGGTGGGCCTTGGAAGCTCAAGTATCGCGAGATTCAAGTGGTGTGCTCGGGCTGTTGAAGAATAAGAATCTCTGGGGGAAACCTGTCTTTGAGTCGGTGCTCGCAGAAAGGATCGGGCGACGTTTTATGGCTGAGCGAAGCGAAGAGAACTTGGAGATTTGTGCGGCCCTTTTACAAGCTGCTCCAAGTGCAACGGCTGCCAAGTTACTTGTTCGGGGGATGGAACGAGCATTGCAAGGCAGTGAATTGGACTCGCTGCCGGCGTCTTTGGATGCGGCGGTCACTCGCCTTTGGGAAAGTTTTCCTCTCGATGCTGGGCTTGTTGGTTTTGCTGTTCGATTGGGTAGCGAAGAGGGGCGCCGTGCGGCAAGGCGTTTTGTTATGGATGATCGTCAGGAGGTTGCCGAACGATCAGATCTGTTACGAAGCCTCTCGCAATTGAAGGATGCAGCGACCTTACCGCTCCTTCTCGATCTTGTTAAATCAACGAGCTCTCCCGAATCGCTCCGTTTGGTCTCCCTAAGCGCCTTGCGCCGTTATTCGGATGATGGGATTGCCGACGAGCTTGTTCGGGTAATGCCGACGCTCGAAGGCGATCTTGCCGATACGGCGCAATCGGTTTTGGCTGGAAGAGCTATGTGGTCCTTGCGACTTCTACAGGCCGTTGACCGAGGTGAACTCCGTCGTGAAGTGGTGCGCTACAATAGTCTCTTGGTGATGGAGCGTCGTGAGGATCCCTTTACCCAGAAACTCATCCGCAAACACTGGGGGACACTGAGGCAACCGGAAAAAGCCAAGCTGAAGAAGATCGACAGTGTTCGGGCCGCCCTTGCGGCTGGAAAGGGGAACGTGTTTCGGGGAAGAGAACTCTTCAGTGTGGTTTGCGGGGTCTGCCATCGTCTGTTCGATGAGGGGAGAGATGTTGGCCCGGAATTAACGGGTTATGAACGAGACAATCTCGAGTTTCTGTTACCTGCGATAATCGACCCGAGCTTGGCCCTGCGTGAAGAGTTTGAACTTGTTTCTATAACCCTTCGCCGTGGGGCTGGTGAGGCGGAGTCGACGGTGTTGACGGGGTTTATTTCCGCTGTGGATGCCAATAGTGTGACGCTTCGAGACTTGGTGGGGAATGAGAATGTCATTGCCAAACGAGATGTCGCAGGCCAAGAACGGTCCCGCCTCTCGGCGATGCCGGAAGGTCTGTTAGATGCGATGACAGAGCAACAGGTTCGAGATTTGTTTGCCTTCTTACAGCAGTAGATGAGGTCAGGGCTTTGACTGTCAGGCGTCGTCATTATGGGGTCGTGAGAAGGGCGTTTTGGGAACGGAGGCTTGTCGCGTGCATTTGAACCATTTGCGCTTGCGGGAATTTCGCAACTATCGATTTCTCGATATTGATTTCCAACCAGGTTTTCAACTTATCTTGGGTGACAACGCTCAAGGTAAAACGAATATCCTCGAATCGATCTATCTCCTTGCCACGCTTAGGTCGTTCCGTGGCGTTGGGGGGGCACAGATGATTCGTCACGGAGAGACGGGATACTTCGTTGGAGGTCAGGTGATAGGGGAGGCGACGCGCGATCTCTCGCTTTATTGGTCCCCCGGGCAGCGAAGAATTACCGTCGATCGCGAGGGGGTGAAAACGCTTGGTGAGTTTCTTGGGTGTCTTCGGGCGGTTGTATTCTGTACTGAGGATCTGCAATTGGTCAAAGGAACCGCTCGGATTCGGAGGCGTTTTGTTGACCTGATCCTGTCGCAAACGGAATCATCCTATCTTCCGCTTCTTCAGCGCTACGCGAGAACCCTTCGATCGCGAAACGCACTTTTAAAGCGACCTGGCTCAGATCTCACCGTGTTGGAGGGATTCTCCCGAGAGTTGGTCAAGACTGGGAACGAGATCATGAAGCGGCGCGAGCGCTTGTTGCCTAAGATATCAGCCCTGGCACGGCTTGCCTACCGGCGGATCTCAAATGATGCTGAAGATTTACGGGTGAACTACCAGCCCAATGTGAAATCAGATTTTCGGCTTGAATTGACCCGTTCGGAGGCGCGGGAATCCCGTTATCGAGCGACCGTCGTGGGACCCCATCGGGACGAGATTGAACTCCTGTTGGATGAACGAAGCGGGGCGCAGTTCGGCAGCGAAGGTCAAAAACGTTCGATCGTTGTCTCCTTGAAGATGGCTCAGGCCGAATTTCTGACCGGGATGGTCGGTGTGCCACCAATCCTTCTTATCGACGATGTGATGGGAGAGCTCGACATTAAGCGTCGTTCTGGATTGCTTCCCTTGCTGGAACGATCCCATCAGGCCCGTGGCCAAGTGTTTATGACTTGTACGGAAGAGAACTGGCCCCGGGAATTGGGCCGTCGCCTCAATCGATGGCGAGTCGAGAAGGGGGGCTTACAAGCCGTCGAAATGGCATGACCGAGAGTTGAACTTAGTTTTTGCCTTGCGAAGAGGAGTAAGAGCCTCTATCTATCCCGCTTTGGTGCGCCCACGTGGCGGAATTGGCAGACGCGCTAGATTCAGGTTCTAGTCCTCGCAAGAGGGTTCAGGTTCGACTCCTGTCGTGGGCACCATTAGTTTTGCCTTCTAAGCCAGCTTCTCTTGATTCGTTGCCTCTTCAACGATTCCGAACTTTGATCAAGCGCTCAACAGATGGGATTCCGGCGGGAATACCTCGCTATTTGGGGGCGGCCGTTATTTCCCATTGCACGCCGCGGGTACTTGATGGTGCTATGAAGGCTGCCGCTCGACCGTTGGGACCGCGATGGGGCTTGGGGTTCTTTGCTGAGAGTCCGCGTTCTGGCCAGCTTTTCATTTCGGTGGGTACATCATCAACTTTGAGGCAGAGATGGTGCAGGTGCTCACCGCGTTCGCGGAGTTGTTCTGCGAGGGGATGATCGTCGGACAGGGGTTCAACGAGTTGGAGATCAATGGTTCCCATGTCAAGGTGGGTGAGACGGACGCCGACTTCCTCGATGATCTCGCTGAGCTTGTATTCCAGCCCGAGTGTCTCTTGATAGAATTTGAGGGCCTCGTCGGTATTCTTGACGAGGATGGCGATGTGATCGAGTTGCTTCTTCATGCTTTTTTGAGGTTGAGAGGGAGATGGTAGAGAAGTCCGAATCATTGGGCAATATTGGGCCTTCGGAGTCAGTGCCGGGGGTACCATTGGCCCGGCTGGGATTGAACTGATATTCTAGGGTGACAATCAGTGAAGGCTTTTCTAGCATGAGGCCCTTCGTGAAGACGTTTAAGATAACGGTATTACCAGGGGATGGGATTGGTCCCGATGTGACTCGGGAGGCCTTACGGGTTCTTGAGGCAGTCAAGGCTGGCTTGTCTGGGGTTGAGTTTGAATGTGAAGAGCATGCGGTTGGTGCCGCCGAGTATCTTCGGAATGGGAATCCATTGCCAAAATCGGCGCTTGAGGCCTGCCGTCATTCAGACGCCGTACTGCTTGGAGCGATGGGCTTGCCGGATGTACGCTGGCCTGACGGGAAGGAAATGACGCCGCAATTGGATATTCGAGAAGAATTCCAACTCTACGCCGGGCTGCGCCCAATCTATCTATTTCATGAGAATGATTCCCCTTTGAAAGGTTATGAAGGGGGGGGGATCGATTTTTCCATTGTTCGAGAAAGCACCGAAGGCTTGTTTTCGGCACGCTTGGCACAGGGAGATCCCGATGGTGATGAGATGCGCGATGTGATGCGAATCACTCGAGCGGGTTCGGAGCGTGTGATCCGGTTTGCTTTCCAGGAAGCGATGAAACGGCGCAAGCGCGTGACGCTGGTCGACAAGTCCAATGTGCTTCCCTCCATGGTTTTCTTTCGCTCTGTTTTTGATGGCATCGCCAAGGAGTTTCCCGAGGTAGAGGCCGAGCGCGTTTATGTCGATGCGGCAGCGCTTTACCTCGTGAACCGGCCTGCTCATTTTGACGTGATGGTAACGGAGAATATGTTTGGCGATATTCTTTCGGATCTCGCTGCGGGCCTTATTGGTGGCATGGGAATGGCTCCCTCAGGGGATATAGGTGACGACTGTGCCGTTTTTCAGCCATCGCATGGCTCAGCTCCCGATATTGCAGGCAAAGGTGTCGCCAATCCGATTGCAACGATTCTGTCAGTTGCCATGATGCTCGAATGGCTGGGACATGAGGAGACTCGAAGAGGGGCGGCCATTGTCACCAATGCCGTGAAAACCGTGATGTCGGACCCTTCCCTACGAACCCCTGACATGGGCGGCGCGCTTTCGACGTCGGAGATGGGTGACCGCGTGATTGGCGCGTTATAGAACGGTCTCGGGATGAAACAGCCTCCTTTCCTTATCGACTTGACTCTGACGCTTCATGCTGGGATCGACGGAGTTGATTTTGAGCAAAAGTTTACGGTCAGTCGTGATGGGTGGAATGCTCGAACCTTGCATCTGTATTCTCACATCGGCACGCACATGGACTCGCCTTTCCATTTTGAAGCGTCGAATCAGACCATCGATCAGATTCCGCTAGAGCGATGTCAGGGCCGCGCCCGAATCGTGCGCTTGGTCGATTGTCCATCACAGGCGTTGATAACGGTTTCGGACCTAGGGTCGGTCGCCTCTGACATTCAGCCCGATGATTCTCTCTTAATTCAGACGGGATGGAGTCAATACTTTGGAGAACCCAAATTCCGCGATGAGCTCCCTCGAATTAGTGCGGAGTTGGCGCAGTGGTGTGTGGAGAAACAGGTTCGAATGCTTGGTGTTGAAGCCCCATCCGTTGCCGATGTGAATAACTTGGCAGAGGTTACAGAGGTGCACCGAATCCTTCTTGGCGGTGATGTGATCATCGTTGAGGGATTGACGAATTTGGCAGAGGTGCCGACAGACGTGGTACATTTTTGGGCGTTACCCCTGAAATTGAAAGACGGGGACGGTTCTCCCTGTCGTGCGTTTTGTACGCAACTAGCGTCGAGTGAGTGTTAGCATTCGGGAGTGACTTAGAGAATATCCGTGATTGATATGAAGAGATTGAAGTTTGTTTTTGGGCGTGGAATGTGGCGCCTGATTCGTTTTAGCCCATGCATACTCCTATTATCTGTTCTGGGTTGTGGTCCGATTGAGGCGCCGAATCTCGTCACCTCAGGGTGGCCGAAGAAACCGATTACTATTTCCTGTTTTGCTGCGGCTGGAGGGGGGACGGATGCGGTGAGTCGAATGATTGCCAAGCTCATGAAGGAGGAATTGGGGGTTAATGTGAATGTTGTGAATCGTACTGGTGGACGGGGTGGTGCAGCGATTAACTACGTCGGCGTTCGGGTGCGGGACGGATACAATTGGGGTGGTTTCTCGGAGTCAATGCTGACTGCGAGTGTTTTGGGAATTACGGAATCGACCGCAAGCGATTGGACCTTTTTTATGCTTGCTGGAGCACCAGGGGTGCTCTCGGTGCCGGAAGATTCAAAGTACACGGATCTTGAATCACTGGTCGCAGCCGCTAAGGCAGCGCCTAAGACCGTCAAAGTTTCCGCGTCACTAACCGGGGGCATATGGCACACGAAGCTTTTGGCCTTAGAAGGGGCTGCCGATGTATCGTTTCAGTTTATTCCTTACAACAAGGGGAGTCAACCGAGTCAGCTTGCGGCACTCTCGGGGGAAGTCGATGCGGTCTTAACGTCGATCTCCGAGCAGGCGGAACTCATACGGGGCAAGAAGCTCCGGCCCCTTGCGATGATTGAGGCAGACTCTTATGAATTCCCAGAACGCGGAACCATTCCATCGGCTGCGGCGGCATATCCAGATGTGACCAAGATACCTGTGAGTCAATTCTTGGGGTTTGCGCTTCCTTCAGACACTCCTGGTGTGATTCTTGAAAAAATAACGGCTGCCTTCGAGAAGATTGCTGCGAGTGACGAAGTAAAGGCATTTTGTGAATCTCGGCTCTTAACCCTTCAAGGGTGGCATGGAGAAGAGGCGGACAAGCGGGCTCAATCCGCAGAGCAAGCATGGGTTTGGAAACTTGATGAGTTGGGTATTACGGTCGAATCACCGGCTGCGTTCGAGATTCCGAAGCCGGAGTAAGGGAATTCGATTGAATCGGAGACTAAGGACGAGTTTCGCTCTTTCATTCTACGCTGACGGTGAAATTCGGGTGCACATTCTTTGCTAGACGGCCATGCTAGAACGTTCAGAGCTTCGTCGGGCAGATATCTTCTCTGGATCGCTGATTAGTTTGATTGGCGGGTTGACACTCATCGGGGCATCAAAGATGCCAATGGGGGGGACTTATGGCGGGGTTGACAATCCTTGGTATGCCTCGCCCGGTGCAATTCCGCTGCTCTTGGGGGCACTCTTCATTCTGTTAGGGCTTGCCGTTGTGGTTCATGGTTGGCGCCAAGGTGGAGGACGGCATTTGGGCGATGGCGTTCGTTGTTTCGTTCGCGATCATGATCGCCGGAGAAGGACTTTGAAGATCGGCGGGCTTTGGTTGGGACTTGTGGCCTATGTGTTGCTATTGGCTTGGAAACCCTTTGCAGCATCCAGTCTGGTCTTTGGGCGAGTGCTTTCAGCCCAAGGTCACTTTGGGTTCTTGACTGAAGCGAATGGGGCGAATTATTGGATTTCTAGTGCGATCTTTTTGACTCTGTTTGTTTGGGCTTTTCGACCGGGAGGTAGGGTCAAGATTCTGAGTTGGAGGTCGATGGCACTCGCTACGACCCTTTGGGGGGGGCCGTTGCTCCTAGGATACTTGTTCTCGGTTCATCTCCACGTGCCGCTTCCTTAGATTTGTCGAATGGTGATGGGTTTGTCTGGCAACGTGTCATAGGGATTTCTTGGAAATGGAGGCTTTCGTTCAGTTTGCTCATCAGTTCGTTGTTCTTGCGACGCCGTTCAATCTCTTGGTTCTTCTAGGATCTATTTTGCTTGGGATCATCTTCGGTGCGCTCCCTGGATTGACCGCGACGCTGGGGGTGGCGCTGCTAACGACGGTGACATACAGTATTAGTCTCTCAGTTGAAACTTCGATGATGGCACTCATGGGCGTTTATGTAGGGGCCATCTATGGAGGCTGTCACCCGGCGATTCTCCTAAATATTCCCGGGACAGCGGCGGGAGCAGCAACCGCTGTTGAAGGGTTTCCTTTGAGTCAACAGGGACGTGGTGGCGAGGCGATCGCGACTGCGACTGTGATGTCTTTCCTTGGAACGCTCTTTGGTGTGTTTGCGATGCTACTTTGTATTCCGTGGCTCAGTCGACTCGCTCTTCTGTTTCAATCGAGTGAGTATTTTCTCCTCGCATTGTTTGGGGTCTTGATTTGTGGATCTCTGACTGCTCCCGATGTTCCGGTCAAGGGCTGGATTGCGGGACTGTTTGGAATGCTGCTGGCTACGGTGGGAATGGATCCGACCCATGGATTTCAACGCTTCACTTTTGGGATTCCAGAACTAGTCGAAGGGATCAAGCCAATCCCAGTGATCCTTGGAGGCTTTGCCATCCCGCAGATTATCCGCTCATTGACGAGTAAGCAGGATCCGGCCAAGACAGGGAATCCGATTCAGAGTCTCTGGCCAAAAGTGCTTGTTCTAAAGCAGAATGTGAAGACTGCGATTCGTTCTGGTTTGATGGGAGTAGGGATCGGTTCGATTCCTGGCGTGGGAGAGGATATTGCGGCTTGGATGTCCTACGATACTGCGAAGCGTTATAGTAAGAATCCTGGTGAGTATGGGGAAGGTAGTATGGAGGGCGTTGTTGCGGCAGAGACAGCGAACAATGCCTGCATCGGAGGGGCATTGATTCCCTTGCTTACGCTTGGTATTCCTGGCTCTCCTCCGGCAATGATGTTGCTGGGGGCGATCATGCTTCATGGAGTGATTCCAGGGCCGCGATTACCTGAAGAGCATCCAGAATTCATTCCGAAGATGGCAGCGATTCTCACTTGGGCGTCGCTGTTTATGCTCGTATGTGGATTTGCGGTGAGCCGTATTTCTGTCTACGTGCTGCGGATTCCGGTATACCTATTGATGCCGTTTGTGGCACTCTTCACCGTTCTCGGTTCGTATGCGTTCGACTATAGTCTGTTCAATGTTTGGTTCATGTTGGGCTTTGGGCTACTGGCCTATTTAATGGAAGAGAATGGCTATCCCATTGCGCCCTTGGTTATCGGAATCATTTTGGGCCCCATGGCTGAGGACAATCTGCGACGGGCCTTGATTGATCATCAAGGGAGTTTGTTGCCGTTTCTAACCCGCCCAATATCCTTGGCTTTTGTGGTGCTAATCTGCTTTTCGTTGTTCTTCAGACGGCGTCGATCCTGATTCACCCGGGGCCACTAGAGTGGCTCGTTGGAAAGGCGCCAATGGGCTTGGCGGAGAACGGCGTAGGGAGTCCTCTTTTGTTGTTCATACCAGACGGTCAAAAAGGTATGATCGTTGAGTTCAACCGTCGAAGGATAGCCCAAATCTCCGGAAACGCCATCGTTTGAGATCGTCAGTGGCTCCGACCAGCTTTGGCCATGATCGCTACTGATCCTAGCCTGATTTCCGTAGGGCTTTCGGCGGTATCCGTAGCTCATTAGAAGGCGGCCGTCGTGGAGTCGAAGAAGATGTGAAGGAAGTCCCCAGGCCTTGATTGGATGTGGGGTTGTCCATGTTTGACCGCCATCACGGGATTCGCATTGGAGCGTCTCTCGCTCATTCTTTGGATTGTGATTTCGAATGTGAACGATGATTTGGTGATTGGCCGTCTCGACGGCGTGTAGCTCGTGGTATTCTGAGGCCTTGTCGCCAGGTCTGGTTGGAATCTCAGACAGCCACTGCCAGGTTTCTCCGTCGTCTATGGATGTCGCTACTCCGACCCGCCGGCGGCCAGTCCAGAGTTCTTTCCCGGCGTAGAGGAGTCGGCCGTCTGACAATTGAATGGGGCCATGGGGGCTATTGACGATGGACGCATACGGTTGAGACCAGGTAGCCCCGCCGTCAGTCGAACGAAGTATCCACTGTCCCAATTGTTTGTTTCGCTCCTCCCGATTGAGACGGGTGTGGACGGCCTTCCAGCGGGCGAGTTTGGCTGGGGCCCAGCTCGAGTCTTGGGCTTGTCGGTCAAGAATGGGCTCATAGGCAAGCGAGGAGAAGCTTGTTGCCAAGAGCGTTCCGTTGTTTGTTTCTACGATTCCGGAGTCTCGGTCATCGATCGGTCCGTCGTGAATAACTTGGGGCCAAGTCCAGTGAGTGCCATTGTCGTCAGAAGTCATGAGTTCGACGCGGCCGAAAGGACAGACGTGGGATTCTCTGCCGCCGGAATAGCTCAGCATCAACTGTCCGTTCTTTCGTTGTGCTAGCGTGGACCATCCGTGATAGCGATGTTCTAAGTGGCTAATCGTCTTGATCGGCTCACAGAGAATCGCCTTGGGGGTGTTGGCTGCGAAGCCACGGATGCCTGATACACTGAGAGCGATGGCTGTTCCCGCCATGAAGCGCCGACGGCTGACCTTTTGTGTGGGATTCATGGGTGGTATTAAACGTCGGTAAAGGCACCGAAACAAGGGTGGGTTTGATGAGGCCGGAATGCTTTTGGAAGGCTCCAGGCTTTCCTCGTAAGCAAGAGGGCCGCATGAGCCCGAGATTTAGGACCGTTTTCCTGGTCACGTCATGATGGATTCGATTAGTTTTTTTCGGTGCAACGTTGGTGTCAATGGGAACTCGAGCCGCTTCTCCGCTTGGTGATGGGTGTTTGTCTGGTTCTTGGAGCGAGTGGTATTGGTACGGCGGCGATTCTCAAGTTCTCTGGGAACAATCCGGCGGAGGCCGAGTTTCCGGCGATGATTCTACATACGGTCTTTTTTCACGGTGGAGTTGTTGGCTTGGTGGCGCTATTCTTGCGGGAACAATCGCTGAGTTGGGGCGAAGGCTTTGGTCTTCGGTTTGACCGCTTGAAGGTTCTTCTTTGGCCAGTTCTCTTGACGACGATCGGCTGTCTCGTCAGTGCTCAAGTATTAGGCCGTATTTCAGGTCTGCTGATCGAATCGATTACGGGTGAGGAGGCTCAGACGCAGGCTGCTGTGGAGTTGTTGCGGAATTCGACTTCTTGGATCCGTTTAGTCTACTTGGGGATTGTGACGGTGATTATGGCGCCGATTGCCGAGGAAATACTGTTTCGAGGGATCTTGTATTCTTCAATTCTTCAATTTCAGGGGCGGACGATTGCAATTGTTGCTAATTCTGTCCTTTTTGGCCTGATTCATTCCAATCTCCTGACGCTCGTGCCATTGATCGTTATGGCTGTCATGCTCACGCTTCTTTATGATCGAACGCGCAACTTGCTGGCTCCGATTGTCGCGCACTCGCTTTTCAATCTAGCCAATTTTGTGATGCTGATGTTGAGTGACGGGACGGAATAGATGAGACGTCTATGAACGAGAAAGAATTGATCCAAACCCTCATTGCGAAGCTGCCGAGGAACCAAAATACGATTTTGGGTCCCGGAGATGATTGTGCTGTTGTGTGCCCTCCGTCTGAAGGTGAGTCGCTGCTTCTAAAGACGGATGCGATCGTTGAGTCTGTTCATTTTTCTCGCGACGACCGGCCAGAATTGGTGGGGCGAAAAGCGCTTGCACGTTGTTTAAGTGATGTGGCGGCTATGGGCGGGGTTCCTGATAGCGCGTTGATTACAGTGGGCTTTCCGGAAGGTGGGGATGAAATCTATTTGGAAAAAGTGTACGATGGGGCCGCCGCGCTGGCTGAAGAGTTCGATGTGGCTATTGTGGGTGGTGAGATGACGCGTAGTCCAGGAGGGCTAATGCTTTCGGTCAGTTTGACAGGACGGGTTGCTCGGGATGGCGAGGTGAGGCGATCGGGAGCGAAGGTAGGCGATGCCGTGTTGGTATCGGGTTCTTTAGGAGGCTCGCGATCGGGGCATCATTTGGAATTTGTTCCCCGACTGAGAGAGGCGCGCTGGCTGGTGGAGAATTTTGAGATTCGTTCGATGATCGACGTTAGCGACGGGCTAGCGAGCGACCTGGGACATATCACTCGAGAAAGCAAAGTGGGAGCATTGATTGACGAGGCTTATCTTCCTATCAGTCGAGCTGCCAAACTTCGTTCACGTGAGAATGAAGGTGCTAAGACGCCCCTTTTGGCTGCGCTGACCGACGGGGAGGATTTTGAACTCTTGTTTACAATCTCACCGCGAAGTGCAGTGAAACTCAAGGATTCTTGGCGAAAGACTTTTCCTGAAGTGCCACTTTCGGTTATCGGGCGAATTGAAACCGAGCTGGGACTCAGGCTCAAACAAGCAACTGGGATACGCTCGCTTGGAGGCGTTGATGGCTTCGATCATTTCCAATAGTCCAGAGGAAACGGCCGCGATTGGAACGGAGTGGGGGGCAAATGCTGAGCCTGGCTGCTTAATTGGTTTGTCTGGCGATCTAGGTGCGGGGAAGACTCAGCTGGTGAAAGGATTGGCTCGGGGAATCGGGATTACGAGCCGTATCAGTTCTCCAACCTTTGGCTTGGTGAATGAAGCGGAGGGCGGTCGATTGCCATTTTGGCACATTGATCTTTATCGCTTGAATGATTGGGAGGAGATCGTTTCTGCGGGGATCGATGAATACCTTTTGTCCTCCAGCGGACTGGTCGTGGTAGAATGGATCGATCGCTGGTTAGACGATGATCTGGCGAAGGGGTATATCAAACAACGAGATGGGTTCGCCCGTATGGTGAGAATCAACATTCTTTCTGAGAGCCAACGTCGTATTAGCTATGAAGATTCTTGCGATTGATTCGTCCTCACGCGTGCGGTCGGTGGCTCTCTGCGAGCGCGGTACCGATGAGTGTGGTCCGGTGAGGGTGTTGGCAGAGCTTTCGTCGCCTTCAGAGCGGGGTGGGCGCTTCGCGTCATTGATCACGGACGTTCTTCAAAAGGCGGGACTAGAACGGAAGGCCGTTGATAAGATCGCGATTGGCGTCGGGCCGGGATCCGCTGCTGGGATACGGTCGACGCTTTCCTTTGCAATCGGCTGGCAGATCGCGAACGGCCTCACCACGTGTGGTGTTTCGAGTGCATGGGCCGTTGCTGCCGAGGCGCAAAGTGAGGGGATGACAGGCGGGGTCAGTGTGATTCTCAAGGGGCCGATTGGTCGATTCATTCATGCGTCCTTCTCGATTGAAGGAAGCGGGATAAGGGAAGCGAGTCCATTGAGGATGGCCTCCATTGGTGATGTTGAATCGCTGGCGCTTCTTTCCGATCGTCTCATCGGACCTGATGTCGACACGATCTTTCCGTCAATCAGAGATGGTCTTGGGCAAGGAGAGGCACGGCGAGAACGGGTGACAATCTTCCCGACCGCGAAAGCCGTGGGGAGTCTCGTGTTGAATCATACGGTGCCGGCGATATGTCCGCTCGAACCGCTTGTTCTCAGTAACCCGACATTTGTCAAAGCCCCTGCTCCGAGAGTAATCCCAGATGTCTCATAGGCGATGTCGATATCGTGAGTGCGATTGCTGAATACCGAGCTTGGGCCGAAATTGATTTGGAGGCCTTGGCGAACAATTTGCGGTGGATCAGGCACGGTGTGGGGGCGGGATGCGGTGTGATTACTGTAGTCAAGGCCGATGCCTATGGTCATGGCTTGCGGCAAATTGCTGGGTGTTTGATGCAGAACGGAACGGATGTCCTGGGCGTAGCGAATCTCGCTGAAGCTTCCAACGTAAGAGCTGCGGGCGAAGGGTGGCCGGTTTTGATGTTGGGTGCCTGTCAAAGTGAGCGAGAGTTTAAGACGCTCTGTCAGGCCAACGTTGCAGCGACGGTCTCGAGCAGAGAAGAAATCCTAGAATTGGCTCGAGTCGCGGGACGGTTTCGTCAGCGAGCTTTAGTACACTTGAAGATTGATACCGGAATGTCTCGCTTGGGAGTTGCCCCGGGGGGGGCTCTGAAGCTAGCGACCCTCATTGCGGAGCAGCCTTTCTTGTCGTTCGACGGTGTCTATACCCATTTGTCTTCTAGTGAAGAGGACGCCCTGTTCACGGGCGATCAGTTGAAACGGTTTTCGAGCTGCCTAGAGTTGTTCAAGTCGGCGGGATTGGTTATTCCGAAGATTCACGCATTGAATTCCGGGGGGATTGCCTATGAGACGACTAGGGTAGGGAATCATGTTCGGCCTGGCTTATTGGTCTACGGAATCACCCCGCCGGGAAAGCGGACTGAAACAGCCGACTGGCTCACACGGCTACGTCCTGTACTTGCCCTTAAGAGTCGCATTTCCCATATCAAGACGATCAGCTGTGGGAGCGCCGTGAGCTATGGCCAATCCGCGGTTTGTAGTCGATCCACGAGACTAGCAACCGTATGCATTGGTTATGGCGACGGAATCTTGCGTTCGGCGAGCCGTCGTATGGAGGTCTTAATTGCCGGTCAGAGATGCCCTGTCGTTGGTGTGATTACCATGGATCAGATGATGGTTGATGTTTCGCATCTTCCCATGCTTCAGCGGGGTGATGAGGTGGTAGTGATCGGAGCTCAGGGAGAGGATGAATTGCTTGCGGGCGACCTTGCAAGCGCCGCCGGGAGTATTGTGTGGGAAATCCTCACGTCGATCACTCAGAGGGTGCCTCGTATCTATCGTGGGATTTCGGTGGGTTAGGCGACGTGGAGCCTCAGGGGCTCACGTCTGGTTTTGGATCACGAGGGCAAGGCGACAGATTGAAAGAGCCAGCGACTCTGAAAGCACCTCTGTTGATGTACTTGGATCGGAACCGTATCGGGCGTAATACCACTTAGCGTCTCTGATCGTTGTGGATCCGGTTGCCAAGGCACGACTCCTCGTAGATCGGATTTGTTTCATTACGGTTTTTGCCAAACGTTCGTCTGTTGAGTAAGAGGGGATGTCACTGCTGTCAGTCTTCTCAAAGATTTCTCGATGGATTCGAGAATCCAGACCAGGGCCAGCGGGGATTCGGTATGGATCTTCGGAATCAGGCATAACGTTGCGTTTGTTCTAAGGGCAATCAAATTAAATGTGTTCTTCCTGTAAAGCATAAAACCGAGCGGCTCTTTCGTCGCCATGTTGAGGGAGTTTTTGCTTTGTGGGTAGGATCACTGGTTGACAAGGTCTTGAGAAGTAGAGAATTATGCCCTATGGGAATTCTTGATCAACAGATTGCTGTGGTTACTGGGGCCGGTCGTGGTCTTGGGAAGGCAATTGCTTTGCGCTACGCTGCTGAAGGTGCGGATGTTGTCTGTTTGTCTCGGAGTGTTGAAAACGCTGAGAGTGCTGCGGAAGCCGTTCGTGCTGAGGGGCGAAGGGCTTGGGCGATCGCTGCCGATGTTGCCAATACGGAATCGGTTGAAAGCGCCGTGAAGCAGATTCTGGCTGAGGCCGGGACTGTCGACGTCCTCGTCAACAATGCGGGCGTGACCCGAGACGGCTTATTAATGCGAATGAGCGAGGCGGATTGGGATCAAGTCCTCGATACTAATTTAAAGGGAGCGTTTCTTCTCACGAAGGCATTCACGCGTCCAATGATGAAGCGCCGTAAGGGGCGAATCATCAATATTAGCTCGGTCATTGGATTGATTGGTAATGCGGGACAAGTCAACTATGCGGCGAGCAAGTCTGGCCTGATTGGGATGACCAAGTCCGTCGCTCGCGAACTCGCGTCGCGGCAAATCACGGCCAATGTGATTGCCCCCGGATTTATTCGCTCGGATATGACGGCTCAATTGAGCGAGGAGCAGACCGCTGCGATTCTTGCAGGGATTCCGCTGGGGGAAATGGGAGAGCCAAGTGATATTGCGGAGGCGGCTCTCTTTCTCGCGGGCCCTGGTTCGCGGTATATTACCGGGCAAGTGTTGACCGTCGATGGTGGGATGGTGATGTGACTCGATCGTGCCAATAATGAGGCTTGGAGAGCGAGAATCCGGACTGGTCAGAGGGGGAGAATGACACGAATAACATTTTTTAATGAATAATCAGGCTTGACGGCCCTAACTAGCTTGATAATTACACACACGACAAAATCAAATTGAGAAACTCATGGCTGCTGAAAAATCAATCGAACAACGCGTAAAGGACATCATCGTGGAGCAACTCGGGGTCAACGCTGACCAAGTCACTCCAGAGTCCAAATTCATTGAAGATCTAGGGGCTGATTCCCTTGATACAGTGGAATTGGTGATGGCCCTTGAAGAAGAATTTGGTCAGGAAATTCCTGACGAGGAAGCTGAAAAGCTTCAGAGTGTCGCTGATGTGATCAAACACGTCGAAGAAACAAAGGGCGAATAATCGCTCCGCTCTAATACTCTTAGGGTAGGGTCGCGCTTCTTGGCGGGCACTGCCCTTTTTTTTAATTTATGGAGACAACGCTTGATAGTCGCCGAGTCGTCGTGACCGGCTTGGGAGTTGCGAGTTCCCTGGGAACCACAATCGATGGCTTCTGGAATCGTATTGTTGAGGGCGAATGCGGGATAGGAGATATCACGGCATTCGATGTGAGTCAGTACGCCTGTCGGATTGCGGCTCAGATCAACGATATTGATGTCAAACCGGCATTTCCCAACCCAAAAGAGGTACGGCGGACAGATCGCTACGCTCAGTTTGGCATTTTTGCTGGTTATCAAGCACTTGTTGATTCGGGAATTGAATTGGAGAAGACTGATCTTGATGAGTTTGGAGTCTTTGTTGGATCAGGGATTGGTGGACTTCAAACGATTGAAAAACAGCACGAGATTCTTCTCGAAAAAGGACCAGGACGAGTATCTCCCTTCTTGATTCCCATGCAGATCCTGAACATGGCTTCAGGGTTGCTCTCAATGTACCATGGTCTTCGGGGGCCAAATCTTGCTACCTGTTCGGCCTGTGCGACTTCAGGGCACTCGATTGGGGAAGCTTGGCGGACGATTAAGATGGGTGACGCGAAGGTTATGATGGCAGGAGGAGCCGAGGCAGCTATCACGCCCGTTGGTATTGGAGGGTTCTCGGCCATGAAAGCGATGAGTACTCGGAATGACGATCCGCAGCACTCCTCTCGTCCGTTTGATAGCGAGCGGGACGGATTTGTCATGGGGGAAGGGGCAGCAGTTGTCATCATTGAAGAGCTTGAGCATGCCAAGGCTCGAGGCGCGCGAATTTATTGCGAGCTTTCCGGCTATGGCAATACGGCGGATGCGCATCACATGACGGCTCCAGACCCTAATGGGGCCGGGGCAGGCCGTTGTATGAAAATGGCGCTTCGGTCCGGGCGTACGTCCCCTGAGACAGTTGGTTATGTGAATGCCCACGGAACCTCGACTCCCCAAGGGGATATCTGCGAAACAGTGGCTGTCAAGAGTGTCTTTGGAGAGCATGCGAGGAAGCTTGCCATGAGTTCGACAAAGGGGGCAACGGGTCACATGCTTGGGGCTGCAGGGTCGATAGAGATGGCCATCTGTGCCAAGGCCATTGAGACTGGTGTTCTTCCTCCGACGATTAATTATGAGCATCCAGATCCTGCTTGCGATCTGGATTATGTGCCGAATGAGTCACGAGAAACTCAGGTGGACGCAGTGATCAGTAACTCCTTCGGATTTGGCGGTCACAATGCGAGTCTCTTAGTCACTCGATTCAAGGGGTAATCTCCGAGGATCCTGCTTTTACTCAACGAACTTAATTGAAGTTTGGGCATCAACTCGTCTCGTAACGAGGCCTATGCGAGTGCTCTGTTGCCAACTGGCGAGCTTGAGCTCCGAAAGGCATTCTTCGAGATGGGATCCAGAGACCCCAAAGAGCAGTCCCCCTGAGGTTTGAGGATCGAAGACTGCCGGATAGAGGTTGTTTGATCGGAACGTTTCTCTGTTTGAGATGGCATCGGAAGCCTGTTCATTCTGTTGATAGAGGGAACTGGTGACGCCTTCGGCGGAGCATTCTAGGGCTCCAGGCAGGAGAGGAATGCTGGAGAGGGAAATCTCTGCGCCGACCTGAGAGGCGTCTAGCATTTCTTTGAGGTGACCGATAAGGCCAAACCCAGTGAGATCGGTGGCGCTCACAACGCGATGGTTTCTTAGTATTGGAATTGCCGAACTGTTGGAGCGTTTCATTTCGTTGACGGCGTTTTCGAGCCAATCGCTCAGTCCCATTCTTCTCATTTGCGCTGCAAGCAGGATTCCAGTGCCGATTGGTTTGGTGATCACCAGATGATCTCCAACCTTGAGTCCTTCTTTTCTAAAGAGAGTTGAGTGCTGAATTGTTCCGTTGACGGTCATCCCAAAAGCGAGGCGTTCTCCTTCGAGCGTATGCCCTCCCAGCAGTGTCGCTCCGTGACTCTGAAGAATCTTGAGGGCTCCCGTCATGGTTTGAAAAAGAGTTTCCTCCTGTTGGCGTGGATGACCGTACGGAACGGTTACCAGGATTTGAGCGCTGTGTGGACTCCCTCCCATAGCGATGATATCGCTAAGGCAGTGGGTAGTGGCGATTTGTGCAAAGAGCCACGGGTCATCGAGAAACGCCGGGAAGTAATCGACTGTTTGTATGAGGGGGCTTTCGCTGGGAAGCCGGAAAACGGCTGCATCGTCAGGCGATTCCAGGCCGATCGATATAGATACGTCGGACTCGATTTTTAGCCGACTTAGCACGCTGCTAAGCACATGAGAACCAACTTTGGATCCACAGCCAGTACAGCGGATCTTCTGATATGAGACCGAATCATCTGGTAAGGGGGGTATTTTCGGAGCGCGGGGTGAATTCGATGACATCTCCGGCAGCTGCTGATAGCGTTTCATGAATCGCCGATCGATTTGGTCCTTCCAACGCCAAACCCAGTTTCCTTTGAGCATTTGTTGTCCCTTGGATGCGATAGCGTATTGATCTCCCGTACTTATCAAACTGAGAAAACGTTTCTGTGGGGTATAGGCCTTAAGTGGTTGGCTATAAAGGGTTCGTCTTAGGTTCTCAGTTAACGGCGGTCCTTGCCGGACTGCGTAGACCCCTGATTTCGGTCTGGTGTGGTTGAGCATGCTCGCAACGTCGCCCGCGGCAAAAACGAAGGGGTGCGACGTTGATTGGAGAAAATCATTCACCAGAATGAATCCACGGTCGTCCACATCGAGACCAGCGTTTTTTGGCCATGATGGGGCTGAGGCATGGGTAAGCCAAAGTAAGTGGTCGTAGGAATGCTCCGCGCCGTCTTCACTTATCACCTTTTCTTTGCTCACTTCTACCACGCGAAAATTGGGGAGCACTGAAATGCCTCGGCTATTGAGAATCGACGCGTAGCTCTTTCGGACTCGACGGTTGTGGGAGGTCAAGATCTCAGGAGACGAAGTAACGAGTGTGAACGAGGGCTTGGAGTGAGGTGGACGGTTTTTTGTGATCGAATGGTTCAAGCGGTGTTGGAGACTTAGGGTCAGTTCGACACCTCCGGCACCGCCTCCGACGACGGTAATTTGTTGAGGGCAGCCGTTGTTTGATTTCAGATCAGCTTCAATTGACTGCCATCGGTCGAGAAAGGTATCGACGGGCTTGACCGGAAGGGCGAACGCTTTTGCTCCCGGCACATCAGCGATCGTAGGAGTGGATCCTGTGTCGATTGAGACGAGATCAAAAGCGACTTCTGGGTGCTGCTGGCATCGGATTTTTTTCCTTTCTAAATCGAGTCCTGTGACGGTGTCACAGTAGAACTGCACCTTGGCGAATTGGCAGAGATGTGCCAGGTTGATGTGGCTTTCCTGGAGGCTGTAGTGTCCAGCAAGGTAGCCTGGTAACATGCCGGAGTAGGGAGTTTCATACGTGGGGGAAATGAGCGTGAGCCGTACGCCTGGTATCGGTTTCATACCAAAGCCCCTCAAGACCGCGACGTGGGAATGCCCTCCACCGATCAACACGATATCCTTTTGGATGGGAACGACACTTTCCATTGCGACGAGACTGCCAGGGTTTTTCAGGCGGATTCAATCACTATTGTGCAAGGACTGGCGAAAATGGATTGCGATTCACGAGGGATGGAGATGAGAATGGACCCATGGGCAGTTTCAATAGCAATCTTCGGTCGATCCCGTCCGTGGAGCGTCTACTGAATGATCTCGGAATCCAGCCGCTTCCAAGGTTACTGGTGACGCAGATAGCTCGGGAGTTCGTTGCTGAGATTCGCAAGGAAGGGAGTGTTCCGGAATATTCTATCACGTTGAGACGCCTCAAGGAACGGGTGTGGAGACGTTCCTTGACTCGGCTTCAGTCTGTGATCAACGCAACGGGAATACCGCTTCATACCAACTTGGGGCGATCCCCTCTGTCATCGGCAGCTGTTGATGAGATTTCAGCGGTCGCGAGTGGCTATTGTAATTTGGAGTTTAAGATTGGAGAGGGTGCCCGGGGTAAGCGAGGCGAATATGTTGAGGAATGTCTTGGAGCCATGGTTGGTAGTCCGGCGGTCGCCATCGTCAATAACTGTGCTGCTGCCTTGTTCTTGATCTTGAGTCAAGTCGTTCGGGAAGGGCGGCCGGAGGTGATCATCTCCCGTGGTGAACTCGTTCAGATTGGTGGCGGGTTTCGAATCCCAGACATTCTTGCCTCAAGTGGTGCGGTGATGAAGGAGGTTGGCACGACGAACCGAACGACGATTGAAGACTATGAATCTGCCGTGAATGCACGGACGGGAGTCATCTTGGTCGTGCACCGAAGCAATTTCTACATGAAAGGTTTTGTTGAGGTGCCAGAACTCAAGGCACTGGTGGAATTAGGAAAGCGGCTGGAAGTGCCCTTGTGCTATGATCAGGGAAGCGGAGCCTTCATTGATCCTGGATATCTTCCGGGCGTTGAGAATGAGCGAACGGTCAAAGAATTGCTCTCTCAGGGGATAGATCTTGTTTGTTTTAGTGGCGACAAACTGCTTGGCGGACCCCAGGCTGGGATCGTCTGTGGGCGTCTTGATTTGATTCAACGGCTGAAGACTAATCCCATGTTTCGCGCCTTGAGATGTGACAAACTAATCTTGAGTGCGCTCCAAGCGGTGGCGGAAGCTTACCTCAACGGAAAGGGGGAGGGGAATGCGAGCATCGAAGCGAGCCTGCCCATTTATCAGTCCTTGTCCGCAACGGTTGAGAGCCTGAGGAAACGGGGGGAATCTCTTGTCGCTCGCGTGGATGCTCAAGCGCTACAACTCGAAGTCGTGGGAACGGAATCAGAGGTTGGGGGAGGGACACTTCCTCAAAGTCGCTTGCCCTCGGTTGCAATCACGGTGCGGTGTGATTCACTCTCAGTTCAGAAATTGGCCCGCCAAATGCGAGAGGGACGGCCTTCGATAATCGGGTATATAGCGTCCGGACTTTGTTATCTCGATCTTCGGACGGTAGGCCTGGAGCAAGATGCGGCGATATTAGAATCGTTGAGGGGGCTCGATTCCGAACTGTCGACGATGAGGGAAGCGAAATAGGCGATGGAACAGCATTTTATCTTAGCGACCACGGGGCATGTGGACCATGGAAAGAGCGCTCTCGTGCGGGCCTTGACTGATACGGATCCAGACCGGTTGCCTGAGGAGAAAGCCCGAGGTATTACGATTGAACTGGGTTTTGCTGAGTTTAGTCTGAATTCGAAGCATGATCCGGAAACTCAATTGCGGCTGGGAATTATTGATGTTCCAGGCCACGAGGACTTCGTCAAGAACATGGTTTCCGGAGTCGGTTGTGTCAATTTGGGGCTCATCATTGTTGCTGCGGACGATGGCTGGATGCCCCAAACGGAAGAGCATTTGCAGATCCTCAACTACATGGGGGTAGCGGAGGTGATTGTCGTACTTAACAAGATTGATCTTGCCCCGGGCGATGAGGACTTCTTGCAAGAGGTTATTCGAGATGAGCTTCAGGCATCCCCGTATGCAGATGCCTCAATCGTTGCGACGTCAACCCTAACGGGGCAAGGAATCAGCGAATTAAAAGAACGACTCGCTGAAGCGTTTTCCCAGATTCCATGTCCAGAGGATCGTGAGAAACCCCGCCTTTCCATTGATCGTACGTTTTCTGTCAAAGGGCATGGAACCGTTGTCACCGGGACACTCGTTGATGGCCGGCTTGAAACGGGACAGGCGCTAGTTGTCCAACCTTCTGGAAGCAGCTCACGAATTCGAGCGTTACAGAGCTTTGGACAAGATGTGACTGTCGCCTATCCTGGCTCGCGCGTCGCCGTCAACTTGGCGAATGTGGCCGTGCGCCGATCGGGGGCAGCGCCCCATGAGGGCGTCGGTCGTGGAGATGTGGTCACGGTTGATCATGTTGCCACGGCGTCTAAGGTAATAGATTGCCTGGTGGAAAAAAGCGGACGCTTGCTCGAAAAAAATGGGCCGGCCGCCAATCCTTTAAAGCACGGTGCTCGTATTCGATTGCATCATGGTAGTAGTAATACGCCGGGTCGGTTGTTCTTTATTGATCGGACGGAGCTGAATGCAGGGGAAACGACGGGTGCTCAGATCCGCTTGGAGCGAGATGTGATGGTGCTTGCCGGGGACCGGTTTGTCGTTCGAGATTGGTCTGAAATGTACACCCTGGCAGGCGGTATCGTGCTTGATGCGCTGGGAGATGCACGTCGTTTTCGACGGCCGGAGCAACGGAGCTTCTTTGAACAATGTCAATCTGGAGACGATCGAATCGAAGCGTTGATAAAGGCGACTCTTTCGCGAGATAAGGGTAGCGCCCAGGGGGGCTTGCTAGTTCACAGCTGCTATGGGAAGGAGCAAGTTGACGCTGCGGTGAAGCGGCTTGCGGTGGCTAGTCTGATTGTATTGAAAGATTCGTGGGTCTTTGATGCTTCATTTTGGAACGATCAAACAACAATAGCCATGAAGGTCATTGATGAGTTTCATTCAGAACGTCGTGAGCTATTGGGAATGAGTCAGACGCAGCTCCGCGCTCAACTTGATGAATTTTGGACGGGGAAAGAAGGATTTAGTGTCTTGGTCACGGCACTCGAGCAGCTTGGTTTTGAAAGTGCCGGTGCGCTCTTAAAACGTCGAGATCACCAGATATCGATGCCTCCAGACCTCGCCTTAGCGGTTGATCGGATTCGTGCCGGTCTTAGCACCAAACTCTTAGAGCCGCCAAATCGGAAGCAACTCGTACGAGATGCCAATGACGAGCGGGCGATCCGTTTTATGATTGATACCGGTGAAGTCGTTGAGGTGGCCGAGGACCTGGTGTTCTCGAAACCGGGTTTTGAGCAATTGACGGAGCTCGTGCGGCAGTTTCTATCGAAAGGATCTGGGGCAACGGTGAGTGAGCTGAGGCAGCATACCGGAGTGAGTCGACGCATTATCCTTCCGATCTTAGAGCATTTGGATACAGTTGGGGTGACCCAACGGGACGGTGATATGCGAAAGTTACGCGCAACGAGCGATTGAATCCTTCGTGTTTCTTGGAAGATCTTTGCTGAAAACAGGGTAACATTTGTCACGATGCGGGGTCATTAGTTACTAGGTGATGGAAATTCATACCAAATTTAGCGGTTTGATGGGGCGTCTTGTGTGTCTTGTGATTATTTCGCTAGGCGCCAAAACATCTGCTGCTGGCTTGAAAACGGGTGAACTATTTCCTTTCCTTGTGCTTCCTCGGGCGGCAGACGGGAAGCCGGATTCATTGCAGTCCTATAGAGGGACGAAAACGGTTCTCCATGTCTTTGCCTCCTGGTGAGCGGGGTGTCGAAAGCACGTGCCCGGGTGGCACGCTCTCACGAAGCATTACGAGGAACAGGGACAACTCAAAGTCGTTGGAGTGATTCAAGAGCAACACTCCGATCGAGCTCGGCTCTTCATGCAGTGGAAGGAAATGGGCTGGCCTCTGTTGGTTGATTCTCTGAATCTTCTTGGCGTTTCAGGTGCTCCGATCACTTTGTTTTTGGACGAAGCCGGTGTGATCAAGGCGATCAATCCTAAGCGGGGTGCGCTCTCTGAATTTCTCGGAGCCGACCCTGTGGGCGGGGCTGCACCCATCTGGTCTGGCGCGTCCCGCACAGCATTGCTTGCGCCGGTGATCAACGATGAATTGGCGACCGCGGATCAGCAATTTCTGTGGGGTGGGCTCGATGGGGTGACCAGGGCTATTTCAGGCTATCAGAAGGTCCTGCTCGAGAATCCTAATCATGCTGAGGCTCAGTTTCGACTTGGAGTGGCCTATCGACGGCGTTTCGATGGTGAGCGTCGGGAGGCTAATGACTTTAGCTTAGCTGTAACGCACTGGGGTAACGCTCTTGAACTCAATCCGAATCAATACATCTGGAGACGACGAATTCAGCAGTATGGGCCCCGATTATCGAAACCCTATTCCTTTTATGATTGGGTCCACACTGCCCGCTTAGATTTGCGAGAGCAGGGGGTGGAGCCCATTCGTTTGTCGGTTGAACCCGGAGGAGCTGAGTTCGCTCATCCGTCGGCTGGCTTTGAGGTAAGAGATGTTTCGGTTGAAAATCCAGATCCGCAAGGGCGCATTTTTCGCGATTCAGAGAACTTGATTCAAATCGACTCGGTCGCTGTGCCTTCACGTTTGAGAGCGGGGGAAGCAGTTCGGATTCACCTTCGCATGACTCCCGATGAGAAGAAAAAGGTCCATTGGAATAATGAGGTTGAAGATCTGAAGCTCTGGACGGAGGGAGTTGCGGATTGGCAAATTCAGAGCAGGTTTCACCGGTATTCAGTGCCTGAGCAAGCTGTGACTGTGGAGGCACGGACGGTGGAGTTTGAGCTGCAAGCGCCTGAGGGGACGCCTCCAGGCATTTTCACACTCCGCGGGTATGCTCTCTACTACATCTGTGAAGATGTTGGGGGGCAATGTCTCTATCGGAGGCAGGATTTTGAAGTTCCGATTGACGTTGTGAACTGATGGATTGAGTTGGAGATGCGCCATAAACTGCCGGTTTTTGGAGTCTCACGAATGACACAGACAGCAAGATAAAGAAATCAATGAAGATTAGAATGATGAAGTGGCTCGCTGTTGCGTTGCTACTTGGAGGGAGAGGGTTGGCGGTTGAGGCCGCTGATAGTAGTGGTCCGGGAATTGCGATTGGAACAAAGGCCCCAGCCTTTTCGTTGTTCGATCAATCTGGTAAAGAGCGATCATTGGGTACGTTCCTTGGGCAACAAAAGAAAGTCGCTCTCGTCTTTTATCGCTCAGCAGATTGGTGACCATTCTGTCAAAAGCAGTTAGTTGAACTGCAATCAAACCTGGAGTCTTTGGAAAAGGCTGGAATTCAAGTGGTGGGTGTGAGTTACGATTCGACGAAGGTCCTGTCGCAGTTTGCTAAGAGGAGAAAGATCACCTTTCCTCTCTTGGCGGATGTCGGGAGTAAGATGATCGACGCCTACGGTTTGCGTAATGCCGCGCGGAAAGACGGTATTCCCCATCCTGGTACCTGTCTCTTATACACATCTCCGAGCCCACGG
>OJGU01000324.1_pt1 | contig 30645 bp, 28 predicted proteins | sample 1594741 | NCBI WGS metagenome assembly OJGU01 (sample SAMN05416841, study PRJEB24817) | seawater metagenome | isolation source: Sea water | place: Canada:Atlantic | collected 2013-07
CGAGATGTAGAGAGGTCTCGTGGGCTCGGAGATGTGTATAAGAGACAGGGGTTGCCGAGAGCCCTCGGGAGGCCGGAGGAGGCGGCGAAGCTGAGGGCCCGTTCGGTGGTTCGAGCGGAACTGGATCGCGTGGTTTTGCGGCTTTTGTCGACGTCGTGATGGGCGCGACTCTCGCCCGAGGGAGTCGTGCTTCCGGACCGGCCAACGATGGGAGCTGCACACCCTGGCCGTTGTCCCGACGCGGCGGTTCACCGGCCGTAGGATCGGTCGGTCGCCGCTCACGGGTGGGAGCCGAGCGGACAGACGCCGCAGCCGGACGCGCCGCACCGCGGATGCGTACGAGAATCGCAAGGGAGACGCCCTTCTTGGTCACGGTGGCGGTCAAGCGCTTGCCGTCGACATCGAAGTTCACGTCCTTGGTCTTGTCCCCGCCAGAAAGCAGCGGGGCGACATCCGTGCCCTCGAAGAACCGCGCAATCGTCCGGGCATTGAGTGGAGAGACCGTGACCGGCAAGTCGCGGGTCGTGGACCTCACGGTCGCAGGCGAGCCGACCGCGAACTCCAATCCCGTGGCTTCAGGGCGCTCGAGGTACGCGCACAGTTGGCTGAGCTTGCTCACCGGTTTCGAGGGTATCTCGAAACTCGGAAAGGTCCGAGAGCCTCAATTGGACCGCTTCACTCAAGAAGCGAGTCGTCGTCGTCGGCCGGCGGCGGCGATGACAAGAACGACGGCCCAAATCGGAAGCGTTCCTGTTCCGGAGTCGCTCTGGCATCCGCAGCCCTCGGGCTCGCCCGGCGCTCCGTAGGTCGTCGAAGGAGGCAAGGCATCCGCCCCGCCCAGCGGACTGGTCCGGCCAACCGTGACCGTGACCGTGTTGCTGACGCGGATGTAGCCCTGCGTGTCTTGCACTTCGACGCGAAGCTCGTACTCCCCGGATACCGACTGCGCCGCGGTCCATCCGAACGGGGCTGCATCGTCGGTGTCCTGAAGGACCGTATTTACGAACAGCGCGGCCTTGTGGACCGTGACGCCCTCGTCTGCATCGATGACGATCTCGAACGATTCGTCGGTTTCGAAGTTCTCGCCATCCAGGGGCGCAATCAGCTCGATCGACGGACCGGACGCGTCCGGGGTCGCGGGCCCCATCAGCTCGTAGAGCTCGCGGTGCGAGTTCTGCTGTTCTGGGTTTTCGCACTCGGCCTCATGCTGGGCCGGACACTCGGCGCCCTGACTCAGGGGCAGACACTCGTCGCGAAACGCCGGGTCGCCGCCGACGTTGGTGGGGTTCATGATGTCCGAGGCTTGGTCGACGTGCTCGAGCCCGACCGAGTGACCGATCTCTTGGCTGATCGTCGTCGCAGTGCTCGTCGCGGTGTGGCTGTCGCTCGAGCTGTGAAACGCGAACACCACGTTGTTGCGGGTGCGGGTGTCTCCGCAGTCGAGCACGGCGATACCGAGCTTGGAGTCGTTGTCCGGGTTGCCCGGCCCGATCATCGTCATCACGTAGTCACCGCCTTCGGGCCGACGATCGGTGATGACCGCGTTGTACGCGGACCAGTCTTCGCGGACGGCTTGCATCACGGCCTGCCGCTTCGCCCCGTTCTCACCGTATGGAGGATAGGGACCGGAGAGGTTGGTGATGGTGGTGACGTTTGAGCGGGCGTCGTCCGGGCCGCTGATGAGCTCGGCACCGTCGAAGTTGAGGAAGAGGACCGTGGGGTCTGAGCTGGCTCGGGTCGTACGCGGAGCCGCGGTGAGGTCCTCGTCGTCGCTCGGAATCACGGGGTTGCCGCGCGATTGGCCGAGCCCGGCGGCTTCGAGTTGGGAGAGATCGTCGTCCCACGTCGCGGGCCGGTGCTCGTCCAGCCGCCATTGTTCCGCTGCGTGTACGGTCGCAGAGGTCGCGCAGAGCGCGAGGATGGCAGTGAGTGGGGCCCAGCGGGAGAACATCGAATGCAATGAAGGCTCTGGCCTTCCCTTACCCAGTGCAGATTGAGGACCGTGAGGTTCCCCGCTGCCCTTGGGCCGCCGCAAACAGGCCGCTATCATCCCCACGGTGCACGGTTCGAGCCCGGTTGGGTTGTTGATGTTCGCGGTGGTGCTCGGCTGCGGACCCCAGAGAAGCTCCGCGCCACCCCCGCAGCCCGCGGCCGCCTCGACGCTGGTGCGCGGGGAGGAAGGCGTGAACCGGCTCATCGGTGAGGTGTGCGGCCAACCCTGCGACACCTCGCTCGCGGGTTCCGCGAGTACTGCACGAACCTCGGCGGGAGGCGTCGTGCACATGGAACTGGACGCCGCCTCGTGTCGCGTCCCCGGCCACCTCGAGGAGCCGACCAGCTGCAGTGCCATCTGCACGACCGAGGCCCAGACGGTGTCCACGGTGCTGGTCGACATGGGACCGATTGGGCCGAACACCCGACGAGCGTTGTGCTTGGCGCTCGAACGCGATCGCGGGGTACCGACGCGGGGTTCGTGCGACGACGTCTGCGAGAGCACGATGGGATGTGCCTGGCCGGCGAGCGAGGGCCGGGTCGCCGTCGACTTCATCGGGCACCTCGAGTTTCAGTGCTCGGCTGGATCCGCGGACGCCTTGGAGCCAAACCAGTCCGCAGGATCGAACTCGATATCCCCGTAGCCACCAAACCCATGTCCGGCACCGCCGGCGGTTTCGACTCTCACGCTCGCGCCGGCCGGGACGGAGATCGGGGTCCAAGGAGGAACTCGTTCGGGGTCCTGTCCCGGTCGCTCGAGGAGCACGCTCGAGGGGCGGGGCGGTCCGGCTCGATCGATGCCGTGGGGTGGGTTGCGATCGCGGTCGAAGCCAAAGACGGCCTCGACATCACGCGTGAGGGTGTAGACGCGCTCAATGCCATCACCGCCGCGACGCGCTCCGCCGCCTCCCGAACCCGCTCGTCCGCGCTGGGTCAGTGACAGCCACGGAAAGAAGCCTGCGGTCGTGACGGCACCCAGGATCGGGCTCGCCCAACTCGAGCGCCCTCGTCGGGCAGGTGTCGCTCCTTCGCCGCCGGGAATTGCTTCGCACACGATGTCCGCTCCATGACGGAGCTCGACGACTGCGCCAGCGGTATTCGATCCCGCTCCCACCCTGGACGGCCAGCTGTAGGCGAGCGCCCCGAGGATCGCATCGAACGTGCGTGCGAGGGCGAACGCGCGACGGCCCGGATCGGACGAAGCGCCTCCGCCAACCCAGCTGTTCGGACTCGACAACAGCTCGATGCGCTCGAGCCAGCGCCGGTCAGCCCGTTCACCAAGCGCATGACACAGCGCCAGGACAGCGACGAGTTCGAGGTCCTCGTTGCCCACGCCAAACCCGTCCGCGGACGACGACGAGTCGCTATCCCGGAAGTCCAGCGTCAGGCGGTCGGGCGACCCCTTGGCAACGGCTCTCACGCAGAGCCGGTGTCCGCCGGCCAGTGTGATGTCATCGCCGAAGGAGCCCAGGCGTGCGGACGGCATCGCTGCAAGAGGACCGTCGGTGCAGGGGAGGTCCGCCCGCCGCGGAAGGTGAGCGGTGAGTGCGTCGAAGGCCATCAGCCCTGCTGCATTGAGGTGGCGCGCGAGGTGGGATTGGTTCCCGGCGCACCGGGGTCCTGCTGCGCTGCGTAGATCTGGAGCGAAGCGGACTTGCCCTTGACCTGTACTGGGGCCCGCTTCTGAGCGTTTACGGCCCCCTGGGCGGCCTGCATCGTGAACTCGGAGAGGATGACTTCCTCGGCCTTGGCCACGCTGCACAAGCGGGCGGCCACGTTCACGGCGTCGCCGATGACGGTGTACTGGAGGGTGCGCGAGGAGCCGATTGCGCCGGCGATGACGGGACCGGTGTTGATTCCGATACCGATGTGAATCGGCTCGAGTCCCGAACTCTCGCGGACGCGGTTGAACTCGGACAGCGCGCGCTGCATCTCGAGGCCGCAGCGAATCGCGCGGTCGGCCGCATCGGGAAGATGAACCGGCGCGCCGAACAGGCCGATGATCTCGTCGCCGACGTACTTGTCGAGCGTGCCCCCGTGGGAGAACAGGACGTCGACCATCACCTCGAAGTAGTCGTTGAGCGTCTTGACCATCTCCTCTGGGGAGTGGCGCTCGCTCATCTCGGTGAAGCCGCGGATGTCGGCGAAGAGCATCGTCACGTCGCGCTTGGTGCCGCCCTGGTCGAGCTTAAGGGCACCGCAGACGATCTGGTCGACGAGGTTGGGGGAGAGCAGCCTCTGGAACTGCGCTCGTTGTCCGGCTTCACGCTCGATCTTCTTGGCCAGGCGGTTGTTCTCGATCGCGATCGCGGCCTGGGTGGCGATGCCCTGGAAGAGCATCAGGTCCTTCTCGCTGAACGCACCCGTGGTGAGGGTGGAGTCCATGTGCATCACGCCGACGATGCGGTCGGAGTAGAGCAGGGGCACCGCCATCGTGGAGCGGATGCCCTGCATGATGATGCTCTTGGACGCCTTGAAGCGCTCATCGAGCATGGCATCGGACGAGAGCACACCGCGCTTCTTGGTGCGGACCTCGTCAAGCACCGAGTTGGACAGCTGAATCTCCTCGCCTTCGCGCTTCTGCTTGACGTAGCGCGGCACGAGCGCGTCGGTGTCCTGGTCGACGAGCAAGATGACGGCGCGGTCGGCTTTGATGAGCTGGAACGTCTCGTTGACGATCTTCTGAAGCAGGTCGTCGAGGTCGGTGTCGACCGAGAGCTTCTGGCTGAGCTCGTGTGCGATGCGGAGCTTTTCGTAGTCGGAGCGAAGAGCTTCGTTGTCGGTGATCTCGGCGACGGGAAGGAAGCTGGTGCTCGCGTCGACTCGGCTGCGGACCTGGCTCTGCAGCATGTCCGTCATGACGGTGAAGTTGCTCGCGGGCGCGGCGGCCTGCTCTTCGTCGTCCTCGAATTTCAGGATCGTGTTGCCCAGCGACAGCTCGTCGCCCGTGGCGAGGCGGGCCTCGTCCACACGCTGGCCGTTGACGTGGCAGCCGTTGAGCGAGCCGACGTCCCGCAGGATGTATCCGCCTTGGGGACCCCTGGTGATCCGGCAGTGCTCTTTGGACACGATGCGGTCGAGCACCTGCACCGTGTTGTCCGGGTGCCGCCCTACCGTGTTGAAGGCCGTGAGGAGGTACTCCGCAGGACCTTCTCCCTTCACCAGAATGAGCCTGGCTACCATCAGCGCGCCGTCGCCCGCATCGTAGCAGGACCCTGCTTCCCGCGTACCGTGCCCATCAGAAGTTCACCACGTGCTCGACTTCGTACACGAACTCTTGCTTCGGGAGCGCTTGGAACGGCCATTCGATGAAGATCGAGTAGATCGCGCCGAACGCCATCTCGTGGTCGTCGAGTTCGATCCAGGTCTCGAGGTCGGGGTCGTTGATGCCCACGCGCAACATGTCGGCCTCCATCCGGCGACGAAGGTTTTCGCGCGCCTTGGCGTCCTTCACGTAGTACGGCCGCCGTCCGGAGAACGCCGAGCCCGTCTCCTCGAGGACCCGGTAGGCTTCCTGCTTCTGGAGGAAAAGCGGGAGGTACTGGTACCCGAGGTAGATGCCCAGCGCAGTGATCAGCGCCAACACGATGCTGACCGAGTTGAGCCGCCTGGGCTTCTTGTACTTGACCGCCTGTGCCATCGTTCAGGTCGCTGACGTTACGTTAGCAGGCTGTCCGCGAACCCACTACGAAGACTCACCCATACATGCTCGCACGTTGTGAGGTTCGGGTGGGCACCGCTATGATGTGCGTCTTCGGTGGATCTCTTACCTGCATACGTCGCCTTGCAGCCGTGGGCGGTCGGACGACGGGTGCTCGTCGTGGCCCCAAGCGATCTCGAGGGCGCGAGATTTTTGCGCAGCAGTGGGGCGGCTCATGTGCAGGTGGCGTTCGGTCCTGAGGTTCGGGAACTCGGACTCGACAGCCGGCAGGGCTGGCCCGAGTTCGACGAACGGTTTGACCTGGTTGTGGCGCTCGACAGCTACGCCGGGCGTCACGTCTCGGAGCGCCGCCGATGGTTGCAACATGTCGCGTCGGTTCTGCACCCCGAGGGATGGTTTGCGGCTCGGGCGACGCATGGCGAGCGGGTCGAGGTCGACTTCTGGACGCTGGAAGAAGAACTGGGCGGCCAGTTCCCTCACGTCTTCATGCTCGCCCAGCTTCCTTGGCAAGGCGTGAGCTTGGCGCCGGTACTCGATGGAGAGGGACCGCCGCCGGGCCTCGAGCTCGATGAGTCGTTGGTGGCGGCCGAGCCCGACGCGTCGCACTACCTCGCGTTGGCAACGCTGTCTGCTCCGTCCCAGGATGCCCGGCGACGGGTGACCGGCAGATGCCTGCTTGTTCCATCGGCATTCGCCTCGGCCGCCCCTGCGATCTCCGACGAAGAGTTGGTGTCGCTGCAGAACACGGTCTCGGAGCTGACCTCACGCGCCGAAGATCGAGTCTCACGCGTTGAGGCCCTCGAGCGCGAACTCGAACGCCGCAACGCACGGGTGGCTGCCCTCGAGCGCAAGAGCGCACAAGACAGAGCGCGCGCTGCCGAGCAGACCACCCATCAGCGCAGGACCGAGTCGCTGGAAGCCGAGCTGGCTTCGGCCAAGGAACGTGCGCGCAAGGCACAGACCGACCTCACCATTCTCACCCGCAGCGTGCAGGACCTCGAGTCCGCAGTGGCGCGGGCCAACGAAGCAACGCAACAGCGCCAGGTCGAACTCGATACTCGCGACGCCGAGATGGGTGGCCTTCAGACCCAGGTGCGGGCGCTCGAGGCGGAGCGATCGAGCTTGGCGCACCAGATGGAAGTCGCGCTGGCCGAGCGCGAAGGGACGCACAAGCTCTCCCAACGCGTCGAGGCGGAGCTCGAGCTCAGTCGGCGCCGACTCTCGCAACACGAAGGGACGCTGAGCCAGCGGGTCGAAGAGGTTTCGCGGCTCACGACAGACCTCGAGGTCACGCGAGCCGAGCTCGAGCATCACCGAGCTCTGCTCACGCAGGCCCACAATCGCGAAGAGGTGCTTTCCGCGGAGGCTGCGCAAACGGTCGAGCAGGGCCGGATGCTCGCCGAGGTTGCCGGGGATCGAGAACGGCTCCGCGAGGAACTCAGTCGTCGCGGACAGCAGATCCAGAAGCTCGAGGAGCGTCTGTGGGCCAGCCGGGAAGAGCTGGAAAAGGCCCGGCTCGACAATGTTCGCACCGCAGGGGAGGCCGAACGCCTTCGCGAACGCGCTGAGCGAGCACATCAGTCCGAGAGCAAGCAGGCCAAGGACCTCGAGCGGCTGGGCGCTGAACTCCATCAGCTGGAGCTTCAGCGGGCCGAGCTGCGAGCGACGGTTCACGCGCACGAGGACGAGATCGGACGACTGCGGGCCGAGACCGAGTCCCGCAGTGACGACAACGCAGAGGCGGCCGCGCTGCGCGGTGAACTCTCGGAGCGGGCGCGCGAGCTCGCCGACCTCCGGGCGCGGCAGGAGCAACTCTCGGCGCGGGAGGTCGAGGCCAACGCCGTCGCACGACGACGCGAAGAGCAGCTCTCCGAGGTTGGGGAGGAACTCGAGCGGCTCCGCCGTGCGGCCGAGCAGAACGCTGCGACAGCGTCTGCGCTGGAGGGGGAACTCGAGGTCAAGGCGCTCGAGGTCGAGCAGCTCGCGGCCTCGGTGTCGGATCTCCAAGTCGAGGTCGAGGTTCGTCGAGAGGCGATCGAAGCGACGCATGCCCGCGAGGAATCCCTTCAGCGTGACCTCGAACATGCGCGCGCCGAGCAGGAGTCGCTGAGACGTCGGTTGCGGGAGCGCAACCAAGAGCTGGAGGATATCGCCAGCGCGAACGAGACCAGCGGCGTCGAGATGTACAAGCTTCGGCGCGAGCTCGAGGCTGCGGCCGAGGCGAACGAGCAACTCGAGCAAGCTCTCGACGACTCGTGGCCTTCCGAGGCGTCCGAGGCACCGCCCGCGGGCGCGATGGACTGGCCTCCCGAAGCCTTCGAGGCGATGCGCCGACTCAAGGCCCAGCTCGCAGCGCAGGCGCGTCGGCACAGCGAGCAGCTTTCGTCTCGCACGTTGAGCCCGGTGACCGACGAGGACCCGAGGGTCGGGCGCTACCGTCTCGAGGCCACCGTTCGAGCCGAGGAGCAGGAGCACATGCTTCGTGAGCTCGACTCCGCCGAGCAGAAGATCTGGGAGATGACCGACGCAGCCGATCGCAACGCTGCTCGCCTCGCGGCCTCGCTGACTCAGCTGGAGCGGCACAAAGAGGAACTCGACGAGACTCGCGACGAGCTCGAGGTGGCGCGGAAGCTTCTCTCTGCTGCCGAGGCCCGCGCCCTCGAACAGGAGCGGTTGCTTGCCTCCGAGCGGGCTCGGCTCGCGCGGATGGGCGGGGGCCCGGACCCCGAAACCAGCTTCGACGAGGTGGACGACCTGTTCGCCGACCTGGCCGGGGACGGCAAAGGTTCGATGGTCGAGCTGGGGGCGGTCGACGAGGGGGCGCCCGTTCGCCGCTTGAGGCCCGAGAGTGGACCCACCGCCGGCGTCCCGGAGCCGGTCGTGGGGACCTCCAGCAGCAAGCGGTTGGTCGATGAAGACGGACCGCGCGCGCCGCGGATGGTTGTCGAGTCGCTGGCGGACGAGGGCGATGAAGACCCTTGGGAGACCGGGGTTGTGTCGGCTCCAGAGGTTCCGGTGGGCAGTCTGCGGCCGATGTCCGCAAAAAAGAGCTGACCGTCGCCACAAACACTTGACGCTCTGGCACGCGTCCTCTACTTTTCGCGTCCCCAGCGCTCGGGTGGCGGAATTGGTAGACGCGCACGGTTCAGGTCCGTGTGTCTTCGGACGTGGGGGTTCAAGTCCCTCCCCGAGCACTTAGAAGCCCGAGTCTTTCTGACTCGGGCTTCGTCGTTTCTGGGGTCGCCGCTGTGTGGGCAGCCGTGGAGGCTCTACAAGCAGCTGGAGCGCCAGGCACCGGTGCACGCGGCCCGCTGCGACGCGTCGTAGCTCCCGACGGCACCCGGTCCGTACGTCCCATCGGTGATGGCACCGGTCGCGACCGTGAGGCCGTTGTCCTGGTCGAGGATCGTGATCGTGGTCGTGTCCCCGTCGAGGTCGAGGAACACTCTGTACTGCGTCTGGTTCGCCCAGCCCGTCGTCAGGAACTCGGCCGGCGTCGCGAGCACGGTGCCGGCGGCGGTGTCGTAGGTGGCGGCGAGGTCTTCCCCGGTGATGTCGCCCGGAGCATCGGCCTCGATTCGCTTGATCGTGATCCCCTCTTCCCAGGGTCCCCAAGGCGCCGCCTCGGTCGTCTGCTTCCACGACAGCAAGTAGAAGTGCGACGCGTCCTGCCAGCCCCACACGAACCCGATGCCGTCGTTGTCGGCGTTGTTGACCACCTCGAGATCGAACGAGACCTGGGTCTGTTCCATCACAGCCGGGCAGACGTAGGCGTTGGCCAGCCCATTGTTCCGCAGGTTGCAGTGGGCGGTCCCACCGATGAAGAAGGCGTCCTGGGGCGGGGATGCGGGCGACTCGAAGATGTCGGCGTAGACATGCGAGGCGCAGCCCTCGGCTTGGAGGTCCCAGTCCTGGTCGGTGATGTGGACGGTGACTTGGTCACCCGCCGCGTTGCCTTCGCCATCGCCCACGGCCACGGCGTACGTCGTGGCAACGGGCGGCGTCGCGTTGACGGTCGCGACGTCGTCATCATCGAGTGTGCTGATCGGTGACCACGCGTAGGTGTAGTTGCCGTCTCCGCCGCTTGGCGTAGCAGTGAGCGCAGCGGACCCACCATCCGTCATCTCTGCGCACGCGCCGGCGTCGACGCTCAGCGCTCCCCAGCAGGCAGCACCGATGTCGTCACATCCAAACGAGCACGATTCAACTTCGACGCCCCATGTGCCCGTCGCGTTGCACTGGGTCACGTTGTCGTCCGAGTTGCAGAAGGAGCTGTCGGCGGGACAGTCGAAGCATGCATCGGAGACGAGCACTTCGAGGTCATCGCAATCGGATCCGGCTGTGATCGCGGCGTTGGCCGGCGCGGAGTCTCCATAGTCGTCACCATCGGCGTCGAGCATGCAGGCCATGTCGTCATCGAGCGGCGCGGCGCCGGGGAACGCATCCGCCGAGTTGTCGTCGCAATCGGCTGCGTTGCCCACGTAGCCCTCGGGTGGGTCCACGTCGATGACGCAGGTGGCGGGGTCGCCGTATTGATCGTCGTCCTCGTCGGCGCACCAGGTCAGGCACTCGGTCGCCGAGGGGACGCTGTCGTCGCTGTCGTTGCAGTCGCTGCCCGCGATCCCACCGGCAGGGGGCATCGAATCGCCGTACCCGTCGTCGTCGGCGTCGCGCATGCACGCGGTCGCGTCGTCGAGGTCGGCCGCGCCGGGGAAGGTGTTGGCATCGTCGTCGAGACAGTCAGACCCTGCGGTGACGCCTTGTGGGGGGTCGGCATCGGCCCATCCGTCCGCGTCGCTGTCTTTGGTGCAGCTGTCCGTCGCTTCTTCGGTGGCCGCCCCGGGAAACGTTCGATCGGAGGCGTCATCGCAGTCCGTGTCATCCACCACGAAGCCGGCGGGAGGTCGCTCGTCGTCCGGAACATCCTGACAGTCATCGGCGTTGCCGAATCCGTCGTTGTCGCCGTCGACACACCAGGTCTGGCTGGAGACGGGCCCGGTGGAGGTCTCCTCATCTCCTGTGCTCGTAGACTCCGCGTCGTCGGTGGTGGAGGAGGAGCCGCTGCTACTGCTGGACGACGGGTCGTCCGTACCCATGGACGTTTGCCCACCGCTCGTTTGACCCTGTTCGATCGGATCTTGGCCCACCGGACAGTTCGACCCTCCGAAGCCGTCGTCCTCGCACAAGCCGCCACATCCGTTGGCCGTAAGAGCGCAGACGCTCAGGCCAATGCCCCAACGCAATACAGACTTAACCACAGAACATCACCGTATCACGCAGGCCCGAGTGTCCCGAACTTGGGACGAGGTCGGCGCGCGCGCTTGGGGCTATGCCGGTTCGACCTTGTCGACCTTGATCGCAGGGCCTGACATCTGCAGACCGAAGCCGCCCGATTCGATCGTGCCGTGGACCACGACCTTGGCGCCTGCGGTCAGGCCGCTGGCTCCTTGAAGGCGATAGGAATCTCCGTCGTTGGTGTGCAACTCGAAGAAGCCGCCTTCGAGGTCGTTGTGCCGAACAGTGCCGCTGAAGCTGGCCATGCCCAAAACGTGCACCGCCGGGCGGGTGTGGTCTACCGTCCGCCTGGCATGGTTCGCGGTTGCCTCGTCGTGACGCTCCTCCTCGGCTTGGCTGCAGGGTGCAAAGACCCCGTCCCTGCGGCCGACCAAGGCACTGCGGCCGGGTCTGATGCCGAGCCGTCCCGTGAGCCGGCGATGGTGTCGGGATGGGGCCGAGGCGTCGCATCTCGGGCCCCCGCGCTCGAAGCGCGAGAGTTGGCGAGGGAGCCCGATTCGCTACCCGCAGGTCCCGACGCGCGCACCGCCTGGGCCCAGGCGCGCATTGGAGGCCCGGGTGCGGTCGATGCTTTGGCGGCGTGGTTAGAGGGCGACTCCGGGGCGACGTCGGCACACTTCGCCGCGCTCGCGCTGCTCGACCCACCACCGGGCGAGCCGGACGCTGAGGGCAACGGCCGATGGTCCGGGTTGGAGAACGCGATCTGGACTCGGTTGGCTGTGACCGAGTCTCCCGACGAGATCGATGCGCTGCTGCTCGCGGTCGCACGGGTGGGGGGCGAGCGATCGCAGTCACGCTTGGCGGTGATGCTGGAGGGCGAGCCGAGGCCGGAGCACACCGCCGCGCTCGAGGTGATGGGGATGTTGTGCGCCAGAGGGCATGCGGCGAGCACCGCTGGGCTTGAGGCCGTGGCCAAACAGCTCGGGCCCGATGCCCCGCATGCGTGGGCGGCCGCGTATGCCGTGGGCCGGTGCGCGGGGCCGTCGGCGGAGCTGCTCGCCGGTGCCGTACGCGGGACGCTGGTGGAGCGGATGACGCCCGCATTGCAAGCCACAGACCCGGCGCTCCAACGCGTGGCGTGGAAAGCCTTCGCGGGGCTGGGCGAGACTCCGGCGAACGTACCCGCCGAGATCCTGAGCAGCACGCCGCCGCCCTGGATGGTCGAGGTCGAGGCTGTACGTGCCCTTGCAGGACATGCTGACGGGCGGTCGGTTCTGGTCGAGCGCCTCACCGCGCTGCAGCCCGACGCTTTTGTCGGGCCCCGGGGCCACGTTTTGCTGGTCGCGCTGGTCGGACTGCGGGACGCCGTCGTGGGAACACCGGAGTTGTTGCGCAGCCTTTCGCCGCTTCGGTTGGCGCTCAGGTCCGCGAGAGACCAAGCGAAGGGGCGAGGTCGGAAGTCGTTGACCCTCGCGCTGTGTGAGTCCGAGTTGCTCGCGGCGATCGGAAGTGGTGACCTCGCCGCGCTGCGAAGTTGCGCCCCGGGTGTGGACGAGCTTCCCGAGGGATACGCCGAGGTCCTCGAGATCGAGGCGTTGCTTCGCGTCGGTGCCGCAATGACGCGCGAGGCCAAGGCGCAGGCGCTGCTCGACAGGGCCGCCGACGCGCGTCCGAGTGTGGCTGCCGCAGCCCTCGCCGCCCTGGTCGATGTGGACGAGCCTCGGGTCAGCGCCGCGCTGCAGGCTGGGCTTGGGCGCCAAGATCCCGGGGTGAAGGCGGCCGCGGCTGCCGCCATTGCGACACGTGCTCGAGACCGGGCACGCCGAGATGAGAGCGCGCTTCCGCTGCTGAAAGACGCCGTCACCTCGTGGCCGAACTCGACCACGATCGAGGCCCGCATCGCCGCGATCGAAGCCTTGGGCAACTTGGCGCGCAGCGGAGGTAAGGATGAAAGCGGCGTCCTCGCGGCGCCGTGGCTTCGCGAGACCGTGTTGCCGCTGGCCAAGGATCCCGCGGTCGCGATCCGTCGGGCGGGCCTCACCGCGCTGCAGCCCGTACCTGACCTTGCGGAAGCCTTTGTGCGGGCGCTTTCCGAGCCGCGTCCTGCGCCTTTCGTCGATGGGTTGAAGTCGCGCCTCGCGGAGTATGGTGACGTCACCGGTTTGCGGGTCACCACGTCTGCCGGTGCAATGACGATCACCTTCGAGGGACCCGCGGCCGTCAACCAGGCCACGGTCGCTTCCCTGGCCGCCAGCGGCTTCTACGACGGGCTCACCTTCCATCGTGTCGTGCCTGGCTTCGTCATTCAGGGAGGAGATCCGAGGGGTGACGGCTACGGCGGTCCCGGATTTCTGGTTCCGTGCGAATGGAGTCAGCAGAAATACGAACGCGGCGTTGTCGGCATGGCCCTGGCCGGAAAGGACACCGGTGGGTCGCAGTTCTTCATCGCTCAGGCCCGAGAGCCGCGACTCGATGCGCGATACACGACCCTCGGGCGCGTGACCGACGGGCTGGCCGTGCTGGACGAAGTTCTCCCGCACGATAAGATCGTGACGGTGGAGATCCTGCGCGGCGATGGGTGACGGGGCAGTGTGGGTCGTCGGCGGATTGGACCCCAGCGGCGGAGGTGGGGTGCTCCGAGACGCGGCGACGGTGCATGCGGTCGCGCCCGAGCGTCCGGTGCACGTGGTGGTCACCGCACTTACCCAGCAAGGGGACGGCAAGAAGGCGGTGGCCGGACCGATGAATGCGTCGTCGCTGGAGTTTCAGTTCAAACGCGCGCCGACGCCCGCCGTGGTGAAGGTGGGGCTCGTGCCAGCCGCGGTGGCGTCGATCGTCGCCGAGGCGCTCGAGGCCATCGATGCACCCAAGGTCGTGGACCCCGTGCTGAGCGCGAGCATCGGAGGTCCGATGGCCGCGAGTCCCGAGGGGCTCTTGGCGTTGATGGATGGGGCTCTGGTGACCCCGAACCGCAAGGAGTACGACGCCCTGGTCGGAGGGGCGGACCCAGAAGGCTGGTTGGAGATCCACGGCGCCGTGGGGATCCTGCGCAAGGGCGGGCACGACAGCGGGGAGCAGGTCTCGGACACCTTGTGGACCCGGCGGAGCGTGCGGGTGTTTTCGCGTCCGCGGATCGACGGGCCGGACCCTCGCGGGACCGGCTGTGCGCTGGCCGCCGCGATCGCCTGCGCGCTGGCGGACGGATGCGAGATGCAGGCCGCAGTCGGGAAAGGGATTTCGTGGCTGGATAGTGTGCGCGGCCAGGCACGAAGCGTGGGCGGGCAGGTCCTGCTCGCGTAGGCCGTGGGGATGGCTCGCAGGAAGCACAAGCCGTTTGGAGACGCAGTGGACGAGCTGGCTGAGTTCCAGGGCCTGTCGAAACGTGACCTGTGGAGACTCCAGGCTCGGTGGCGGGAAGTCTACGCCGCAGAGTTGCAGTCACGGACTGGAGCGTGGGTCCATCGCGGCTATGACTGGCATGTCTTCAGCTACTGCTTCTGCGAGTGCGTGTCCGGTCCGAAGGCGAAACGCGAACTCGAAGTTCGGCTGCCGACGACGGCAGGGACTCTTGTCTTCTCCGACGCCGGGAATCGCAAGCAGTGGGGGGCGGTGGGGCAGCTGACTTCGTATTCCGCCCTCGACTCTTTGGTGGACGTGATTGTCGCTGCCGAGGACCTGAGTTGGACGTTTGCCGTCACCCACGAGCGCGATTGCGGTCCCTACTTCTCTCGGCGCGCATGGACCCAGAACGCTGCGGGAGCTGACGATTCCGCAGGTCTCCAATGACGATGAACACCAACTGGGTCCCTGGTGCTCGGTACGGTCCTTTTCGCGTCCGTTAGCGGCGACGCCGGCCCCAACCGAAGACACCCAACACCAAGAACAGAAGCCCGGAAGAACCCGGCGCACCGACACGACATCCCCCCTTGTCGGCGTCCGCCTGGCCTGCATCATCTCCACTGGCGTCGACCGGCTGATCGACCCCCGAACCTCCGCCCGGCTCGTAGGAACCGCACACCTCTTCACCCGCACAGTCATCATCTTCGAGCCCGATGACGCAGGTGTGCCACTGGGCGATGCCCGGCTCGGAGTCTTCGCCACAGCACTGCTCGATGTCGAGGTTGACGGCGAACGGCGATTCGTCGACGTAGCCTCTGCAGGTCTCGGTCAGCGCGTGCTCGTTGGCGACGTAGGCCTCGCATCGCGCGAGCAGCTCGTCGGATTCGCATTGCGGGGGTGCGACCTCATCCGGGCAGGTTTCGGCAAGCCGGGAGAAGCATGTGTCGATAGGGATACCCTCGAGGGGCCCAACCCACTCGACGCCAGGCGCGTTCACGCACTGGCACTCGCCCACGGTGTCGCCCGCGAAGCAGACCCCGGTGGCGTCGCGGCAGGTGATGTCGTGTCGCTTGCAGAACCCGTCGACGCAGGTGTCCCACTCTTGGCAGTTTTCCGCCTCGTCTCCACACGCCTGTCCCGGTTGGTCGGACACCGTACAGATCTGCTGATCACACAGTTCCGTTCCTGCACACTCGGAGTCGCGTTCGCACGATTCGCCCTCGGCGTGGGCGAGGCCTGGCGAGGCGAGGGCCGCCGCGCCAGCAACGATCAATGTCAGCAGTCCAAGCCTGGTCGGTCCCATGGTGATCTTGATAGTGCCTGCTCGCCCCACAACGATCATGGGCAGTGTGGTCTTTTTCTCGTCGGCGGTCCGGCCGGCACTCCGGTTTCGCGACGCATCGGCTCTCACCGCCACCACCTTGGGCACCGTTCGCAGCGGACGGATATCGGAAGAACTGCCGATGTTCCGTTCCGTGCCGGCCGCTTACGCTTCCACCGTGCGTGGGGGACGTTCGAGTTGGTGGGTCGCGGGGCTACTCGTTCTCGGAGCGAGCGGGTGCTCAGACCAGGGTGGGGAGGATCCTGTCGCCGAGACCGATGCTGGCGTGTCGATGAGCTCGGGCGCGGGCCCAAGCAGCGGTGACGCCACAGCGGGAACCGAGGGCAGCACGAGCTCGGTGGACGGAAGCGGTGGAGACGATACGACCGGTCGCGGCACGGAGACCGGCGAGGACACTGACGGCGAGCCCGGAGACGGAGACGATGCTGTGGACCTGACTGCGTGCCTGACCTGGGCTGAAGGCCTGGATGAAGAGGACGACGGGGCCACGCGCGACTTCTACAACCGCGCGGCGGGCCTGCCGTGGCGCAATTTCCTCGGGGACTGGCTGGACGCAACCGGCGTCGAGCAGGGAGAGGCCGCCTACGCCACCGCGACGCTGATCGATGACGACACCCCCGAGACCGCCTCCTTCGACGTGACGGCGCTTGTCCAGCGGTGGGTCGATGACGAGAACACCAACCGCGGGTTCTTTCTGCGGCGGATCTCCGGTGGAGGGCCCTTCGAGTTCGCGAGCCGCGAACACGCCGATGCCGGCAGCCATCCCGTGCTGGTTCTCGAGACAGACGGCGGCCCGATGACGTTGAGCCCATCGGCGGACACGTCCTTGCGGGAGAGCACGTACCAAGCTTCGGGTCAGGAACCGACCCTGCGCATCGTCGATCAGGAGCCCGCGTTGCTCCGTTTCGACCTCTCGGATGTGGCGGCGGGGTCGATCGAGTCGGCGACGCTCCAGCTGACCTCCGTCGAGGAGTTTGGCGGGGGCACGTTTGATGTTGGCGTGTTCGAAGCCGCCGCCGGGCCGCTCACCGCAGCCCCCGCGGCCGAGTTGGGGATCGCAGCACAGTATGACGGCGATGCGGGTATCGAGGCGGACGCTGCGGTGGTGTTCGCCAGCACGTTCGAGGCGGACGATTGGGGCGCGGTTTGGTCTGCGGGGAGCGATGCGGCCAACTTGGCCCTGATCGACGCCGAGGACGGGTTCGAGGCGCTCTCGGGACGCGCGCTCAAGGTCACCGTGCCGGCAGGGGAGAACGCTGGCCTGAACCTCCGTCATCGCTTCATGGAGGAGCAGGGCGAGGAGCCCGAGGCGATCTATCTCCGCTACTACCTGCGCTTTGCCGACAGCTGGCAGCCGAGCTTCGGGGGCAAACTGCCCGGAACCGCAGGAACGTACGGGGTCGCAGGTTGGGGTGGGCGCCCAGTCGATGGCACGGACGGGTGGTCGGCGCGCGGGCAATACTCCGTGTCTCCGCCCCTGGGCAACCCGTTCGAGGGCCACGTCACGGTCGGAAACTACGTGTACCACGCGGATATGGAGGGCCAGTACGGCGACGCCGAGTTCTATCTCGGTCACTGCGGCGGCGTGCTGGGCAAGAATCGCTGGTACTCGGTGGAGCAGTACGTCCAGCTCAACACACCGGGGCAGAACGACGGCATCATCCGCGCATGGGTTGACGGACGCCTGGTCGAGGAGAAGACCGATTGGCGATGGCGCGACGTGGACACCCTCCGCATCGAAGAAGTGTGGATGAACGTCTACCACGGAGGCACCGATACGGCGCCCCAGGACCTCGTCCTGTACATCGACAACGTCGTGGTCTCGGGCGCGTATGTCGGTCCGATGGAGTGAGTCGTACGGGGGGAGCGAAAAAAGGTGCGGCTCGGGGTCCTGATCCGTCACAACCTTCGGGCACCGCGTCTGCCCCGTTGTCATGCCGATTCCCACCCCCGCTCGAACGAATGGTGACCAAACCCGACGGAAGACCTGGACTCGGGGCCTGCTGATTGCGTTGGTTACCGGACTCGCGCTCCCCGCTGCGAGTGCGCTCATGGGTAGCTCGACCGCCGCCGCGGCGTCATCCAAGAAAGCCAAAGCCAAGCGCAAGCGCGCCGCCAAGCGCAGGAGGCGGGCAAAGCGGAAGCGGAAGGCGTTGGCCGCCGCGGTCATCTCCCCGCCGTGCGAGATCAAGACCTCGGACATCATTCAGACGAAGATCGACATCGGGGCGCAGTACTCGATGATGCGCAAGATGTCGGGCGACGACACCAGCCGCTATGAGGCGTCGTCCATCATCAAGGCGCTGGAGAACGAGACGCTGGCAGCGGTCCTGCTACCTCCGCGCAAGGCGGTCTCGGACCGCGGCCAACGCATGAGCCCGCCCCAGGGCTACTGGACCATGATCCCCAAAGGCAAGAACTCGGTGTGCCTGCAGGAGCCCGCCGGAGAGGCGCCAATGATCGTCTACCGTGAAAATCTCCAACCCTCGCAGATCGATGCGGCCATTAGCGAGGCTTGGAAGGACTGCAAGGTTCCTGGAGTCCCGCGGGCGTGCGAGTACACCGTCGATCTGCACAAGCCGAACTGGGACTGCACGACCAACCAACAGTGCCAGGACCGCCACGGCTCCGACCTGTACTACTGCAACCCCGACACGCACACCTGCGCGCTGGACATGCCCGAGAACAAGATCGAGCAAGACTGCAGGATGCCGCCCAACTGCGTCGTCGGTGACCCGCAGTCCAACTTCGAGTCCTGCGGGGCGTGGGTGACGAACTTGTGCGTGCCGCAGGCAGGGAAGGCGTGTGGCATCTGCAAAGGCAAGAGCACCAAGTCGAAGACCTGCCATGACACCAACCAGACCAAACACACGAAGGAACGCGCCAAGTGCAAGGCCGCGCACTCGCCAGGCAAGACCGCCAAGTACGCGGCCAAATGCACAGCGTCGATCCTCAAGTGCAGCGCTGACCCGTTGAAGAACCACAAGGCGTGCGCCGAGGCGATCGAGTGCGGCGTCGATCCGAAACCCGTCGCGGAATACCAGCAGTGCCTCAAGACCGAGACGATCCGTTGGCAAGACGAGCGCGACCGCTGCAACACGCTTTGATTGCGCGGCAAGGCTCACGAGCGCAACTGTTGCCGGAAGGCCGACCCTCGGCACCCGTAGAGTGTGATCAGAGGCCTTCGATGACCGACAACGACCGAACCGTCAGCGCGTACATGACCAAGAACGTCCATGCGATCGACATGGAGAACTCACTCCCGACCGCTCGGCGGATGATGGAGGAGCACGGCATTCGCCACCTCCCGGTGACCGACGGCAGCAAGATCGTGGGCCTGCTCAGCGAACGTGACTTGGGGAAACTCGAGGTGTTCCCCATGCTGAGCATGTCGATGGTGTCGGTCCCCGATGCGATGAGCGACAAGCCCTATGTCGTGGCTCCGGATGCGCCGATGATCGGAGTTCTGGAGAACATGCGAGACGAGCGACTGGGCTCGGCGATCGTCGCCGACGACGGCAAAGTGGTGGGCATCTTCACCGCCACCGACGCGATCACGCATCTCATCGAAGCCCTGCGCTCATAGACGCGCCGGGGCACCTCAACGCGAGCTCACTCGCACAGGAGCTCGCCGTTGGCCTCGACCCAGCTGACGTCGGGGCAGCACGTCGCATCGTCACTGCACCACACGCAAGTCTCAGGTTCGGCGTACAGCAGGTGGACCTCGTCCGAGTCGAGGAGGTCTTGAAGCACGAACGCGTCGCGATCGGCATCAAAAAGAATGGAGCCCTCGCAGTTCGGCGGGTCTTCGAGGCTCGCAATGAAGCCGCAGTTGAGCTGCGACTCATCTTCGACCGGGTCCCACTGCAGGCCCAGGGCGCCATCCGCCGCGACCTCGAGCGTCCAGCAACCGTAGAGGAACGTGCCGCCCTGCGTCGCTCCGGAGTTCTGGTGGTGACGGGTGAAGATGCCGTCGCCGCGGAAACGGAAGATATCCGAGCTTCCTCGCTCGCATGAGGTGTCGCCGCTCACGTACGACCAGCCTTGGCTGATGAGGCGAGCCGCGTCGGCACCAGAGACGTCTCCGGGCGCGGGGCACGTGAAGTCGTCGGGAGGCGCGGCGGCGCCATTGGGATCGATGCAGTCGAGGCCCTGGTCTTCAAAACCCTCGTCGCAGTCACAAGCTGGGAGCCCTCCTTCGAAAACGCACTGCCCGTTGCCACTGCACTCCAGGGGGCAATCTGCGTCACTGTCGGACTCTTCATTGCCGACGTCGGTCGTCTGCCCTCCCGTGTCTGCTTGCTCGGTGTCAGCGGAGCCCGAGTCCTCGACGTCGTCAGAGGGACATCCGGGTAAGACGGCGAGGAGCAATCCTGCGATTCGGCCGTATTTCAATGTCATCCTAAATCTCTACCTCGGTGCGATCGCCGAGGCCAGCCCAGAAGGACCGCCGCGTAGCGACCCGGATCACACCGTGATGGCCGCCTTGCGGCGGCGCACACCCGTCGCATCACCTCGAAACGATGCGGACTCGGCCGGGTCGTTTCGGTCGCCCTTGAGGCCGGGATCAAAGCGCCTGAGCGTTTGTCCGCACTCCGGATCGACCGAGCCAAGTCTCAGGGCGTGGCGTAGCACCCCAGCGCGTCAATTCGCCAAGTCCGGCGCGTGGGCGCAATGGCGATTCGCCTCGTTTGGACTCATCACGGATCCGGGATCCATGCCGAGCGACTCCCAGAAGTGATGATTGACGCTGTTGCCTCTCTTGGATTCACCTTGTTGTTCGCCTCATCCCCGACCGTGGGTGCGGAACACGACGGGCCATCGACGACCCTCGGTGAGCCCGCGCCAGCGCCCGCGAGCTCCACGGACGGCGGAGGCCCCTCCTCGGACGAGGACGACCCATCCGTCGTCATTCGGCCGCATGATGGCCATTGGGGCATGCACTTTGGCTTCGGTGGGTTGGCCCCGATGAGTATTGGCGGCCTCAACGATGTCAACGCCGGACGTCTGATGTTCACCGAGCTTGGCGTTCGTAGAGCGTTCCGCAACGGCTGGGCACTTCCTTTCTCTGCCGGAGTGGGGTGGTTTCAGAACAACCCGGACCAGGGCGAGACCACGAATACGGCAGGCGTGTCTGCGTCGATCGGCGTCCGGAAATCGTTTCGGGTCTGGAGGAGGATTGCGCCGTACACCGGCGGTGATGTCCGAGTGACGTATGCGGATCCCGAGGGCGCAGGGAATCGGCTGGTCGAGCTGTCGTTTGGCCCGAACTTGGGCATCGAGTACTTCGTCGCGGACCGCGTCAGCCTGCTCTTGCAAGGAGACCTGACCCTTGCCCTGGGATTCTCGGAGGTGGCCGTGGAGACCGACCTTGGAACGCACGTCAGCGGAGGTGGCCAGATGGGCTTGGTGTTCTACTTCTAGGACCGGCGCGGGTGCACTGAGTGGTCCGCTGGGGCGTCTCCCTGGTCTCTACAGCTCGGTTTGGCGGCCCCGGGGAGACGGTTGCATTGAACGGCGCTTCCAGGACACGATCCTCCCTTCGAGCTGCATGTCGAACAACAAGACCATTCACGTGATCGGCGTTCCTATGGACCACGGCGCAGGCCGACGTGGAGTCGGCATGGGATCCGCGGCGATCCGGATCGCCGGCTTGCATCGCAGGTTGCGCGGGCTGGACTACGAGGTCCGCGACCTCGGGGACTTGGTGATTCCGGCTCCCGAGACCCGTCCCCAGGTTGATGCGAAGGCGAAGTTCCTGCCGTTGATCGCCTCGACCTGCTCGGAACTCGCGGAAGCAGTTCCCGGCATGTTCGAGGATGGCGGGTTTCCGCTGATTCTTGGAGGCGACCACTCGATCGCCATCGGCACACTCTCGGGGCTCGCACTCGAGCAGCATCGCCGGGCGAAGACGAAGCCCGAAGGCCCGCCGAAGCTGGGTGTGATCTGGTTCGATGCGCACGGCGACATCAACCGCCCCGACACGTCGCCCAGTGGAAACATCCACGGGATGCCGGTCTCGTGTTTGCTGGGGCAAGGACCTGCGGCGCTGACCGACATCTCCTATCCTGGTGCCAAGCTCGACCCCGGGCGTTTCTGCCAGATCGGGCTGCGGGACATCGACGCAACGGAGCGCCGGCTCCTCAAGGAGTCCGGCATTCGCACCTACACGATGGCCGACATCGATCGCCGGGGCATGGCGACGATCGTGGAGGAGGCGCTGGAGTATGCGCTCGATGGCTCGGACATGCTGCATTGCAGCTTCGACATCGACTCCGTCGACCCGCGGGTCGCTCCAGGCACCGGCACGCCGAAGCTCGGCGGGCTCACCTATCGCGAAGCTCACTTGGGGCTGGAGATCATCGCGGAGACCAAGCGGCTGAGCAGCATGGAGATGGTCGAGGTCAACCCTGCGCTCGACGATGCGAACAAGACGGCCGAGCTCGCGGTCGGGCTCATCGCGTCTGCGCTCGGCTCACGCATCTTGTGAGTCGTGCGCGACGCTGGCTCAGGCGCCTTCGACCAGGGCCCGCGCGCTGTCGGCCAGACGACTCCAACGGCGCGAAGCGGATGCTGGCACGACGGCCCACCCTTTCATGGGCCGGCCTTTGCCCGACGGGTCGAACGGCTGGGCGCCATCGATCTCGAGCGCTTGGTCGACGTCTTCGCCGAGGCGTACCGCGAGGCCACCGTCGAAGCTGCCCGCGAACGCTTTGCCGGCGGCCTTGAGCGCGGGCATGCCGAACAGCGAAGACTCAGTCACCTGTTCGTGCCGCCCGACGTAGCGCTTCACGAACGCGTCGTACGCCTTGGAGCGTTCCTTCTTCGCGTTGGCCATCGGGAGTTTTCATACCATCCGCACTCAAGGGGCGCGTGCTGCCCCGTGCTAGAACTGGAGCGAGGCGACTGATGCGTACGACGGTTTCGATCCTTACCTTGAGCTTTCTCTTTGGCTGCAGCGACGACGGCACCTTCTCGGCCGACACCGATGCGGCCACGACCTCGGGCTCAGGAACGCCGGTCACCGGGAGTCCCGAGGGATCGAGCGGGGGAAACGGAAGCGGCCCGCCAACATCGGCCAGCGCGGGGAGCTCGGGAGACAGCGAGAGTGACACCGCGACGGATCCAACGGTCGCGACCACGGATCCGACCAGCGGTGACACGGACTCCTCCGGCGGAAGCACGACCGGGGGCGAGGTCATCGAGGGGTGCCCCGACGGCCCCTTCGCAGACCTGCCGCTGGCTCAGCCGGTGGAAACCGCCACGGCGTTCGAGAACACGTCGACCGCGGCAGGCAGCAACGGCCTGCTGGAGGGCCCGGTGTGGTGGAACGGTGCTCTGCATCTGTCGCACTTCTGGTTCGCCGAGCAGCCACCACCAGCCAACCTCCTGCGCTACGACGGCGCTGGCCTCGAAGTCGCGTTCGCGCAGAGCGGAACCAACGGCTTGGCGATCGGAGTGGATGGCGGGTTGGTCGGTGCCGAGCACCAGGCGGGCGCGATCTCGGCGTTCGATCTCGATGCCGGCACTCGCACGCCGATCGCTGACTCGTTCGAGGGGCAGCGCTTCAACTCGCCCAACGACCTCACCGTTCGTTCCGACGGCACGATCTACTTCACCGACCCGGACTACCAAGCGCCGGATCCCAACCCGCAGCCCGTGACCGGCGTCTACCGTGTCGCACCGGACGGAACGGTCGAGTTGTTCGAGTCCGGACTCGGGCAGCCCAACGGTGTATCGCTCTCACCCGCCGAAGACGCCCTATACGTGACGCACCTGGCCGGCATCATGCGCTACGACGTGATGGCTGACGGGACGGTGGCCACGCCGGGGACCTCGTTTGGGAACGTGAGCGGTGGCGACGGCATGGCGGTGGACTGCGCAGGCAACATCTACGTGACCGTGCACAGCCAGGGCCGCATCGCCGTGCTCTCGCCGAGCGCCGAAGACTTGGGACAGATCGACGTCGCACCGCAGGTCACCAACGCGGCCTTCGGCGGCGGCGACATGCAGACGCTGTACATCACCGCGGGCAACCCCGAGGACGGCAACTCCCTGTACTCGGTCGACCTGCAGATCCCCGGACTACCGTACTGACACTTCCTACAGCGGGAAGATGATGAAGTCGTCGTGGACTTCCTGCTGGGGCGTCCCCATGGCCGCGACGGCGTCGCGGAGCTCGACGAGGTGCTCGAAGCTCAGCTGCAGCTCGCGCTCCCCGGGATGCTGGTCGGCGCCGAAGCGAAAGTCGACGCCCGGCTGATCGGTCATCTCGATGTGCGTGCCCAGGACGTGGCAGACCTCTTCGTCCGCAAGGCGGGTGACCATGCGGTCGATGCTCGCGACATAGGCATCAAAGCTCGAGATGTAGAGCCGGCCGGGGTAGAGGGTGTCGCCGGTGAGGAGCAGGCCATCACCATGGTCGTACAAGGCGATGTGTGCACTCTGATGCCCGGGGATCGGGATGACATCCAGTACGCGGCCGCCGAGGTCGTACGCGACGATGTCTTCGCGCCAGTTTTGGATCCCAACGAAGGAGGAGATGCTGGGGACGTCGAAGCCGACAACGGTGGTGTTGGGCATCCCGACGAACTGGCTGTTTCCGCCGACGTGGTCGCCATGGCCGTGGGAGTTGGCGACGACCAGCTCGATCGACTCGCGGCCGCGCTCGGCGAGCCAGGTGTCGATGAGCCCATAGACGACCGGCGCAACCTGGGCGCCGGCGTATCCGGTGTCCTCGAGCAGGACCCGGTCCTGGCCGAACATCAGGTAGAGGAACGGTCCCTCAAAGCCGGTGCACAACGACTGCCGCAGGATGAACGTGTTCTCGCTGTAGCGGTGCACCGTGAACGTGTCCTCGGGGCAGGCGGTCCCGTCCGGCCAGGCGTCGGGGAAGGAGCCTCCGTCGCAGATGGAGGCGTTGCCGGTGGTGCCGGTGGAGCTCGCCGTCCCTGATTGTGAGGTGTCCGAGCTCGCGGACGTCGAGGAGGTACCGGAGGAGGCCCCGGGGGCCGCCGTGGTCTCGGTGGACCCTCCGGTCGTTGCTGCGTTGCTGGATGCGGTCCCGACCGGTGGGGTCGTACCCGTTGATGAGGACCCGTCGGCCTCAGGCGTACCCGCGGGGGAGGCACAGCCTGCGCCCAGGAGCAGGACCGCCGAGAACATCAGCTCCTTGCACACGCAAGCACGATAACCCATCGGTCCCTAGCGTCGCGCCCACAGGATCATGCGGCGATACGTGAGGGGGAACGGCTCGGCGGGTCCGAGCGTGTCGAGCAGCCGTCGCTCGTAGCGTCGGACGAACTCAGCATGGAGCTCAGGGCCTAGGCGGGCCTCGTACCAGGTGAGCAACGAACCCTTGACCCACTCCACGGCGGCCGCGGCGTTGGGGAGCTCGTGCAGGTAGACCGGTTCGCGCACGACCTGCTCGCGAAATCCGAGGGTGTGCAGCAGCACCGCGTAGCGTTCGGCGGTTTCGACTGCGGCGCCGGAGCGCGCCTCGCCCAGAACTTCGGCGAAGGGCGACTCGCCGGCGAGCGTGAACGCGGTGGTGTGCGTCGGTTGGGCGAAGTTGTTGGGCATCTGCACCGCCAGCTGGCCTCCCTCGACGAGGCCGTCCCGCAGCCGCGCGAACAGGGCAGGGTGCTCGGGCAGCCAGTGCAAGGCCGCGTTCGATACGATGAGGTCGAAGCCGTGCAGAGGATGCTCTGCGATGTCCGCACAAGCGAACGAAACCCGCGGGTCATCTTCGGCCGCTGCCCGAGCGAGCATCTCAGCGCTGTGATCGACGCCGACGACCGAGCCCGCGTCGAACCGCTTGGCAAGGTCGACCGTGAGCTCGCCGGGCCCACACCCGAGATCGGCGATGCGCATCCCGGCCGAAGGCCGCACCAACGCCATGAGTTCTTCGTAGGGCTTCCGTCGCTCGGCGCGGAACTTCAGATAGCGCTCAGGATCCCAGGCGTTCCCCACAAGGGGAGCATAGCCAATCGACGTCTGCCGAAGTGAGCCCGGCGGTCCGTTTAGCGACCAGCGACCACGAAGACGTCGTGGAGCTCCGGCCCCTCGAACGGCTCGGGCACGACGCCCTCGGTTGCGAAGACGTACAGCGCGGTCCGGTAGATCATGTCGAGCGTGCGTACGAAGACGACGCCGAACAGGGCGACCGCGCCTGGGGCAAGGAGTGCGCCGAGGAGCCATCGGGGGTCACCAACGCCCAGCGCGATGCATGCGGCGAACGGCACGATGGCCAGCGCTGCAAAGCCGGCCCAGACCCAGCCGAGGGCGAGGCGGCCGATGAACGCCTCCTTCCAGGTCTTCTTGAACAGCTTGCCACTGCGGCGCAGCGCGGTGATGCCATTGCACTTCTCTTTGGCGAGGACGGGCACGACCAGATAGGTGACCGCCCACCAGGCCATCTCGAGCACGCTGGTGGTGAAGCGACCGATCATGCTGCCCAGGAATCCCTTGGCGCTGTTCTTCTGCTTGCGCTTGCCGAGCAATCGACCGACCCCGGCCTGGGCGATGGCGACGGTGGCAATCGCTGTGAGTCGGCTGGTGGCGGCCCTGGTCGAGCCGCGGATGGTCCACTCTCGACCGGCGAGCGCGTCCATCGTGGCGCGGCTGAGACTCACCGCGCAGATCAACGACCACAGCTGCAGCAAGACCGCGGTGAGGAAACCGCCGGCGGCGACGCCTCGGGCGGCCACCTCGTGTCCTTCGGGAGGCTCGCTGGTGAACAGTAGGGTCCAGGGGCCCAGATCGACCGTGGGGTCCGCGGCGATCTGCGAGGACACCCATGCGAGCGTGGCTCCAAAGCCGACCGCAAACACCGCCCCGATCAGCGTGATGAACGGAAACCACAGCAACCGCGGGTTGGCGCGGAGGGTGCGGAACGACGCGCGGAGTATGGCGCCGCTACTTGGTTGAGCTGGACGAGGCATCGAGGGTGTCCTGGAAGTAGGCGACCAAATCCTGGGCGCTGATCTTGTGACGAGAAGCGTCGGCGATCGCTCGATCGTAGATCTCACGAAGGGTGGTGCGAGCGTCGACCGGGTCGGGGGCGCGAGGGGCCGGAAACGTGCCGCGACCTCTCTTCGAGACGAGGTGGCCGCCCTGCTCGAGGTCCCGATACGCGCGGGCGACCGTGTTCGGATTGACGTCGATTCGGCGGGCGAGTTCGTGAATCGTCGGCAGCTGCTCGCCGAGCGACAGCGACCCCGTAGACAGCGCGGACAGGACCGCGTCGATGATCTGCCGATAGATCGGCACCCCGCGGTCATAGTCGAGCTGAACCTCCACCGGCACTGCCTACCATTTTACTATCAAATTAGTAAAATGCAAACGAGAGTAGGATAGGTCCCGTGGGAGGGGGGCTGTTCGGGCGCTTGGCCGCGACCTCGCTGATGTTGCTGATCGCATCCGCGTGTCCTGCGGCCACGTATCAGTGCAGCGACGACGAGCAGTGCCCCGAGGGGAGTTGTATCGAGGGCGCATGTGCTTTCGCCGATGACACCTGTGCGTCCGGTATGCGGTTTGGGGCTCACTCCGCTGGAGGCCTGGGCGGCGAGTGCGTCCCAGTCGACGAAACAACCACGACCGTCGGTCCCACAACCGGTTCGCAGTCCTCGTCGAGCTCGGGCAATGCGCCGGGCACCTCGAGCAGCGGGTCGACCCTCACCGGTGTTGAAGACAGTTCGACGACCAGCGGAAGCTCATCCTCCACCGGCGCCTCAGAGAGTTCGTCGACGGGCGAACCTCCCAACCCTGACCTGGTCGCTTGGTTCTCGTGCGACGGCGAGGGGACGGAGATCGGTCTCGACGCGTCGGGAAACGGACACGATGGGATCTGCAAGGGCTGTCCATCGTCGGCCCCGGGGGTGGTGGGGCAGTCTTGTGCGTTCGACGGAGAGCAGTTCCTCGTGGTCCCGGCCGATCCGGCGTTCTGGGTCGAGGAAGTCACGCTCGCGGCATGGTTGCAGGTCGATCCGCTTCCCGATGGCGTGTTGTTCTCGGCCGCCGGCTTTCCGTTGGGCGCCGGTACCGCAAACTCCTACCAGTTCGGATTCAACGGACTGGGTCCGGTCGACCAGATTTTCTTCTGCTACGGCACGCTCGAAAACCAGGAGTGCATCAACGACACCGCTGTGATCGGCGATTGGGTGCACGTGGCCGTGACATCGGGCTTGGCGGGGACTCAGGTGTACATCGACGGTATGCCCGTCGTGTCGGGCCCTGCCATCGCGTTCGAGTACGGGATGGAAGATTTCCTCATCGGGCTGGACATCGACACTGGGGAGCCCGCGCATCCTTTCGTTGGCCGCATCGACGAACTCCGTGTGTACTCTCGAACGTTGACCGACGACGAAGTGGCAGGCCTCGCCACGTTGTGAACCAAGGACGTAACCCCCGTGGCAAAAGTACGCGTTTACATCGCAGCATCGCTGGACGGCTTCATCGCCGGGCCCGACGATGATCTCTCCTGGCTTCCAACCGATGCCGCGCCCTCCGAGGATGGGGCCCTGGGTTTCGAAGCCTTCATGGCGGACGTCGGTGCGATGCTGATGGGCCGCCGAACCTATGAAGTTGTGCGATCGCTGAGCGACGCGTGGGCTTACGGAGACACTCCCGTCCTCGTGGCAACCCATCGCGAGCTGGAGTCGGACATCCCCACGGTGCGCGCCGTGTCGGGAACGATGGATGCGCTGTTGGACACGGCTCTGGAAGCCGCCGGTGGACGCGATGTGTACGTCGACGGCGGGGGGATGGTCCAAGCTGCGCTGGAAGCCGGCCGGGTCGACGAACTGATCATCACCATGGTCCCCGTGCTCCTAGGCGGGGGCGTGCCACTGTTCGGTGCGTTGAGCGAGCGTCGGGAGTTCGTCTTCAAGCAGCACGCGAGCCTGGGGTCGATGGTGCAGCTGTACGCGACGCGTAAGCCCGCCGAGCAGGCCTAGCCCGCTCCTAACGCCCTGGGGGACGGCCAGGGATCTTGCCCGGGGGCAGCCCGCCCGGTCCTTTGGGACCCGGGAGTTTTCCGCCTGGACCCTTCGGCCCGTTGGGAAGCTTGGGGCCAGGCACGACGCCCGGGCTGTTCGGCCCAACCGGATTGATGCTCGGTCCTTTGCCGGGGTCTTTGCCGGGGTCCTTGCCGGGGTCTCCGGGCTTGCCACCGGGACCCTTTCCTGGGGTCTTGCCGCCGGGCGTTCCGGGCTTCTTTCCGCCCGGTTTTCCACCGGGGTTCATGTTCGGTTTCTTGGGGTCCTTCTCGGGGTCTTTGCCGGGGTCCTTGCCGGGGTCCTTTCCGGGGTCCTTGCCACCGCCGGGCTTGCCGGGCCCTTTGCCACCGCCGGGCTTTCCGGGGCCCTTGCCACCACCGGGCTTGCCGGGGCCCTTGCCACCACCGGGCTTGCCGGGACCCTTGCCGCCTGCGGGCTTGCCGGGGTCTTTACCGCCGCCGGGGTCTTTACCGCCGCCGGGATCCTTGCCACCGCCGGGATCCTTGCCACCACCCGGATCTTTGCCGCCGCCAGGGTCTTTACCGCGGACGAGATCGTCGCGACCCACGTCGATCGATGGGCCATCCGGGACTCCGCCGGGACCCTTGCCACCACCGATGCCGCCGGGCATGACGGGTGCGTTCGGTCCCCCGCCTGCCCCAGGAAGGTTGCGTGGAACGTCCCGCGGGGGCATGCGATCGTGGGGCGAGCCCGGCATGTTCGGCGTCTTGGGGCCGACGCTGGGGCCCTTGGGTGCGGTCGGTTGCAGCGGTTGTTTGGCCTTCGGCGCGTTCGGCTGAACGGGCTGTTTCGTGGTCGGCTGCTGCTTCTTCTTGTTTCGCTTGGCTCGGCGGGTCTTCTTGCGCGTCTTTGTCTTGTTCTTCGTCTTCTTGACCGCGGAGGCCTGTGGCTGCGCGTCCGCGATGCTGGGCAGCAAGAGCGGACATGCACACAGCACGGCGACGGTCAGCAGGCGGCGAGTCGAACGAGAAAACGCGGTCATGGGAGGTTCCTGGGCGCGGCGGCGCCTTCACAGGTGGCAGTACCGGTGGCGCTAGGAACGTTTCCGAATTTCTCGCCCCCGACGCCGGGGGCAAGCAGATGCGCCCATGGTGTAAGGCACCGCAGCCTCGCTCGTTGCGGTGTCTCCATGAAGCCTGCCGTCCTCGCAGCCGCAATGCTTCTCCTCGCGGCTTGTACTCAGGAGACACCTCTCGACGAGACGGATTCGGGGAGCAGCGGTGCGCAGGAGACCGACTCGTTGCTGGGGGACGCATCGGGCTTCCCCGCGGATGACGACGGACCCCCGAGCGATCCCGACCCATCGGGGGCGGAGTGCGATGTGTTTGAGCAAGACTGCCCGGGCGAACAAAAGTGCGTGCCGTATTCCGCCGATGGCGATCAGACGTGGAACGGGCTGCGCTGCTCGCCGCTGCCGATCGAGCCAAAGCAACTCGGGGAGCCGTGCGTCGCGCCCGAAGGACCCGTGGCCGGGGTCGACGACTGCGATTTGGGGCTGATCTGCTGGGGTGTGCCCCCGGGCGAGACGCAGGGCGTTTGCACGAGCTTGTGCGAAGGAACCGCGGCCGCGGGTCAATGTCCGCAGGAGACGGTCTGTGCGGTCTACAACGACGGCGCGCTGCCGATCTGCCTTCCGACCTGCAACCCGCTGGGGAACGGATGCGACGACGGGCAGCTGTGCATTCCGCAAGGTGGGGCGGGCGGGCGATTCGTCTGCGCCGTCGATGCCTCGCCGACCACCGGGGGCTACGGGGATCCGTGTCTCGCGTTCAACAAGTGCGACCCCGGGTTGTTCTGCGCCTCTGCCGGCGCGGTCCCGGGCTGTACGGAGTCCGCCGGGTGCTGCAGCCGGATCTGCGATCTTAGCGACGCTGATCCAGACCAGACTTGTGATGACGACGCTCAGGTCTGCGTGCCGTTCTTCGAGACGTCGCCCGCACCCGGCTACGAGTCCGTCGGAGGTTGCTCGGCGGCCTAGAGAGGCGAACCGCAAAACCCCACACGCCAGTGCACGCCTGGGGCCACCCGTGGCGGTGTCGCTCCGCGCTCGCAGTGTG
>OJGU01000325.1_pt1 | contig 30532 bp, 28 predicted proteins | sample 1594741 | NCBI WGS metagenome assembly OJGU01 (sample SAMN05416841, study PRJEB24817) | seawater metagenome | isolation source: Sea water | place: Canada:Atlantic | collected 2013-07
TCGTCGGCAGCGTCAGATGTGTATAAGAGACAGTCACTGCCTCAGCCCAAGTATGACCTCATGGAATCCGTCTCATCTATCAATCACCTTACAGCGGATGATCCTCCCGTCATTCTAACCTATAGTCGAGAGTTTGATATTGAGGTGACAAGTCAAAGTATCGGGATTCACCATCCTGATTTCGGGATTATGCTAAAGCGTGCGATGGATGAATTGGGGATCGACTGCAAGGTGTATGCGAAAGGGAAATCTCTCGATGGACAAACGCTCGTTAGTCAGATTGAATTCTTGAAGGCTCAATTTGGTCTCTAGTTTGAGATAGGCTAGAGAACGGTTACTCTTTGTGCACTTGTCAGAGAATGAGGTGAACGATTTCTTAGAAGTTATGTTCATTAGTCCCTACGAAATGGCCTGTGGAATTGTGTGGTTCCCAAGGATGCTTGGGAAGATTCGGATGAGATCCCAGGGGGAGCTCCCGGAAGAATACCATCCCTACATGGGGAACGGTTTCGATGGGCGGTGTGCCCGGTTCTTAGGCGTAAGCTATGCCGATATTGTGGAATTGACTTTGGCTGGGAAGTCAGATGAAGAGGTCATATCGATTTGCTTCGATCGAGGGCATCAGCCAACGGAGGAAGAGAAATTAGTTTGGAACGATTTCATGATCAAGCGGGGGTGGCGAGATTCAGATGGTGGGGCTGCCAGCTTCCAAGCCTACAAAGAACGCTATAGCCACGGCGATCGCGCTGATATTCTAACCTATTTCGATTTCTTCGAGATCGATGAAGGCCGGCGAGAAAAGTGACTGGGCTCGGAGGCTATTCTCTTCGTGTCAGGTCGGATGCTGGTTTTGTTCTTAGGAGCCGGTACTGGGTTCGCGGATTCTATTCACGGAGATCGTGATAATTTTAGTGTCCTGTATTCCGTTTGTTTGCCATATTGTTCCAATGCTCCCTGTACGAAAAGATACCATTCGAGGTTTCACATTGATTGAGCTACTTGTAGTGATTGCCATCATTGCGATTCTAGCCGGTATGCTTCTACCAGCCTTGGGTAAGGCGAAAGAAAAGGCTAAGGGAATCAAGTGCATCAACAACAAACGGCAAATCGGCATTGCTATGTTGATGTATAAGGACGACAACGAAGAGGCATTGATCCCTCTGGCCGTCAATGATTCCGAGTTGAGTGACAAAGTGGTTGCGGATGATCGGGGTGGAGGAAATCGTTGGTGGCCAGATATTTTGAAAGATTACTCCGGAGACCGGAACGTGAATCAGTGTCCTTCGGTAAAGGTGAAGGACGGCCTTGGCATTGGATTAAATCACCATGAGCTGAGTCATTGGTTGCCGCAGCCTGGACAAGAAATCAAAGTGACGACGGTTCGGAACCCTACCGAAACAGTGCATTTGGCGGATGCGGCTGTGATTGGTAATCCAAGTGAAGAAGATGCGGATCTTTGGACAGCGACCACCGATCCCTCCAAACAGTGGGCAGTCTTTCGGATGGTTTTCTTTCGGACGCCCAACAATGGAGCCTATAATAGCCTACCCTCTCGGATTGTTAACCGGCATGGTGGACGGGCATCGATGCTCTTTGTTGATGGACATGCCTCCTCGGAGAAATCCAGTTCCGTTGGGTTTCAATATGAGCGCGGTCATCCTTTGGCGCTTTGGGATCGGGAGTAGGAATAGGATAGTCCCTAGTATTTCCGTCAGTTTGGCATTTGAAACGTCTCCAGCCCGTGGGCTTTGAAACGATCAAGCCACTTGGCTGTGATTGCTTCGCCGATGGTGGGAGTAGCTTTTTGATTGATCTCTTCGGCGCTTTGGCCCCAGTAGAAGCTGATCCAACCGTCGGCGTGTTCTGCTGAGCGATTGACAAAGGTCATCATTTCGTCGATGCCGCACTTGAGCGGGAACATCTCTTCGATGACCAAGGGTTTACCGAGCTCGTAAGCCTTAAGTGCCTTCACCGCTTTCTCAAGCTTACCTCGCTCGGGATAAAAATGGACGGCGGTAAAGTCCAGGTGCCGTCCAGCCCTTGGACCATGAAAGAGTGGTTTTCCTCCGCCGAAGACAAAGATCCAGGGAATGACGCCCACGGTAATCAAATGTTCTTGATCGTGTTTCTTGATGGCGGTGACCAATTGTTGGACCCAGGCCTCGGCGACCTCATCCCGTGAGCGTCCTTTGAGATCAAGCGAGATCCGTTGGGTGAAGAATTTGCCATCAAGTTCACCGCTGAGCCATTCTACCTTGGGTTTGTTTCCAGTGAGAATGGGTTCATTCATCAAGTCATAGCAGAAGACAGCTGAGCTTCCCGCACAAACCTTTGCCACCGATTCCCAGAAGATCGCCTGGGCTGCCCACCGCGACTGTTCGCTGAGTGAGTCATACCAAGGTGGGATGTTTTGCTTGTGGTAACAGGCTAGTCCCGTCACATCCAGATAGAGCCCAATCTTCTCTGCGAGCTGAACGAGTTTTGCAAGTTTGGCAAGAGCAATTGGATTGGCCTCCTTGGGTGTAATCATGAACTTGCCGTACTGGAGGTGGACCCGAATGCAATTCGCACCGAGTTTTTTGATCTCTAGGAAATCGGCGACGACCGTCTCCCATTCTGTTTCCCAATACTCATCCAAGAGGCGTCCCTGACGATCATGGTCGTAGTTCACACCCCAGATCTTGAACTCTTTCTTACTCTCATTGTAGACAAAGCGTTTTCCATCATTGCTGACGCGAATGAAATCGAGTGGGCCATTGTTTCCTGGGTTTTCAATTAGAGCGTCCTCCGCGAAGGTTAGGTTGAGTGCTAAGGTGACGAGAAGAGAGAGCGGGCCTAGAGAGTAGGCGTTGTTCATTCGGCGTGGATTAAAAAACTCATGGCACTTCTTTAGGGGCATCATCCCTTCAGAATATCAGGTGAGGAACCGAAAGACGCAAGGGGAAATAGGACGCCATGTTTCGATAGATATCTATCTGGATTCACCCTGCAAATAGGGTATAGGGACAGGCTCCTTTCTTTCCTTAGGCGCATCATTCCCTCAGAATATCAAGCGAGGAGCTTTAAGACGCAAGGGGAATCAGCTTCCTATTGCGTTGGGTAGTCATTTGAATTTGCTTCGCCGAAGAGCGATGGAGAGGCCTGGGGTGGTTGGAGCGTTTGTTGGTCGCAAGAAAAGTATCGAGTGACTGGTCATTTTGAATTTGTGCTCGTTCGCTCAGGATGTTTGCAGGTAGAAATCCAGCAGACAGGGTTGCCCTATCATTCAACCTGTTAACAATAATGAATCCAAATTGGCTGGGAGTCTTATCGTCGATACTGGCGATTGTTAGTTTTCCAATCGTCTATCGCATTGGCGTCAGGCTAAGGCTCAGGCTACGTTGCTTTCTCGTTGGATTCTCTTCTGCGCTCGCGGTACCAGGAGCTAGTTTTTCGATCTACTATGCTCATCTGTTTCGAGAGCCAAGCTGGTATTTTCAGTTTCGTAGTATTTCCGGTACGGAGCTGTTGATCGTATTGGTCGGCGTCGCTGGCGGATTGATTGCATCGATGTTGCCGCAGCGTCTCTGGGTCCTCCCTTTTTTTGTGGTTGTTCTGCTAGCCATCGTGCCGAGTATGAAGCCCTTCATTGGACCGATCCCTGAGGGTAGCTTGGTCGATGAATGGGATGGTGACATTTGCCTTCAAAGTACGCCTTCGACATGTGGTGCCGCATCGGTAGCGACTATTCTGAAGCACTTTGGGGGCGATGTAAGGGAATCTGAATTAGCTGCTGAAGCCCACTCCTATAGCGGAGGCACGGAGTCATGGTATCTTGCCCGATCGATCAGGGCACGGGGGTATGATGTGAAATTTGATATCAAAGAAGGCTTTGCCTTCGACATAGAGTTTCCATCACTTGTCGGAGTTCGACTAGGTTCCGTAGGGCATTTTATCCCGATCTTAGGAAGAGAAGGCCATAGGCTGCTCATTGGAGACCCACTGCGAGGGAGGGAATTCTTGTCGGAGGAAGAGCTACTGGGACGATATGATTTCACGGGCTTTTACATGTCAATCAGGAACGGGGGCGAGTAGATGACTTGGCCTAGCGGCAGAGTTTTTTATTCGTTCTGTTAATTCCCTAGTGCCAATGGTTTAAGCCCTTACGGGAGAAAATAGTGCTCATTGGGTGACCACGACAATCGAGGCCAATGCTGTGCGACAAACTCGATTCGGAGTTGTGTCTGCGATTTGGTTGGATCTTTTGTGAAATTACTACTAGTGGTTAGTGATCGGATTCTATGAGGGTTAGGCTATGAAACGATGTCAAGTATCGCGCACGTGGGGAGCGTCACTGCTTCTATTCATGGTTCAGTGCATGCCCCTTTGTGCCTGTATTTGGATTTCTGGAACGACTAAGGAAGGGAAGCGAATTAGTGTTGGAGGGCGGTCTCCCGCGTGGCGGCTCCGGCATTCCCTCGAGGTGGATTTGCCAGTGCGCGGTGAAAAGATGGAACAGAAATTACGCGGGGCAACGAGCCTTGCAGGCAGAAATGACTTGGCTGTAGCGTTGATATTTAAGGGAGAATACGTGGAGGCTATTGAGTTGCTGGAGCAACTGGAGAGCGAACACCCTGGAGACTACTATACGGCTGCGAATCTTGGTACGGCCCTCGAGTTGTCCGGTCGCAATAGGGAAGCGTTGAGCTGGATAGAAGAAGGAATACGCCGCAACTCAGACTCGCATGAGGGAACCGAATGGTTACACGTAAAAATCCTTGAGGCGAAGATTCAAGGGGCCGCGAATTCGGGCTATTTCAGGAATCATTCAGTGCTCGATCTCGACTACTCGCAGATCGATCGTGATGCGGTAAACTTAGTCATTGGAGACCAGGAGTATAGCATTCCGAGGGTGAAGCGCGCGTTAGGGTATCAGCTTGAGGAACGACTCCAATTCGTAAAGAATGAGGACATCGTTGTGGCAAGCTTGCTGCTTGACTATGCCGCAGTTACGGCGGCAACCCACAGTCTGGAATCGGCCAATGAACTTCTGGCTATGGCAGTGGACTTTGGGGCCTCAGAGGAACGCGTGCAGCCCTTGATCATAGATTATGAACGTCTAATCCGTCTCGCCCTCGTGCGGCAGTGGCTGAAATACGCTTGTATCGCTTTGGTCTTAATAGGTCTAATTCGTTACTCGGGTAAGCGGCGTTGGATCGTCCTCAGCCGGTCTTCCCTGCGTAGAACTTAGTCTGTCGTGCTGGCTCATCGCGTGATCACGTCATCTAAATTCATCACTCTGATTGTCGTGGTCTATGTGATATTGGGAATCGCATTGCTCTACTCAGGCATTGAGAGGGATTGCAGGGACAGGCTTCTTCTCTGCGGCCATTTGACTCGCTGACACCCGGGTTGAAAGCGCCAGAGAATAGTTAAGTGCTAGAAAGCACTTGCTATACGTGCGTTTTTACGTACGTTTAAGGAGTGAGGACGATAACGGCAACAACGGCGCGCTCCGACTTGTATAGTGTGATTGATTCGACCCTGGTCGAGCATGAACCAGTGCAGATCACCAGCAAGAGAGGGAATGCTGTCTTGGTGGCGGAGGATGATTGGAGAGCGATTCAGGAGACCTTGCATTTGTTGAGTGTGCCTGGGATGCGAGAATCAATTCGAGAAGGGATGCTCGAGGCAGTAGATACCTGCGGCTCAGAGATTGATTTGTGAGCTACCGGCTAGTTTACACACGGCAGGCCAGAAGGGACGCTAAAAGGCTCAAGGGGACAGTGCTTGCGAAGAAAGCCAAGGATTTGCTTCAGATTATTAGTAGCGATCCTTTCGCCGATCCTCCTCCTTTCGAGGCACTAGTGGGGGATTTAAGAGGTGCGTTTTCGCGCCGAATCAATATCCAGCATCGGCTCGTTTACCAGGTGTTAGACGATATTAACGTGGTGAAGGTTCTCCGTCTATGGACACACTATGAATGAGGTTCGATGAGAGGCGCTGTCGCGAACGGAAGCCAAGACATCTTACTCGAGATTCACTAAATGGGTAAGAGGCCATCCAAGGGTCCAAGGTGAGAGTGGTTCAGCGGACCTCGGTTTTGAATCAAGGAAATGATGGTCATCACCTGTTAGATATTTGGAGTTCTGAGTGGAAGTATGAAGGGCTTGAAGGTTTGATGATTTTGTTATGATTCCATCAGCAAAACTCATGACCATTGTTGTCGTGATCTATGGGATCGTAGGAATCGGACTGCTTTACTCTGGCATTGGGAGAATGCATGAGAAGGGATTGCCTCCCTTCAACGAGGGGCTATACACAGCCGTCTGGTCGGTTCCTTCCCCTCCGGTGGAACCGCTCGGTTTTATGGATAGAGGCCTTGTCAGGTTTGTGGTTTGGGGAGTGATGCTTCTTGTTGGGTTCGGGGCGCTTTGGCCGGCTCTTGTTGAACGATATGGCTCCCTAGGGTTTTTAGTTCTTTTCATGTGGAGTTCCTCGTTCTTTGTCTTTGGGATATGGGCTTGGATTTTTAGTCTTCTCAACTAGGTCAAAATTCGGTGAGTATAAAAACGAACTGAGCCGAGTGATGATTGGCGTGTGGGCTTAAGCATGACATCTGAAACCGGTGCCGGACTTGCTGGGGTGGAGCGAATGGTTCGGGAAGGTCTGTGGAAAGCAAAATGATGACATTGTTGAAAAGGCGTCTTCGGGATTCTGTGCTTTGGTTTGGCTTTGCGTTCATTGTCACCGTTCTTGGCGTCTTTCTGGCGATCGTTCAACCTGGCGGAAGTGGCTCGCTGGCATCTATCGAACTCCCCGACGGTTCTGCCTATCGTGTCGGCCAACGATGCAACTGGAGCGTGGAGCCTTATACGGTTTCATTTAACATGCGCTCGTCAAACGGGGAGTGGGGGTGGTGCTATATTGACCATCAAGCGAATCGTTGGCGGGATGTGACATTGTCTTATGACGCCACTGCGGATGTTGTCACCGTATTGGAACAAGGGAATTGGAAGGCGGCCTTGAACCGAAAACGGGGCACTTTTGCTATCGGTGATGGTCGTCCAAAGCGTGAGGTGAATGCTCCGCAGATCCCAATCTCTCAAGCTCAATTTGCCGCAAAGTAAATGGGTGCAACAATATGAGTGGAATCGATGTGACGGGTTGTTGCGTATAATCATTCCGCTCTCTAGGACGAAGATTACAAGATGGCGGTAAGGACAGCATCTCTCTCTGATGAGGAACAGATTCGGGAGCTTCATCTGGCAGCCTTTGGCGCAGAGGAACGGGATTTGGTTGCCAGCTTCGCAGTCGATTTATTGCGCGAAACAGCAACGCCGAAAATTCTACACCTGGTTGCGGAAAAGGATGGGTGCCTTGTTGGACACATCGCCTTTAGCCCGGTTAGAGCCAGGTCTGACGGGAATGTGATCGCCTATATTCTGGCGCCGCTTGCAGTCGCTCCTTCGTTTCAGAAAACAGGTGTTGGAAGCAGACTTGTTCGAGAGGGGCTGGACTGGCTGTCGGCCCAGAATATCAGAGTCGTTCTTGTCTACGGTGATCCTGACTTTTATGGTCGCTTCGGATTTGGAGTCGAGCTAGCGGAATCATTCGTGCCGCCGTTCAAGTTGAAATATCCCTCTGGTTGGCAGGCACTGAGCCTCACCGAGCAGAAGGCACACGTCTCTTCTGAATCCTTTGAATGCGTTGATAGTCTAAGCAAGGCAGAACTCTGGTGATGTTCTGTGTTCGAATATAACGGGTGTAATGACAAGAGAGAAAGTTACTGATCCTTCATCATGAGTGATTCCGATGGGACGACTCAAAGGAAGCATCGAATTGTCCCTTAATAATGTGAATGTTCGTTCTCATGTCATCCCTTGTTGACTCTCTAAGGTTCATAGATCTCGTTGGCCTCCGATAGTGTCGCTCTAAGGCTTTTGAGTTCGGTGATTTTCGGGCGATGAACTCGGGGGATATCTCGTAGTGTCATCCACATCGATAGAGGAAGCCCTGCGATTGATAAGAGCCATAACCATGCCGGTTTCCCGTCCCATTGGTAAGCGAAGGAGATACCCACGACGATGACATAAGGGAGACCAAGCCACAACCACGACCAGTTCAAGAAGCGGATGTGGGATTCGATCTGTCCGATCATTCCATCAACAATTTGCCGCAGGGATTGATCAAACTGAGGAAGTGAGTTTCGACGCCACCAATGCGTTCCAATGGCAAGGGCCACGACGAGATAGAGGCTTCCAGTAAGGTATTGGAAGGAGTCTTTGTTCTCGATCAAGGGTTCGGATATGGTCAAGAGTCCTGTGGCTCCAAAGATGCTGGCCAAGGTGAGCTCACAAAAACTAAAGCGTCTTCGTAGACTTTCGCTCTTCGCGATCACTTCTGCTTCAAATGCGGTCGCGTCGAAGGCGTAGAGAGTCTTCGCGTTTTGCTTGTCCCAGATGAGTTGGATATCTCTATAGTCCATGCGTCGTCGTTTCCTTGAAGTTTTGTGTGAGTCCTTGTTTCAGTCGAGTAAGTCGGGCGCCGACAGCGCTCTCTTTCAGGCCAAGTATGTCGCCAATCTCGGAGTAAGAATGGCCCTCAAGCTGCAAGAGCAAGAGGGATCGATCGACCCCTCGTAGTTGACTTATCTGCTCGTACAGCCAAGCGATGCGTGGGTCCTCTGAGTCTGGTCCTGGCGAGAGAAAGCGATGGGCTGTTGGATCTTCTTCCGCTGATTCGCGGCGGCGCCCTTCTCGGCGTGACCACTTGGAAGCAACGAAGAAGGCGACTCGGTAAATCCACGTTGTTTCGGCGCAGAAACCCTTGTACGTGGGAATCGATTGCCAGAGTTGAATAGCGATCTCTTGGAAAAGATCTTCACTATCCTGATGATTCCGCGTGTAAGCCCTAACGACCTTGAATATTAGGCCCCGGTGTTGATCGAGCCATTCACTCAAGATGCGTCTTTGGGAGCTGGGTTTCATTCGTCACAGTCATTAGTACCGCCGGAGATCAGAATCCTTACATTAATTCTTGGTCCTTTTTAAGTGGCAATTCGGCTGCTTCGTTGGCTCTAGTGTTCTTGCCGAATAGAATGCTCTGTTGTGTTTTTTCCCGAAGGAGCCAAACTTTGTCATTGCGGCGCTAGGTTTCAGCTCTGGGAGATGAGAGAACGCGCGTCGTAGAAACCGTCAGCTAGTTTAAAAAAATGATAAAATTCGTGATGTGTCTCACTCGGCACCCAAATCTTACTCGGGAGGAATTTCAAGATTATTGGGAGAACAAGCACGGTCCTTTCTTTATACAGAACGCCACGACAATGAGAGCGAAGAAATATGTGCAATCCCTGACTCTTGATACGCCCTTGAATGCGGGGCTGAGAGAGTCCCGAGGGATGTTGCCTGAGTTCGACGGGGTGGCTGAGGTTTGGTTTGATTCGGAGATGGATCTGATGGAGGCGATGAGTTCTCCGGCGGGACAAGAACTGAGCGCAGCGCTACTGAAGGATGAAAGTAACTTCATCGATCATGCAAAATCATCCGCGTTTCTCGTGAGAGAAAAGGAACTCTAGACATGCTGATTGGGGAGCGAGTAAATGACGGGGGCGGTCTGACGCCTCTTGACTTGAGGTGGTTCCGTTTGATCTCGCTGTGCGTCCTACCTGGTGTGATTGGTTTTGGCTACGTCTGGACCGCTGATGGCGGTGGTGATGTTCTTACCTGTGTGCCGCTGCAGCTTGGAGGATATCTGTCGCCGTACTTTTCGTGGAATGATACATCGATTCGACGTGTTCTCATCCCCCTCTACCTGGTGCTATTGGCCGTGCCGATTTATTTGTATGTCTGGATCCCGAAACGTGTCTGGCTGAAGTTGATCAGCGTTCTCTGGTTCCTTCACACGGTTGCTGTGCTGGGAATCATTCTCGAAGACGACTAGGCCAGGCCTATCGAGTGATTCGCTTCGGCGGGCAAATGCCTGTGATCGTCAGGTTGTTGGAAAGAAATATGGAGACTTGTGTTTCACTCTTGATGGATTATGTTCTCGAATATGATGGGTGATATTAGAAAACTGACCCACGCGAAGCCCTTCGTTCCTTTCAATATCCACCTAGCTGATGGTGGGCGCCTTCGAGTTCCGACTGTCGACCATATTGCCGTCGCTCCTACCGGTGGACGGGTCGTGGTTTTCGGAGATGATGACAGTTATGATGTCTTGCCGTCGCTCTTGATTAGCCGGGTTGCAGTGGATCAAGGATCGTCGTCTTCCACTTAAATCATACGAGCCAGATTGAATGAGAGTTCGCTAAGTTTCTCTTATCCAATGATATCGTGCAGCACGTTTCCGTGGACGTCTGTGAGACGGACGTCGCGGCCAGCATAGCGATAGGTGAGTAGTTCGTGATCGAGGCCTAGTTGGTGGAGAACTGTGGCCCAGAGATCGTAGATAGTGGTGGGTTTGTCGACGACATGGTAGCCGTATTCATCGGTTGCCCCGCGAACGGTGCCGCCCTTGATCCCCCCGCCAGCCATCCAAAGACTGAATCCAAAGGGATTGTGGTCACGGCCGTTGGATCCTTGTGAGAAGGGGGTGCGACCGAATTCTCCGGTGAAGACAATCAGTGTCTGATCGAGGAGTCCTCTAGATTTGAGATCTTTGATGAGTCCAGCGATGGGTTGGTCGACTTGATAGGCCATATTGCGATGGCCTTTTTCTAGGTCTCCGTGTTGATCCCATGGATTGGCGGCTCCACCGGCGCCAATACCCTTGGTAAGGCAGGAAAGCTCGATAAAGCGAACGCCTTTCTCGACAAGTCTACGAGCGAGAAGGGCTTGCCTACCGTAGGCGACTTTCTCTGCGTCGCTGTCATCGAGTCCGTAGAGTTTACGTGTGCTCTCGCTTTCGTCACTGATGTCACAGATCTCTGGAATTGATGACTGCATGCGATAGGCGGTTTCGTAGTTCTGGATAGCGGCTTCAATGTCGTCGTGTCCTTTGACTGTGGTCTTGAAGGCGCGATCGATCCGGTTAACGAAGTCGAGGCGTGATCGCTGAAGGTTCATCGCTTGGCTTGGCTTGATGTTGGTGACGGCTTCGGCTCCGTCCGCCTGTAGAATGGAGGCTTGGTGTTGGGCTGGGAGAAAGCCACTGCTATAGAGCCCGACGCCACCGTGCGGTGGTACGGCATTGCCGCTCTCGAGGGTGACGTAGCTGGGAAGATTCTGATTGGCGGATCCGAGACCGTAGCTAATCCAGGCGCCAGCACTTGGGTGACCTAGAAACGGAAATCCTGTATGCATGGCGAAGTTGCCTTGGGCATGCTCATTCACAGGAGTCGTCATCGAGTTGATCACTGCGATCTCGTCGGCACAGGATCCCAGATGAGGAAAGATGCTGCTCATGGGAATGCCCCCTTGGCCATGCTGTTTGAATTCGAAGGGACAAGGGAAGATCTTCCCGTTGTTGTTGAATTGGGTGCGTTCCACCTTCATGGGCATGGGTTTCCCTGCCTCACTTTGCAGCCGTGGCTTGTGGTCGAATGAATCCAAGTGGGAGATACCACCGGACATGTAACAAAGAATGACGCTCTTGGCCTGCGTTGGCCGTTTCAAGGCGTGATGACTTGGCGCTTGGGCGAGCAAGGGGCTTGTCTTGCTCTCATTCAACAAGCTGGCCAAAGCCAGCATGCCGAATCCACTGGAGCATTGCTCAAGCATCCGGCGGCGGGTGATAGTTTGTTGATTAGCGGACATAGATAAACTCCTTCATGTTGAAGATCGCGAGTGCGAGGTCAGACCAGACTTCGTCTCTTCCGGACTCAGGGGCAACGTCTTCTAGGCTCTCAAGCGCCTTTGCGTGCATGCTGCGTTCACTCTGCCATCTCGCCCACTGAGTGCGTTCGGCTTCGGTGAGAGCGGCGATGAGTCTTTTTTCAGAAATGAAGTTCGCGTTCTTTGCTGCGATGGCTTCGATCTCTTCAAGCGTGAGCGCGCGGTCGTAGAGTCGGGCTTCAAGAATTTTTCCGCGTAATAGCCGGCCGCTAACGGCATCGGCGTGGCGGAGTCCGAAGAGCACTTCGGCTTGATTGGCCTGAAAGGTGATCGGAGGCGATGCTTGGTACGATTTACCGTAGGCTTGCCCATTGCGATAGCCGGTGATGGTTCCGTCGCTTCCATAGACAAGGGCGAAATGGATCGGCTGCTTGTGAGCGCTCTCTTCCGGTGGAGCGGCGAAATCTTGAGTGCGCCGGAAACCATCGCTTCCGGCTATCCATTGGGATGGGTTTCTTTCGCCATAGACAATGGCGTCGAACACGGCCCCATTTCTAGTCTGGACCGACATGACGCCCCCGCCCCTTTGATTCAAGGTATCGAGTTGGACCCAAGTCTCTAAGGTTTTTGTGCTTAAGTCCTGGCTCAGTGGCGCACTGCGCGCGAAGGCCCCATTGCCATTCACGATGAGGGCCCCGTCCTCGAATCGAGCCTCTCCCTCTAAGGAGGTGTGGAGGCTGCCGACAGTGTCTTGGCCGTCACTGTCAAAAAGCCACTCTGCGATGGGTTTGAGAAAGACCGAGCTTTGTTCCGTTGCCGGCGTGCTTATTGCCTGAATCCGTTGGCGGGCTTCATTCCGGAGTTGATCAAGACGCTGGGTGACGTCTTCCAATGCCTGTCGCTTTTGATTGAGCTCTTTGGATAAGGACTCGTAGGCCGCTGCTTGGCTCTCAATGAAGGTCAGCGTCTGTTCAGTTTCCTGAGGGGATGGGGTGCGGGCAAATGATTTCATCCAAACTGAGTCAACGAGTTCACTCAGAGAAGTCTTCTTGGCTTGTTCCGTCAACTCGCCGCCCCAGTGTCGGGCTGTGCCAACCACGAACTCACTGTTCATCATGGTGAGTGATTGACTTGGAACGGTGGTGGCGTTGCGACGTCCCTGTGCCGAGAAGGGAATGGGTGCGTCGAATGTATTAAGAAAGGGATCGAGACGATTGCGAATCACGTTGACGTAGACGGAGCGTTTGGGCTGGGTGCCGCGAACGGGTTGCCCAAAGGAGCTGCGATCGAGTTTTCCTGAAACCTGCAGGAGTGAATCGCGAATGGCCTCGGCTTCGAGGCGTCGAACATTGAAGTGACTGAGTAGCGCGTTCGCTGGATCGGTCTCCTGGGCCTCTGCCGAGGGCTCACTGGCGAGCTGCCAGGTTCGAGTGGTGACCAGGTAGCGAATCATGCGCTTGATGGACCAGTCCGCTCGATCTGAAAAGTGAGCGGCCAAGTGGTCGATAAGCTCAGGGTGACTGGGTTTGGCTCCGAGTCTACCGAAGTTGTCTGGTGTGCTTACGAGACCGTTGCCAAAGAGATGATGCCAAAGACGATTGACGATGACGCGGCGGGTGAGGGGATTGTCGGGCCGCAAGAGATCTTCGGCGAGTTGGCGTCGGCCACTTAGCTTGGAGTCATAAGGCGAGTCATCAAGAAACTCCAAGAATCGTCGGGGCACTTCTGAGAGAGGCCGTTTGTGGTTGCCACGATCGAAGAGCGATTGGTTCTTCGCCGTCCATTCCCCGACGGTTGGGATACGTGTGGGAACAACGATCTCGTTTTCCAGTTGCCGATACTTGGTGAGCAGCGGACCCGCGCTTGGGAGAGTGTTTCGGTCGTTCGGAAGGAGACCCAGGCGTCGACACTCCTCAAGGAGCTCCGCTTGATCATCAGAGATGGTTCCGGACTTCCATGCCATCACAGAAGCTTCGATCGCGGTGAGATAGGCATTCACAAGTTGCTGTCGGTCGATATTGGTTTTGTCTCCGAGAGCGTTGAAGATGGGGCTGAGGTAGCGACGAGGTTGGTTCGGGGGCGTGGGGGAGCCTTTCTTTACCAAAATTGCTTCGCGGATGCCGAACCAGGACCGCTCCTCATTCCTAACGAGCAATGGTGCATCCGCTGCCGTGGTTACTTCGAGATGAATGTCGTCTCCCCGCCAGTAATCGACGTTGTATCGTTGCCAATGCCATTGAGAAGCCTTGCCGTCTCGCATCTCGCGGACGGGATAAACCGTGCCGTTACGAGGATAGTTGAAAACGACGTAGCGGGACATCGCCCTCTGGGCGCCCTTGAGGCGTATCCAAATTTCGTAGTCATCATCCAAGTTGAAATCGGGCGAGGTAAACAAGCCGGCGTGCTTGGATGATTGAAGGTGACTGAAGGTGCCTCTCGGATGAATGCCTGTGAGCGCTGCGTCCCCGTCTCCGGCTAGACTGAAGTCGCCCGCTTTGGCCGGTGACGCTGGGAGTCCCGTGCCTTCTCGATACCATTGGGTGTGATCTTGGGTGTTTCCTAGATGCCAACGTTTGCCATAGGCGCGATTGAGGTGGGCCTGCCAGGCGTTATCATCCTTGTCCCAATCCGCTTTAAGTTTCTTCCACGTGTCGGAGTTCGCTTCTGCTTGATCGTAGGCATAGACGAGGTTGAGCAAGGCGGTCGCTTCTTTCGCTTCTGCTGATGGGCCGTCCTTCGCTTCGAGGCGCTGTTTGAGAGCAGGAAGAGCGTTGATCCAATCGTTGGCGATCGCTTCTCGTATAGTTGGCTTCAGTGTGGTGATGGCCGCTCGGTTCTTATTCTGTTTCTCAGGAAGATCGATGGCTTTTCTGCTAGGACGGGTTGAGCCCATAATACCGAAAAAGGCGTAGTAGTCCGCTTGGCTAATGGCATCGAATTTGTGGTTGTGACAGCGAGCACAGGAAACGGTGAGGCCAAGAAAGGATTTCGAGAAGACATTGATTTGGTCATCGGTAAAACGGACTTTTTCGTCGAGGGCATCGGTGGGGGCAAAGCCGTGGAAAACCATGCGCCAATGGGCTGTTCCGATTAACGACTCGTTGATACCGAGTTCTTGGTTGAGGCGCGGTGATTCGAGTTGATCGCCAGCAACATGTTCACGGACGAGCTGGTCGTAGGGCACATCATCATTGAGTGCCCGAATCAGATAATCGCGATAGAGGTGAGCATTGCCGATCTGAGGATCGCCTTCTGAACCGTGAGTTTCCGCATAACGGATCCAATCCATCCAGTGTCGAGCCCATCGTTCTCCAAAATGTGGGCTCGCTAAGAGTTCGTCTACCTGGGATGCCACGGCCAGTGAGGGGTGGTTGCGGTAGCGTCGCAAGAAACTCTCGACTTGATCCGGGCTTGGGGCGAGTCCAATAAGAGCGAAGTAGAGGCGCCGTACAAGAACATTGGGTTCGGCGGCTTCCACGGCGTCGAGTCCGACCTCGTTGCGTGCTTGTTCGAGGAACTGGTCGACCGGGTGCTGTGACCACGAGCTTGACGGGGGGAGTGGGGTGGTGATCGGTTGAAAACTCCACCAGCTCTTCCGTCGTTCGAGGACCGCCGTCCAATCTTGGTCAGCAGCGAGCTCTGCTTGCGAAGGGGCTTCGTCTCGGGGGTCAGGTGCTCCCATGGATACCCATTGGACAAAGTCGGCGATGATGGTCTCATCCAGCTTGGCTCCAGATTTTGGCATGGCTAAATCTTCCTCTTGGTGTCGGATCGCTTGGATAAGGAGGCTTTCGTTGGGTTTACCCGGAATAATGATTGGGCCGCTATCCCCGCCGGCTTGCCATGCGTTTCGATGATCGAGATTGAGCCCTCCCTTTTGTTTGCCAGCCGTACTATGACATTCGTAGCAATCTTGGGCGAGGATAGGTCGAATTCGAGATTCGAAGAATTCTATTTGGTCCGGGGTTAGAGAGGCCGCGCTTGCGAGGGAGCAAATGATAACGAAACAGGCGAATCCGGTAATGCGGAAACATGCACCGAGGAGCTGGATCCCTGACCTGATTGAGAGACGATTCATGTGTAGGGGCGAATAAAGGATATCGTTGGGTAACGGATGAGACTGTAGTGTTCGGGCGCACTCTCTCATAGGAAAAAGTGGGCGTTCGCACTGGGAGTAGATATGAGGGAGAGGCAGCCAAGAGCGCTGCCTCTCGGTGTCAACGAGGGTGATTTGTTGCTATGGTTTTAGCGAAGCGAGGTAGCTCACGAGATCTGCGGCCTCTTGAGCGGTGAGCGTGGCGAGAAGTCCCTCTGGCATCGCCGAGAGAGTCGAGAAAAAGCTGTCGAATACTTTCTCTTTTGAGATCGTGTACTCGTTCAACGTGGTGTCGATCAGGACGAGTTCCTCGTCGCCTTGTTCTCGAATGATACCGGTGAATTCTGTGTCGTCGTTGAGGGTGATGGAGACGGAACGATACTCCGGGGCCACCGTTTTTGATGGGTTGAGAATGTGGTCTAGCAGAGCCTCTGAGTTGTAGCGGGCCGCAGACTCCTCCAGATTGGGGCCAAAGGCTCGGCCTTGGCCGTTGAGCTGGTGACAAGTGTAACATTGAGTGGCTCCAAAGAATAGTGCTTGGCCGCGAGAGGGATCGCCATTCAAGGACAGAATGTCGGCCGGGTCGATGTCGCTACCGAGTGTTTTCCGTCGCTGGCTCGCGGGGAGCCAATGTTGAAATAGTTCTCGTACAAAGACATTGTCCTGCATCTTGGCGAGCTGGGCGGTTCGGGTTCTCAGAACCGAATCGTTTCCCGCCTGAAGGCCCTGGTGCATTAGTGCCAGGCTACTCCGTGAGTCTTTGAGGAGTTGTTCGAGGTTCTTTTTAGTGGGGGATGCAGCGGCTCGCTTGGCAGCAGCGATCAGGTCGGTATTTGTTGGTGCGGTGTCTTGGGCGGAAAGCGATGTGAGCCATTCCATCACGACGGATAGGCCTTTCTCGTCCACCAAACGGGAGCCGATTTGTGGCATGTGCCCGAGCCCTTCTGTGCTGATACGATAAATTAAGGCTGAACGGTAGGGATCTCCGGAGGCCAGAATTTTTGCGTGAGCCAGATCGAAATTGCCACGAGATGGATCTTCGTCGAGCGCTCTCGCTTCTGAGAGTTTCTTGTCGATATTGAATTGTGCAGCGATACCGCCGCCAGCGCCAAAAGAATGGCAGCTTCCACAATTAACGTGAAGCCAGCTCCGAGCTCGCAATTCGATGGGGTGATTCTCGTCGTAGGGATTGACGAGGTGAGCGGAGGGGCCCCTCTGATTCCGCCCTCGACGTCGATTGCTCGCTTCGTCGATCACGCCGAGACGAACAAATTGTTCCATGGCGCTTTGATCGCCGCTTCCCAATTGAAGGCGGTTTAGGGTGAGAGGCTCGCCTGACCAGACGTTGTGACAGCGTTGGCATTCACTTCGTGAATGAAAGCGCCACTCAATGTCGCGCTCGCCGCCTGGTGCATTTGAGTCGGCAACGGTGAATCGATCCGAGCTCCCCTCTTTACTGACTAATTCTGCGTCGGTGCTTTCAGCATTCCAGCGGTAAGTATAAGGGTTCCATGCTTGCCCGTTCCAATGCAGGAGCTGGGTTTCGATAGGACGTTCTGTGGCGGGTACGCTAAGGTCGGTTTGGAGCGACAGGGTGCGAGCGACCACAGTATTGGTCGGGAAGAACCAGTTTCCCCCAGCGATATCGTGGACGCCACCTTGTTGGGCAATGGAGCCATCGCCTGGAATGCCAAGAAGCCATTCTGCCTTGGCGTAGTCATTCCACATGGGAGCAGCAGGCTCGTAGGAAATCGTGCCTGGCGCCGGGGTAAGATTGCTTGTTGAGGCAAAAAGCCCGGTCTTGCTGAGTTGGGTTGGGAAGTTCGTGTCAGTGTCTTGGGTCGGATTGGGAACGAATCGATAGATCCCGCTGTTGTGATCAAGGATCAACAGTTCACCGGTGGGGTCCAGTGCGAAGGAGACTGGTTTGAGTGAGGTGTCACAGAGTTCTCGGAGGGAACGAAGCTGCTCTCCCTGTTTGCGAAGGGCCCAGAAACGACCGGTTTCCCAGTCGCCGTAGATATAGGCTCCGTGGAGATCCTTGAGACGATCTCCATAGTAAACTTGGCCTCCGGTGATGCTGGCGGCCTCGTTGTGTGAGTGCGCGGAAATAGCAGCGATAATAGGTCCTGGTCCCCGTAGACTATTCTCGACCACGCTTTGGTTGGGCCCCTCGGTTGCAGACCAGCCATAGTTGCCTCCGCGTTGAATGAGGTAAATCATCTCCCATTGTTCCCATCCGACATCGCCTGCCCAGAGCTCTCCGGTGCGTTGATCAAAGGCCATGCGAAAAGGATTGCGGAATCCGAAGGCCCAAACTTCAGGACTGGCTGTTGGGTGAGTGACAAAGGGGTTGTCACTGGGAATCCCATAAGGGAGATCTTCCGTGCTTCTGTCGATGTCGATTCGTTGGATCGATCCCATGATGTCGCTGATATCTTGTCCGGTATGAAAGCGGCCATCTGGGGGGTCGGGTGCCGCTCCGTCTCCAGTGGAAAAATAAAGGTAACCATCGGGGCCGAAAGCAAGTGTGCACCCATTGTGTCCCCCCGAAGGCCAGCGCAGGAGCACTTGCTTGCTCTCGGCGATGAGTTCGTAGGGAGCTTCAGGGGTTACTTCGAAACGGGCAATATGAGCGCCTAGATCTTTGGCTCCACCTTCGTTGTAATTGATGTAGATGTAATGGTTTTGTTGGAAGTCAGGGTGAAAGGTGAAGCCCAGAACACTCCCCATCGGTTCGTGATGGTCCTTCATCTCAGCGACGAGATGTTGAGTCGCGGGTGAGACGGACGTATCGACATGCCAGATCTGGGCGCGTTCCGTAGCTATGAAGAGGTCCTGACTGTCTGGAGCGAACATGAACTCGACGGGGCGTTGAATATCGAGTTCGGCGTAGAGTCGTTCGACTGTGTAGGGAGAAGGCGGCTCGGGGGAGCCCTGGACCGCGTTCGATGTCCAAGGGATGCGAGCGGCGCAGAGGACCGTACAGCTAGCCAACCAAATCGTGATAAACCACTTCATAATACTCTGTTGGTGATGGGGAGTATTTGAAAGGTTTGCGGGTGATTGGGCAAGCTTGGAGGTTGGGCGGATGAAAAAGGGATCGCTTCCAAATTTTCTACCTGCGCTTCACAATCGAACGGCCGTCTGGATCGAACAGTTGGATCGAATACTGGGCGGGAAGGTGTGGCACAATTACTGGGATGCCCGGCTGACGTTCGAACGATCTTACCCTGCCCGACTCGGTTATGGGCATCAGAATGCGGTGAGGCATGGGTGGGTTGCGGTGGCGAATCTGTATCCTTGGTGTTGGGCAGGTTGCTTTGAACGAATGGCGACGACCGCGCAGGTGAAGACGATTTATAGGTTCAAGGTGGATCTGGCGCGAGTGTTGGATGATTGCGATGTCGCGGTTGATTGGTAGGGCGAGTGGGGAGAGCGACAGCTTCGCTCTCGACTCCAATTTACGCTGGCTCGAACCCGGTCATCGTCCCGGTGGACGTAGCAAACCGTTCGTGTTCAAGGCCCATGCTTTGAAGCAGACTCACGAAGAGATTCGGGAGCGGATAGTTGTTTTCGCTATCGAAGGCAAGGTGTTGTCCATGACGAAATCTGCCGCCGGCAACGAGAATCGGCATATTGTCGGTGGTGTGCTTGTTGGCGTCTCCAAAGTTGCTGCCGTAAATGACGGTGGTGTTGTCAAAGAGTGTTGATTCGTTTTCTTGAGTTGCCTTGAGATCGGTGAACAGTTCGCCAAGTAGTCGCATGTGAGAGCGATCGATCGCGTCAAGTTGTGCGAGTTTCTTTTCGTTCTTCCCGTGATGGGAAAGGTTGTGGTAGCCATCTGTGATTTTCGCGCCCTCGACTTTGATCGTCGGTGAGTTGCTACTGTCGAGGAGCAGCGTAATGGCGCGGGTCGAATCGGTCTCGAAGGCAAGCCGAGCCATCTGGTACATGAGGCGGGTCATTCCCATGTAATCAGCCTTGTCTCTTGGATCGACGGGTTCGGCGATGGGTGCCGTTGGTTTGGGTAGTCGTTCCCAGTGTTGTGCCTTGACCAGGCGTTGCTCGACGTCGCGGACTGCTGTGAAGTATTGATCAAGCCGTTCTCGATCATCCTGTCCCAGACGTCGATTCAGAGAGCGGGATTGTTCAGCAACGGTGTCCATAATGCTCTCGCCGAGCTTCAATCGTTGGATCTGTTGTTCGACCTCATTTGGGCTGCCCTGCAGAAAGAGTTTCTTGTAGACATCAGAGGCCTTGTTCTCACAGGGAATCAGGACGCCGGATTCGGTCCAAGAGAGACTGCGGCGGCCGGCCTTCGCATTGACCCCGAGTGTCAGCGACGGAAACCGTGTCAGGTGGCCGATATCGCGAGCAATGAATTGGTCAAGTGAAATGGTGTTTCGAAAGCCTCCGCCTCCTGGATGGGGGGCTGCGGTGAGGAAGGAGATATCGGAAGAGTGGGAGCCATCCACCCCCGGGTGCGAGACACCGCTGAGTACGGTGAAGTCGTCGCGATGCGCGGCCAGTTCTTCGAGGTAGGGGGAGAGGCGATAATCACGGCCCGCGGTCTCAGGGAAGAAGCCGTCTGAGAGAACTCCTAGATTGTTGCAGATGGCCAGCATGCGGCGCGGGGTCGCGTCGGTCTCTGCGAGAGCCCGTCTTGGGCTTAGCGATTCCAGGAAGGGAAGGGCGAGGGCAACTCCGGTCCCGTGAAGGAATTGACGGCGGCTGATGCTATGGCTGGGACTGTTCATTGCTTTGGGAGTTTTCTCTTGCTGCGCTCATCTTCGTTGTGAAAGGGACTGCTCCGCTCTCGCACTCCATATCTGACGCTTGGAGGGCTGCCTATTTGATTCTAAAAAGCTTACTTTGAACAAGCCCGTGGAGCAAGGATCGGATTCTGTAGTCTGGGGCGCAGGCATCGAGAATCCCTTCCACTTCTCCGCGGTCAGAGAAACTCACCGGTGCCCCAGTGCTATAGGTTATGAGTTGTTGCAGGAAATTGCGGGCGATTTGCCGTTCTTGTTGGATTAGGAGTGACTTCAGTTCGCGAATATCAGTGAACGTTTTTCCGTTTTGAAGTGTTCCGGCGCTATCGACTGGTTTCGCGTAGTGAAAAACAAAGCGGTGGCCGTTCTTGCCGAGGCCTTCTATCGGTTCGCGTTCATCATCGACAGCGCGGTATTGGTCGCGCCAGCCGCCCGCGATGTCGTAGTTCTCGAGTGAGAAACCGACGGGGTCAAATTTGATGTGGCAGGCGTTGCAGCTGGCGCTTTCGCGGTGTTTGTCTAGTTGCTCACGAATCGTTGTGGCTCCCCGGGTATCGGGTTCTACAGCATCGACACCGGAAGGCGGCGGAGGGATTTCCACACCCATGATGCGTTCCATGACCCAGGCGCCTCGTATCACGGGTGAAGTGGTCGTTCCATTGGCCGTCACTCGGAGAATGCTCGCTTGGGTGAGGAGTCCACCACGATCATTGGATTCTGGAAGGGAGACACGGCGGGGGCGAACGCCTTCCTTGGTGGGAAGGCGGTAGTGTTGTTCAAGGCATTCGTTTGCGTAGGTGAAGTCTGATTGAACCAGGTTTCTTGCGGGCAAATTGCGATCAAGCATTTCATCAAAGAACAATCGAGTTTCGCGGGATGATGATTCGGTAAGGAGGTCGTGGAGGTAGTAATCTGGATACAGCTCAGCGTCCGGTGTGTTGGCATTGAGGTCGCGTAGGTCTAGCCAATGATCGAGGAACAATCGGCGGAAGCGATGAGATTTGGGGTCGTTAAGCAAGCGATCTGTTTCGCGGGTTAAGGTGGCGGGATCTTGTAGGTCTATAGTAGCTAACAAGCGATTGTCGGGCGGACTTTCCCAGAGAAAGTAGGCAAGTCGATGGGCAAGTTGGGGTGGGGTCAGTTGTCCCGCTTGCCAATCGAGATAGAGAAACTCGGGAGAACAGAGCGCTGCAGCAAAGGTCATGACAATGGCGTCGGTAAAGGACTGCTCGAGTTCTCGGGCACGTTGGTAGATCCCAAGAAAAGGTGTGGTCAGGGAAGTGACGCTTGGGACGTTTGGAAAGGCGCGTTCGACGAAGGCTTCAATGAGGGCGGACGCTCTGGAATCTGGATCGTCCGCAAGCAGTCGTACGGATAAGATGTCTTCGACCTTAAACTCTGTATTCCCGAAGAGGGCTTGATAGCTCGGCGGCGGCCAACTCGCGTGAAGCGGCCCCTCCACTTCCAGCCAGTTGAGAGCAAAGCCCGGGACACCTTGTTTGGTGGCGTTGGGATTTCCCTTCCAGCCTGGGCGTGTGCGGACAAGGCGAGCGGCATCGGATCGAATGCCTTCGCCCTCTTTGAGAGTAACGGTCCGTTCAATGACCATGGGATCTGGATGGGCGTCGTAGGTTGTAAGCCAGCGGCTATCGCCACTTGCCGCTAAGGCGTAGAGTGTAATTGGCTCAGAGCGTATTCCGCGAAAGGCTTCGGTGCGACTAGGGCGCCACCAGGTTTGGCGTCCGCCAGTGAGTCCGTTGTCGTCGCCTCCGCTTCGACCGTTGGGGCCGGCCAGGAAGGAGTAAGATTTGAGACGAAGCCGATAGGTGCCATCAATCGGAACGCGCATTCGCGTAAAGTCGTATTTCGTCGTGGCGGTGTAGGTTCCGGATACAAAACCCATCGCCTCTTGTTCTCGGATATCCGGATCGCTCTCGCCGACGGTGATTGGTTTGTTGCCCCGGATCACCTCTGGTTCTGGTGTGGTCCCGATGAGAGGAATGGCCGCGCGAGTGGCAGAGCTTTGGCTCCAACGGTAACGGAGGTAGCCTCGCATCGTAGGTTCTTCTCTGGCGTAGAATTTCTTTTTGGTCGTGGGGTGTGCTGCCGTCTGGAGCGCCGTGCGAACCGCGTACTCTGCGACTTTGAGATATTGCTCCATTTGGACGTGCGACACGTCGAGGGCTTCGCCGGATTTACTGAAGAGATGTCTGATGCCGTCTGCCGGGAGTCGATCGGCTAGCATTAGCCAGGGTGCGTTGAGGACGTGGCGCAGTTTGTTCTCGTACTCGTAACGATTGAGGCGACGGACCTTGGCGCGGCCGGATTCTTGGATGCGAGCTTGGTCGGCTGCGATGAGTGAGCTTGCCAGGGTTTGAACGAATTCCTCACGGCCCTCTTTGGATAGTTGATTTCTTTTCTTGGGAGGCATCTCACCGGTTTTGACTCGGTCGTGAATCAGCTCCCAGCGATCAAAGATTTGCGGATCAGTGAGTTCAAATGAGAGGGATTCGAGATTGAGATCTCCTTTTTGGGTTTCGCTGTCGTGACAGTCGAGGCAGTGGGATTCGAGGAGCTTGGTAATCGGAGCGGAGCTGCTATGCACTGCGAGGTGCAGGAGACTCGTAATACACCAACAGATCAGGGTCACTGTTTGGAGGCGTGGGTTCATGATGAAACAGCTTAGAGTGAATATTGGGGTAGGGCCAAGAATTCTCCTGTGCGCTTTTTTGGTGGGGCGCATCTCGATTGCTTTGTGGTCTCTTTTGGGTGAAGACTATGTTGGGATTCTCTTGACCACGGATTGCAGAATTTCACGGCCTATTTCTAGGCTGACTGGCTATGAGTCGATAGGTCAGGCTCTTAAAACGGGGACGTGGTAATTCCAGATTGTCGAATTGTGGGTGACGAGGGTGAGTGATTCCGCTAGGGCTTGAGCTACCAAGAGTCGATCAAAGGGATCGCGATGATGATCTGGAAGATCCTTTAGAGCGAGTGTGTGCTGGATCGAAATGGAGAGCGATTTGAAATCGCAGCGCTTTCGTTGAGCTTCGAAATCGTTTGGTATAGAGATTTTCCCCAAGGCTGCTTTGATTGTCAGCTCCCAGGTTGAAACGGCGCTGACAAAAACGTTATTGTCGCTGTCTGTAATTGCCTCCCGCACGGAGGCTTTGAGGCGTTTGCTGTTTTCAAAACACCAAATGAGAACGTGCGTGTCTAGAAGAAGGTTCATTTCTCGGAGGGATCGAGGCCGAAGAGTTCATCCATTTCTGGAGTCCATTTGTCGAAGTCGGGCGCAATTTTGACTTTACCCTTCCAGCCTCCCAGTTTGCGTTCTTGTTTCTCTAGGGGTTGAAGTCGGACGAGTGGTTTGCCTGCCTTGGCGATGATGACTTCCTCTCCGTCTAGCGCTGCTTGGATATGAGCCGAGAGGTGGGTCTTGGCTTCGAAAATGTTGATTTGTTTCACTGTTTTAGCTTAGTTAAGTTAACTAAGCTAGGCAAGAGGAATGGAAAATGGGACGATTGAGCTTATTGCTGCGACGAACGAGGCTTCCGAGGCTTCCGAGGTCGAACGAGTCGGGCAAGCGTCAGGTTGCTATCCGAAGTGGTGGGCCGCTATGAAGCTGGTATAACGTTGGCTGGAACGGCTTGCGGATAAGCTCTCGCCACCTCCGGTTATTTTCGAGCTTTAGTATCGAGGTTTTTTGATTTTCTGATGGCCTCAGGGTTTCTCAGAACGGAGCGACTTCGAGATTTGGAATCCGGGTGATTTCATCGATGTAGGTAGTTGACGATGACGGTGGCCGCAATCCACAAGTCGAATGTGCCGACGAGTTCGTCTTTTGCTGCAAGGAAGCGGTAGGTCTGGCCAAAGGTCCATGAGGCGGCTTTTCCGTTGAGACCCTATCGGGAACCTCGTTCGGCTGTGATGATGACTTTGGTGTCGAGGATCATACCTGGAAGGGGGCTTGCTTGATCGCTTCTTCTACGCCATCGAGATAGCCTGATGTGATCTTGGAAGATCAAGACTTGAAGTGCGTGTTTTGTGCTTGCTCGACCTTCAGAAAACGTTGAAGAAGGGCGGAGTACCCCGCTAGGCTTCCAGAATTCCTATGAAACGAGTGCTGCTAATTCTGCTGTCGGTCATTTTGCTGCCTTTGATCTCGGCTGCTGGGCCGAATATCCTCCTCATCTTTTGTGACGATCTCGGGTACGGCGATTTGAGTTGTTATGGCTCAACGAAGAATCGAACCCCAGCGATTGATTCGATCGCAAAGGAAGGGATGCGTTTCACGCATTTTTATTCTTCAAGTCCCGTTTGTACTCCTTCCCGATCGAGCTTGATGACCGGGTGTTACGCTCAACGGGTAGGGATGCACGAAGACACCACGGAACATTGGGTCTTGATCCCTAGGAGCAAACGAGGGTTACACCCAGAGGAGATCACGATGGCGGAGGCCTTGAAGGCGCGGGGCTATGCCACGGCTTGTATCGGGAAATGGCATCTTGGGGATCAGCCTCAACACCTGCCGACGCGACACGGATTTGACCGTTACTTCGGTATTCCCTATTCGAACGACATGCAGAGTAAAGGGCGAGGTGATCCTCCGCTTCCTATCTTGGATCAGGAACGTGTGATTGAGGCTCCCGTCAATCAGGCGACCTTGACTCAACGTTATACCGATGAAGCCATCAAGTTCATGGAAGCGAATCGTGAGCAACCCTTCTTCCTCTATTTACCTCATACTTTTCCCCATCTTCCGTTGTTTGCGACCGAGCCGTTCTTAAAACGAAGTCAGAACGGGAAGTACGGTGCGACGGTGGAAGAAATCGATGCGTCTACGCGTCGCTTGCTAGACACCTTGGAACGCCTTGAGATTGCTGAGAATACCCTGATTATGTTTACCTCTGACAATGGGTCGAATGGTCGTAATGGAGGTTCCAACGCACCTTTGTCTGGGCGCAAAGGACAGACGATGGAAGGCGGGATGCGTATCCCTATGGTGGTACGATGGCCGGGAGTGATTCCAGCGGGGTCTCAGTGTGATGAATTGTCGACGACTATGGACCTGTTACCGACCTTCCTGGGAATCGTGGATGGTAAGCCCTATCAGTCGGATCGAATGATTGATGGCAAGGACATCGGCGGTCTCTTGCGAGGTGTTGAGGGTGCAAAATCCCCTCACGAGGTATTCTATTACTATCGACGCCACCAATTGCAAGCCGTGCGCTCGGGACATTGGAAGTTACATCTGCCGTTGGAGCGAAGTTTTCCCGTCTGGAGTTCGTATGACCGTCAGGGGCCTGGTCGGAAGGGTAAGCTCGTTCATTTAAGACGTGACCCCCAGGAGATGATAGATGTATCTGACGATAATCCGGGGATTGTTCGCAAACTCTTGGGCTTGGCGTCCGACGCGAAGAGCCGTTTGGGGCACGAGGGTGCGAAAGGGTCGGAGCAGCGGCCGGTGTTGGATGTTGAGAATCCGACGCCGAGGGTGTTGGGGGCTGAAGCGAGAAATTAGAAAATAGAAGTTAGAAATGGGTGGGGCAGCCTCGTTGAAGGCTGGGCTGGTTTTTGAGGGGATCGGCTCGCGAGTACGCTCGCCCCACCGGGGTAGTTTAGTTTGTTATGCGTAGTCTTGGTTTTTTGATAGGAATGGTCGTTGGCCTTTCGGCTCTTGCGGTGGAACGTCCTAATATCGTGTTCATTATCGCCGATGATATGAATTGGAACGACTGCGGGGCTTATGGAAATCCTGTGGTTAGAACCCCTAATATCGATGGACTGGCTAAGGATGGGATGTTGTTTCGGCACGCCTACTTGACCGCCAATTCATGCAGTCCGAGCCGCTCGAGTATCATTACAGGCCGGTATCCTCACAACACCGGGGCTGAGCAGTTGCATTGGCCATTGCCTAGTGCCTCGGTCACATTTGTAGAGAAGTTGAAGGGAGCTGGGTATTACACTGCTGCTGCGGGAAAATGGCATTTAGGTGAGGGGGTGAAGAATCGTTTTGATGATATTTTTGAAGCCTCGATGGCTGGGTTTATCTTGCCGACTGGCGATGGGAAAGAGCCGCCGAAGATGATCGCGAAGGCGCCCAGTGGATGTGAGGCTTGGATACCGACCTTGCAGAATCGCCCCAAGGATCAACCCTTTTTTCTTTGGTTGGCTGCCTTGGATCCGCATCGAGAGTATGAGGATGGTTCTTTGGATCCTCCTCATCGGAATGAGGATGTGATCGTGCCGCCGCATCTGCCCGACACTCCAGAAGTGCGGGAGGATCTGCGACTTTATTATGATGAAATTGGACGGTTAGATTTGTATGTCGGGCGGGTCGTGGCGGAGTTGGAACGGCAAGGTGTGGCTGAAAACACGTTGATCCTTTTCATTACTGACAATGGACGTCCCTTTCCGCGAGATAAGACAAGTCTCTATGATGGGGGCATTCGGACTCCGTGGATTGTGAAGTGGCCAAAGGGGATTAAGGGAGGGCAGGAATCGAAGAGTTTGGTGAGTGCTGTTGATATTGCGCCGACCTTCCTGGACCTGGCAGGGGTGTCGCCGGTGACGACCTTTGCTGGGGTGAGTTTTGCTCCGGTGCTGGGGGATCCAAGAGTCTCTGTGAGAGACTACGTGTTTGCTGAGGATCATTGGCATGACTACGAAGATCATGGGCGATCGATTGGAACTCAGCGTTACAAGTTGATTCGAAATGATTACTTTGATCTGGCTGCGACGCCCTCGGCAGATGCAGGTCGAAGTTTGACTTGGCAGAGTATGTTGAAACAACACGAAGAGGGCGCTTTGACGACGGTTCAGCAGGCCTGCTTTGTGGCGCCTCGACCTGAGTTCGAACTCTATGATTTGGTGAATGATCCGAATGAGCTACGCAATCTGGTTGGTGTTGAGGCGCTTCAACCGGTCTTAGTGAGCTTGAAGAAGGAACTTGCTGAGTGGAGTGAGCGAACGGGCGACTATTTGCCGACTGTGAGAACTCCTGACGAATTCGATCGGATCACAGGCGAGCCGGACCATTCGGTGAGAGTGCGACCTCGCCGATCCAAACAAGAGATGTTCGGGACCTACGGGAAGTATTGACCTGAACGCGGAGGCTCTAAAAACGTTGAAGACGCTAGAGAATATCTCTTGCTCTCTGGCCTGCGACGACGAGTAAAACAAAAATGATGAGCCATCCAGACAGCACCCGGAAGAAGAATCTTGAGTCGTCGTGGATCCTTTGCTGGCGTCGTATCGGGTGTCCTTTCTGTCATAGGTTTGAATCTCTTACCCTCCCAATCGTGAAAGTCGGGCTAGAGTGAATAGGGAACCCGGATATCTGGCCATTCCGTCTTCATGTCTTTAGTGTTTCGAGTGACAAGGATGCAGCCGGCGTCGCGTGCGGTCGCGTAAACGATGGAATCAGGTATCTTGAGTCTGAGCTCTTGTCGAAGCTTGACCGCATTGTTTGCGATCGATTGGGAAAGCTCGAGAACACTGAAGCTAGAGAGAAACCGTCGGATCTCTTTCTCTTCGCTTGGGTCGGTCACTCCGACTAGCACTTCAATATAGGTAATGATACTAATGAGGTGTTTGTCGTAGAGATCGAGTTCTTTTTTCGCCGCTGGAATTCCCTTGAGAAAATCGATTAAGATATTCGTATCGAAGACGGCTTTCACTGCTTATCCCACTCGCTACGAAGTGCTTGTTGAAGATCAAGTCCGTCCACGTTTCGGTTCTTCCAAATGCCAAAGCTAGCCGTTTTGTCTGTTTGATCAGTCTTGGTTTCTAGAAAACCATCAATCGCATCGCGGATTAGTGATGCCCGCGATCGGTTCTCGTTTGTTCCAATTCTGTCCAGCTCTTCGACGACTTCCTTAGGGATTTCAATGATTGTTCGCATAACGTTATCATATAACGTTATCATGCATCGTCAAGGGGTGCTTTCCCGTTTTGCTCCACCTTGGGATTTTGACCTTTGAAAGGATTTCGCTCCCCTGAATCTAATGTTCTTTTTTGAGCCCTTATTCTAAGCATGAAGCCACTGTTTAATGATGACTGAATTGAAACCAGACCGATCCGGTGAAACGGGTGGAGAGAATCTTTGAAGATGCATCGAAGCGTTCGGTTGAGAAGAGACCTGATTCTTTGGCGCGACGGCAACTTGTGGAGGCATTGTTGCAGGCTCACACAGATGAGTCTGGTTTCCTGCCAGGAGGGGATGAAGTGCAAGGAATGACTGGATTGAAAGAGGAGGAGCGTGTTCGAGGTGGGGCAAGCGTACTTGTGAGCCGGTCTAGTGTTTTCAATATCTCCAGGGGAGAACAGTTCACGAGTACGCTCTCCCCACCTCGAAGCTTTGCACCCAGTTCCCTGCAGAGACTTAGAAACCTCACTTGTGGTCGCTCTGAAAAATCGAACCAAAAACCAGTGTTGAGCCTTGATTGCTAAGAGGAAGCAAACAACTGCAGTTGTAAGCTAGGTTGACTCTCGCTATGATTGAAGTCCGTTCGCGATGGCAAGACTACGAATCAGTTTGTTCAACCGTTTCGCCAAATACTTGGTTTGTTGGCGCTCATCTTGGGCGCCCTATGCTTGGGCGGTCCGTGCGTTTACATGGATCGGTTGTGTAAGTTTCAGTTTTCTTGGGAGTGGGATTGGTCAGGAGATCGATCCGGTAGATGCCGACGCGGAGTTTTTTGAAAAACGGATTCGGCCATTGATCTCCGCGGAATGTGTGTCGTGCCATGGTTCCGAAAAGCAGAAGGGAGGGCTTCGTTTGGATTCCTTGGAAGGGCTGCAGAGGGGCGGCGATTCGGGGAAGGTTGTCGATACGGAGGATCCGGATAAAAGCTTGCTGCTGAAAGCGGTGCGTCGCTCAGATCCTGATTTTCAAATGCCTCCCAAGAAGGCCCTTGGTGCAGACCAGGTAGGTTCGTTGGAAAGCTGGATCAAGATGGGTGTGCCATGGCCAGAATCGGCAGAGAAATTGAAGGGTGAATTGAATTGGGATGATGCCCGGAAATTTTGGTCGTTTCAGACTCCCGCGCCTCATCCCATTCCGGACACTACGCGCCAGGGGTGGGCCAGAAAGAAGATCGATCATTTTGTCCTCTCGGCTCTCGAGCGAAAGGGTTGGAGTCCGGCACCCGAGGCTAAACGGCGGCGATGGGTGCGTCGGCTCAGCTTCGATCTAACGGGACTGCCTCCGGAATCTGCATTGGTGGAACGATTTATTGAAGATACCCGGCCCAATGCATTTGAAGATGTGGTGGAGGCATTGCTGGAAACACCAAGATTTGGAGAACGGATGGCTAGCCTTTGGCTTACCATGGCCCGCTATGCTGAGGATCAGGCGCACAAGGTCGATTTTGATGAGAGTCCTTTCTATCCCAACGCCTATCATTACCGACAGTGGGTGATTGATGCTTTTAACCAGGATATGCGCTATGACGACTTCGTCCGATTCCAACTCGCGGCGGATTCGCTTGAAGGGACGGAGGGGCCAAATTTAGCAGCACTCGGATATCTCGGCTTGGGGCACAAGTACTACAAGCGGGATTTGCCTCAGGTGCAGGCGGACGAGTGGGAGGAAAGAGTGGATATGGTTTCGCGGTCATTGTTAGGGCTGACCGTCGCCTGCGCGCGATGTCATGATCACAAGTATGATCCGATCACGGCTAAGGACTATTATGCGCTCGCGGGTGTCTTCGCCAGTGTGGCATATGTAAACCGGCCAGAGATGACTCTCGTTAAAAACCCGAAGAACGGTTTGGTGATCGACGTGATCCCGGAGCCGAATACGCTCCATTTGATCGAGGACAAGAACGTGAGGGATCTGCCCTTGCACATTCGTGGTGACGCGGAAAGTCCTGGCGAAGTCGTACCCCGACGTTTCTTAAGGG
>OJGU01000326.1_pt1 | contig 30487 bp, 28 predicted proteins | sample 1594741 | NCBI WGS metagenome assembly OJGU01 (sample SAMN05416841, study PRJEB24817) | seawater metagenome | isolation source: Sea water | place: Canada:Atlantic | collected 2013-07
AGATGTAGAGAGGTCTCGTGGGCTCGGAGATGTGTATAAGAGACAGGAATAAAATTACTATATTTTTTAAATAAATCAGCATTAATGAAAAAAAAATATAATTTTAAGTAGCTTAATTTCAATAGTTTCAATTTTATAGCGTGTGTTTCTTTTATTTTAAGTGCCAACCAACAACCTATAAAGTAATCACATTAGAGTGAAAAAGTTGGTAGGATGATTTGTAATAAATTATTAGAATTAAAAGAAAAGATAACGGGCAAAAGGGAAGGTTTATACTTTACGAAAACGACACCTTTGCAGGGGAATGATCTTTAGCTGGGCAAGAGAAAACAAATTTACAATAGACCATACTGGAGTAAAAAAATAAATACGCTAAATGCCGTATTGCAACAATAGTGCTATGCGCATATTTTTGTTATTAAATCAAAATATAAACCATGAAAAAATTTAACCTAATAATCTTTAGCGTTTTTTTAGCAACAGGACTAAATGCTCAGTGGACACGAACCAATGTTTCCATTAATAACAATGTAACCATTGAAGATATGTGTGTACACAATAATGAATTGTATGCTGCTGTATTTGATAGTGGTTTAGTAAAATTAAACACTTCCACTCAGCAATGGGAGACTGTACAAAATTCACTACCACCAAGTTCTAATAGTGCTCACATTACTCATTTAGCTAGCAGTGGAAATAGTTTATATGCGTATGTGAATAATCAAACTTGTGCTAGTACTACCATTTATAAAAGTACCGATAACGGAGTTACGTTTGTTACAGATTCAGTCGGACATCCTCTTTACGGATCTTTTCCGGCTCAATGTGCAGGACAACCTTTTGCTGTTGCCAATGTTTTTGTATTAAATGGAAAGTTAATTAACGTTATTAATGGTGGCTTTTATAGTAAATATCCGTCTGATCCTGCTTGGGTAAAAACTACGGATCCAAATGTAACATTTGGTGAACAATTTAGTGAATACAATAACACCTGGTATGTATGGTCAGATAATTATAAACTACACACTTCTACTGATAATGGTCAAACATGGACTACCCCAACTAATAGCGGCTTACCACCAATGTTTTATGTCAAAGTGATGAACGTAAATCCTTCTTCAGGAAGAATTTATATTGCCGGGAACTCACTTTCTACAAATGCATACAAATTATTATACAGCGATAATGAGGGTTTGTCATGGGATAGTTTACCTATCAATCAATACTTAGGATTGGATTGGATTGGTCAAAAACAAAAATTACATGGTATGATAAGTAATGGAAATAATATTACTGCTATGCTGGTGAATGATGCAAATAACTCACATCCAAACGTAATTAAAAGTACTGATGGTGGACAAACTTTTAGTGTAGATACAATAGGTTTGCAGCCAAATGCTTTTGGGACAGTGTTAATAAGTAGAATGCTTTATTTTAATGGATATCTTTATTTAGCCCCTAACTACTTTGACATTTATAAACAAGGAACATCCAGCACAAGTATAAATGAAGCTAGCAAAATAAATGTTCAAGTATATCCAAACCCTGTTACACATACTTTACATATTAAAAATGATAATCCAATTACATCAATTAATGTCACTAATATGATAGGAGAAATATTATTAAGTGAAACACCACTGTATAATACTCATTCAATTAATTTTGATACTTTTCCAAGTGGAATATATTTTGTGACGATAAGTGCAACTAATCAAACACAAACATTGAAAGTTGTAAAAAAATAAAACAACTTACAAAACCCTTTTTAGTTTATTCTCATATTCAACATAAACTAAAAAGGGTTTTGTATTTTAAATTAATCACTTAAAACGGAAAGACACGTTTCATACCTATAATTGTTATCCCCTCCCCTCATTCCTTGCCAAAAAATAATTTTGTAATTTTATAGCTATTCGCTTTCAAAAGAAAGCACTTTGGAGTTTACAGATAAGAAACAAAAGACAAAATGGCAATAATTGGCAACATTATAAAAGCATTTATTGAATTAAAGGGTACTATTACCAAGGAATCAAACCCTGTTGAGGAGCAAAAAAATGCTTTGAATAATTTACTAAATGAGGCAAAAGATACCGCTTTTGGCAAACATTATAATTTTCAAGAAATCTTAAATGATGAAAACCCTCTTGAAAAATTTGCACAGACTATACCCTACCATGATTATGAAACCATGAAAAACAAATGGTGGAACAAGGTTATTGACGGACAAAAAGATATTACTTGGCCGGGAGTTCCTCATTATTTTGCTTTAAGCTCCGGCACTACCGGCAAGGAAAGCAAACGTATTCCTGTTACAGATGCTATGGTTGATGCTATACGACAAGCAGGAATTAATCAGGTATTTGCTTTAAAAAACTTTGATTTACCGGCTGATTTTTTTGAGAAAGAAATTTTGATGTTGGGTAGTTCTACCGATTTAATTGAAAAAGATGAGCATCTTGAGGGTGAAATAAGTGGTATTAGTGCCAGTAATATTCCCGGGTGGTTTAGTGGCTACTACAAACCCGGAAAAGAAATTGCAAAAATTGATGATTGGGATAAACGCGTTAAAAAAATAGCCGAAAAAGCAAAAGATTGGGACATAGGTGCTTTAAGTGGAATTCCTTCTTGGATAGAGTTAATGTTAGAAGCGGTTATAAAATACCATAACTTAGATACCATTCATGATATATGGCCAAATTTACGGGTTTTCACTTCAGGAGGTGTTGCATTTGGTCCTTACGAAAAGAGCTTTAATAAGCTTTTAGGGAAACCTATTTTGGTGCTAGATACCTATTTGGCATCTGAGGGTTTTTTAGCATTTCAGGAACGACCTGATACTAAAGCAATGAAATTAATAACAGACAATGGTATTTACTTTGAGTTTGTTCCCTTTAAACCGGAATACATCAATCAAGATGGATCTATTGTGAGCGATGCTCCAAGTTTAACGATAGCAGATGTTGAGTTAAACCAAGATTATATATTGATTATATCAACAGTAAGTGGTGCATGGCGTTATTTAATTGGAGATACCATTGCTTTTACAAATATTGAAAGGGCTGAAATTATTATAACAGGAAGGACTAAGTTTTTTCTGAATACAGTTGGTTCTCAACTTTCGGTAAATAAGCTAGATAGTGCTATAAAGCATGTAGAAGAAAAATTAGATGTGAGCATAACGGAATATACTATTTGTGCAAAAAGATTTGGTGAAGATTTTTATCATTCTTGGTACTTAGGTTCAGACCAGATGGATACTGACAATGACAAAATAGCGGAATTGATAGATGCTTATTTATCTGAGGCGAACAAAAACTATAGTGTTGCACGATCTAAAGCATTGGCAGGCGTAAAAGTTAATGTTGTTTCTCCAAAAGTTTTTCATGAGTGGAGTAATGCGAATAAGAAAAAAGGCGGACAGGTAAAAATGGAGCGTGTTATGAGTGAAGATAAATTTGAGGAGTGGGAAAAATTTGTGAAGAACAATTAACTTAGCTATCGCTGTCGTTTTCTGCTACAATATTCATAATCTCCTCAGGAGATAAATAGAATTTTTTCATTCGTAATTTGTACTTATCATCTATATCTGCGTGATTAAGAATAAAGTTTTTTGTTTCTAAAATATACTCTCCCATTCCCCTCTTAACGGCATACGTATCTGCCATACGCTCTGCTTCTACAATATGATTTTCTAATAATAAATAACGTATTCCAAACCAAACTAAATTTAAACTACTCCTGTGTTGATAGTCTATAATGTGTCCTAATTCATGACCAAACCAGCCAATTAACACATCTGAGGGTAAATCTTTAGTTTTAAACTTTCTATCTGAAATTTTAAATGTTTTACTGATGTAAATATAATATTTCCGATGTTTTTTACTTTTAAGTAAGCTACCAAAATCAGGTTGTGCCTGCATAGTAGATTTTTTTATATCTTCTTTAAACTTAATTTCTATAGGTGTTTTATTTAATTCAGGATAATAAGAAAATGCTTTATTAATTTCTTTTGATAAAATTTCAGGGAAAATATGTTTTATTGATGTACTCATTAAGTCTCGCTTTTTGGTGTAGTCCTAAATTTAACCTTTTTTTATAGACTTTCAAAATTAGATCAAGCTTTATTATTTAATTTATGGAGAAATTAATGATAACACTGTATGATTAGAATTAAGAGAAGGTAACGGACAAAATGCAGCAATTGCAGAAGTGAGGTTTTAAAATACTCCCACCTACTTTTATGAAGCTATTGGCTTGATTTATAAAAAAATGTATATTTACAAAATAAATATATGTAAGTAAAAACTACATATATACAAGTTGTCGGTAATTTGAGAAAAAGAATGAACATTGAACATTTATTAAATAAAGGATATTTTCCTAAAGAGCTTCCACCATCATTCTTTACTGAATTATTTGGTAACGACTATCCTAATATTTCTGCTTTAGTTGAATCAACCAAAAACGCAAGCTTAACAAGCTTACAGAATTCTGTTAATGCAATGACAGAATTATCCAAAGCTGAAAAAACGGAGAAAAAAGTAAGATTAAAACAAATTTTTAAAAATCGACTAAATTATTCTGATTGTAGCCAATTCAATATTCCAAAAAGTGGAATAGCAAGAAAAATAATCAAAATACCAAACCCAATTCACCAAGGTAAATTATCCCAAGCAATTGTCGACAATTACACTGAGATTGAAAAACTCTTTAATGATTCTAGTTTATCGACCACAAAACCACAAATCGAAACGGAAATTGAACAAAACAAACGTTCCGTTAAACACAATGATTTTAGTTTCTTTAAAGAATCGGGAATTATAAATTCTTTTAAATATGCAGTTCAATTAAAAACTGATATCGCAAAATTTTATCCTTCAATATATACGCATTCCGTTCCTTGGGTAACATTTGGAGGAAAAGATAAATACAAAAGGAACCGAGCATTAAGTAATACAGACCCTTTAAAAGTTAGCAATATTTATGGAGATGATATTGACGATAGACTTATGTGGTGTCAAAATCAGCAAACAATGGGAGTTCCTATAGGCCCTGATACTTCCTTCATAATAGCTGAAGTAATTGCTTGTCATATTGATAAACATCTTGAAAAAAAGCTAAAGTCAAAAAAGATAGACTTTCTTGGTTATAGATACTATGACGACTATGCCTTATACTTTAATTCAGAATTAGAAGCTCAAATTGGTTTGTCAGAGTTAAAAAAAACTCTAAATGACTTTGAGTTAAAAATAAATGATGAAAAAACTGAGATTTCAAGAACACAAAGTGAATTAGAAAAACCATGGGCACTCGATATAAAATCATTTTATTTTAGACCATCTGAAAATGACCAAAAGGATGATATATGGAATTTCTTTTCAATAGCACTCAGACACGCTCAAGAAAACCCAAAAGATAGCGTACTTAAGTTAGCTTTAAATAAATTTAATTTTGTTCGTATTGAAGAAAAAAATTGGGATTACTTTGAATCCTTGCTTTTCAGACTTGGTTTAATTGAAACAAGTTCTCTAAATAAAATTGCCAAATTAGTAATCACTTATGAAAAATTAGTTTCAAAGAAACGTTTAAAAGAATTTTGCTTCGAGATTATCAAACGTAACTACGAAAACCTGCATGATTTTGAACTGACTTGGGCACTTTGGATATTAAATGAATTTAAAATTCAGCCAACTAAAGAGATTTATGAAATGGTTTTTAAGAGTAAAAGCATAACAGGAATTATTGTTGGACTTGATTTATTTCAGAAAAATAACAGAATTAAAAACTTTGATTTCTCTTCAGTAACTGAATTAATAACTACAGATAATCTAAATAATAAAGAGTGGCTTTTAGCTTATGAAACAGTATACAAAGATTGGATACCAACGTTGAATAAATCAATTATTCGAGACCATTTCTTTTTTAACATTTTGGAATCTAAGAGTATCTACTTTTATGATAATGCTAGAAAACTAGAACCTTTAAAGGTTGAAAGGTCGTATCTCAAGAAAATTGAAGTTAAACTCAAACAAATAACAACCTATATATCAAAAAACAAGTTTTCAAACACAGAACTAAAAGGCGAATTAATAGAATTAAGTGAAAATTTGAGCTTAACCGATTTACCCCAAACTACTGACCATAAAGAAATTCAAAAAAAGCTTTCTGACTCTGATTCAAAAATTAAAGAATTAATAGATAAAATAGAAGCGGTAAAACTTGAATTAAAAAAATTCGATAAGAAAAAACCATATTTCGTTGTTGGGAAGAGACTTGAAGAACTATCTGAATTAACAAGTAAAGAAATTGAAGCAGAAGCAAAACAAAATAAAGGTTTACTATTTGACCCAACGTATGAATAAAAACTACCCCTATCAACTATCCTTAGTCTGAAGCGAGGCAAAAACGATAGTGACTAAGAAATGATGTTAACACTATCATTAATATTCTTTTTGTTTTAAATTTCATTATTTTTAATTATTTTCGATAATTCAAAATAGTTAAACAACTTAATACCATACCTCTTTCAGATTAAAAACACCTTCACCCCAACCTTTCCTCAATCAATTGTATTATTTCCGCTTGTTGTTCAGGTTGGAACCAATGGTAATCGTTATCGTTTCTTTTAAACCAAGCTATTTGTCTTTTCGCATACCTGCGGGTATTGGTTTTTATTTTTTCTATGGCTGCTGCCAAGGTAGTTTCTTCTTCAAAATAAGCAAACAACTCTCTGTAACCAACGGTTTTTAACGCTACTTTATCTTTGTAAGGATGTACTTTTTTGGCTTCTTCCAACAACCCCTCTTGCATCATCATATCTACCCGCTGGTTAATTCGCTCGTTCAATTCTTCTTTTGGTCGGTTTAAGGCTATTTTTATCGTGTTAAATGCTCTTGGGTTCTTCTTGCCTTTACGTAGTGAGGAATATTTCTGCTTGCTCAGCATACAGACTTCTATTGCTCTAAACAATCGTTTGGTGTTGGCTAAATCTATCTCGTTATAAAAATCTTCGTCAAGTTGTTTTAGTTTTTCTTGAAGCAATTCAATACCGTACTTATCTTTAAGGGCTTCCAGCTCTTTTCTAAGTTCTTTGTTTCCTTCGGGCAAATCATCATCAAAACCATCACAAACCGCATCAATATACAATCCGGATCCTCCGGTAAGAATAACTACCTCATTATCTTTAAAAAGCTGATCGAGCAACTGCAACACTTGCTGTTCGTAATCGTTTACATTTATTTCATCATGAATAGAATGGGAATCTACAAAATAGTGCTTCACTCCTTTCATTTCTTCGGGAGTGGGCTTGGCTGTGCCAATGGCTATTTCTTTATAAAATTGTCGTGAATCGGCAGAAATTACCGCTGTACGAAAATGTTGTGCAAGTGCTACTGCTAAGGCTGTTTTACCAACAGCCGTAGGTCCTGCAATAACCACTAAAAATTTGGAATTCATTTTTATTTATTGGTAGTCGTCAAAATCATCAAACCCTTCAAAAATATCATCATTAAAAGGTTCTTCGGTATTTTTTAAACTGTCTTCATCCAATCCTTCAGCTTTCAATATTTCATTCATAATTTCTTCATCAGAAAGTACGCTGTTTCTGGTATTTTGATTTGGAGCTGTTCCCTGGCTATAAACTACCTGAGGAAATTCTCCTTCTTTTTCTTTTACCGAAATTTCTATCAATTCAATAAAGAAATTCCACATGTTTAAAAAATCGTAGGTATATAACAAATGTCCACCAACACAATTAATGATAGATTTTATTGGGGTATCACTCATCTGCAATACTTTTTCTTCATCAGACATACTCATGTCAAACAAAGAAATTTCCTGACCTTTATTCCAATCGTAATCACTTAAATAAAAAGAAGCCATTTGTTCGTTATCAAAACCAAATGCTTTTAAAATAGATTGGTGAAATGCTTCAAAGTTTTGGTCACTCTTAATCTCAATGTCTCTAAAAACTTGTTTTTCTCCTTCAATCAGAACTCTAAACTTATAAATGCTCATTGCTGTAATAGTTTTTGGGGTTTTATAGGGTTTTTAAATTTAATTCTTTTCCTTTTTGAAGCATTAGCTGATAAGCTGCTTCGTAGTTATTTTCTATATCGCCTTCTAAAATGGCTTCTTTTATGGCTTCTTTAATAATCCCTATTTCTCTGCAAGGCTTCAAATTAAAGGTTTCCATAATCAATTCACCTGTTATGGGTGGTTGCCAATTTCTTAGCTGATCTTTTTCTTCAACTTCTTTTAGTTTTTCTTTAACTAATTCAAAGTTAGCCAAATATTTTAAGACTTTTTGCTTATTCTTAGAAGTAATGTCTGCATTGCACAAAGTCATTAAATCATCAATATCTTCTCCCGCCTCAAACAACAACCTTCTAACAGCACTATCACTAACGGTTTCTTTTACTAATGCTATTGGTCTGAGGTGAAGCCTTACCAATTTCTGAACATATTTCATTTTGGCATCTAACGGAAGTTTTAATGCTTTAAAGATTTTAGGAACCATCTTAGCTCCTTTGTCTTCATGTCCGTGGAACGTCCACCCTACTTCTTTGTCAAATCGTTTGGTTGCCGGTTTGGCAATATCGTGCAAAATAGCAGCCCATCTCAACCACAAATTATCGGTATTGGGAGCAATATTATCCAGCACCTGTATGGTATGGTAAAAATTATCTTTATGGGCTTTGCCATTAATTACCTCCACTCCTTTCAGGTTATCCATTTCCGGGAAAATGATTGCCAACAACCCCGTATCAAACAATAACTCAAAACCTACAGATGGTTTTTTGGTGAGAATAATTTTATTCAATTCATCAATAATTCTTTCCTGAGAAACAATTTTAATGCGTTCTTTATTCTTAGCGATGGATTGCAAGGAAGTTTCTTCTATAACGAAACGCAGTTGAGCCGCAAAACGTATGGCCCGCATCATTCTTAAAGGATCGTCTGAGTAAGTAATATCAGGATCTAAAGGGGTTACAATACGTTTGTTTTTTAAATCATCAATGCCATTAAACGGATCAATCAATTCTCCGTAATTGGTTTCATTTAAACTAATGGCTAAAGCATTAATGGTAAAATCTCTTCTGTTTTGGTCGTCTTGTAAAGTTCCATCTTCCACTATAGGTTTTCTGGAATTTCTCTGATAAGATTCCTTTCTTGCTCCAACAAATTCTACTTCATAATCTTTATACTGCAACATGGCTGTTCCAAAGTTTTTAAAAACAGTTACTTTGGTAGCGTTTCCTATTAATTCAGCTACTTTTTCGGCTAAGGCTATTCCTGAACCTTTACAAACAATATCGATGTCTTTACATGGTCGGTTTAACAAAAAATCCCTAACAAAACCGCCTATCACATAGCTTTCTACCCCTATTTCTGCGGAAGCTTTTTTTATCACTTCAAAAACCTGATGGTCTAGTAATTTTTTTATTGATTCGATACTTCTACTTGCTGTCATTACTAAAAATTAAATACTAAACTAGCTCCATGCATTATGTTATTGTTGGCTGTTAATTGTGTGGTTGGAACTATTCTTAATGAAAGGTTATCGTTTTTGGGGAAAGAATACAAATGTGCATCAACACTGGCATCTACAATGTTAAGAGCATAAAAAATGCCCGCTACAATAATGGATAAATCTCTATTTCGTTGGTAAAAATTATAATTAGATTCTAAACTTTGAACTGACAAACGACCATCAAATTCATCAACAGTATTGGGGTCATTATCCAGTCGCTCGCTCAATGCCGTTTTAAACCTGTCGTAGGTTTTATTGTTTTCTACTGCAAAATAAATGGAAGTTCCTATTGCTCCATAAATTATGGGAATTTTCCAGTATTTTTTATTGTAGGCTTGTCCTAATCCCGGAAGAATGGTACTCATAATAGCAGCTTTTGCGGGAGAATGAGGTTTGGCTATGTCTATCAACAAGGTATCAGGAACTTTATTATTGTTGGAATTGACCGCTAAAGAGTCTTGAGCGTTTACAGAAGTACTTATACCAAGTAACAGAGCAAATACCCAACAAAGTGAACGATAGTTAAAAAAGAAAAAATATGGCTGGGTTAATAACATCCAAATAAGTTAAAAGTTAGTGTTATTCACTATTAAAAACCTAATAATTCAGCAATTCTCTCTAAATCATCTTCGGTGGCAAAAGGAATTATCAATTTTCCTTTACCTTCTTTATTTTTTTGAATTTGCACTTTAGTTTGTAAGATATTGCTTAAGTCTTCCATTATTTTTTGATTGGTAAATGATAAGGTTGATGGAGCTTTTGAAGTAGATTTTTTCTCTACATCTTTTACTTTTTCATCTTTAACCAATTCTTCTACCTGACGAACTGAAAGTCCTTCCTGAATAATTCTTTTGGCAATTTGCAGTTGCTTTTTTTCTTCCGTAATGTTGATTAACGCCCTTGCATGTCCCATAGAAATTTCTTTGGTTCTAATAGCTAATTGTATTTCAACAGGAAGTTTAAGTAACCTAAGGTAATTCGCTACAGTTGAACGTTTTTTACTTACTTTTTCACTCAGTTGTTCTTGTGTTAAATTACATTCTTCAATTAGTTTTTGATAACTAAAAGCCACTTCTATCGCATCTAAATCTTGTCGTTGAATATTTTCAACCAACGCCATTTCAAGCATTTCTTGATCATTAGCAATTCTGATAAAAGCAGGAATCTCTGTTAATCCTGCAATTTGAGATGCTCTAAACCTTCTTTCTCCTGAAATCAGTTGGTATTTATCATAACCTAACTTTCTAACCGTTACAGGCTGTATAATTCCGTGTTCTTTAATGGATTCCGAAAGTTCCAATAAAGCTTCTTTCTCAAACTGGGTTCTCGGTTGAAAAGGATTGGCTTCAATTTGAGCAACGGGAATTGTAGATACAGAGCCAACCACATGATTGTTACTTTCCGGTAAATCTAATCTTGATTTTGATGTTATATCGGTATCGGCATTTTGTAATAATGCGCCTAACCCTCTTCCTAATGCTGGTTTCTTACTCATCTTCTAAGGCTATAATTTTTTCTTCTTCACTCATTTTAGTCATGTTATTCTTTTGAAGAATTTCTCTGGCTAAATTTAAATAATTGATAGCACCTTTACTACTTGCATCGTGCATAATAATGGTTTTACCATGACTTGGAGCTTCTCCCAAAGTGGTATTTCTTTGTATAATGGTATCAAACATCATGGTTTGGAAATGTGTTTTAACCTCTTCCACTACTTGGTTAGACAATCTCAATCTAACATCATACATGGTTAACAACAACCCTTCAATATCCAAGTCCGGGTTTAATCTTTCTTGAATAATTTTAATGGTGTTTAGTAATTTCCCTAAACCTTCTAATGCAAAATATTCACATTGAATTGGAATAATAACTGAATCTGCTGCTGTAAGCGAGTTGATGGTAATTAACCCTAATGATGGAGAACAATCTATGATGATAAAATCATATTTATCTTTAATGCTGCTAAACGCATTTTTCATCATGTGTTCTCTGTTGGGCATATTAATAAGCTCTATTTCGGCACCAACCAAATCTATATGAGCAGGTAAAATATCTAAGTTAGGTGAATCTGTATGCAAAATAGCATCTGAAGGATCAATTTCATTAATTAAACATTCGTAAATACTATTTTTAATGTTTCGAGGGTCAAAACCAACTCCTGAAGTTGAATTGGCTTGAGGGTCAGCATCTACTAAAAGTACTTTGTACTCTAAAACTCCTAAACCGGCAGCTAAATTAATGGCTGTGGTAGTTTTTCCTACGCCTCCTTTCTGGTTAGATATTGCAATAATTTTACCCATAGTGTTATTTTTAGTTTATGTATTGTGTAACGTTTTTATTAAAGTTTTATGGTTTCCCCGATTTCAGGCAAAATTAATTCTTTACCACGAGATTTGAATTTATCTACCGCTTCATTTTTGTTAATTTCTATGTACCCAAACGTATCGTAATGAACGCCAATTATTTTATTACAATTAATAAATTCTGCGGCTGTTATTGCATCCTCTATTCCCATTGTAAAGTTATCTCCAATAGGTAAAACTGCAAAATCTAACTTCTCAGAGTTTCCTATTAATTTCATATCCATTGTAAGAGCCGTATCTCCTGCGAAATAAAAAGATTTTGAAGCATTTACAATAAAACCTCCTGGATTTCCTCCGTAACTTCCATCGGGCAACATGCTCGAATGAACTGCATTAGTATATTTTACTGTACCAAAATCAAATTTCCACTTTCCACCATGGTTCATCGGATGAACGTTTTCTATTCCTTTTTTCTCGTACCAACTTACAATCTCAAAATTAGAAACCAGTTTTGCCCCTGTTCTTTTGGCAATATTTTCAGCATCTGCTACATGATCTTCATGTCCGTGAGACAATAAAATGTAATCAGCTGCTAAAGTAGTTACATCAATATGTGCTGCTTTAGGGTTGGGCGAAATAAAAGGATCGAAAAGTATGGTTTTATCTTGTGTTTTAACAGAAAAACAAGCATGTCCGTAAAAAGTTAATTCCATAATATCTAGCGTTAAAATTCAATGCTATACAAATTAACTTAAAAGTAGTTAGAATATGAGGCGAAACGCTATGATTTTACCAACTACTTTTAAACATGCTTATGTTGATTTATTTTTAGCGTAATAATCTCGCAGCTTCTTTAGCGAAATAAGTAATAATAATGTCTGCTCCTGCTCTTTTTATAGAAAGTAAGGTTTCCATCATTACTTTCTGCTCGTCTATCCAGCCATTTTTACCTGCTGCTTTAATCATAGAATACTCACCACTGACATTATAAGCTGCTATGGGTAAATCAAAATTATTTTTTAAATCTCTAATAATATCTAAATAAGACAAAGCCGGCTTTACCATTAAAATAGCCGCTCCTTCATCCACATCAGCCTGAGCTTCTTTTATTGCTTCATTTCTATTGGCTGCATCCATTTGGTAGGTTCTTCTATCGCCAAAACTTGGTGTGGAATCTGCCGCATCTCTAAAAGGTCCGTAATATGCCGAAGCATATTTTACCGAATAGCCCATTATAGGAATGTGTTGAAATCCATTTTTATCCAATTCATCTCTAATTTCTCTCACAGCAAAATCCATCATGCCTGATGGAGCAACCATATCTATACCTGCTTTTGCTTGAGCCAACACTTGTTTTCTTAAATTTATAAGTGTTAAATCGTTATCCACATCATGATTACACAATACACCACAATGTCCGTGGTCAGTATACTCACAAAAACAAACATCGGCTATTACTTGTAAGTTGGGATATTCTTTTTTTATTTGTCGGATAGCTTGTTGAATAATACCTTCATCATTCCAGCTTTCAGAACCTTCTGCATCTTTATGTAAAGGAATCCCAAATAAAATAACCGATTTTAATCCCAACTCCACCACTTCATCTAATTCTTCTTTTATCCTATCTAATGAATAACGATAAATACCGGGCATAGAAACAATTTCTTTTTTTATATTATGGCCTTCTTCAATAAATAAAGGATAAATAAAGTCTGTAACTTGCAGATGTGTTTCTCTTACTTTTGCCCTAATTTCTTCGTTTTTTCTATTATCTCTAAGTCTGGTACTCATGTTCATTAATTTAACTATTACCTAACCAATTCTATACTGTCCGGATTAATTTTTATTTTCTTACCGCTATAAAGTATGCCTACGGCTTTTTTAAACGCTTTTTTACTGACTTTAAAAGTACTATAAATCAGTTCGGGAGAGCTTTTGTCTGTAATATTAAGTTTGCCGTTTTGCTTCAGTAAGGTTTCATAAATAGCATTAGCAATATTTTCTAATTCATCTAACTTTGAACTGTTCAACGTAATGTCTAGCTTATTGTCGGGACGAACTTTCTGAACAAAACCTTTCAACTTATCCCCTATGTATATTGGACGAAAAACTTCATTTTCGAACAACATGCCTAAATGTTGGTTGTTTACCACTACTTTATAACCTAAATCTGTATGTTGTGCAACCAATAAAGACACTTCATCTCCTTGTTTCAAGGTTATTGGATTTCTTTTTAGGTGTTTTTCAATTTTTGTACTCCCCACCATCCTGTTGGTTAGCTCATCTTTATACAAATAAACAGGATACTCTTCACCAACTTCTATCTTATAAAACTGCTCAGAATAAGGTACTAATAAGTCTTTTTCAACTCCCCACTCAAAAAAAGCACCCACAGGAGTAACATCAACTGCTTTTAAAAAATCACATTGGTGCATTAATATTTTAGGAACTAATGTAGTAGCTATAGGTCTATCTTCAGAATCTGTGTAAACAAACACTTCTAATTTATCTCCAATTTCAAAATCTACCGGAACATATTTATGAGGCAACAAAATTTCTTCTCCCTCTTGTGTAAGTAAATATATTCCTTGTGGAGTAGTTTTTACACTTTCTAATTCAACAATATTTCCTATTTCTTGCATATTTTAATTCTAATTCCTTAAAAAGACCAATTCTTTTGATGATGATGCTTCTTCGTTAAACAAGTATCCGTCAGTATCAAAAGCAGTTAGTTTTTCAATAGTTTTTATTTTATTTTTCATGATAAATGCTGCCATAGCTCCTCTGGCTTTTTTGGCATAAACCATTACTGTTTTATATTGTCCGTTGGTAAAATCCTTAAATACAGGAGTAATTACTGGTGTTGCTAATTTTTTCTTATTAACGGCTTTAAAATATTCATTAGAAGCCAAGTTAACCAACACCTTATCGTTATTAGCTTTTAGCGTATTATTAATCTCATTAACAATCGTATCTCCCCAAAACTCATACAGATTACTTTTTTTACCTATCTTTAATTTTGTTCCCATCTCTAATCGGTAAGCATGAATAGCATCCATAGGTTTTAAAACGCCATACAAACCCGATAAAATTCTTAAATGTTGCTGAGCATATTCCAACTCATTTTTCTTAAAAGAAGTCGCATTTAATCCAGCATATACTTCTCCTGTAAAAGTAAACAAAGCTTGTTTAGTATTTTCAGTATCATGATTGATAGTCCATTGTTGATACCTTTCTACATTCAGTTGAGCCAAATCATCACTAATTGACATCAGTTGTTGAAGTTTTTTAGGACTATATTTTCTTAATTCTTTTATTAGTTTTTCCGAATGTTCTATAAATTGAGGTGCTGTAAACCAATCCGGTTTTTTACCTTCAACTGATAGCTTTTTTGCAGGAGAAATGACTACTAACATAAATGATTAACGATTAATTTTTCAGACCACAAAAATACTTTTAAAATCACGAACGGTTTTAATAAAGAAAGAAATTCTATTTTTTAGGATAACAAACAAACCATTTTTTAACCGGTCGTGCTAAAGCAGTAATGTTTAACGTATCAGCAGCTTCAGAAATATCTTTTACAGTATTGTTTTTTAATAAAATATTTATCTTATCCATTTTAGGGTTGTAGGCATTGTTTTCTATAGCATCCTGAAAAACAAAATATTCTATTTCTTTTTCTGAGATTTTTAACTGTTTAGAAAATTTTTCTTTTATCACAGTAAGTTCATCTTTAGCTAAACGAGTATCGTTGATAACTACTTTGTACAAGTTTCTGTTTACCATCATTTTACAAAGTTTTGATAAAATTTTATCCGAATGGTTTTGCCAAACTTTTACTGAAGTCATGATGTCATAATCATCTAAATTAGCAAATTCATCCAGTAATTTAGGGTTATTTTTAAATGACAACAAATCATGCTGAGCGTACAAAAAAGTTCTTAACGATGGGGTACAAAACAATTCTTCATTATTATTTGCTAAGCTTTTTGCTCTTTTTAAAATATTTACCAATAAATTTTCTGCCGACAAAACCGTTTTGTGCAAATAAACCTGCCAATACATTAATCTTCTGGCAATGATAAATTTTTCTATAGAATAAATTCCTTTTTCCTCAATAGCCAAATGATCGTTATGCACCGTGAGCATAGTAATGATTCTCTCTGTACTAATCACCCCTTCCGAAACACCTGTAAAAAAGCTGTCTCTTCGCAAATAATCCAACCTATCCATATCTAACTGTCCGGAAACCAGTTGATGTAGGAACTTTTTAGGATATTCGTTTCTAAATATTTTTAAAGCTATATCTAATTTTCCTTTAAACTCCTGATTAAGTTTGTCCATAAAAAGCGTAGAAATTTCTTCGTGAGAAATACCATTTACAATACTATGTTCTAAGGCATGAGAAAATGGTCCGTGACCAATATCATGCAATAAAATAGCAATGGTAACACCTAACGCTTCTTCATCTGTAATTTCATGACCTTTAGAGCGAATTACATCAATGGCTTTGGTCATCAAATTCATGGTACCCATAGCATGATGAAATCTAGTATGTAAAGCTCCCGGGTAAACCAAGTGTGTTAATCCTAATTGCTTAATTCTTCTTAATCGCTGAAAATAAGGATGTTCTATTAAGTCAAAAATAATTTCATAAGGTAAGGTTATAAATCCATAAATAGGATCATTAAAAATTTTCTTTTTATTCACACTTGGCATACTACTTAGCGTTAATATTAGTTAAATATGATAACTAAAAATTATTTGAAGCTTCAAAAGTACTATTTTTGGAGTATTCTCAATTGAATTAATTTAGAATCCATTTTAAAACAATAAAAACATGAACAATATAACCATACTTTGGGCTGATGATGAAATAGATTTACTAAAACCCCATATTTTATTTTTAGAAGAAAAAGGATATGAAGTTGTTGGAACTCAAAGTGGTGATGATGCAATTGAATTACTTGATAAACAACGAGTTGATATTATTTTTTTAGATGAGAACATGCCCGGCTTATCAGGGTTAGAAACCTTGGAGTTGATAAAAGCTAAATTCCCAAGTATTCCTGTAATTATGATTACCAAAAGTGAAGAGGAATACATTATGGAAGAAGCTATCGGTTCTAAAATATCCGATTATTTAATAAAACCTGTAAACCCAAATCAGATTTTACTTTCTATAAAAAAGAACTTAGATACCACCAAGTTAGTTAATGCAAAATCTACTTCTAACTATCAAAAAGAGTTTAGAGAAATTGGCATGCAGCTAAATGACAGGCTTGATAAAGATGAATGGGCTGAATTATATCAAAAACTAGTTTATTGGGAATTGGAGCTCGAAAAATCTAAAGACAGTAGTATGGAAGAGATTTTTGAGATGCAAAAAAGTGAAGCCAACAAACAATTTGGAAAATTTGTTGAGAAGAACTACACCGATTGGCTCACTAATCCAGAAGATGCCCCGATAATGTCGCACAACCTAATGGCTAAATATGTTTTCCCTGAATTAAAAAAGAGCAAAGAGCCTTTATTCTTTATTGTGATAGATAATTTGCGTTACGACCAGTGGAAAGTATTACGACCTATTCTATCCGAAGATTATTGGATAGATAAGGAAGATGTTTTTTATAGTATTTTACCTACCACTACTCAATACTCTAGAAATGCCATATTTGCAGGAATGATGCCCTCAGAAATTGAAAAACGTTTTCCGGATAAATGGATAAATGATGAGGAAGAAGGTGGCAGAAACCTGAGTGAAAAGTTTTTTGTAGAAAACCAACTTGCACGAAGTGGTTTTTCAGATTCTAAAATCACTTACAACAAAGTACTTAATGTAAGTTATGGTAATAAAGTATTACGAGAAGTTCCATCCATGTTTAATGCACATTTAAATATTATTGTTTACAATTTTGTGGATATGCTTTCTCATGCCAGAACAGATACCGAAATTGTTAAAGAATTAGCAACAGATGAAGCTGCTTATCGTTCTGTAGTTAAATCTTGGTTTGAACATTCTACTTTATTAGATATTTTAAAAGAAATTGCAGCTCGTGGCGGGAGATTAGTGATAACAACCGACCATGGTTCTATAAGAGTGAAAGAAGCTTCAAAAATAGTTGGGGATAAAGATACCAATACCAATTTGAGATACAAACAAGGAAAAAGCTTACAATATCAGGAAAAAGAAGTGTTTGCTGTTAAAAATCCGGAAGAAATTCATTTACCAAAAGTAAATGTTAGTCAATCGTTTGTATTTGCTAAAGACGATTACTTTTTTGCCTACCCCAACAATTACAATCATTATGTAAATTATTACAAGGATACTTTTCAGCATGGAGGAATTTCTCTGGATGAAATGCTAATTCCTGTAGTTGTATTGAGTGCAAAAAAGTAAGAAGAAATATTCTAAAATTTACTTTAACCACCTATTAAATAATACGCAGGCAGTTAAATCTCCTGTTACATTTATGGCTGTTCTAAACATTCCTAGCACTCTTTCTACACCAATAATAATTACAATACCTTCTGTTGGGATATTGGCACTTTGAAGTACCGAAGCCAACACCACTACTCCACCTCCAGGTATTGAAGGTGTACCTATAGAAGCAGCAACAATAGTTACCATTATTAAGCCGATATTTACTAATGATATTTCTATTCCGTAGGCCTGGGCAATAAAAATAGTACTTATACACTGAAAAAGAGCAGTACCATCCATATTAATGGTAGCTCCAATAGGAACTATAAAATTGCTTATTTGTGGCGAAACACCTAATTTTTCGTTAGCTGTTTTAATAGATAGCGGCATAACTGCTGCCGAACTGGTTGTTGAAAATGCCAATAACTGCACATCAACAATGTTTTTCATAAAAGTAAATGGGTTTGTTCTTCCAAAGATAGCCAACAACAACATATAAAAAATAAGTAAAATAGCTAATCCCAACACTACTACTCCTACATAAAAACCTATTCCTGCCAAACTATCTAATCCTATACCTGAAATTAATTGAGCAATTAAACCAAATACAGCATAAGGCACCAAACGCATAGCCCAAGAAACAATGGTCATACAAATTTCCTGAACAGCATATAATAATGATGTTATAGGATTTTCTTCTTTTTTAGTTAATTGAGTGATAGCTATCCCTATAATGATTGAAAAAATAACAATGCTCAACATTTCTCCTGAAACCATTGATGCTAAAGGATTTTCAGGAAGCAAATTACTTATTGCATTAGGAATATCAAAAAAAGAATTATTACTATTATTATCAATTAGGTTTATCTGAGATTCAGATAATTTAAAAGCTCCTTTTCTAAAAATAGACGCTCCGGGCTTAAAAAAACTTACTAATAAAACCCCTAAACTTATGGCAACAGCTGTAGTAAAAATAAAGTAAAGTAATATCCTTACTCCCATTTTCTTTAGCTGATCTCCTGATGTCCCTACAATTCCGGAAATTATTGAAGTGAAAATCAGCGGAATCATTATCATCTGAACCAACTTCAAAAATAATTTCCCCGGCAGGGAAAGCCAATTTCCTATAACGGTACTCAATTCTTTAGAAAACCAACCAAAGTTAGGACTAAGCATTATTCCGGCTATTACACCTAAGGATAAGGCAACTAATACTTTAACCCACAGTTTACTGGAAACCAGTCTTTGCAAATAATGGCTTAAGGTATTTAGTGAAAGGTATTCCACGCGTTTACGCCTTATAATAATCTTTTACCCAAGCAACTATTTGATTTTCTGTCATGCTATCGGCACTAACAACTTCTAACAATTTTTTAGCTAAAGGTTGATTTTCTTTTATTTGTTTCTCTAACTCAATTTTCATTTGTGCAGGACCAAAAACAACTAATTCTTCTGCTGTTTTAATGTTTTCAATAATCTCAGCCAAATATTCAGCAACTTCATGCTTTCTTCTGTTTTCTTGTTTATTTTCTAGTGAGGTATATTGATCTCCAAACCTACCATATTCTTTTCCTTCACCTTCAATTCTGGTTACTCCTTCAATTTCTGATGTTATTACTGATAAATTAGCATCGCTGCCTGAAAGGCTAACGATATATGCTTTTTTAGAATCTATCCAAACTCCTGTTTTTCCCATGGTTATTTAATTATTAAATTAATATTTATTTTAAACTCATTAATTGTTCTTCTAATACTTTAATTTTTGCTTCAGCATCAGCTTTTTTCTTTTTTTCTGCTGCTACCACCTGCTCCGGAGCTCCACTAACAAATTTTTCGTTGGCTAATTTTTTATCTACAATAGCAAGCAAACCTTTAGCATATTCCAATTCTGCTTTAATTTTTTCTAGCTCAGCATCCACATCTACATTCCCTACCAAAGGTATAAAATATTCATTAGATTTTACCACAAAAGAATAGGCCCCTTCAATTTTGTTATCAACATATTCTAATTTAGAAAGATTAGTTAGTTTAAAAATAATAGTATCTAAAGCAGTATTAATTACTTCATTTTTCTTAACCATTAGTTCCAATTGGTCTTTATTAGCTATGTTTTTAGTCTTACGAAAATTTCTAATTTCAGTAATTACATTAGTAGCATAGTCAAATGACGACAATAACTCTTTATCTGTAGTTCCTGCTTCGGGAAAAGCTAACAACATAATGGTTTCTCCATCTTTTCTTTCTTCTAAATTTTGCCACAACTCTTCGGTAACAAAAGGCATAAATGGATGTAATATTTTTAATAATTGCTCAAAATAAGCAATAGTAGTTTTTAAAGTTGCTGCATCTATAGGTTGTTGATAATCAGGTTTTACACATTCTAAATACCAAGAACAGAAGTCATTCCAAATTAATTTATATGTACTCATCAACGCATCCGACAAACGGTATTTTAAGAAGTTATCATTAATCGCTTCTAAGGTTTCGTTCATTTTAGATTCAAACCATTCAATAGCAATTTTAGCACTTTCGGGTTGTTCTATGCTAGTGTCAACCTCCCACCCTTTTACCAAACGGAAAGCATTCCACATTTTGGTAGAAAATTTACTACCTTGCTCACAAAGTGCTTCATCAAACAATAAATCGTTTCCTGCTGCAGCACATGATAACATTCCAAAACGAACACCATCTGCCCCATATTGATCTATTAATGCTAACGCATCAGGCGAATTTCCTAAGGATTTACTCATCTTTCTACGTTGTTTATCTCTTACCATTCCGGTAAAATAAACATCCTTAAACGGTTTTTCATTTTTAAATTCATAGCCTGCAAAAATCATTCGTGCTACCCAAAAGAAAATAATATCCCAACCGGTTACCAATACATTGGTAGGATAATAATAATCGAAATCCGGTGAATTTTCTTCAAAACCATCAAAAACAGAAATGGGCCACAACCATGATGAAAACCATGTATCTAATACATCTTCATCTTGAATCAAATCCTTTTCTGTTAAATTATTATTACCCGATTTTTCTTTTGCCAACTGCAAAGCTTCTTCTTTGGTTTTGGCGACTACAAAATCTTTTTGCTCATTGTAATAAAAAGCCGGAATTTGCTGTCCCCACCACAACTGACGGGAAATAGGCCAATCTCTAATATTTTCTAACCAATGTTGGTAAACATTTTTATATTTAGCAGGAAACAGCTGAATATCATCATTCATTACATGTTCCAATGCCGGTTTCACCATTTCATCCATCTTTACAAACCATTGTAAAGATAACTTTGGTTCTACTACTGTGTCAGGATTTCTTTCAGAATAACCAACATTATTGGTAATTTGTTCCGTTTTCTCCAATAAACCTTGTTCTTGTAACAGTGCTGCCGCTTTTTTACGCACAACGAACCTGTCTTCACCAACAAATATTCCTGCTGCCTCACTAATGGTTCCATCATCATTAAATGTATCTATCACTTCCAATCCATGTCTTAGTCCAATTTCATAATCGTTAGTATCATGAGCAGGAGTAACCTTTAACATTCCTGTACCAAATTCTCTATCAATATAATCATCGCAAATAATAGGAACTTCACGATTTACCATAGGAACAATTACTTTTTTTCCATGTAAATGAAAATATCTATCGTCTTTTGGATGAACACAAATAGCTACATCACCCATAATGGTTTCAGGACGAGTGGTAGCAACAGTTACATAGCCTTCTTCACCAACAATTTTATATTTTACATAATACAAGTTAGAATTTACTTCCTTACGGATAACTTCTTCATTAGATAGTGTTGTTTGAGCTTTAGGATCCCAGTTTACTATTTTCCAATCTTTATAAACATAACCTTTATTATACAACTCAACAAAAGAATGAATTACCGCATCAGATAATTTAGGTTCCATAGTAAAACGTGTTCTCTTCCAATCACAACTTGCTCCCAAACGTTTTAATTGGTCTAAAATAATACCTCCGTATTTTTCTTTCCACTCAAAAGCATGTTCTAAAAACTTTTCTCTGCCAATATCTCTTTTATTAATTCCTTGCTCTCTCAACAGGTTTACTACTTTAGTTTCTGTAGCAATAGAAGCATGGTCGGTACCCGGTACCCAACAAGCATTGTAGCCCAACATTCTAGCTCTACGAATTAATACATCCTGAATGGTATTATTAAGCATGTGCCCCATATGTAAGACTCCGGTTACGTTTGGTGGAGGAATTACAATGGTATAAGGCTCTCTTTCATCCGGAACTGAACTGAAAAAATCGTTTTTCATCCAGTAGTCGTACCATTTCTTTTCAATATCAGTAGGGTTGTATTTATTGTTAATGCTCATTAATAAAAAAATTAAAAATTGAGCCGCAAAATTACGTTAAAGATTAACAACAGCAAAGTGTTATATTTGAGAATTAAAAAATAATTTTTGTTTGTAGATTACTGTTTTTTGACCAAAAAAAGAATGATACGAACTTAATGGTTTTAACATCAACATAAAATCTTAAACCTATATAGGTTCTCTTAACTTTTCATAAATAAAAAATAGTAACAAAAACTTTTTTACTTTTGCTTATCTAATTGAAGATTCTCAAAAGATAAAAATGGCAGAAGAAATTAAAGCTCAAAAAGTAATTTATACCATTATTAATCCACTAATTAACTTACTGGTTAAGCTTGGTATTACTCCCAATATGATTACTTCTTTCGGATTAGTTTTAAATATGTTGGCTGCTGTTATTTTTATTATCGGAGCTAAATATGCTGATCGTACAGATATGAGTTATGTTGGTTGGGGCGGGTTTACTATTTTAATTGCTGGTTTGTTTGATATGATTGATGGAAGATTAGCAAGGGTTGGTAACATGTCGAGCAAATTTGGAGCTTTATACGATTCTGTTTTAGATAGGTATAGTGAAATGGTAATGTTTCTTGGTATTTGTTATTACTTGGTAGCACACAGTTTTTTCTTAAGTTCATTATTTGCTTTTATAGCACTTATTGGTTCTATGATGGTAAGTTACACTAGAGCTCGTGCTGAAGGTTTAGGAATTGATTGTAGTGTTGGCATGATGCAACGTCCTGCAAGGGTCGTTACCATTGGTGCTTCAGCCATGTTTTGTGGTATTTTCTATTTCTTTTTCGATATTATAGAACCTGTTAAAATTGCTAAATCGCCACTTATTGTTTTTGAGAATATTACTATATTTACATTACCTGTAACTTTAGTTGCGGTACTTTCTAATATTACCGCGATACAACGGCTCAATCATTGTAGAGTAGAATTATCAAAAAAAGAAAATTTATAACAATGCATAAAAAGTTTAAATTAGCTTACCTCTTTCTTTTCTTGATAATGACTTCTTTCATTTTTAATGATGATAACTATCAAACTCGTATTAAAGTTTTTGAAGGTTATCCTGTTCCTAAAGATGAAAAAATGCTTTTCTATATCCAAAAAAGCTTTAATACCAACACAGTTGTTTATGCTGCTAATATTAATTCTGAAGGAAAATTAGATCCAAAAGAACCTGTTGTTGTTTTTTGGAGAAGATATCAAGAAGGTGGTGAAAAAAAAGAATTAAAAGCTGTTGAAAAAACTTTTGGTTATGGCGTAAAGTCAAAACCATTAAAAGACAGAAAAAACACCTATGTTTTTTCTCTTGTATCATTAAAGGATATGAATTTTGTTATTACACAAGATAAAAACGGACACCCAGAAGTGGCTACTATGATTAATAAAAAACCTGCTCGTATTGAAAAAGTTTTTGTGACTGCCGAACATGTAAGTATATTGCCTAAAATTTTTGCTGTAGAAGTTTTTGGAAAAGATATTAAAACTGGTAAACCACTCTACGAAAAAATAGTAAATAAAGAAGAATAATTTATCACTTTGAGATTACGAAAAACCTTAACACTACTTGCCATTTGCCTTATCTATTTTTTATGGGTTTACTCTTTTGTAGGACTCAGACCTGATCATTTCGCAATACTTTTTATTGTTTTAGGAGGATATTTAACCCATGCTTATACCAGAAAATTAGTCTCCGCCTTTTTTATTTTTATTATTTACTGGGTTATTTACGATTCTATGAGGGTTTTCCCGAACTACGAATTCAATACCATTTATATTGAACAACCTTATTTATTAGAAAAAGAGTTGTTTGGCATTGAACTTAATAATCAAATAGTTACTCCCAACGAATACTTTTTAACCAACAACTCTACTTTTTTAGATGTCCTTAGTGGTTTTTTTTACATTAACTGGGTACCTATTCCATTAATGTTTGCATTGTATTTGTTTTATAAAAACAAAGAACTTTTAATTCAGTTTTTAGCAGCATTTTTATTTGTTAACCTATTAGGCTTTATAATTTACTACAGTTACCCTGCTGCTCCACCGTGGTATTTTCATCAGTACGGAACAGAAGTTATTTACAATACACCAGGAAATGCAGCCGGATTACTTCGTTTTGATACGTTTTTTGGGGTAGATTTATTCCGCTCTTTATATGAAAAAAATGCCAACGTATTTGCAGCCATGCCTTCATTGCATTCTGCGTATCCAATAATTGTTTTATTCTTTGGAATTAAACAAAAATTACGTTCAGGAATTATTATATTTGCCCTCTTTTTAATGGGAATTTGGTTTGCAGCAGTATATTCATTTCATCATTATATAATTGATATATTAGCTGGAACCTTATGTGCTTTAACAGGCTTATTCATTTTTGAACGGATAATCATTAAAAATAAAAACGTAAAGAATTGGGTGGTAAGCTACTCGCAAAAAATATAAATAACTAAATAACAAACATGGCATCAAACATTAAACAACCAGAAGGTAAATTGGGTATTCTTTTACCTGGAATGGGAGCTATTTCAACAACTGTTATAGCTGGAGTTATAGCAGTTAATAAAGGAATTTCTAAACCTATTGGTTCAACTACCCAAATGGGAAGAATTAGAATTGGAAAAAGAACAGAAAAAAATTCTCCATTAATTAAAGATTTTATTCCATTAGCCGACATAAAAAATGTAGCTTTTGGAGGATGGGATATTTTCGAAGACAATATGTATCAAGCAGCTACCAATGCAGGTGTTTTAGATAGATATTTACTAGAGCAATTAAAACCTGATTTAGAGGTAATTAAACCAATGAAAGCCGTTTTTGATAAACATTACGTTACCAAATTAGATGGTCCAAATGTTAAAAAAGCTGCTACAAAATGGGAGTTAGCAGAACAAGTTCGTCAAGATATTAGAGATTTTAAAGCTAAAAACAATTGTGATAGATTGGTAATGGTGTGGTGTGGTTCTACAGAAATTTACATCCAAGAAAGTGAAGTGCATCAAACAATTGAAAGCTTAGAAGCTGGTTTGAAGAACAATGATATTAACATTCCTCCAAGTATGATTTATGCTTACGCTGCCATCATGGAGAAAGTACCTTATGCTAATGGAGCTCCCAATCTTTCAGCAGATATCCCTGCATTGGTTAAATTAGCTAAAAATAATAATGTGCCAATTTGCGGTAAAGATTTTAAAACCGGACAAACCTTAATGAAAACCATTGTTGCTCCAGGGTTAAAAACACGTAACTTAGGTATCGCTGGTTGGTTTTCAACCAATATTTTAGGAAACAGAGATGGAGAAGTATTAGATGACCCAAACAGCTTCAAATCAAAAGAAGTATCAAAATTAGGCGTTTTAGAAGAAATTTTAGAACCAGAACAAAACCCTGATTTATATAAGGATTTATACCACAAAGTAAGAATTAACTACTACCCTCCTCATGGAGATAATAAAGAAGGATGGGATAATATTGATATTTTTGGTTGGTTAGGCTACAAAATGCAAATTAAAATAGATTTCTTATGTAGAGATTCCATTTTGGCAGCACCTCTTGTTGTTGATTTAGCTATTTTCTTAGATTTAGCTCAACGTGCAAATATGTCTGGTGTTCAAGAATGGTTATCATTCTATTTTAAATTTCCTCAAGAAAAAGTGGCAGGATTAAAACCAATGCATGATATTTTTAAACAAGAAATGAAATTGCTTAACACGCTAAGACACTTACAAGGAGAAGAATTAATCACTCATTTAGGATTAGATTACGAAGATTAATTTTTAATCTTAACAAAATAGAAAAGAGGCTAAAATATAATTTTAGCCTCTTTTTTTATACCTTTATAATCTCTTTAACCAAAATAAGTTTATGATGAGAAATTACCTTTTTATTTTATTGTTCTTGTTTGGCTCAATAAGTTTTGCCCAACAAACTATTAATGATAGTATTTTACATAATGGCATTTACCGAACTTACATTTTATATGTTCCAGCAGCTTATAATGCTACAAATGCTACTCCATTAGTTATAAACTTTCATGGTTACACAAGCAATGCTAATGCACAAATGTATTATGGAGATTTTAGAGCTATTGCAGATACTGCTAATTTTATTTTAGTACATCCTATGGGCACGTTGGATGGAAATAACCAACCTTATTGGAATGCAGATTGGGGCGGAACTGTTGACGATATAGGTTTTACATCTGCTCTTATAGATTCACTATCTGTTCAATACAACATAAATCAAAATAGAGTTTATAGCACAGGAATGTCTAATGGAGGCTTTATGAGTTATACATTAGCTTGTTCTTTGAGTAGTAGAATTGCTGCTATAGCTTCGGTAACAGGTTCTATGAATGCCAACCAATCGTTAAATTGTAGTCCTCAGCACCCTACCCCTGTTATGGAAATTCACGGTACGGCAGATGCTACAGTTCCTTATAATGGTTCAACCGGAATTGCTTCTGTTGCTAATGTACTTAATTATTGGGTAAATTTTAACCAATGTAATTCAACTGCTGTATTTAGTAATGTACCCAATATAAATACTACAGATGGCTGTACTGCCGAACATTATGTTTACCAGAATGGAAATAACGATGTAGAAGTAGAGCATTATAAAATTATTGATGGAGGACATACTTGGCCGGGAGCTCCCATAAATATAGGGGTTACCAATCATGACTTTAACGCTTCCGAAAAGATATGGCAGTTTTTTGCTCAGTATGATATTAATGGAAAAATAAATCCTACTAATATCAACCAAATTAGCTTAAGTACAACTATAGAAATTTTTCCTAATCCAACTGAAAATTTCTTGACTATTAAAACCAATAAAGAACTTACTAAAGCTACATTAGTTTATGATTTAACTGGGAAAATTGTAAAGAATATCAATAAAACTGAACTTAGTTTTTCTTTAAACGAGTTAGATAAGGGAGTTTATTTTATTCAGCTTAGTTTAGGAGAAGAAATAATTATTAAAAAGTTAATTAAAAATTAATATTCCTAGTTTTTTAAACATAAAAAAACACCTTGCAATGATTGCAAGGTGTTTTTTATGAATGTTAACCCTAAAATTATAAATAAGTTTGAAGGTTATTAGTTCTTGAAAGTCTTTTCAATCTTCTTAAACCTCTTTCTTTTATTTGTCTAATTCTTTCTCTAGTTAAACCAAAATGATTTCCTATTTCTTCAAGCGTCATTTCTTTTCTGTCACTAAGTCCGTAGAACAATCTAATAACTTCGGCTTCCATTCCTTTTAAGAACTGTAATGTTCTTTCTATGTCTGTTGATAAAGATTCGTGAATTAACAAATCATTTGGAGCTGGGGAATCTTCACTCTCTATAACGCTTACCAAACTATTATTATCATCATCATTAGCCATTGGAGCATCAAGAGAAGATTGTTTCTTAGACATTTTTCTTGAGTTTTGGATTTTTTCAATATCCATATCTAAGATTTCGCTCAATTCCTCATCTGTAGGTTCTCTTTCCATAGTTTGCTCAAACTCACTTGAAGCTCTATTTATTTTTTGAATTTCACCTAATCTATTATGAGGTAATCTAATGGTTCTTGAGTTATCAGCAGCAGCTTTAAGGATGCTTTGTCTAATCCACCATACAGCATAAGAAATGAATTTAAACCCCTTGGTATGATCATATCTTTTGGCTGCTTCTATCAATCCTAAGTTTCCTTCATTAATTAAATCCTCTAAAGTAAGACCTGTGTTTTGATACTGTTTTGCAACAGAAATAACAAACCTTAAGTTAGAACGAACTAATTTATCTAAAGCTCTTTCATCCCCTTCTTTAATTTTTTGTGCTAACTCTACTTCTTCATCAGCAGTAATCATACCTTCACGAGAAACTTCTTGTAGATACTTTTCAAGTGATCTGCTTTCTCTTTTGGTGATTTGCTGTGTAATTTTAAGTTGTCTCATTGTTTAATTTTTATAACTTTTTTTATTGAATTTTTAAATACATTTATGATAACGACCGAATGTCTGTTTTAGTTTCCTTTTTAGTATTTTTTAACATATCATTAACTAACTTAATATTGCCTATTATCTCTGCTTCTTGATTATCACTTTACTATCATTAGCAACAACTTTCCAACTATCATCAAAAACCTGACTAATATAACGACCATACAATGCTAATCTTGCATTTCTACTTCTTTCTTTTTCTTCCTGACTTTGCTCTCCTGTATATTCAAATTGAGTAATATTAGGATGCTCTTTTAAATAAACTTTAACAACTTCAACAATAGTCCTCATTACTCTATACATCTCTCCTTTATTTGTTAAACTATATTCTTCTCCATCATATTCTTCATTGGTTACGCCAAAAACTAATGAAGTATGTAAAATATTATCTTCTTTTCTCCCAAACCTCACTTCATAATTTACGCCACTACCAGTTGTAAAAGAATATATAGCTCCACTCTTAATGTTCGGATAAACAATATCATAAGGAACTATCTTGCTCATTTTCTACAATTTGTCACATAACTTTATTTCAGACTGCGAATATTCAAAAAAAAATTAAGAATAAAAAAATTAATTTATAATTGTTTTCATTATTCCTACCTTTGTTTTAAACAAATTATAAATGAATGGCTAAATTAGGAAAGTGGATTGGTGGCGGATTAGGTTGGGCTTTTGGTGGACCCATTGGGGCAATTTTAGGTTTTGCAGTTGGTTCTGCAATAGATAGTTCTATTTATACTGATGTAGAAAGAACAGACACTCAAACTAGTGGGAGAAAAAGATACTACACTTCTCAACCAAATGATTTTGCAATAAGCCTTATGGTACTTGTTGCTGCGGTTATGAAAGCAGATGGAAGAATTTTAAAAGCTGAACTCGATTTTGTAAAACGCTTTTTTAAAAAACAATTTGGTTCAGAGAAAACGCAACAACACCTCATTACACTAAGAGATATTTTAAAGAAAGATATTCCAATTGAAGAGGTTTGTGTTCAGATTAGAACATTTACAGTAATGTCTGCCCGAATACAATTATTGCATTTACTTTTTGGTGTTGCTTCTGCTGATAGTGATATTAGTCAACAAGAATTAGACGTAATTTCCAGAATTAGTGCTTACCTTGGAATCCCAACACATGATTTTAATTCCATTAAAGCCATGTTTGTAAAACAAAAGCACAGCGATTACCAAATTTTAGAAATAGAAGCTACTGTTTCTGATGATGAAGTAAAAAAAGCTTATAGAAGAATGGCTGTAAAATATCATCCTGATAAAGTTAGTCATATGGGTGATGAGTTTCAGCATGCTGCTAAAGAAAAGTTTCAGAAAGTTCAAGAAGCTTATGAAAATATAAAAAAACAACGAGGAATTAAATAACTTACTCTTGGAAAAAAAAGAAAAAAACCAATTTATTGCTGCTCTATTCCTTCCTTCAATGTTGGTGTTGGCAATGTTTATTGTTTTTTTAATTGAAATTATTTTCAACGTAAGTTTTAGTTCTTATGGAATTTATCCACGAAAAGTTTCCGGATTAGTGGGTATAATTTTAGCTCCTTTTTTACATGGAGATTTTTCTCATTTACTTAACAATTCAATCCCGATACTAATTTTAGGGTCATCTTTATTTTATTTCTATAAAGAAATTGCTTTCAAAGTCTTTCTTTGGGTGTTTATTATGGGTGGAATTTGGACATGGATGTCTGCCCGAGAAGCTACACATATTGGAGCTAGTGGTGTAGTTTACGGTTTGTTTTCTTTTTTGCTCATAAGTGGTTTTATACGAAGAAATATGCAACTTATTTCTATTTCGTTTTTTGTAGTATTTGTTCTGTCTCTTATACACATCTGACGCTGCCGACGAGCGATCTAGTGT
>OJGU01000327.1_pt1 | contig 30402 bp, 15 predicted proteins | sample 1594741 | NCBI WGS metagenome assembly OJGU01 (sample SAMN05416841, study PRJEB24817) | seawater metagenome | isolation source: Sea water | place: Canada:Atlantic | collected 2013-07
GAGATGTAGAGAGGTCTCGTGGGCTCGGAGATGTGTATAAGAGACAGGTTCGAAAGGCGCCCGCAGCCGAAACGGCGACGAAGATTCGTTTCGAGTTCTGCGGATCGAGAAGAATGGTATGGAGCGCCATCCCTCCTGCGCCGGGTTGCCAGAGATGCCCTTTGGATTGGCGTAATGCCGAGAGTTCGTTCCAGCTCTGTCCTCCATCTGTGGACTTAAAAATAGCTGCATCTTCCACGCCCGCATAGACCGTGTCTGGATCGGTCAATGAGGGCTCGAAATGCCAGACGCGCTTGAACTCCCACGGATGCTGGGTGTTGTCGTACCATTTGTGAGTGCCGACGTCACCGCTGTATTGGAACAAATTGCTGTGCCCAGGGGGCATCGATTCGGAATCGCCTGGCTTCGATACTTTGGATCCTGGAGGGGCCCAAGTTTTCCCGCCATCGTCGGATCGTTGGATTACTTGACCGAACCAGTCGCTCGTTTGGGAGGCATAGATGCGATTTGGATCGACTGGAGATCCCTTGAGGTGAAACATTTCCCATCCCCCAAACAGTGGGCCTTCGACCTTCCAGTCCACTCGCTTTCCGTCCGAGGTCAAGATGAACGCACCTTTCTTGGTGCCGACGAGAATACGGATATTGCTCATTGATCGCTGCTTGCTTCCTTTTCCGAGTTGAGGCGGCATGCAAGGTTGGTTCGGTGTGGGCCGCCGAACCAACTCGAATAATGCCGATGCCGACGCTATGCTTTTAGCATTGTGCTCGACGATGGCAAGACTCTTTCGACCGGAGGGAATCTATTGGCACGATTCACACTCGACGCCCTCGCGCATGGCGTTGATCGAACAAGCACTGACGCTGTTCGGTGTTGATACGTCGCCGCTTTTCACTTCTTTTTCGGTGCGGTCTCGATGGGAACTATCAATGGCGCTTTGATTGAGTGTTCGGAGGTAGTAGGTCGTCTTGAGGCCTCGTTGCCAGGCTTCACGATACATGAAACTCGCCTTTCTCGCGTCGTTGTCGGCGAGCCAAAGATTGGTGCTTTGAGCTTGGTCGATCCATTTTTGCCGCACTGCCGCGCTTTGAAGAATCCATGTTGGTTCAATTTCAAACGCTGTCTTGTAGACCTTCCGTAGCGATTCGGGAATGCGAGTGATTTGTTGAACGGAACCGTCGAAGTACTTGAGATCTCGGCGCATTTCTTCATCCCAAAGATCCAATGCCATGAGATCTTCAATCAGGTGCGAGTTCGTGTGAAGGAATTCGCCGGAGAGATTCGATTTCGTGTGGATGTTTTTGTAGCTCGGTTCGATGCAGGGGCAGCATCCCATGATATTCGAAATCGTGGCCGTCGGGGCGATGGCGAGGCAGTTAGAGTTTCTCATTCCATGCTGCTTGATATGATCGCGAAGACTGTCCCAGTCGTGCCGAGTTTCGCGATTGACTTGAATAGGGTTGCCGCGTTCCTTCTCCAAGAGCTCCAAGGTGTCGAGAGGAAGCAGGCCCCGATGCCATTTCGAGTTCTCAAAACTCTCGTAGCTGCCGCGTTCGATGGCGAGTTCTGAGGAGGCTTTGTAGGCTTGAAATGCGATCGTCTCGACAATTTCATCATTGAACGCGACTGCATCGCGGGAATCGAAGGGGATCTTCTTTCGGTAGAGGGCGTCTTGGAGTCCCATGATTCCTAGGCCAATCGGGCGGTGTCGGGTGTTGGACGTACGAGCCGCTTCAATCGGGTAAAAGTTGATATCGATGACATTGTCGAGCATACGCATGAGCGTGTGAACGGTATCGCGGAGCTTGGGATGGTCGATTTCTCCCTCAGGGGTGAGATGTTGTTCTAGATTAACAGAGGCGAGATTGCAGACGGCCACTTCATCCCTGCTCGTGTTGAGGGTGATTTCGGTGCAAAGATTCGAATTGTGAATGACACCGACATGATCTTGAGGGGATCGAACATTGGCGGCGTCTTTCCAGGTGAGCCATGGGTGTCCTGTCTCGAAGAGTGCTTCAATCATTTTCTTCCACAGCGCGAGTAGTCGGACCTTTTTCCCATAGAGCGTGCCTGCCTCGACGGCTTGTTCATACTCGAGGTATCGTTGCTCAAAGGCTTGCCCTGCGAGCTCGGGGAGATCTGGGACATCGTTGCTCCGGAAGAGCGTCCAGGTCGCATCTTTTGGCAGCTGGCCGTCCGCAATTGATTGGAGGCGTTTCATAAAGAGATCCGGAATCCAATGTGCGGTGTTCATATTGTGGGTGCGACGACGATCATCACCGGTTTCTTTTCTCAGTTCGATGAAGTCTTCGATGTCGGTGTGCCAGAGTTCGACGTAACTACAGAGTGCTCCAGGACGTTTTCCGCCTTGGTTGACCGCCAGCGCGATGTCGTTAGCAACTTTCAGGAAAGGAACGATGCCGGAGGACTCGCCGTTGGTGCCATGAATATGAGCGCCCGTTCCGCGAACGGCTGACCACGAACAGCCAAGCCCTCCAGCCCATTTGCTAAGATGGGAGAATCGAGTCCAGGTTTCCGTGATGTCCTCGATAGAATCTGCACAATAGAGAAGGTAGCAACTCGAGAGTTGCGGATGGGTGGTGCCGGCGTTGAAGAGAGTGGGTGTTGATGAGCAAGCGCGTTTGCTTTTGTAGAGGTTGTAGAATGCCGCCACATGCGTCTCTCGGTTTTCTTTTTCCAAGATCGCCAAGCCCATGGCCACTCGTAGCCAGAAGATCTGAGGTGCTTCGAGCCGGCGTCTGCTTCCCTCGGCCTGCCGCTCGTGAATCAGATAGCGATCGTAGAGCGTTTGGATTCCGATGAAATCGAATTGGAGATCTGCGAAGGGATCGATGAGAGTAGCAAGTTCGCGGAGGTCGAAGGTGGCGAGGCGTTCGTCGAGTCGTCCAAGTTCGATTCCGTTTGGTATGTAAGCCAAGAAGGCCTGTTGATGGGCGGCTTTTAAGGTGTTGATGCCCTCAGTGACTTTCCAGGAAAGCGTTTCTTCATAGATGTAACTGAGCAGAATGCGAGCTGAGAAGAAACGGGCGTCGGCATCCATATCGAGCATGCTTCGTGCATTGAGAACGATCGTGTCTCGTCGTTCAGCGTCACTGTGCTCGACCGAGGTGCTCCGTAGGAGGTGCTCGATCAGTTCGTTGGCTGACAGTGTTAGTTTTAGACCAATTGTCGCGAAAGCGACTCGAGCTCGAATGTCTTGGAGCTGCGCTCCCCCAACCAGCTCCAATTGATGGTCGTTGGAGTCGGTCCCGTTGCTGTGGGTGGTTGCTGCTTCACGCAGAGCTGCTCGTTTTGCTCGATACTTGGCATAGGCGAGGGCGACCCGTGCGTGTCCGATATCGATCAATGTTTCTTCGACGAGGTCCTGGAGCTGTTCAATATGGAGGTAGACCGGACGTTCGCGAATCAGTCGAAACTCAATTTCAGTGCGGAGCTGTGCCCCGATGGGTTCTTTGAGTCCAAGTGAACTTGAGGCGGCATCGACCGCCAGGGTGATCTTGTGTCCCAACCACGGGACGATCCTTGGCTTTGCCTGAGGCGTGGTCGGATCGTCGCGTCGAATGACTTGTGGGAAGTCGGAGACGTTCGGGACTTCAGTTGTTTGACGGACAGAGAGGAGCTGCGAGGTGGCCATGTTAGAATTCGTTGAGCTTCGAGTTTAGATGAGGTCTTCTTCGTTGGCATTCTTGACGCTGCCGCCCGTCTGATACTCAGTGACTCGAGTTTCAAAGAAGTTTTTTTCTTTCTTAAGAAAGATGATTTCATCCAGCCACGTAAAGGGATTGGTGTTGATCTGTGACAGTGTCGGCAGACCTAGTCCCTTGAGTCGCCTGTCGGCGTTGAAATCAACGAAATCGAGGAAATCTTTTTGAGTCATGCCCACGGTATCGTCGGGGAGACAGTCCCGGACGAAGTCCTTCTCGAGCTCGACGCCTTCGCGCATGAATTGGACGAGCTCAGTTTGAAACGCCGGGGTCCAGACGTCGGGATTCTCGTTGATGAGTTCTGAGAGAATGTATCGGCCGAGGGCAATGTGATTCGATTCGTCCCGTAAGGTATATTGAAACATTTGCCCGATTCCGGTCATTTTGTTCTGTCGATGGAGTGATAGAATCATGGCAAAGAGGGCGTAGAATTGGGTGCCTTCCATAACTTGCGTGATTCCGAAAATTGCCTTGGCGAAACGTTGCTTATTGGCCGTGAGTGTGAGATCGATCCCTCGTTTCAGTTCGGGAAGGTGTTCGGTGATGTAGTCATTCTTACGACGAACAGAAGGGATGTCGTTGAATCGTGCGGTTACCTCATCCACATCAATGTTGAGGCTCCCAATGATGTGGATGAGTGAATCCATATGAATCGATTCCTCGGCGACGTGACGGAGAACCGCATGCTTGAGTTCTGCCGCGGTGAGATTATCCTCGATGACGTGGAGAACGCTATCGCCGACAATGCCTTCCGCTGCCGAGAAATAGCCGACGCCCATTTCGATGATCCAACGTTCCTTCTCGGAGAGCGCGCCGGAGTTCCATTGTGTGCAGTCTCGAGTCATATCGATGACATCTGGTTCCCAATGATTTGCCTTCATCTGCTTATAGATGCGATAGGCCTCAGGGTATTTGAGCGGGAGGAGGTTGAGCTCGGCAGTCCGGATGCCGTTGATCACTCGTTTGCCAGCCATGCGTTCGCGCGCCAGTCGTTTGTTTAGTTTGAAGGTTTTGTTGCGAAAACGGTAGATGACGTGGTCTTGCTCATCCGTACTCGTTTGTGCCTCGAATCCTTCGGCTGTATCGATCATTCAGTTGCTTTCCGCAGCGCTGCCACAGGCGCCGCTCGGGACTTTAGTTCGAAGGGAGAATGCGCTGACGGAAGTCAGGCTGCAGGTCTACCCTCATCCGGTTGTTGGCGCAACCGTTGCCAGCGGACCAATCCGCTGGACTTGACGAGATAGAATAAGCAGGTCTTCTGACTTCGAGATCGTCCTAGTAGCCCAACCTTTCCATCCTGGATCAGGACAGTGGCTCGTGAGGGCGTTCGTCACTCGTTACAGCGGCGCAACCGTTCGGGAGTTTCACCCGATTCCCTATTCTCCTCCAAATCGGTTATTTGGAGGCACTTATTCTAAATCAAAAACATCACAAGATGTTGTGTTGCTTTTGATTTGGTGGACCTTATATGGTGTTGTTTGGGGGCGTCAAGCTGTTCGTGAAGGATTCTCTTCATATCAGAGTATCTGACGGATTGGATGCCATTTAGCCCCCTCATTATTCGGATTGAGGGGATTGTTGGACGATCGTTCTAAGGGATGTCGTTTCGATGATAGACGGGGTTTTTCCTTGAGAGCAGATTTCTGGAAAGCTAAGTTTTCACCCTCAGAACCAATGCTAAACACTAGCACCCATTCTTTGATCTAAGCCCGTGACTCAATATCATCCTAGTTCGAAGAGAGCTCTCTTGATGCTCGTATTGACGGTGTTGGTCGTGGGGACGCTTCATGGGAAAGATTCGGCCACCGCTTCCAAAGCGGACAATACCGAGCATTGGTCCTTTAAGCCACCGATGGCTGTGCCTGTGCCGTCTGCGGAAACGGGGGCTGATCCTTCGAACCCGATCGACGCGTTCTTGTTTGAGGCCATGCGCCTGCGTGGTGTTGAGCCGGTCTCGAGGGCGAGTAAGATCGAGTTGTTGCGCCGGGTGAGCTATGACCTTACGGGCTTGCCGCCGACGATCGAAGCGATTGATAGCTTCCTAAACGACTCGTCCAGTTTGGCCTACGAGCGTCTTGTCGACCGATTGCTGGGCTCTTCGGCTTACGGAGAACGCTGGGCGCAACATTGGTTAGATTTAGCACACTATGCCGATTCCAATGGTTTCGAACTCGATGCGGATCGTCCCGACGCCTGGCGCTATCGGGACTGGGTGATTCAGGCCTTGAACGAGGACATGCCCTATGATGAGTTTCTGCGCTGGCAAGTTGCGGGAGATGAAATGGCTCCCGGGGATCCCCAGGCACTGATTGCCTCGGGCTTTGGGCGAAGCGGTCCACGGGAAGTCGTCAGTGGGAATATCGATCCCGAGGTGCGGCGGCAGGACGAATTGACGAGTGTCACGAGTACCGTGGGATCGGTCTTCTTGGGCTTAACGGTGGGGTGCGCTCGCTGTCACGACCATAAGTTTGATCCAATCCCGACCGAAGATTTCTATCGCTTGCAGGCCTGTTTTGCCGGCGTCGAGTTGACAGAAGTTCCAATCTATGATGCGTCTGAGAAGGAGTCGATCGATCTCGAATCTGCCCGGATCAAGAAATTGATAAAGCCAATCGCGGCAGAGAAGTCAGCCCTGGAGGCGCCTTACAAGAAGCGATTAAAGGCGGCAAAGGAAGCAGGGTTAAGCGAGCGTGAGCGTGCTGTGCGTGCCATACCGCGGGACAAGAGAACGCCGGAGGAACAACGGCTTTTTGAGGGGACGAACACGGCACTTCGGGTCACCTGGGAAGAAATCGCTGAAGCGGTGTTTGAGAATCCTCGCGACCATGCGGCACGTGAAGCCTTAAAGCGTCAGATTCATGACTTGGAAGTTCAACTACCGAGACCGCCTGCTCATGCCATGGCGATGGTGGAAAAAGAGCCTTCCGTGAAACTGCCTAAAACCCATGTTTTACGCCGTGGCAATGTGAAATTGAAACGAGCCGTGGTTTCTCCGGGTCCGCCAGCGATCATCGCTGAGCGAATGGGGGAGGCGGATCGGGGATTCGAACTTGGGCAGGCGCTTGATGAAACTCATTCGGGACGCAGGCGAGCACTCGCTGAATGGTTGACAGATCCAAGCAATCCGCTCACGGCACGGGTGATGGTGAACCGAGTGTGGCAACATCATTTCGGGCGCGGTCTCGTGGGGACGTCTTCGGATTTTGGCACTCGTGGTGAGCAGCCTTCTAATCAGGCCTTGCTCGATTGGCTCGCCACGACGTTTGTGCGAGATGGGTGGCGTCTAAAGTCACTGCACCGCTTAATCGTAAGCTCTGAAGCCTATCGCCGGAGTTCGAGCCAGATCAGTGAGACGGGTTTGGAGAAGGACCCTAAAAACCGCTTGTTATGGCGAATGAATCGAAGGCGAATGGAGGCTGAAGGGCTTCGGGACGCCGTCTTGTTGGCTGCAGGCTTATTGAATCGACGTGCTGGTGGGCCAGGGGTGCATCCGCCGCTCGAACCGGAGGTTCGTGAACTCATTTTCACGGAGGCCGAAGTGGTGCATCTTTGGCCGGTTGACCGTGATCCCTCTGAGCATGTCCGCCGTTCCATCTATCTTCATCGAAAGCGGAATGTTCACTATCCCATGTTTGACGCTTTTGATTCGCCCGATGCGTTGACGCCTTGTCCTCAGCGCTTTGTCAGTACGCATGCTCCGCAGGCCTTGGTGATGTTGAATAGTGGGTTTGTTCAACAAGCCGCGATGTCCTTTGCCCGTGAGTTACTTTCCTCCTTCGACACCGACGAGGACCGAATTCGGGCGTCCTTCCTTCGTTGTTACGCGAGGGAGCCGGTGAGTGAGGAGTTGAGTTGGACCCGTGAATTCTTGGCCCATGATGGGCGTCCGTTGGAAGAACGGTGGATGGATTTTTCGTTGGCCCTCTTAAACAGTAGTGAGTTTCTCTATGTCCCCTAAGCAAGCATCCTCCGGTAAATGTCTGGGTGCGCCAGCTGCTTCCAGGGCTGAGTTTTCGCGGCGACAATTCTTGGAGACCACGGGACAGGGTTTCGGTGCCTTGGCTTTGGGGCAATTGTTATCGAGGGAAAAGGCCCAGGCTTCGTCTGTTTCTCCGGGTGCGCCGCTGGGGCCACACTTTGCTCCCAAGGCGAAACGGTGCATTTTTCTCTTCATGGTCGGTGGTCCCAGTCATGTGGATATGTTCGATCCGAAGCCTGCATTGGATCGTTTGGACGGCCAACGATTGCCTCCCAGCTTTGGATCGATCAATAGTCAATTCCTGGAGTCCGATCCGCTCTGCTTGAAGAGTACTCGTCAATGGGGGCGTTATGGCCAGTCGGGGATGGATATGTCAGATCTTGTGCCGCACATGCATCAGCACGCGGACTCCATCGGTCTCGTTCGCTCGTGTGCCGTGGACAGTGTGATCCATGCGCCCGCTCACTACCAGATGAACTCAGGGCGTGTGTTTATGGGGTATCCCAGCCTCGGCAGTTGGGTGACCTACGGCTTGGGCAATGAATCAGACAACTTGCCTTCGTTTGTCGTTATGGCACAACCGCAAGGAACCCCTGAAGGGGGCGCTCCTTGTTGGAGTTCTGGGTTCCTGTCGACCACGCATCAAGGTACCCTTTTTCGACCGGGATCCAATCCAATTGTAAATTTGGCGTCCGAGGACCCGTCCCTCGATCGGTCGCGGCAGCGTCGGATTCTCGACTACATGCAGCGCTTGAACCGACGTCATTTGAATGCAGGTGATACTGAGTTGGAAGCCCGGATCGCGAGCTACGAACTCGCCTTCCGAATGCAGGCGGAAGCGCCCGAAGCGATTGATGTCTCGCGAGAATCGGCGGAAACCCGAGCGCTCTACGGACTCGATCAAGCAGCGACCACCGATTTTGGAACCCGCTGCCTAATTGCCCGGCGCTTGGCTGAGCGGGGCGTACGCTTTATTCAATTGTATTCAGGCGGCGGCCCTGTGGCCTGGCAATGGGATGCTCATGATGATGTGAACGCTAATCATGACCGGATGTGCCAAGCCACCGATCAACCGGTGTCCGCCCTACTTACGGATCTAAAGCGTCGTGGCTTGCTGGGTGAGACACTGGTGATTTGGGGGGGAGAATTTGGCCGGACTCCGGTCAGTCAAAAGGGGAGCCGGGGGCGTGATCATAACGCCACTGGGTTTAGTATGTGGTTTGCTGGAGGCGGGATTCAACCAGGGACTGTTTATGGCGGAACGGACGAAATCGGTTTACACGCCATAGAAGACCGGGCCCATGTGAATGACATCCACGCCACCATTCTCCATTTGATGGGATTAGACCACCTTCGATTGACTCACCGACATAGCGGGCGAGACGAACGGTTGACGGATGTCGGTGGCTCTGTGATGCAGGGACTTCTGGCCTAATCACGCTTTCTACAAAACCGTTGATTCCGTATGGATGGAGCGTTGGATGATAATGACGATGGATCCTAATAACAATGTTCTAAGCGAGCCGCTTGAACAAACGCGGCGGCGCTTCTTAAGAAGCTCAGCCGTCCTTGGTGCAACGAGCGTTCTTTCATCCTGGTCTCTGGGAGCGGCAGAGAGTTCGTCTGCTTCAAAGCGAACAAGGCCTTTGAGATTCGGGGTGATTGCTGACGTGCATAAGGACATCATGCATGATGCGGATGAAAGGCTTCAGGTGTTTATCGATGATATGAATGTCCAGGGCGTTGATTTCGTGATTCAGATAGGTGACTTTTGCGTGCCCAAGACGGAGAATCAGGGCTTCCTCGATATCTGGAATTCCTTCAAGGGGCCACGGTATCATGTCTTAGGAAACCACGATACTGACGGTGGCTACAAACGGGAAGAAACGGTCGCTTGGTGGACGATGGCTGCGCGTTATTACTCGTTCGATCAGGGGGGGATTCATTTTGTGGTTCTCGATGGCAACGACCGACCTAAAGATCATTCTGGAGGTTATCCTCGTTACATTGCCGAGAACCAATTGGATTGGTTAGAAAAGGATCTGGCGGCTACCGAGCGGACGACGATTGTCTTTGTTCATCAAAGTATTGAAAGAGAAACGAAAGGTGGGGTTCAGAATGGGGCGGCGGTTCGGCAGTTGTTAGAAGAAGCCAATATTAGGGCAGGGCGGCGCAAGGTTATCGCCTGCTTCTCTGGACATCATCACCGTGATTATGTTCGGCAGATTAACAACATCGTCTATCCACAAATAAACAGTGCCTCCTATTTTTGGGTTGGCGGCGATTATCAGCGTGTGCGTTACAGCAAGGCGGTCGACGCGGCTCATCCGTATATCAAGTATACGGTTCCTTACAAGGAGGCAATTTATGCGATCGTGACGGTTGATCTCTCTCTCGGCTTCATGAGCATCGAAGGAAAGCGGAGTTCCTTTGTTGGTCCGGCACCCTGGGATCTTGGTAAAGATCGCGCTCACTGGGATGCAAGAACGCTCACATCCAACGTTTCTGACTGGAAAATGCCGATCGGCATTTAGATGTCGCACTTGCGCCGGTCGGTTGCGAGATTTAGGTGGCGTAGAGGATGCTATCCTCCCACGCTGTTTGATTTTAGAACCGGCTTTGCGACCGTTCCCGACACATCCGTGAGACGATAATCTCGACCTGCGTGGCGGTAGGTGAGGCGTTCGTGATCGATGCCTACGAGATGGAGCAAGGTCGCATGGAGATCATGAATATGCATGCGGTTATGGGTTGCTCTAAAGCCAAAATCATCCGTTTCGCCGTAGCTCATTCCTCCCTGCGTGCCTCCGCCGGCGAGCCACATCATAAAGCCGTGAGGGTTGTGATCGCGGCCTGTTCCATTTTCGCTAACTGGTGTTCTGCCGAACTCACCCCCCCAAACGATGAGTGTGTCCTCAAGCATCCCTCGTTCTTTAAGGTCACTGAGGAGCGCTGCGATGGGTTGATCAATACTCTTTGCGAGCTTGGGTGTCGTTTCGTTGTGTTTGTTGTGAGTGTCCCAAGGTTGGCCATTGCCGTGGTAGACTTGAATAAAACGGACATCCCGCTCGGCGAGGCGTCGGGCCATGAGGCAGCCGTTTGCAAAGTGACCCGTGCCATAGGCGTCCCGTGTGCGATCGGATTCCTTGTTGATATCAAAGGCGTCGGTTGCGGCGAATTGCATGCGATAGGCCGTTTCCATGGCCTTGATGCGCCCTTGGAGCGCCAGATTTGGGGAGGATTGAGAGTTGAGGTGTTCCTCATTCAGTGCTCGCATGAGTTCAAGTTGTTTCCTCTGCGCCTTCGGATCTAGATGAGCGTTTCGTAGCCACGGGATCATTTGCTCGGGTTCAATCTTGGAGTGATTCAGATAGACCCCTTGATGCTGGGCTGGCAGAAAGGCGCTGTTCCAAAGGATGGAAAATCTCACGGGACGCCCGGGGCAAAGGACAACGTAAGTCGGAAGGTTGGCATTTTCCGTACCCAATCCATAGCTCATCCATGCGCCCATACTGGGAACTTTGGGAGTCATGGTGCCATTGTTCATCAAGAGCAAGGCGGGGCCGTGATTGGGATTGTCTGTGTAGACGGATTTCAAGACGCAGAGATCATCGGCATGTTTTGCCGTGTGGGGGAGAAGCTCGCTTATCGGTAAGCCGCTCTGGCCGTGTTGTTTGAATTGGTAGGGGGCATTCATCAAGCCCCCTGTGGGACGTTCTGTCCGGAGATTTGTACCGTCAGGGCGCTGGCCTTCGAAGGTCTTGAGGGCCGGTTTGGGATCCAAGAAATCCGGGCCAAAGGGTCCGCCGTTCATGAAGAGATGGATCACCCGCTTGGCCCTGGGTGCGAAATGGGGTGTCCGATTCGATGCCGCCTCGAGGGAACCCAAGAGTCCGAGCGTCCCTAGTCCGGCACCTATTCGTGAAAGGGCCTCTCGACGGTTTATCGTTTGCGCCTCCATGATTAGTCGATGAATTGGAATTCGTTGCCGACTAGCAATGCCTGCGCATATTGAGCCCAGAGTTCGAGATTTTCGGTGTCTTTGGAGAAAAAAACTGCGGCAATTGATAGTTCGCTTTCGCGTGGCGAGCGTTGGAAGAGGGTTTGGTAGGTCCTCTCGATTCGTGTCCTGTGGTCTGGTAGTTGGAGCAGTTTACTAGCGAGGGCGTTTGACCGGAGTCGAATGAAGGGACTATTGAGGCTGAATAGCTGTTGCAAGGGAGTGATTGTCGTTGGCCGAGTGGGGGCGTGGGCCGTGGGATCAGGGAAATCGTGAACGCGTAGAAACGGATTGGGCTCGCGCCGATGAATCGTTCCGTAGCAGGTGCGGCGAACGTTTTCGGACGCTGCTAATTCCATGGGGGCGCCTCCGATGCGAAGGTCGAGTTCACCACTTGCCTGAAGGATAGCATCGCGCCAGGCTTCGGCATCGAGCCGTTGTTGATCCATCCGGGCAAGGTATCGATTGCTGGGATCTCGTTCGATCGCTTTTGGATTGTGACCGCTCTGTTGCCAGGTTGACGATTGTAGAATTTCTCGATGAAGCCACTTAATTGACCAACGATGTTTGACGAAGCGCGCGGCGAGATCGTTGATCAAGTTTGGGTGAGAGGGGGCTTCTCCGGAATACCCTAGTTCACTGGGAGTTGGCACAAGGCCGCGTCCAAAGTGGTGTTGCCAGATTCGGTTCACCATAACGCGAGCCGACAGAGGGGCGGCTTCGTTGATAATTGCTTCGGCGAGATCGAGTCGTCCGCTACCGCGCTCGAACCGTCGCGGCGTCGCTGATTTTGTGGGAAAAGCGCTGAGAAATTGTCGTTGGATTGTTTCGCCAAGAACGTTTGGGTTGCCGCGTTTGTGGAGGGCGAGATCGCGCGCTTCGTCATTGCGATAATCGAGGGTCGAGCCATGTCTGCCATCGGCCGGTTTCACATAAAGGGCGGCTTCTTTGACTCCACTGACCATGGGCGTGTGATAGTGTGGTGTTCTCTTGATAATTGCTTGAATTCTGCCTTCAAGTTGGATGACTTGTTCAGTAAGTGCATCTGTCTGATTGGCTTTGTCTTTCTTCAATTCGACGAGCTGTTTCTCGATCTTATCGACTTGTTCTCTGGCTTTGGCAACCGGTAACCAGAGAGCGTCGTTGATGGTTGGCCGATCTGCAATTCGAACACTGGCAAAGACACCGGCGATGGCGTAGTAGTCCACTTGCGAGACGGGTTCGAATTTGTGGTCGTGGCACCGGGCGCAGGCGAGGGTAAGTCCCAGGAAAGTGCGACCAACGGCGTCCACGCGTTCTTCCCATTCATCAGCAACGGTTGTCTTGATAACTTCAGGGGGAAGTTGAAGTTCCTTCCAATAAGTGGGGCTCAGTCCGAGGAATCCGAGGGCGGCGTTGTCCTGAGGATCGTTATCGGGTATGAGATCGTTGGCGAGCTGCTGTTTGATGAATTCAGGATAGGGGAGATCACGATTGAACGCCTGCCCCACCCAGTCCCGGTAGCGCCACGCTGCGGCGGTAGAATTCAGCCAGGATGCCGTCTTGTCTGTGTAGCGTGCTAGATCGAGCCAGTGCCGAGCCCAACGTTCGCCGTAGTGAGGTGAAGCGAGCAATTCGTCGATAACCTGTCTGATCGCCGTAGGGCGATCGACCTTGACCTCTCGCTGAAACGTGCGGAGTTGGTCCGGTGTTGGTGCTAGTCCGATGAGATTGAAATACAAACGGCGGAGGAGGACTCGATCATTGGCGGGGGCTGCTGGAGTGAGTCCCTGGTCTTCTAGGCTCGCCAAAACGAAGTGGTCGAGTCTTGTTTGAGACCAAGCGGATTGCCGTGGTTGGGGAACCTGACCTAGTTCGAAAGGGGCGAATGACCAAGGTAGGTTCGTCACGCCTTCTGCCTGACCTATGAAGGTCGCGAGCAGTAGGTAAAGGATGATGAACTTGTCCCACATTCCGATAGGATTTTAGTGGGGGACGACGAGGGGATCAATGTTATCCTTGAAAGGTCATGTTTTGGAGGCGACGGATTCTTGCTGGGTATGTGGCTAGTCGATCGGGATTGAGGTGACTGGAATCGTTCCGAGATTAATTGCTTGATTCGCCGAACGATGGGGTATTGTGATGGGGACGTTGTGCTGTGAGATGGTCACTTTAGGAGAGTTTAGCTGGGGGTTCACTGATTGGACGATATCGATCTTTAGAAGATACTGACCTGGAGGAACTGATGGGATGGAAAAATCTCCGAATGCACTGACTGACACGGGATAGATTTGTGATGACCGAATGACTGTTTCTTCAACCACGTTTCGGTGACGTTGCTGTTCGAGCATGAGTCGCGAAGCTTGTATGAATGTGTTGGGACGTGGCCGTGAGTTGGGGATGGGCAACTCGGTTTTTCTTTGCAGCGAATAGGTGCCATCGAACCAGCTGAAATTGCGATCAGTGGTGTTGCTTTGAAATGTTCCTGTGAGGTCTTTGCCTTTAAGATGATAGTCGATTTTGGTGGTCGTTCCGGATCGGACATCAAGCTCTTGCGAATAGTATTCCTGTTCTAGCTGATGCTCGTTGTCTGGATGAGATTTGAAGATAAGGTAATTTCCAGGAGGGACGTTTTCGAAGGAGAAGTGTCCCTTGTCGTCTGTAAACGTATAGATCGTTCCCGTGATCAGTCGGTGAATTTTTGGCGATGCACGGAGCCCGATTCTCAGTCTAGCTTGGGTTTTGCCAGCGATTCGGAGGGTGCCCTTGACGCTTCCGTGCTTTTGAAGTTGGAGTGTTCGAATTGAGAGATCGATCTCTGAAACCGGCAAGATGAGGGATCCTCGATCGTCTAGAATTGCGATGCCTTGAAACCCGATTGGGAAGGAACTCTGGGACAGCGTCCCTTTGGTATCAGCGATCGTATATGTTTGAGAGAAGCTCTTCCAAGGCGAGGATTGATGGTGGTCTTTCGAGAGAAACGCTATGGAGGGAGGAGAATCTTGATCGTTGTTAACCAAGAATACGGTTGCGTTACTGACTGGGGTTCCGTTCGGTGCCCTTACGGTCACACCTTCTAGGGAATGCTTGGATGGAATAGGGCGTAGTTTGATCACGTTCGTCGCAACAGATTCATGAATGGAAATCGGGCGTGATCTTCCGCTGACATATCCCGGGGCGCTCACTGTGATGTAGTAGACTTCGTAGTGGTGGATCGGGATGGAATTTGTGACCATCTCATCCGGTTTCGTTTGGTCAAAGATTTTCCCGTTGATTCCCTTTAATAGCTTGTTGAAGGAGATATCGAGATTGATGGTTTTTCGATAGGTGAACTCTGGAATCGGTAGTTCGTTGGTTTCGTCGAGAACTAGTGTGGTATGAGTGATGGTGGACTTGGTGGATTCTCTGAGAACGATCTCAAGGGGAGCTGCTGAGGGCTGTAGTTGATGAACGCCTGTGACGTATCCGTCCGCGCGAATGCGATAGAAGAGCTTGTCCAAGGGGGCATTCTTCCATTCAAAATGCCCCTTTCGATCGCTGTAGGTTTCCCAGTCGATATAGGTTTTTGTGTTCGCAGCCGTACCGAGATCAATTTTCGCACCTAGAATGGGTTTCCCTTCCTCGTCAATGATTCTGCCTTTGAGCGTTTTTCTGGGCATCATTTCGGCACGAGCGGACGTTTCACCGTCGATCAGATTGATGATCACATGGGCTGTTGCGAATTCCGGATGACTGATAATGTAGCCGAATTGATGCCCGCTGCGTTCGCTAAACCGAGCCATTCCCGATTGGTTCGAGATTTGCATCGTGCCTAGTTTTCGGTAGAGAGCTCCTGTTAATTCCCGGACTTTCGCTCCAGCGATAGGAATGGCGTCTCTGCTCACGACCTTGATTTCTATGTCTTGCCCTTTCGGCAGAATGACTCGTGAAGAATGACTTCGGAGCTCTGAGCCTAGAATTGGAGAACCATGAAAATCCGTGCGACGTCCGTTCATGCTCATTTCGGTGGCGTAAGGATATTCGGTGCCACTTGGTTTCTTAAATGTGAGATAGAATTTTCCGGCAGACGGTGGAACACCTATACAGGTCCATTTTCCATCCTTGTCTGTTCGAATACCTGCTGCGTAAGGGCGATAGAGACGGGTTAGGTTATCGACATAACGCTTGTCAGTCTTTGATTGACCGTAAGCGTTTGCTTGAATGGCGATATTTTCTAACGGAATCCCTGACTCGTCTGTAACGACGCCACCGATTGAGATGCCTTTCTTAAGATGGAACTCGTGGCGGGGCGGTAGATTGCCCCAAAGATCTTCCTCATCTTTCCATTGTCGGTATTGAGCCGCATGATTATCTGGCGATATGGCGTTAAGTGAGAATCGGGTTACTGGTCCAGGTGGGATTGGGATTTCCAAGATGGCGGTGCCTTTGGCGTTTGTTCGTCCGGTGCTTGTTTCGTTTGACTTGTATCCGACAACGTAGTCGAAAACAGAGATAACTTCGACATTTGGCAAGGGGAGACCAGTCTCGGTATCTGTTACCTGGACTTCCATGACGTGCTTGGGCGTTTGTGAGAGCGGGACTTGCGTGAGGCAAGTGACAGAGAGAATCGTCATTAGGCAAATCATTGCCGCCTTGGAGTGCCTTCGATTTCTCTCGAATCTAGCGATCCGGTCAAAGCGCCGCGTGAGATGCTGGTGGTCCTCGGCGATTCCGATAAGTCCAGGGGCGAGTTTTTTCTTAGGCAATGCTTGGAGGGCTTTGAGAATTGTTTCGCCATAGTCTGCTGGGTTATTGAGCGTTGTTCGACGAAGAACGAGATCGTCTGTTGCTAGTTCCCGGTCTCCTCTGATTCGGTGAAGGGCGTACCAGACAATTGGGTTTGGCCAATGGAGCACCTGAATGAGTGTCGTCCAGAGGTTCCAGAGGCTATCACGCCGTTTTAGGTGGGCTAGTTCGTGAAGGAGAATGTGGGATTGATCCTGGTCCGAGTATACTTCGAAGAAGCGGTCAGGAAGCAAGATGACGGGCCGGAGAATGCCATAAAGCGCAGGGGAATGAATTGATGAACAAGTGTAGAGGTTGACGTCTTGGGTGATGTTGATCGAACTCTTGAGGTGTTGCAGTTTCGTGGTGATGGATTCCGCTGTGATAGAAGCCGTCGCTCTTAGCTGAAGCTGAAAGGCATAATGTCGTTTGAAAATTCGTGTCGTAATGCCTAGGACCCCTATCAACCAGAGTGAGAAACTGAATAGGAGCCAGTCAATCTCGGAGTACAGCATTTGGAGCTGAGTGCCTATCTCAAATTCTGGAGACGTTATCTGGTCTGTTGTAGGCTCTCTCATCATTCCTTTTGATGGTTGCTGACTCTTCGTTTCTGATCGAAAGGTTGTTGAATCATCCATGGATGGAGCCGTGATCTGTGCTGCCGCTTTGGAAGGTGGGGATTCAATGGAATGATTCTTTGCCGATTCATTCGGTGAATTGGTATCGATGCTTGGTTTATGGTACTGTCCGGGGAGGAGTGTGAGACTGGAATTAGGTCGTGGCGGTTGAGTAACGAATGGGGACGGGGTCATTAGGCTTAACGGACTTTCGGGAAGAATCGGCAAGCTAAGACGCAACAACAGGATGAGCCACAGTGCGTGTTTTGCAGCGGGGGAGAGTAAATCTCGGCTCAAGCTTTGGATGATTAGAATGAGGGGAACGAGTAGAGCGGCCTCGATTCCGGCATTCAACAGATATGCGATTATGTTGGAGCCCAGAGTAACTAGGTAGAAGCTCATGTCTGTTTCCTTTTGCGTTGATTGAGAATTTTGCGGAGTTTAGCCACTTCTTCATCAGATATGGCCTCTTCCTCCACCAAGTGAGAGAGCATTGGTTGGAGCGAGCCTCCGAAGACGCGGTCTAGAAACGAACGGCTTTCGTGTTTTTGACATTCGCTCTCGGTAAAGAGGGGGCGATAAAGGTAGGATCTTCCTGCCTTGTTGAATCCTAGCGCTCCCTTTTTGACAAGCCTGCCGAGATAGGTCTTTGCGGTTTGCAAGTGCATCCCTGACCTGCTTTGGATGTCGTTTGCCGTGAGTGGGTTTTCGTCCCAGAGAACGCGCATGATGCTCCATTCGGACTCAGATATCTTTGGCGGTGTCTTCATCGTAAATTATTGATTACATCTGTAATCAATAATGACAAGCATAATTTACAGATGTAAACGTAGGCGGGCCGAATTCCATTCCATTTCGTTTCGTTTGCGGAAACCTTGGAAAATGGAGGGGGGCGCCACTCAGTGTAGGGCGCTGAGGAGCCACTGACACCAGAAGACGCAGAGGACTGGGGCGATGGCTCCAACGATTAGTCCTCCCGTGAGAAAGTCTTTGGAGTTCAGTTGGCCATAGCTAAAGGCAATCGCGTTGGGAGGTGTCGATACCGGGAGGCACATGGCTGAAGAGGACGCGAGTGCCAAGGGAACGACTACGACGGCTTCCATCCCGGTACCCAAGGCGAGTCCGATAGGGATGAGAATGTTGGCGGCAGCGGATGTGGGCTCGAGGGTTTTTCGTGGACATAGTGGGACGGAACGAGGAAGTCATACGCCGGTATATTAGGAATCAAGAAGCCGAGGGGCGGTGTCTTGATCAGCTAGAGGGACTCTCGGAACACGGAGACTTGAAATAACCTGAGAAGCGCGGGAGCGAATTAGACGTTTTGAGCGGCTCACATAAATAAACCACCGGTTTTACCTGTGGTATCTGACTGGCGTCATTTTCTAAAAAAGGGCTCAAGAGAGAAATGTAGATTGTCATAAATTCAAACTTTATCGGGGATTCAGCTATAGATTCGTTGACAAGGTGAATCAAGTGAATCTTAATATGATTCGTTATGAATCAGCTTACGATTCGAAATCGATCTAACGAATTGGATGATGCCTTAAAAAAGCTTGCGACAGAGCGGGATTGGTCGATTAACCAAGCGGCCAATTACCTTCTGATGAAAGGTGCTGGACTGTTGGGTGAGGTCAAATCCCAAGGCCTCGGCAGTGCTCTCGATGAGTTTGCTGGCTCTTGGTCCGACGAAGATGCCAAGACATTCAAAGAGAGAGTAAAAGACGGGACCGAACAGATTGATCCCGATCTATGGTCATGAAGCTGGTCATTGATACCAATGCGTACTCGGACTTCATGCGAGGCGATAGCGCCATACGGGAGCATGTCAGTCGCGCTGATCAGATTGTGGTGCCAGCTCCTGTAGTCGGCGAACTTCTCCACGGCTTCCTAGGAGGCCGTAAACGGGAGGAGAACCGGCAGCAGCTCCGGAAATTCCTGGAATCTCCAGTCGTTGAGTTCAACCCAACTGACAAAACCGTCTGTGATCGCTACGCTCTCGTCCTCGACCAGCTACGACGCAAAGGCCGTCCAATTCCCACTAACGATATTTGGATCGCGGCACACACCCTAGCGACTGGCGGCCAGCTCCTCTCGTCCGATCAGCATTTCCGATTTATTGACGGCCTCAGTTGGTGCATCCCGACCGACTAATCCCCCTTCTGACGAAGACGTATTCCCCTAGGTGCGACCGCCAAAGTCCTGCGAGACTCTTTCATCAATGCATCTTGTTCCAGGGTTCCAGCAGAACAGTCCGTGATCGTACTATTTCTACGTTTCCGGATTCGACAGATGAGCTGTTCGATCACGACTAACGGAGGGTGCCGAGAAGGAAATGACACCAAAGGACGCACATTCCGGGGGCGATGATTCCAATGATTAGGCCGCCGACGAGAAAGTCTTTTGAGTTCAATTGGCCGTAGCTAAAGGCAATGGCATTGGGAGGCGTGGAAACCGGGAGGCACATGGCTGAAGAGGCGGCTAAGGCCAAGGGGACTACGACGATTGCTTCCATGCCTGTACCTAGGGCCAGTCCGATGGGAATAAGGATGTTGGCGGCGGCTGTGTTACTCATGAAGTTCGAAAGTGTCGAACAGAAAAAGGCGAGCCCTGCGGCCATGAGTAGTGGCTTCTCGGCGCCGATCGGAATTTGCTGAACCAGCCATTCAGCCAGGCCGGTTTTGGTCACGGCAACACCTAGCGATAATCCCCCGGTGAGAAGTAACAAGATCTCCCAAGGAAGGGCGCGAATTTCGTCCTTGCCCAGGATTTGGAAGGTCGTGAAGACCGTGATGGGAATGAACGAGATCACTGGCGTTGGGATCTGGTGGATGGGCTCTGCTAGCCAAAGGATGATTGTTAGAAAGAAGGTTGCCATGACAATGCCCTTTTGCCAGAGCGGCGCTGATTGGATCTGATGAGACGGTGTGATTAGGGATGCGATTGGAAGCTCAGAAGTCGTCGACGGATACCGATAAAGCAGGAACATCCAGACGACACCAAATAGGACAAGAGCCGGAGGAAGGCCGAGCATCATCCAGTCAAGAAAATCGACAGGATGATAGTTGCCTAGCATACCTGCGGCTATGGCGTTCGGCGGGCTCCCGATGACTGTTCCCATCCCTCCGAGATTGGCTGCGAAGGGAACACCTAGAAGGAGTGCTTTTCGAAAGCGATTTTGATTTTTGATTGCTGCAGCGATTGGGGTGATGACGGCCATCATCATGGCGGTTGTTGCGGTATTAGAGATGAACATGGAAAAACAGAACGTGATTCCCATGATGCCGAGGAGTACGATCGGCGGGCGTGTGCCGCAGCGCTGAAGAACGAGGGTGGAGAACCAGCGGTCGAGACCTGTTTTTGACGCAGCGGAGGCGAGGATGAATCCTCCCATAAATAGCCAGATGATCGGACTGGACCACGGCTGAACGAACTGGAGCCAGTCATTGGGCTCCGTTGCAAAGATGCCGTTAGGTCGCCCCAAGAGAGCGATTTCTAGACCAATAATCAACAAGGCAACCGCGAAGGTGGGAATGGCTTCAGAAATCCATAGGCCCGCAGCCAAGATAAGAATAAAGAGCGCGACACGCCCCGAGGGTTCAAGTCCTGGATAGCTAGGGGCCCAAGAGAGAAGGACTGCGCCGAGAGTGATCGCTATTACGAGGGTGAGAGGGCGAAAGGAGTTTGCCTCGAGAATTCCGAGAATCTCCTTCGCCTTGCTTCTGTCATCGTTCATCCCGAGTCAGTTTGAACGTGCTTGATTCCCAGGGGAATCTATTTCGTGTTAATCTCAAATCGTTGGTTGGATTCTTTGATACAGTCTTGGATGATTCATGAGACCTGGTAAGAATGAGGCGTTCCTAGATTCGACGATGAAGGCCCATTTCTCTTCTTTTGCCGGTCGGGGTGGCTATCTGGTTCTTGCCCAGCTCGTGCTGCTGCTGCTTATCGCGCTCATTGCTCCACGGACATCGGGTAACTGGGGAGGTGGACTGATTCGCGTGCTTGCGGCAGGCATGATGCTTGCCGGTGCCCTCGTTGGCATTGCTGGGACCTGGGCCTTGGGAGGGAATCTTACCCCCTTCACGAAACCTAAGATCACTGGCGCACTCGTGCAGGATGGGGTTTATTCTCATATCCGTCATCCGCTCTATCTCTGCCAAATTCTTATGATGACTGCCTGGGCGCTGTGGTTTGCCAGTTTCTGGGGCGTTATTGCCAATGGATTCTTGGCGTTGGTTTTCGATCGTAAAGCGAGGATGGAAGAGCGTGCCTTAGTGGCGCAATTTCATAACTACACTGAGTATCAATCCAAGGTCCCTCGCTTGTTCCCGAGACTCAGGCGCTAGCGTCTTTTGTGCTCGCGGATCTGAATCTAGCTGCGACTGTGGGAATTGGCTTGCTCCACTCAGTGGCCCCAAGCGATCATTGGGCAGCATGCAGAATCTGGTTGTTATCCTCGCTTTGATCTTTCCTTTGGTGTGGTTGCTCGCGGAATTCAAGTATGGGAGAAGCGTGCGCATTGTTCTTGGTCTGGGGAGTCTTGTTTCCTGTCTTGCGATCGCGTACGTCGTAGGAGGGATGACGCGTTTGAATTACAATGCGTGGTACGGTGCAGCCACTCATGATCTCTTGGAGCGATCGGTAGACGAATTGCGGGCTGGACGTTCTGAACATGTTGCAGGCGTTCTTGCTGATCTTCATGCGAAGTTCGAGCCACGTTATGAGACACGTGCTCACTATGACGAACTCGTCAAAGAGGCGATTAAAAATCTGGCGAAACCGGCCATACCGTAAGAAAAAGCACTGTTGTCTGCTTTTTGTTTAGGAGTCGCTATTTTGTGCTAGTGCGGGGGCAATCGGGACGTGTTTCTGTTCTTTAAAACTTTCATTCTCACTGGCTTGTTGATAGGAATTGTTTTCATGGGAGGGGAGCTATTGAGATCAATCCTGAGGAAAATTAGGCTGGCATGGGCGGGCTGTATTCCTCTCGAGAGCACTCCCTGTTTCTCGCGCCCAAGCTATCACTTGAGCTTACTCTCTATTCTGTTTAGGAGCCTGTGTCAGTGTCTTGTGGGCAGGAAGATTGCACTAGTGTTGAGTGGGGCATTCTTTGGGTGCATCGGGCTACAGTCTCAAGTGCCCCAGTTCCTTGGAGATTTAGATTCTGATTCAGTGACGACGATCAAGGATCTCGTAATCTTGAGTAATCATTTGAGCAATGCTGCTCCGTTACCTGCCGGGGTCGCGTTGTTTGGTGACCTTGATCAAAATGGTGTTTTAGATGCCGACGACTTGAGCATGATGCTTGACGTTGTTATGGGACGAACCCCGCCTCCGCGTACTCCGTTTGCTTTCATTACTGAATCATCGCCGCAAAACGGAGAATCCGGCGTTGCCTTAACACGGGAGACGATTGTTCGCTTTTCTTTGCCACTTTCAGAATCGAGCGTCATTGACGCATCGGTTATTGAGGCACGCTTTGGAGAAGAATCCATCCTGGGGCAATCTCATTTGAGTGCGGATCGACAAACGATTTCCCTCTTCTATCCGCAGGGGCTGCCGCCTTCTGCGAGAGTCCGAGTGACGGTCAATGGAGATCGACTCCTTGATACCCGAGGATTCTTGATTGATGCTGATGGGGATGGGGTGCCGGGTGGGGTTCGAACCATTGATTTTGATACCTTGACCGTTAGCAGTGTTTCGAGCACGGCTGTCTGTGGGCGTATCTTCGCCTCCGATCTTGAGCCGAATGTGAATGGTAGCACGTTTGTTAATCGGCCTCTCTCTGGCGTCACAATCTCTGTGGATGGGAGTAACCTCTCGGTTGTTAGCGATGAAAATGGTAATTTTCGATTGGAAAATGCACCAGCGGGCCGTTTTTTTGTGCATATTGATGGGCGAACGGTTCCCAACGTGATGCCACTCGGTGCTTATTATCCGATCGTCGGGAAGGCTTGGGAATCGATTGCTGGCCAAGAGGTCAATATTGGCGAGATCTACCTTCCTATCATTCCTCCAGAAACCTTGAAGGAAACTTCAAGCAGTGAGGCTACGGTTCTTGAGTTTACGCCAGACTTCATTACACAAAATCCGAAATTCGAGGGCGTACAAGTGGTGGTTCCTCCGAATTCGCTCTTCAATGACCAAGGGGATCGAGGAGGGATGGTTGGTATCGCTCCCGTACAGCCAGATCGGCTACCCGGGGCCGTCAACAGCGATCTTCCGATTCAGGATGTGGTGACCATTCAAACGGATGGGGCGACAAATTTTGATGTGCCCGCACCCATCTGCCTGCCGAATCTAGAGGATCCTTTGACGGGGCGTAAACTCTCTCCCGGAGAAAAGGCTGCTCTTTGGAGTTTCAATCATGATCTCGGACGTTTTGAGATCGTGGGATCGATGACGGTGAATGATGATGGGACTCTCATCTGTACTGATCCTAGTGTCGGGGTGCTGGCGCCGGGCTGGCATGGAAGTAGCACCGGAACACAAGGAGATGGAGGGAGTCTACGAACGGTCAGACGCAAACGTGATAAACAGGAAAAGCCTGGCAAGGAGGACCCAGCGGGCGATCCAGAGAATCAGATTCGAATCCCATGTCCTGACAATCCGAATCGCTATATCGTCCTCTACAAGAATCGAAAACGCCCGGCACGAAACCCTGAAGCGGCTGGAGGTGATCCTGTCTATTTGCATTCGGGAGAATTCTATGAACCTGTGACTGATCTCCGAATCGTCGGGCGTGAGATTGATTTCATTTGGAGCCGGAAATATCGCTCTGTGACCGGGAGGGCGACGGCGCAAGGAAATGGTTGGGATTTCTCCTACAATATTTTTATCCGACCTGAAGGAGGCGATTTTGTTGTCTGCGACGGAAATGCTCGCGAGGATCTCTATCAAAAGCAGGATAAGGGCGTCTGGACGGCGGCTGGATTCTTTCGCACCTTGGAAGAGAATTTTGATGGGTCTTATACGCTGCGTTTTGATCATCAGGGAGTGTGGATATTTCATCCTTTTGATGGACGACCAGAAGGGGGGCGAATCGCGACAATCCGTGAGCGAAATGGTAATCAATTGCGATTTGCCTATGATGAACAGGGACGGCTCTCCGAGATCACCGATTCTTTAGATCGCCCCATTCAAGTGCGCTATAATGGGCAGAGCTTGATCAGTGAAGTGGTGGATTTTTCGGGACGAGTGATTCGATACGAGTATTTTGGGAACAATGAGGATGGTGGGAATTTGGGCGATTTGAAATCAGTCACATCGCCTGCTGTCACGAATACACCGACCGAGAATGATTTTCCGAACGGTAAGACAACCTCGTATACCTACAGCACAGGCTTCGAAGATAGTCGTTTGAATGGGAACTTGCAGACCATTACTGACGGGCGTCGAAACGATCCCAGCGATCCGACGTTTGGCGCCGGTCCTTACCTAAGGAATCACTATTCGGCAACGACTGATCCCGATGATCCCAATTTTGATCGTATTGTGCGTCAAGTTTGGGGGAACCCTGACGAGGTGATCGACTATCACTATTCACCGCTCTTGCCCTCGAATGCGAACCGACGGGCAGTGGTTAGAACGATCATCAATGATCGTCGGGGATTGGTGAAAGAGTATTTTTACGACGAGGCAAATCGCTTGGTTGTTTTTCGTGAATACACTGGTTTTGCTGATCGAAGCCGGCCAACTACTGCGACGACTAATCGACCTGAAGGCAAGACCCGTTCAAGTGATCCCGAATTCTTTGAGACTGTCTTTGAATGGAATGAACAGCATCTTTTGACCAGGACCATTCTTCCCAATGGTAATATTCAAGAACGGGTGTATGAAGGTGATCTGAATCCCAATGCCGATCAGAAAACGGCGGCAAACCTGGTTGCGACCCGTCTTCTGCCTGGGACACACACACCGGGAGGGGATCAATCTGTCATTGAAGAAAGATATGAATATGATTCGGACTTCAACGGCTGTTGCGGATTCAATTTTGTGACCAAATTCACCGACGGACGAGGGAATGTCACCACTCACGACTACGATGATCGCGGGAATCGGGTGAGAACGGTTCACCGAATTTCTTCGGTGGTTGAGAGCTACGAATTTAACGAGTTCGGCCAATTAAGGGCGCGGGTCTATCCTGACAACAATGGCGTCAGTCGCCGAGACGAGATGGTTTATTATACCGAGGGACCTCAGCGGGGCTACTTGCATCGTGTCATTCGGGATGCGGACAATTTCGCTTACGAAACGGAGATGGACTATGATCGTGTCGGAAACATCGTTTCTGTGACCGATCCAACGGGGCATACGAAGAGTTTTGTTGTGAATGAGTTGAATCAAGTCGTTCGTGAAATTTCCAGGGAAGTGATTTCGGGGAGCGGCGTGAGGTATCAACAAGACTATTTGTTCGATGCCAATAACAATGTCATTCGTGTGGATGCTCCGAATGTGGATCATCTAGGGAACGTTTCTGCGAACGCCGTTTTTACGACCCATTATGAATATGAGATTCTTAATCATCCCATCACCAAACGACAGGAGATAGACGCGTCACGAGAGAAGGTGACTGAATATCGCTACGACGAGAACCGGAATCGAATCTTGATGCGATTTGGAGAGGCAGTGAATGGGAATCAGCCCAACAATAATCTTGCCTGGACTTATGATAGTCGGGATTTGGTTTTTCAGATGATTCGGGCTCAAGGCGATGCGGCTCAGTCGACGTCCGAGTTTGACTATGATGCTAACGAAAACATCATCGCGGAACGTCACGGAATTGAGAATAAGGCGCCTCATATCACCCGTCGGGTCTTTGATTCCTATGATCGACCTGTTGAGGTAATCGATCCGATGGGGAATCGGACCCTTTTTTTGTATGATGCCAATCATAATCTCGTGCGTCAGGTGAAATTGGGAGAGCTTGAGGACCGAATAGGGAGTCAGGGAGATGTTAAGCTCTTTGCTGAGAATGCGATCTACGACGCGCTCAATCGCTTGGTTCGAATCGATACCGAATTATTTGATGTCGATAGTGGTGAATCCATTGATGACGGATTGTCGACCCTTGCCTATCGATATAACAATACAAGTCTTTTGACTCAGATCACTGATGATAATGGCAATGTGTCGCGTCGCAGTTATGATTCAATGTACCGTCCTTTGACGTTTGAGGACGCGCTTGGCAATTCGGCAACGTATACCTACGACGGGCGATCCAATATCACTCAGATTGTCGAAGTCGATCAGTCAGACTCGGGAGGGGAATCTGAGACCTTCGTGCAACAATTTGAGGTGGATAACTTGGATCGAGTTGTCAAGCACATCGATAATTTAGGGAATACATCAGAATTTGGTCATAATTCCCGGAATGATTTGACCTTTCAAAGTGACGCCGTCCGTGCCGAGGCGAATGGTGGCGGAAACGTTATTCGTCATGAGTATGATGGGGTTCGGCGGTGGATAGGGACGATTCGTGAATTGACTGCGAGTGGCATGGGTGGCGGGGAGTCTGTGAATACGATTACCGTTCGAAATCGATACGATGACTCCGACCGAATTATCTCACGAATTGATGACAATGGGAATGAGACGGCATACAGCTATGATTCGCTAGATCGGATGACGTCGGTGGAGTATGCCGACGGGACGAGTGAGCGAAAACAGTACGACGCTCATTCGAATCCAATTCAGTGGTTGGATGCAAATGGGACCGAAATTATTGCTGCCTATGATCGGCTGAATCGCATCGTCCGTAGAGATATCACCCCTGGAGCTGGAGTGTCTCGTGCCACGACATTTGAGGCGTTTGTCTACGATGGTTTCAGTCGGCTCGGTGTCTTCCAGAATGATCATTCAACGGTGAAACGGCGATTTAACTCAAGAGGTCAAATCATCCAAGAAAACCTGAACGGTGTGGTGAGTTCGGCGGTTTTTGATGGAATGAATAATATGCTCCGTTGTTCGTATCCGAATGATCTTACTACAAACATGAGCTATGACCGAGTGAATCGACTCACGCGTGTGGATGATGCTTTGGGCTTGATTGCCAACCCTAGCTATCTTGGGAGAGTAAGGATGGAGAGTTGTGAGTATGGGAACGGTACCTTAACCGTCAATCGATATGACGGTGATCGACGTCGTACTCAAGTAAGCCATATTTCCCCGCTACAAAACCTGTTCGATGATCGATCATTTGACTGGGATGCGATGGACAATAAGACGTCGCATCGTGATCGACTCAGCGGTCAGGCGGCGACTTTCTCGTATGATTCCGCCTATCGATTGCTCTCTAGTGACAGTGGGCTCAATGGATCAAAGACGTATCGCTATGATGGTGTCGGAAATCGTCTTTCCGTTGAAGGAGGGGTTCATGCTGGAGACTACGTCATGGATGCCGATAATGATGGGGCGACCGACCGTCAAGTGAACCAGTATTCCAAGACTCCCTTGGGAGATCGCCAATACGATGCGAAAGGCAATCTAATCGACTCAAACGACTCAGTGTATTCTTACGACTACCGGAACCAACTCGTTTCCTTCATCGATACTGTGAATGGAGTTCTTGCCACATATCGCTATGATGCGATGGGGCGGAGGATTGAACGTGCGATTACGAGGAACGGGAACGAGGAAGTGACACGCTATTACTATCACGGGCCTCGAGTGATCGAAGAACAGAATGGAGAAGGTCTGATGCAGCGCCAATTCGTTTATGGCCTTTATGTTGATGATGTCCTCAATATGCGAACGGACACGGAGAATTTTTTCTATCACTGTGACGACAATCACAATGTGCGCAAGATCACCAATCGGATCGGGCAAGTGGTTGAGTCATACGACTATGATGATTTTGGTGCGCCATTGATTTCTGTGACAGATGGAGAACCTAGCAGCGTCTCTGGGATCGGAAATCCATATTTATTCAACGGTCGACGCTTTGATCCTGAGTCAGGGTTTTACTACTACCGATCACGCTATATGGATCCACAGGTGGGGCGTTTTATTAGTCGAGACTATCTTGGCGTTTGGGGAGACCGGGGCAATCATGGCAATGCTTATTCCTTCGTTGGCAACAACCCTCACACCTTCCTAGATCCCTCAGGAATGAAACCAAAGGATGGGGAACGAACACCCTATGAGAGAACAACTCCTACCGGGACGATTGGGCATTTTCATGATCGACCGTTGGATGTAGGGGGAGGCGTTGTTGCTGCCGCTGGTGAGTGGATTACGCGGGGTGTTTCAGTCTTAGGGTATGTCGTTCCTGATGTCCTGGAACCGAATCTTGTCGCCGCACATGAACACTATTTTACGGGTGCCTACGACGAGTCGACCCCGGCAGAAGGGCATTACGGTTACGGCGCCGGAACGCGAGAGTACCTGTCAAATTACAACTGGCAGGTGTCCGGCGAGTATTACGATGATGTTATGGGGATGGCGCGGGATATGATCGATTCTGAATACTATCCTGGCGGAATGAATAACTACGGCATGTTCACGAACAATTGCCAACACTATACCGATTCGTTGCGGCGCTGGTATGATCATTTCTTGAACTCTCTCTGTGACGAGTCGGGGAGTGGGCTCGGAGCACGGTCTGATCGGATTCTTCGGCGAATGTGGACTTCACGGTATGGCGATGTCGATATTGTCATTACCAGCGACTGATGTGGATACGATGAGGCAAAGACTGGGAATGGTGGGCGTCTTCTTGACGTTTGTTCTTGTAGCTCTGCAGGGGCAAGGGGTGGATGCTCGAACTGAGTCTGGGCTGCATTACTATGGTATCCAGAATCGTTCTACTGGAGAATTCGTACAGCGAGGCGTTGCAGGGAGCAATGGGGTAGCGTTTGACCGTTTGATTCTTGGGGCCAATACAGAATTTCGGGTGTGGGCTCTCCAAGCCGAGACCTTGCTGATCGGATACGTGGATATTCGAACACCTGCCAATGGGAGTCGCTTCAAAGTGCCGCCTATCGATCTGGGCCAATCAATCGGGAAGGATTCTGATGGGGATGGCTTGCCTGATGATGCCGAACGCGTGATGGGAACCTTAGTTGATGATCCGGATTCGGACGATGATCGGATTTTCGATGGTGCTGAAGTGCGGCAGGGATCGGATCCATTGGATGGTTCGCCTGCTCGAACCGGAATTTTGGGCGCTGCCGATACGCCGGGTATAGCGGTTGATATCTGTGCTTTCAATGATTTGGTTGTTGTGGCTGATTCGGAACGGGGAGTTGCTGTGTTTAATGTTTTTAATGGAATGAATCCATTGGTCGTGGCCCAGGTAGATACTCCGGGGAGCTCTCATGCTGTTGCCTTGGCCGGAAACCTTGTGGCTGTTGCCGATGGGGCAAGTGGGTTGGCCGTGATCGATATTTCTGATCCCCCAAGCGCGGCGATTATTCGGCAAGTCAGTTTTTCTTCGGACGTACGGGCGGTGGCATCTGATGGTGAGTTGGGGATCGTAGGGCTTCGCTCCTCTCTTGTCGCATCGGTAGAGCTTCGGAGTGGTGCAATTCTAAGTCAGGTTGATCTTGGGAGCGATACGATTGAAGATTTGGTCTTGTCCGGTGATCATCTCTATGTGCTTCGGCGAGGTCGTCTTGACGTGCTGGATTTTCTCGACGGGGAATTGGAACCACTGGGTTCGGTTGGTCTACCTGGAATCGCTTCGTTCTCTGATCAACGCTTTCGGCTGTTTGTTGGAGGAGGCGTCGCTTATCCGGTCCACAGTCGCGGATTTCAGACGGTGGACGTGTCGGATCCAAGCTCACCGAGCCTCATCGCTTCCGGTAACTTGCCCCAGGCAGGGTGGAAGCAGATCGTGTTAAACGGATCTGGCTTGGGCTTGGCCGCTGTAGGGGTTAATCCACGTTTTGATGATACGGCAAACGTCTCCTTATATGATGTCTCAGATCCGAGTAACAATAATGCTTTCCTAACGGAATTTCCGACACCGAGTTTCGCCAGGGCTGTGTCGATCTACAATGGAATTGGCTATCTTGCTGATCACTCTGCCGGTCTCCAGGTTGTGAACTACTTGCCCTTTGATGATAAAGGGATCGCGCCCACCGTCACGATCAGCACGAACATTGACGAGAGTGCTGAGGAAGGAAAGCGCTTTCGCGTGAGCGCTTTGGTTCAGGATGACACACAGGTACGCAATGTTGAGTTTTATGTTGATGGGGAACGGGTGGCGACCGATGGAAACTTTCCTTTTGAAGTGCGTCTTACAGCGCCGCTCATTGAAAATCAGTCGTCATTTACCGTTCAGGCCCGAGCGAGTGCTGTCTCTTATACACATCTCCGAGCCCACGAGACCTCTCT
>OJGU01000328.1_pt1 | contig 30362 bp, 24 predicted proteins | sample 1594741 | NCBI WGS metagenome assembly OJGU01 (sample SAMN05416841, study PRJEB24817) | seawater metagenome | isolation source: Sea water | place: Canada:Atlantic | collected 2013-07
TTCAGCCACGAGGCTCGTCGCTGCCGCGGTCACCTCGTTGATGGTTTCATCCAAAACAGCCACTTCACTGTCACCCACTTGTCCCTGGGACGCCTCAGCGACTGCCGCTTCCACGCGTTTCGCCGGCTCCAGAGGTACCATTGGCACAGATTCAGTCACCTCCGTGGGCTCTGCGACCGTCTTCGGCACATTCGGACTTACCGGAAGCTCCTCTTCGACGACCGCAGCCACTATCGGCTCTCCTTGAATGGGTTCTCCTTGAACCACTTGCTCAGGAATCGGTCTAGACTGCGAAACTTCCGTTTGGCCACAGGCCGCCCCCAGTAGGGCAACTCCAACGGCTGTAGCAACATTTCTGGCAGGCACGTTTATGTTCACAAGCCCATATATCCTCTTGTTCTCCATTTCGATCAAGTCCTATTCATGGGGACTCATTCCCCTCGGGGTAGCGAAAAGGGATACTCTCGAATCGAGTCCCTTTGATGGTAATTGCCTCAACGGTGGCCGAGAAACGCATTTCCTCCCCAGAGCCCTGGAACGGGGTTTGAAAATGGGACGTGTCCCCAATCGTTTCCCCAGTCAATCGACTGGCTACCGCTTGAAGCAACAGTTCCCTACCATCTTCGAGTGTCACTCTGACGCTCTCCGCTCTGATCCGCACAAAGCTCTCCATATGACCATCGAGCACGTAACAATCAAGAATACCGGCGTCAGAATCGACCAGGAACTCGAGATGATACAGTTCATCTCCCAACACCACAGCTGCCCCTCCATGCGGCGCGACATGATGATGAGCATGCCCTGTATCTCCATGGACATGGTCTTCGTGAGAATGAGGCGCCTCGCCGCAACCCGCAACGGCAAGCAAAACACCGACAACAGGTAGCGACGCCAAACAGGTTTGCTGCCAGCCCTTGCCCCAGCCAAGGCAGTCGCAGACGCGGGTAAAACTGGAGTTAAAAATCGAGGCCATCATTAATCTTAAGACACCGGCACCAGATGATCGGCAACGTTGGTTCGATACGCCTTAAACGCAGGAACGAGTCCCGCGACAGCACTGAGAGCAATCATTAATCCAGGCGCCCAAAGCATCACGGGATGCCATTGGGTGGCCACGAGCACAACGCCCATCTCAGCCCGAATAACGGATGCAACCAAAGTGAAAATCGCAAAATAGACACCAAACGCCAAGACCATGCCGAAAGCCGAGATCGCGACCGTCTCGAGAATAATGGTTCCCACAATCGTACGTCTCCGAGCTCCCAAGGCTCGTAAGATCGCAATGTCCCGCCGGCGCTCATTCATCGAGTTATAGATACTCGCCAACACGGATCCCACAGCCACAACGGCCACGAGGTAGGCGATGAGTTCAAGCACCCGATCAAACCAACTGATCTTCGAAAACAACTGGGCCATGATCTGCCCAATCGGCCACGCCATGGTCAGCCGATTCCCTTGCTTGTTATAGAGGAGATCCAGGCGAAAACCGGCTTGAGCCGAGCGCAGCTTAACCAACACAGCACTCAGATCGGTAGCCGTCTTCGGATCGTGCCCGCTCATGCGTTGCAACCCGGCGAGCGGAATCCAAATCACCCGATCTGAAGGCGTATTAGAAGGCCTAAGCACGCCGACAACGACGTAGGTTTCGGCATGCTGCTTCTTTTCATCAAATATCAATCCATGATAGGGATGAAATGTGTCACCGACACCCAGGCCAAGTTTCTGAGCCACGAAACTGCCAACGACCGCTTCCCTCCGACTCGGGTCAAAAACACGTCCACCGCCGTAAACTTCAAAGCGCTGCCCCGGTTTATATTCGATCTCCGTAAATAGGTTCGTCGAGACACCAACAAGCCGATAGCCACGAAAGTTATCCCCTACTGCGATCGGGACCGCAGCGGCGACGCTAGGATTGGCTTTGATATCGGTATAATCTTCCCAGGCAAGGTTGCCAGCCGAAGCTTCAACATGGAAAATCGAATTAAGAACCAATTGCAGCTTCGAGCCACGGGCTCCCAATACCGCGTCAAATCCCGAGTCAACTCCGGTAAAGGTGGCGTTCGCTTGATCTTTGATCGTCCAAACAGACAGGCAAAGCCCCCCCGCTAGGGCGATCGACATTGAGGTGATGAAAGTCGACAGAAGATGTTGCCGTAAGCTTCGTCGAACAATCAACCAAAGAGTCATACAGCTGCCTCCTCCCGGCGGGCAATATTGATTTCTTTCAAATCGCGGCACACCTCAAACGCCTCCAAGACGGCCCGATCATGACTCACCAGCAGCAAAGCCGCGCCAGTCTCGTCGCAGGTTTCACGGATGAGAGCCAGGGCATCTCGCGCATTCTGGTGATCCAGATTTCCTGTCGGCTCATCAGCCAGCACCAAACGTGGGCGACTGGCCAAGGCCCGCGCCACAGCGACCCGCTGCTGTTGTCCCGTCGACAGCTGTCGAGGAAAATGGCTCATACGATCAGACAAGCCCACCCGTTCCAACAACTTCTTGGCCACGTCCCTATCGGCCTTAGCGCCAAAGGACATCCCAAGGAGCACGTTCTCGAGACAGGTAAACCCTTGTAGCAAATTGAAGGTCTGAAAGATGTATCCAATCTCAGACGCCCGAACCCGGTCTCGCTTCGATTCCTTCAGCGACGTAAGCTCAGTTTCTCCAATCCGAATACTCCCGCTATCCGCCCTAATGATGCCCGCGATCAAATTCAGAAAGGTCGTCTTCCCGGATCCGCTCTCGCCACTCAAAGCAACCTGTTCCTTTTCACCAAGGCTAAAGGAGGGGACATCGACGACCGCGTGAGCCTCGCCACCAGGAGACAGGAACGACTTCTTTAGCTCAGAAATATTTAGAAGCGACATGATTTAACTGGTGAATCCCTGATGGAGGACGATATTCAACGAATCAATTCGTCAATGGTCAACTACTGAGATCTATCTCTCGAGACATTTCGCAAGATGCCCGAAGCACAAAAACCATCAACCAACCCCAGGCAAATCTCACTCATAGGACTCGCCGATGTTCTCGGGTCTTTGATTGGGTTTGCCTCGATCATCGCCTTTCTTGGGCCCTGGGGGTGGCTAGCCGATCTCGGTTCCCACTTTCGCCCTCATTATTTCGTTGGCTCACTCTGCCTGGGAGTTTTCTTCGGGCTGAAACGACTAAAGCTACGGACGGGGCTCATCTCAGGCCTCGCTGTCATCAATCTCATTGTCATCCAACCTCACATCACCAGTCTGAACTCCGGCATCGGATCGAGAATGGGAACGCCGTTTCGTGTCCTTTGGTGGAACGTCCAATCAGCCAATCAAGAAAAGGACGAAGCGATCCAGTGGTTAATCAAAACGTCCCCAGATCTGATTGCGATTGGCGAGATCAACGGGGCGTGGTCGAGGTCCCTGTCACAGCTCAAAGAGTCCTACCCGTTTGAGTATATCGAAGCTCGCGAAGACAATTTCGGCATCGCCGTGTATAGTCGATTGCCCCTTTTCAATCCCAAGACCATTGCCCGCAGCGACGAGGACCTTCCTTCAATCGAGGCGGAGATTCAGATCGGGCAGCGCTCCATAAGCATCATCGCCACGCATCCTCTCCCTCCCATTGGCAGCCAAGCGACCAAGGAACGCAACACTCAACTGCAATGGCTCGCTGAGCACATAAGAGCAAGCGGCAAGCATACCGTGGTTCTCGGAGATCTCAACACGACGCCTTGGAATCATACCTTTGCGAACTTTCTGAAGCGAAGCGGACTCAATAGTCGCCCCAAAGAGTATTTCGCAACCTGGCCATCCACCCTGGGGCCCCTCGGGATTCCTCTCGACCACTGTCTCACCAGTGAGCGAATCAAGGTGCAATCGAGACAAATAGGGCCCTCTATCGGCTCTGACCATTCTCCGCTCATCGTGGACCTCGTCTGGTAAAACACCGATCCGACCTTCAGATTTCACCAAAAAACACCCCATAGAAGCATGGATCAGGAAATTAATCATTGTCTCCAAAGGCCGAGCATGATCACGTAGCGCGCATGCATCGAGATCACGGCGCCAGGAGGAAAGTGGAACCAGCGACATGACTGCCACGAATTCGCCAACGGACAAGGCGCCGGTAAGGGGCCTCGCACGGAGACGAATCGTTTCCCTCGGCGACGTCTACCGAGCGCCGTTCGTAAACTCACCCGGGCTTGGAGCCACCCTCTTTGTCAAACTATGCGCTGCCTTAGGCACCCGCACGCTTGTGCAGGTAGAGGGGGTAGAAAACCTTAAAAAAGAGAATGATCCGGTCATAATCGTCCTGAATCATAGCCAAAAACTGGAGGCACTCTCTGTTCCCGGAATTCTGATGTATCTCCGAGATGGAAAAATGGTTCACTTTCTGGCCGATTGGAATTTTTGTCTGGTTCCTGGGGTGTGGCTTTTTTATCATTTCGGCCAAGTAATCACGATTGCCCGCAAACCGGCAAAACCACGCTTTTTGAACGTTTTCAAACCATTATTTACGAGCAAGGAACCCGGTTTCGGCCGTGCACAGACCGCTTTGGCAGAGGGGCGCTCCGTGGGTATCTTTCCTGAGGGCACGACCAATCGCCACCCGACCAAGCTTCTCAAAGGATTCAGCGGGGCGGCGCAACTTTCACTTCAAACTCAGGTCCCTATCCTTCCTGTCGGCATCCAATTTCCCGATCACGACAAAACCAAGCCCATTCCTGAATTTATTCCTATGGCGCTCAAGATTGGACGCCCCATGCAACCTCAAGCGATAAAAGGCAAACCTAAGCTCGAAGAAATCCGGGTTTGGCACCGTCAAATCATGGCTGCGATTGCAGACTTGTCAGGAAAGTCCTGGCAACCACAGAATCGAAGGAAATAAGAATGTCGTTGGCGAAGCAAATAAATGTGATCCGAGCCACCAACACGGAAGACCGCCAATTGGCGATCAAAGTGTTGCACTCCACCTACGTCAACGAGAAGAATTGGATTCAGGACGAAGAAAAGTTCTTCCCTGTCTCCGATCTCGAAGCCAAGGATATTTCTTGGTTCGTGGCGTCCAACGCAACCCAACCCATCGGGGTCTTGCGGGTAATGTATAACCCTCCTCTGGAGCTTTACAAAGAGTACGGGATGCAGGCCCTTGAGAGTGGCTTGGACGTTGAAGCCTTTGTCAAAAACAACCGAATCGCCGAGATTGGCCGCTTTGCCGTTGTTCCCGAGTTCCGCAAGTTTATCGTCGTTTCGGCGGCTTTGATGCGAGCGGCTAGTCAGGAGACCGTCGCCAACGACTACACCCACTACGTCACCGATATTTTCGAAGGTGAAGTTCACAGCCCCTACGATTTTCATACCCGCGTGATGGGATTTCAACCAGTCGCTACCCACGATGTCGGGGAACTCAATTGTCCAAACCGCCGGATCACCATGGTGCTCGATTTGAAATCTGCCTACCAGCGTATCCAGAGCAAACAGAAGTGGATTTATCGCTACCTCACCAAAGATTGGGATGAATCCTTACATGAGAAACTGCGCAACGGTTCCCAGAGTTAGGGTTTCGACGCAGGGAGAGGCCATTCTTCAGGAAGTCTCTCGTCTAACCGGCTAGGCTCTCCTCAACCTCCCCCATCCCCCGGGCAGTATGAGAGCCAACAATCCTAGCACGAATACCCGTCTTTCAAGCGCGGCCAAGAAAATTCTCTTCGACATAGGCGCCACCGGCGTCTGGCAGGCAGCCGGAAAAATGGCTCAAGTCTTCGGACTGCTCCACGCCATGAACTGCTTGGGCCTCGACAATGCTGGAATCTCTGGGAATGTCATGGCGACAGCGATGCTTTTGCAGGTGATCCTCACGCTTGGAATTGATGTCATCGCAGTCCGTCATATCGCCGCAAGAAGCCAAACACTTAAGCAACTTCTTCCGGTAATCTTCACTGCTCGATTGACCCTCCATCTGGCGATCACTCTCATCTGGTGCGTCGCCGTCTTTATGGCATCCCTTTCAAGCGCGGAGACTTTTGCTTGGCTTGTCGGGGGCCTCTACCTCTTCGTCATCGGCATGAATTACCAGTGGTACTACCAGGCAACGGAGCAAATGCCTGCATTGTCACGGATCCAGACTCTGACCACCTTTGCCATCAGCGCCTATTTTCTTATTGTATTCAAGCCCGGACAAGCAGCAGGCATGGACCTCCTCGTTCTGGCGGTAGGACACGGTCTCGTCACGGCATGGGTCTGGCTCCGAGTTTGGCAAGAGAATCAAGTCCCAATGCTTACGAGCCGCTTTGGACACGATGCCCTCAAATTGCTCAAGGAGGGACAGGCTAATTGGTTGTTCGGAGTCGCTTACAACACCCTCACGCTCCTTGGATTACTTCTTATCCCTCAACTGCTTCCCAAGGAATCCAGTGACACACAATTGGGCCTTTTTCGATCGAGCAACCAGCTCGCCCTCGCCCTTCAGCTCGTGCTTACATATGTCGGCTATATTTTTTATCCCAAGATCGTCAGCTGGCGTCAGCAAGGGCTCACCGATTTCCGCCTCCGAGTTCTAGGCCTCGCCACAATCGTGTGGGCCTGCGGATTACTCACTAGCGGCATCATCTATTGGATCGGTGAACCATTTTTCAAACTCGCCTTTTCCGATGCCAACTTTCATCCCGGGTTCCAGATTCTTCCCATCATGGTTCTGGCAAAATTCATCGGCATGGCTAGCGGATTCATGACTTGGGGACTCCTTGCAGAACATAAAGATTGGCTGGCGGTTCGTTGTTGCGTCATCCCCCTCCTCCTCACTGCCGCCCTTCACGTTTGGTTTGTTCCCGACTACGGATTCGTTGCCGCAGGATGGCTCTACGCATTCGGAGAGTTACTCCTTTTTCTCTCTTGCACCGTCGCATTCTTACGCCTCAAACTCTCGGCACCTGGTTCGAAATGAAAAATCCGATCTCTCAACTATTCCATTGCTGTCGCTGGTGGCAGAGGCTTAGGTCAGAAGGTTTTTTCACTTGGAACGATGCTAGAATGCAGATCAACCGGGTTATTCTACCCGCTCGCTTCGCCTACCAGGAAGCAGGGCAGCGACTTCGAGAACAGACTCGAATCAGCGATGTCGGAGAGCACATCCATCGAATCGAACTCCCTGAGCATCAACTGCATTTCTACTGGCACGGTACCGTCGACAACAATCTCTATTTCCTGATCGAACAAGAATTTCAGCCAAAGAATCCACACTGCTATACCACACCTCCGATAAAGTTATCCCCCAAGAGTCTCGTCATCGATGTGGGTGCCTGCGAAGGTCTCTTCGGCTACCGCCTCTTGAAGGAGAAGCACTGCCAGCGGGTCATCTGTTTCGAGCCGCTTCGCAGCATGGCTGCATTAATCCAGCGGGGCGCCGAAGAAAACGGCCTCGATGCGAGTATGACCGTAGAAACACTGGCTGTCTCCGATGTTTCTGGACCCGTGAAGTTGGTGGCGACAGACAATCCCGACGCCTGCCACATTGAGCCCTGTAACGACGGCAACCAGAAGGCTGACGCACAATCGATCCGTCTCGATGAGTACATTGAAACCAATCAACTCGTTCTCACGGAACGCGATCTCATCAAAGTCGACGCCGAAGGCACCGATCTTTCGGTCATCAATGGCGCAGCCAAGACGATCTCGAAGTATCACCCTCAGATCGCCATCACGACCTACCATGACGATTCCCACGTTCAGGCAATCAGTCAGCGCTTAAGAGAACTCAATCCAAATTACCACTTTCGCTTGAAAGGCTTCTCGCATTGGACGAGCAAGCCACGTCCCGTCCTCCTCCAAGCCTCAGAGCTTAAGCCCTAATCTCGTCCTCTACAGCTCTCAACATCCCGCTTCCCGTGCTCACTTCCTCAAGTGCCAATCTTCTCCATCCGCCATCACGCTTGCATTGATTTCCAGCAACTGCTGCTTCATCCGTCTCAATCGCTCAGGCTGCTCGCTCGCCAAGTTGTTCGTCTGAGCGGGGTCTTTCTCCAGATCAAAGAGTTGAAAGTTCGTGTAGGTTCCCCCCTTGATCTTGGGAATCCAGGATTCTTGAAACATATTGTTCTTCGAGAGTTCGAAGTTTGGGTCCGCGGTCAAGGAATAGGCCCCATCTCGCATCGCCACAATTGGCCGCGATTTCTGCAAATGCCAGAAAAGGGCTTGGTGGCGTTTGAATCCGTCTCCATTCCCGCAGAGTAATGCAGACAGATCGCTCCCATCCAAGGTTCGATCATTCGGCACGGGTATTCCCAACAAACCGCAAACAGTGGGCAACACATCGACCAATCCCGCAGGTTCATTGAGCGTCACACCTTCAGCAATCTGCCCCGGCCACGCGAAAATCCCGGGAACCCGGATACCGCCTTCCCAGTTCATGCCTTTCCGTCCCCGCAAGCCTCCAGTCCGATCATCGCGGTAGCTCCCATTATCGGAGGTGTAGATGATCAGGGTGTTCTTTGGATCTGAAATCCGTCTCATTCTAGAAAAGAGCCGTCTAATCGCCTCGTCGGTATTTGCAATAGTCCCAGAATAAACTGCCGCCTTGTCGGTAACATCGCCATAGGGTTCAACCATCTCGCTCGGAGCGGCGATCGGGGCATGAGGTTCGTGAAACCACAGGTTGAGAAAAAACGGCCTATCTGGATCCCGCTGTTCCTCCAACCAGAAAATCGCCTCATCAGCAACCACTTGACAGGAATATCCCTTGAGCGGGCCTACCGGCTCGCCATTTCGGATAAAGTTACTTGGGTTGCGGTGACTAGGGGAGGCGTTATTTGCAGTAGCAAACCAATAGTCAAACCCGTGCTCTGCCGGCGTGGGCTTTTGCTGGGTTGCCGTCGGAAGACCCAAATGCCATTTTCCAATGTGGGCCGTCTCATAGCCAGCTTCAGCCAAGACTTTCGCCAAGGTCTCTTCTCGCTCTAATAGGTGAGACCGCTGACTCTCATCGTGAATCCAACTGTAGACTCCCGTTCGAATATGGTGTCTCCCCGTCAGCAGGGTCGCTCGAGACGGGGAGCAGACGGCGCACCCAGAATAGAACTGGGTCAAGCGTGCGCCCTTCTCAGCAAGCCGGTCCAAGGTCGGCGTCTCCACTGGCCCGCCATAACAAGCAATATCCTGATAGCCCAAATCGTCAGCCAAAAGGATGACCACATTCGGCCGAGCGGCCTGTAGCAATGTCGTGGCGGCAAGAGCAAGGAGAGTGAGAATCGATCGCGCTTTCATATCCAGGAATACTCAAAGCTTAGCAAAGACGCCCAGCAGCGCGATGAGAAATGCCGACGATGACGAAAAACCGAATCCGCCTTCCGCAAAAATGTCTTAGGGAGGTGAGGCGAGAGTCCCTCGAGCCAAAGGCAAGGAGATTGACAACATCTAATCGCACTCCCTTCCAGCGCAACTGCCACTCGACTCTCAGGCTTAAGGAAAGAAGATCGCTGATTTTTGAGGGCTGAAGGCACGGACAAGCGTTATTGCGCCCGCACCGACAACTCAACCATCTTCCACCTCGCCTGACAAACAAATGGCATGCAGCCACTGCTACGGCTCGAGAGACTCTCGCCTTACCGTCCCACCCTCCATCAGTGCGTGGGCGCCGGTCGGTTCAAGAATTAACTATTCAACAACGGCCTCAACGAGATCTTCGATCGACGGATCATTCGCAAGTCGGTCGAGAATCGTTAGCTCCTGCCCCAGCTCTTCGTCGGCCAATACTTCACTCTCAGCAACGAAGTAGGCGCGGAACTGCGAGAACAACTCGCGATACTTGTGACTGACAAAGAGAGGGATTGATCGCCGCTCCCACTGCCCAAGCCGGCTGATTGGCCAAGGGGGCAAAATTGGAATCCCCCATTCCGCATCAACAAGAGGACGAAGGATGGGACGTTCCTCTTGATAACTCGCCCGTTCATCCAAAATCCAATTTCGAATCAAACTCGCATAGCGGGTTAGCAAAATTCCTTTCCGAATTCCCAGATTGTCAAAATGTTGTTCCGAAGCGGCCGTAAACTCAACCTGCGATTCGACGGCGAAGGTTTCCCCACTACGGTTTTCATAGCTCGCTGAGATCACGAGTTCACGATTATCAACCTCAGGGTTACGACTCAACTTCACCAGGATCAAGCCGCCCCGAGTGGCGCCATCAACCGTTCGAGAGGGAAAAAGCGTATTCACCCTGAATACTTCTCCCGTCGCTTCATCGGCCTCCGGAGAACCAAAGACCTGATCAATGCTCCACCCATCGCCCTGCAAAGCAAGGCGCAGATCAAAAACCAAGGGTGTCACCATAAAATCAAAGTTCTCATCCATCTGCTCTATGAATTGAGCCGGAGAATGAACCGAATGATAGTTGGCGCCTCGATTCTTAGTAATGCTCTCGATGAGATCCGTATTGAAATCAACCCCGACCCCAATGACTGTTGAGTACAGATTCTTTGCTGCATTCGACTCAATCATGCCAATCAACCCCGTCCGGCTCGTCTCGCCTTGATTTGGCATCGCGTCCGTAACGAAAATGATGCGATTCTCACTGACTGCAGGATCGAGCTCCGACAGCTCATCGTATTGTTTCGTCGCCGCCAACATTCCCGCTGACATATTCGTGCCGCTGAAAGCTCGAAGCCGAACCACCTTCTGCCTCAGCTCATCAAGATTCAAATTGTTCACTTTCGTCAATGGCTGAACCACCCGCGATTCGCTATTGAAGGAAACAATCCCGATGCGATCTTCCGGTTCGAGATGATCCAGCAGGGCCGTTACCGCCTCGATGGCGACATCCATCTTCAACAAGGCAGTCTCCTGATCGCTCAGCTCCTGCTGCACACCGTTACGGTCATAGAAAAAACGATTGAATGGCCCGTCCATCGAACCTGAAACGTCTATCACCACCGTTATGTTGAGTTGCTTCCGACTAAAATCTGATTCCTTAATTCCGGAGTTCAATCCGACAGAAAGGTAGCGTTCTTCTCTTTCGGAAAACGGGTCAGGACTCACAGCTTGGGCATAAGAGGGACAAAAAAGGCTCTCACACTCCTCAGTCAACCCAGTATCAAAAAAGTAATCAAAGAAAAGCCCTTCAAAGGTGATATCCGTGTAGAGAGGAAGAAACTCGTTCTCAATGTTCTGCCGGAAATTTCCCACGTCATTGGCTCCACCGACCGCAAAACCGAGATTCGGACTTGGAACGCGCGGGGCAACCGGAGCGCTAAACGCCCCTCCCGCATTGTCGAACACTGGGGGCGCCGCAGGAACAGGCACACCCCCGGGAACGCCAAAATCTCCAGTCTCTGGAAACACCGCCTCGTTCGGATCGGTCGGAGAGATGGCAATCGCGGTTTCGGGAATCTCAACATCGTTAAAATTCTTTGCGCCAATCAAATTGGCTCCACTCAGCTTCACCGAATCAAGCACAGCCCCCTTGAACTCTGCCGCCCGAAGATCCGCGCCACGGAGATCGGCCCCCGTAAGATCGGCCCCCGTAAAATCCGAACCAGAGAGATCCGCGTAACGCAGATCTGCATTTTGAAGATTCGCGCTCACGAGAGACGCGGACGAAAGGTCCATTCCAGCGAGATCGGCCCCACTCAATTCAAGTGGCAAGGCTGTCACTCGGAAAAAACCGACTTGAGCCGAGATCGAATTGACCCCCAGAACGTGGCTACCCGCACCCGTGCGCAATAACTCCCCTACTGGCTCCCACGTCTGGAGGTCAAAACTCCTCTCCACCTCGTACCGCGGTTCCAATACCGCGGGCCCCACCCCCACAACACGATTGAGGCGAAGATTAAACCCGTCAGTCGATCGTTCCAGGTCTAAGCCTTCCGCTCGGGCACCGGAGTGGATACCAACCAACAACACACTCCCCAACAATCCCATTCCTCGACCTAGACTCTTCTTCATCGCACGACCTGACTTCATCTCTCCTTCAAGTTCCACTGTTTGATAACACCCATACAGTTTAAGTCAAGCGGCGATTGAAAAGAAAATGACTCGACTGGAAGGAAAACAAACCGAGCGAGACGTTTTCTAGGGAATCAAATTACGAAGAAACGACACCTTTCAGAAGCCGTCTGACAACGGGACACCTACAAAGAACAAAGCCTTCCAAAAACGAGCCACTAATAATTGCATTCCGCTCTTGATTTCAAACGAAATTTAGGCTGAAACTTCAAACTATGGCTACTATTCTTGTCATCGACGACGATGATGCATGCCGCGAGACGCTGGCAACAATGCTTGAGAGGGAGGGACATGATCCGATAATTCCGGACACGCCGTCCGAAGCGCTCTCGATCATCGCTGACGATCCGCCGGATCTTGTCATCACCGATATACTGATGCCAGATCTCGACGGAATCGAACTCATCACCCAAGCCAAGAAGCGACAACCAGGCCTCCGGTGTATTGCGATCTCAGGGGGTGGCCGAGCTCCAAAAGAACTCCTCCTTCGCGCTGCAAAGCAACTTGGCGCTATAGAATCGCTTCAAAAGCCGTTTGAACGAGCCGAACTCGTCAAGACAATCAATCGGAGTCTGGCTCCCTGCTGACGCCAACCGTCCGCCGGTCTCAACCTCACGAGGGCGCTGATCTACAATGGCCCGCTCCGCTAAGAAAAAAAGACCTTCTCTTTCTTTGATTCTATACTACGCCCTCCCTTAGAGGGCTACGGCAGGCATTCCAGGACCATCATTGCCTATTGATTCTTGCCCAAATATCAATATGATGGGCCTAACTCTTTCAGGTCATGAAGAAATCAACTCGACTACGAATTCACGCATTCACACTGATCGAACTGCTCGTGGTTATTGCAATCATTGCAATTCTCGCCGGGATGCTTCTCCCGGCGCTTTCTAAAGCCAAAACCAAGGCCCAAGGAATCAAGTGCATGAGCAATAACAAGCAGCTCGTACTTGGATGGACCCTCTACGCGACCGACTACGACGATAAGTGCGCCAATAACTTCACCATTCCAGGCACCGAACAAGCGATCACCTCGGGCAGATTCAACAATTGGGTCAACAATATCATGGGCTGGGGCGCTGGTTCTTCCGTTCGTGACCGTAGCATCACCAATCTGACCTGGATCAAGAACGGGGTCCTCGGGGCCTACACCGATGGTGCTGTTGGCATTTACAAATGCCCTGCCGATCATTTTGTCAGCCAGCAGCAACGCGCTGCGGGATTCACCCAGCGCGTCCGCAGCAATTCCATGAATGCGCTGTTCGGTCGATCCAACAACGATGCCAGCGACAATACGGCCAGGGGACAGAGTTGGGCCTTCAATGGTCAATACCGACAGTTTATCCGAACGACCGATGTCCCTTCACCGAGTATGACCTACCTTACCCTCGATGAGCATCCAGATTCAATCAACGACGCCTTTTTTGTCACGAATCCAGACGTCAACAACTGGCAAGACCGCCCTGCTTCGTACCACAATGGAGCTGCCGGCTTTTCCTTTGCGGACGGGCATGCTGAAGTGCACAAATGGATTAGTGATACATCGAAATATGCCGTGAAATATAATTACGGTGCAGCCAAGCCATTTGATGCCGCCGGCCGCCGTGATATGGCCTGGTACGCCGAACGCATTCAGCTCATTCCGTACCGATAACTCTCACACGCCCAGCCCCGGACCGGATCACTCGGTAGTAGCGATCGACTTGCATCCTTCCCAGCATCTCCTGGGTACCGTCCGGCCAACGAATTATTGCCGTCACCGGCCCCGTGACGCGGCCGAGACCAAAGTGAATGCGACGGCTATGTTGTGACCGGTAGGAATCACCAGTCACAATTTCATTCACCCAAGTTTGATTCTCATGTCGAACGAGCACCTGAGCACCAGAAGGAGTCGGATATCCTGCCTCAGCATCGATGTCAAAGCCGATCCAGTTGCCGACGGACTCGTATTGGTTGATGAAGATCCTCAACGTCTGATTCGCACCAGGCCAATGCTCGAAGCTTGTGACCAGGAGATCCATTCTTCCATCCCCGTTCAAGTCCTCGGTCACGACATTTCGACTATCACGCTGCGCACCAACCCCCAGTATGTATCCAGCTTCAAGGAACGATTCCCCCCCCTGATTAAGGTACAATCGGTCGTATTCATAGCCCCCATACGAATGCCCGCGCCCTCGCGTCCGTTCAAACTTCTCTTTAAAGTACATATACGCAACGGGATCCGGTTCTGATACCGCGACAAAGGCATCATGCAGCCAATACTCAGGCTCATAGTCACGCACTGAATCGCGGCTCTCGAGTCCGTTCCCGATGAACAGGTCAGCGTACCCATCGTTGTTAAAATCCGCCGCGCTACTTCCCCAAGACCAACCAGATTGACGCACAGCCTCACCCGCACTTCCCTGAGCGAATCGACCTGAATCCGTGGAAAGAAACACCCGAGTCCCATGGGTCATTCGCTCCCTGATCGTCCGATCTTCCGTTAATCCAGCACGCCAGGTTCCAAGGGATTGTAAACGGGCAACGGTCGGAGATCTCATCCCAGCCATCACAAAATCAAGTTTGCCATCCATATTGAAGTCAGCAAACGCATGTGCCATTCCGAATCCGAGCGTATCGCCCAGAACTGGCTGCGTTGCCTCAGAGAACTTCCCTGTCCCATCATTCAAGTACAAGTCCGCGCCTGCAAAATCGCTGACAACGATCAGGTCAGGTCCATTCTTCCCATCAATATCAACAAACGAGGCACTGTAAACCCGACGATGTCGCTTCTTTGACAACCCAATGGCATCGGTCACATCGACAAAGTCGAGGTCCCCATCGTTGCGAAACACATAGAAGGGATACCCATCATTGGCATCAAAGTAGGGTGTCGGCAGAGACCCGCTTTCATAGGGTACACGATACTGACCAAGAAAAAGATCAATGTCTCCATCACGGTCGAAATCACCTCCTGAGATCACCATTGGATACTTAAGTTCCTTCGTACGATTCCAAAGGACTTTCTCGGATTGATCAAAGATTCCCTGAGGCGATCCCGGCAAAACAACCATCCCCTCGTGCTTCATGCAAATCAGATCATCTGCACCGTCAAGATCGATATCCGCGAGCAAGGCAGTCGAGATGAGGCCAGGCGGAAACGCACAGAGCGGTTCTGGTCGGAATTGCCCCTCGGCATCACTACGAAAGAGAAGGTTCTTGGCCGCCAGAATAACCTCAGCTCTCCCATCGCGATCGAGATCCGATACTATCAAGGGATCGATCGCATAGGCATTCACAGGTGGCTCAATGGCCGTCTCAAGCAAGAGACGGAACGCGGCTTTCTCACGACGCACCCGCAGCTCTAAATCTCGACAGTCGACGGCAACAATGACCGGTAGAGTCCCATTCAAAGCATCGCCTTGCCAGGCTATCGACACAGGGCCTTCAATCATTGCCCGCATCGATGCACTCGGATTCTCGAGCGCAAACACGGCCTGCACCCGACTCAATGACAAAGCCCCCGCTTCCCCTGGCGCGAACGATATGTGCCGAAGCTCAAGAAAACTCAGCTCCCAACCTTCCTGACTCAAGCGATTGATAAACGGCTCCCATTCGTTCGAGTCTATCAATCTGTCCCCTCCATCTGAATGCCACATCTCGATATTCGCTAGCGACGAGGCATCGGACCGATTCCAAGTCCCCAAGGCAAGCGACCCAAAGGAATGCCGGGCTAGCAATGGCAACTTTCTATCGCTCGCCTTGATGTCATTCCAGATCGATTCAAGCAGTCGGTCTAATTGTTGCCCGCTCATTTCCACAGCCCACAGAGACGCCGCTACCTCCGCTTCCCGTCTCGTCAACTCAGCGACTTGATGCGATAGCTCAGGACTAAGCACATCACGCTCCCCCTCAATCACGCGATCGCTACTGATCGCCGGCTCACGATTCCAGACAAGCACTGAAAACGAGACGGTCACAAACACCGCAGCAAGTATGACGATGCACCAATGTCGATGCCTTACAGACAAACCCAGATCGAAATAGTAGTTAAGGGAAGTAATTCGGCTCCCCCTACGGAAGAACGTAGAGAGGATTACAAGCCCATTGTCTCTTCCCTCCCGCCACAGTCAAGCTCCCCAACATCAAAAGGAAATCAAGCAAGGCACCGATCGCTCCCGACAACCCCAGTACCGCATTCTGTATGCGATGTTTCTTATACGGCACCAGTAACTCACCAACCAATGCCCACTGGACAGCGAAAAGGAATTCTCATAGGGTCCGTGCGCCAGGGGCAAGGGTCGCAAGCACACCAGCCGTACGTAGCAATCTCAATCTAGCGAGATGTTCAGCTTCCCAACGACCCAGCAGAATCAGCCATATCGCCTCAGCTCCGCCAGCCGTGAAATCCTCCTCGCCTCCGAGAATTAAGAAAGCCATCTTCTGGAATTATGCCCAACAATTCGGTCAGCAAGGCATCAAATTCCTCCACTAGCATCCCATAGAGAGCCCAGAGGGGACAAAACCCTTTGCTTTCCCAGAGTTCTTGGGAAGTCCTTCCGAATCGAGATTTAGACTTTATCTTCTGACGAGGTCTTTGTTGGGTTTTCAAGGGACTGAATCCGCAGTGCTGTCCCATAGGATTTTCTAAAAACCAGCGAAATAAGCCTGTTCACAGAGTTGCGGCAAGTAGCCAAGTAAATCCATTTTCTTCCAAAGTGAAGTGCGAACGATTGCATAGAGGCGAATGAAGCTATGGGTCCATTGGCTGAGGCGACTGATAAAGCGCAACAAGATATAGACCAGCAATGCGGTCCAGACTTGCCAACGGACTCCGTTGGCTGAATGCCCAAGAAAATCTCCCAGCTTGAGCGTTTGCTTGATCTGTTTGAAGAAGACTTCGATCTGCCACCTAGCCTTATAGAGTTCGCATACCGTCGCCGCGCTCCATTTGAGATGATTCGGCAAAAAGGTCATCTACCGGCGTTTCCCGTCAACGTCCACCCACGCTGTGACTCGCCTGGCATGAGTGCTGTTGGTGAGCATGATTTCCTCATCGGAAATCAACTCGCCGCTGACCTCTCGCTTGTCCAAGAGATCATAGACCATTCCTTTCTTTTCTCTTCCCACCCAGAAGACGCCGCGATCAGAGAGCTCACTCAGATGCTTCCAATCGTTGTATGCGCGGTCAAAAATCACGATTTCCCCGTCTTTAAGCCCGGCACAGAGTTCTCAGGCGCAACGGGCATCATTGTGCTTGGCCGTATCGACGATAGCGAAGCGGGGGAGCAGACTCTCCATATCCAATCGCATATGCGTCTTGGCTGCTGCTTTACGCCGCCGATGTTTGACCCAGTCCATTGAGTTAGCCACCAGCTCAATGGTGGTCGAATCGATGATTTGAATCGATCGTCGAAAGCGACGAATAGCCTTCGGAAGTTTTCCCCTCTGATATTGCGGCAGCGTATTTTGCAAATGATCAAGCACCGACCAGAACAGTTTTTGGGCCATGGCTGCCGGGCGCACTTTGTTCGCATGAGAAAGCCCGTTTCGACTGGGAGCCTTGGCGCCTCGCAAAGCCGAGAGTGAACCCGAGTGAAGGCCCAGACTGTCGCAGACGTCGTTCAACCCAAGACAACGAGTCACCGGAGCGTAGATCATGGCGACGACGTGGCTCCACGGACAGAAACTTCGTGCTCTATCACCCGCTCCTGTATCACGAGCCAATTGGGACACTAAGTGGGGAGGTATATGATTGCAGATCTGCCGAAGAACCGTGAGATTGGAGCGGGCTGGTTGGTGTCTTTCGTTTTTCAATGCCTGCTGAGTGGCTGGTTTACAAAGTATCTTCCAGCCCTTTCTTCATTTTCCTATAGGACGCCTGTGATATCGTTTGAAGGATCCGCCGGGCTAGCGAAAATAGCCAAGCACTCTACCCTCCAGGTATTCGAAAAAGCTGAAATGTACAATCTGATGTTTGAGGAAGGGCTCGATACCGTACTGCCGACACTCAATCAGGATCTCGATTTTGCCTGGATCGATGGTCACCATGAGAAACAAGCAACTCTCCACTATTTCGATCGGATAAAACCCCATCTCAAAAAAGGCGCGATCGTAGCATTCGATGATATCTACTGGTCAACTGATATGCTCGAGGCATGGGAGCAACTTCGCCAAGCAAAGGGCTTCAGTCATACAATCGATGTTGGGGTTTGCGGCATCGGGATTTGGACCGGAGAGGACCAATCCCCAAGAGAGTGGAGCGTCAACCGATTCGTCAGATCAGGCAATTGGCAACCACAGAAGCCTGCAGGTTGGAAACAAGCCTAATCTCCATGAACTCTTCTTAAACTCTCTACCGAGGAAATCTTCCTCCTGAAATCCCCCCCCCCCGACATCCTGCATTCGCAATGCGATACCGCTCGGAAGAAACTAACCCTTCTTTAGGGTGGGCCCCAAGCCTCCGAGCAAGCATACCCTCAAGTCAAACTGGTCACCACCACCTAGTTCTGAGCACGTGCCCGGGCATTGGGGTCTCGTTGTTCACGAAAAAGATCCATGATGATCGCTTGAGCTCGCAGGTATCCAGCATGGCCATCTAGGTAGACAAAGTTGGATCCTTGATTATGCCGTTTTTCTGCAATGCGCCGTTGCGTATTGAGACGACCGGTCGTCTCATTGTAGGGCAAGTGCGTGGGAGCCCAGACATCATTCAAATCTGTCTGAGCGTCTTGATACCCCGTGATAATCGGGCGCCAGGACCCATCTTCGTTATCGCCTAAGTGAATGCTATCGCTTGGATTCTGAAAGGCTGTGATCTTAGATGGACCGACTTGCTCACTCCCGATCATGTCGGTCACACTCGAGAACTTCCAAGCGTTGATCACGTAGGTAATGATCTGTCGATTGTTCGGATCCCTATTCGGATAGCTGGGGCACTTGTAGATTTTTACCCCACGAAAATCTTCATCGGTTCCGCCCTCCGGCATGAATGGCATGTAAACAAAAAACCAAGGATAACCGTTGCCACGCGGAATATAATCTTCGTTGTCATCCGCATACATCAGCATCGCCAATCCAACCTGCTTCAGGTTGTTGATACAGGCGATTCCTTTCGCTTTGGCCTTCGCTTTGCCAAGAGCAGGCAAGAGCATTCCGGCAAGAATGGCGATGATCGCGATAACGACCAACAACTCGATTAGGGTAAAGCCCTTGGAACCAGAGAGTCTCGTTCCTTTTTTTCTAGCAATATTCATAACACCTAGCACTTGGGTACACTGGTATCCACACGATGGGATAACAACTAGTTAACGGGATGACACTTTTCTAGAGGAGCATAGGTGAAATGTGGAGTACAAAATCGAAGTTTTTCTAAAATCCTACTGAAACCCCAGTAGGAGCGGGTTCTGAACTGTCACAAAGAAACGAGCCGAGTTTCCAGTAACCTGAGATCGGATACGCCTAGGGTATCAGGGGGCGGCTGCACTCAGTTGCTGAGAGACAACCGTGTTGCCCACGGGTGATCATTCCTTTCGATGGGTTCAATCGACCGTCAGGGAGCGCCTAGCGAAATCTTACCTACCCGGAAGCTTCTCGTGAGATGTATTTCGAACCAGCCAAGGCCATTTCAAAAAGGCGCCTTCTCCGTGGAAGAAGATTAGAGGAACAAGGGAACCGCCAGACAGAGAACGCCCCGGTAAATTGCCCTTCTCGCTTCAGTCATCATTCGCCAGAAAAACGATGCGGAAGAATTGACTTTGGGCGTCTTCTATTTGGCGTTCCAAACGCTTCATCTGGCCCCGAGAACCATAGAACGCGGAAGGCTCCACGCCATCAACAGCTTCCCAGCTTGCATCGGGGTTCAAACTCGAAGAAACCTGAAGTTCGACCCCTATTGTAGCCGCGGGAATTGCGGGAAAGACAAACTCAATCGCTGATTCTGCTCGATTAATCGACAGCGTCCAAAAATCTTCCGAATCCAATGGGCTCGTCCCCAGTTCATACTCCAATGAATTGGGAAATCCGTCGCGATCATGATCATTCGCCGGAGCAGCCAAAGGATTCAGAGCGGACCCAAAATTCCTTGAACTCCACTCTTCATACGACTCTCTTGGAAAAGAAGCGATCCACTCTCGAACAAGCTCGATGGCCTCACTGTCTAGCTCGTTCGATCCCAGCGGCGGCATCCGATTACTTCCCAACGATGAGATCCGCTGTAGGAGTTCTGAGGCACTGGGATCTCCAGGAACCACAACACGACGCCCAGGTCTGATAGAGGGATTGCTTAGAACACCACCAACGATCCCGGCATCGGCAAGCTCCGTAGTGATTCGTGCATCCCAGGACCCAATAGCGTCGCCTCCTGGCTGGTGACATTGGCTACAATTGGAATCCAAGTAGGATCTTACGCGATGCATCAAACTCTCCGTCGTATCATCAATGGCAGCCAAGGTCATTCGCTCAGCACTCGCATCCACGGCTTCATCAAAATATCCGGCATCACTATAGGCCAAGATCTGTTCTACAGCTCCCTGCTCGAAATCGTGCCTTCGCGCAAGTTGCGCCGTGCTAAATCCGAGGGCCTCGCCCCCGGTTGCCGTGTGACATTGGAGACACTCGCCTCGGCTTGGGTAGCGCCAACGCTGTTCACGAACGCCCCCCTCATCTTCAACCGTGAAAACCTCGTCCATTCCTTCCTCTGGTACCAAAAAGGCATTCTGTTGATCATCGTCCCAACGATAAGTAAGCCCGTAGATTCCCTCGCTGCCTTTAACAATAAATCGAGTCTCGAGCCTACGGGTGGACGAAGGATCTCCAGATTTAAGCTCTAGCTCAAAGTGTTTCACCCAAAACATCCCTGTAGGAAACCCCCAATTCCTCTCAGGATGATAGGAAATCGTCGCATCAAGCTCAGGCACACTAAACCAGCGTCGTTTCTGAGCCCCATCGGACCAAAATGGAGCATTGATCGAGTAGCCAACAATTCCAGGATTAGGGGTCAGAGACCCAAGGTCGTGGAAAACGCCGGTATCTGCGAGTGAGCGAGGTATCGCGTCGCCCTCGTCTTCGTCTGGTTCGCTAGAAACTAAGCGCCATAGACGGCTTGAATTGAAATCAGCCAACAATACATCGCCATTTCGAGGATCCTCACCAAAAGCTGAAATCCCTGATTCCCTGCCGATGTTCTCCCATTGTATCGCATCCGCCCCCTCGTGCCGTAGCCACCAGAGGTTACCGCTTGCGTAGTCCGCAAACAAATACGCACCAACCAACGATGCAATCCGAGAACCTCGGTAGACAAGGCCTCCGGTAATCGAGTTCCCCTGATTCGATCGACTCCCATGCCCATACTCCAAAATCGGATCGATAAACTCGACCCCCTCGGGAACCTCGTCACGTCTAGGCCCATCGATCGTTCCTTCCCGATAGTTCCAACCGTAGTTTCCTCCCTTAACGATGATATCGACCTCCTCGCGACGTCCTTGTCCGACGTCTCCGGTGTAGAGCTCTCCGCTTGCAGAATCGAATGCCATCCGCCAAGGATTTCGCAGTCCAACAGCCCAAAACTCGGTCCTCACCTCCTGAGGAATGAGACGACTGCCATTAAACTGTACTACCCCCACAAAAGGATTATCATGTGGCACCGAATAGTGTGCCAACCCCGACTCATCAAGAACGATCGCAGGATGAGGATTCGGCTCCAAATTACCCGGTCGCTTATCAACGTCAATTCTCAGAATTCCGGCAAAGAAGTCTCGATCCAAGCGCTGACTGTTCTGCAGAGAATCATTGGCAGCCCCCTCGTCCCCTAACGACACATAGAGATACCCGTCTGGACCAAAGTGTAGATCGCCACCATTGTGATTGCCTGCGTCATCTCGCTGACTGAATAAGATCACCTCTGAGTCGAGGAGCCCTTCATTGGGGTTCTCCGGATTGACTTGGAATCGCGACACTCGATTCGGATCCCCAGCGGCGCGAGCCGTATAGAATACGAAGAACGTACCATTCCGTTGATAGTCAGGATGGAACGCCAAACCGAGCAGCCCTTGCTCTCCAGATCCAGATTCGACCCCGCGCGAGAGGGACAGAAACGTCTGCCGAACAGGATTCTCGAGATCGGGGATCACCCGGATTCGCCCAGAACGTTCGAGAACAAAAAGCCGATTCGAATCGCCTGGGGCAGACACAATACCAACAGGTTGAGAAAAGGAACGAATTTCAGGAAAAGCTAACTCCAACTCAAAACCCGTACTCGGAAGGGAGTCTGGAAAATGTGTCGTGGTATTTTCCACACGCTCTAGAACCTGTCCGGAGCAAACCAGACTCCCCCCACAACTAAGCACTCCCAACAAGAAGACTAACGTAAATCGCCACATAATCACCGTAATACACCCATTCAATCATTTAACATTGGCGTCCCAAGGGCTCGATCAATCCAAACATCGAGCTTCACCTTCTCAGACAGCCGAGCAGCCCAGCTCTCTGGGATCCCGAGGTCACCACCAAGACCGAAACATGCTCCTAAAATTCCTCCCAGCAAGATCGCTCGACCACAAGAATCCCCACCAATCCAGATATTTTCCCTGACCGCAGACGAGAACGATTCGACCTTCCCCAATTGATGAAAAACACTAGGAATACCAAATTTAAGTTCACAACTCAGACCAAGCTGAGCCGAGAACTCTTTTGAAGAGCATTCGTTACTTTCGAAAGCCGGCTTGAGATCTGAAACGATCGATTCACTTGCAGCTCGCAACCCAGCTTCCGCAGCAAGAGCCGGACTAGCGGTAAGAATCGCTGTCTCCAAAGCTCGGGCTGCAACCAATCCATACGCCACTGAGGTATCGAGATTATTGGTCACCTTAACGGCCGATTCCGTCGTCGTCACCAAACGAGGGTCTCCTGCGAAACGAGCTACCAAGGCGGGGAGTTTAGAAATCGCAGGCAACTGATCGTCTGCCGAACCAAAAAACACCCCCTCAGGGCTCTCCCGCATCGCCACCCCCGCACTCTCCATTCGATTCAAGGTTTCCCGAGTGGCATGATCGATATACCCGACATAGCCTCCCCCATAACCAAAAAACTGCTGAAACAAGGACTGATAGTGCTGTTGCGAATAGTCGCCCTTGTTCGAAGAAAGCGATTGTAACATCAGCCTTGCCTGCTCCCCGTAATGCGAAAGCTCTCCTGCCTGCCGCATGCCATGAGCAAAATAGCCAGAGAAACCATCGAAATCACAACGTTTTGGCTGGCGAAATTCCGGTTCCACTGGAGCCAGTTCCTTAATTCGTGCCTGATCATACAACCAATGAAACCCCATCGAGGCAGCATCAGCCACCAAGGCTCCCAGTATCGCTGCACGTTTTCGTTCTCTCAGTCCGTCACTCATCCTGTCGTTCGATATCTAGAGCCTCCACAAGGCATTCTATTCCGCCCCATTTGACTTCAACCAATATACGCGGCCAAACTAAGGATGCCAACTTAGTCTGCTAGGAATGGAAAGAATCTCCTCCGATGCGCTTGAATACGAACATCCTCAAGGCGGTTTTACCCACCTTGAGGACTGTTCCTTGGTTACGATCGGTTAATTCCTATTCAATGACTTCTGTGTCCGCTTCATTCACTTCACTCAGTCGAAAGAAGCAGATTCTCCCACTCATAGGGACGAACAAACGCATTTGCCCACTCGCAGGAGAAACCACCTGGTCTCGCAGCTGCTCCTCCTCGCCCAGCGAGAAGGACATTGTTTTCCAGTCACTAAGCTTCAAGTTTTCACAAACTTGAAGGGTGAAGCCAGAACCAGCCGCGCTGGCGCATTCAAGCTCGACTCCGGTTGTTCCATCCTGTCGTTGAACTGAGCGAACGGAGATCACCCGAGCCTCGGTAGACGCGCCTTGATCATCAACCACAATCCGTACCGGTATCGAAGCAGCCAACACCGTTCCCCGATCCGGGAAGCGCCAGTAGAAATGAACCGCACTGACACCCGTCCTAATTAACTGGGCCAATCGATCCTCATTGGATCGATCCAAGCTTAACTCAACATTGAAGCTACGGCTCTGCCCACCATTGAGACGCACATTCGTCACCCACTCGCTCGCCTGACGAACGTTGGCTCGGCGGAACTGGATCACCCCGCTTTCTCCAACCGCAATTAACTCAAGGTTCGCGCGCCGATCCGTTGGATTCTCGACCACGAGGTCGAGTCGAGCACTTCCGTTCAAAGGTAAGTCCACAATCCCAGGAACATGTAGCCCCGTCCCGGCAGGATCCAACTGCTTCACGGTCGGATCGTCACTTCTCACCACGCGACTTCTACAGAATTCCTTGGCTCCCGTCAGAGGATCCGTCACCGTCACTCCAAACCAAGCACAGGGTTCCGCCACATTTTGCAATCGTTCACAATCAATCTTAACCACGACCTCTCGACAGTCGCCCGGGGGGATAAGGATCGAACCTGAATTCGGGCTAAAATCGACCATGGGATCCAAGACCACAGGACAGTCCGCAGATGCCGGAGGCAAGGTGATTTCCCATTTTAGCTCCCGGACTTGATTCGATTTATTGCATAAAACAAGCAGTGCCTGAGCGGAACCCTGATTCGGGCAGCAATAAACGAGCTCTGGAAGTCGGCAGCAGAATCCTAGCTGTGGCACATCATTCTTTTCGGGCACATCGAAACAAAGTTCTCGAAGGCAGCATTCCTCAAGATCCTTGGTGTGAAAGGTCATCGGCAATTTCACCGAATGTCCAGGGCGAACGCCGTCGATCTCAAAGCAATAGGTCTGACTCGCTCCTGGAGCAAGGGGTGGTGTCAGGGGGAGATATCCAGGGACCGCAGCGATGCCTGCCCCTGGATCTGCCAGCACAAACACATGATGCAATTCCGCAGTTCCAAGGTTCGTGACAGTTACACAGACCTCCACCTTCGCGGTACCATCGGCAGCCACAGAGAGACACTCCACGCTCTTGGTCTCAAGGGCCACACACTCGCAATCGGGCAATTCAACCGCTATTTTTTCAGTGCAACACTCTTCCATTTGCCCGTCTACAAGACTCAATAGAGTCACATTGAAACAAGCCTCCCCTCCAGACACACCACCAATCAGTTCAATACCGGAGAGATCGAACGATGCACCGGACGCGAGGCTAGGAGAAAGAGGCAATTGATTTGGAGAGATCCCGGTCAAACCGGACACGGGTGTCAAAAGCACCCATTGAGCGTCTTTCCCAGACTGATTCGTTAGGCTTAGAGACACCTCGAACGGAGCTCCCTCTTCCCGCGGACAATCCACTTTCAATCGATCAACAAGCAGACACCCACAATCATCAAAGAGATCAATCGCACCAATCAAGGTTTTGTCCTGGTGCACGATATCATTGTCGATGTCGATGAGAATGCTATTCGCTGTGGCTGGAGCATCCGTGGCGTTTCCCCCTGCCGGCACTCGATGTAGGCCATAAATATTTCCGTGAAGGATATCGCCGGTGGACCAGACGTTCTCTTCACAGTCACTTACCACTCCCCCGGCCGTTAGCCGCCCACTATCACCAATGCGATACTTGTTTACTGGACTCGCAGTCCACGCGCCGCTCACACCCGTATATTCCAAGACCCGCGCCTGATGCACGCCATCCCAACGGTAGTAGCGTTCTGCCAGAAGCATCGCGCCCGATTTAGTAAATTCAATCGAAGCCACGGGAAGAGACCAATTCGCCGTCCGCGGCGGTAAAGTCACTTCAATCTGTGCACTCGCTGGAATGAATTCCCCTGTGCTCGAATCCAACGCTACAGACCAGATCTCATTCGCATCGAGAGCTGAAGGATGGGTCTTATCTTCCCACCAAACGGCATAATAAAGACGACCTCCAAAGACATGCACTCCCCAAACACGCCGCCCCAGAGGCGACATCGTATCTGGCGTTCCTGGATCCGGAATCGGCGTCAACGAAGCAGCCGTTCTCCCGTCAATACCATGATCATAGGATACCGCCTGCACAGTCATCGAAACAGTGTCAATCCGATAGATCTTACCGTCTTCAAAATTGGAAACGTAAAGCCAACTCCCTCCATCTCCACTAAGATTATGACAGAGGCTCCCAAGAGATGCGTTCCCCGTTCCGCTGATTGTTGTTGAACTAATCGCGCCTGAAACCCCGTCCAACCGGTAAATACCCCCGTGCCCCGCAGGTCCCGGCGGAAAATTCCCATATACTGTCGTCGCTCCAATATAGATGTTGCGTGCTGGCGCACTATCGAGCGCCACGCCAAACACCTCACCGATACTACTTGCTAACCATTCATCGGGACTCCCCTCGTTGTGAAACATAAAGCCCGGCGGCGGAAACCAATTACTTCCCAAAGTCGCACCATTCGCCAACGGGTCCCTCGTATCAATAATACCGACAACATGATTGTTCGGGTCAGGGATAACCGCGTTGTTGCTAGTACCGGAAAAACAGGTCACGACCAACTGCCCTGCTTCCATCGGAAGAGCGGCTTGCGCCGTCGCCTTGTTGGAAAGGAGACTGCATAATACTAGCAGTAATAGTGTCTTTATTTGAGCTTTTCTCGACCATCGTAGATTGTTCATAGTTTGAGTGTGTTGTGTTGGGCGGCCACTTGAGGCTCAACCTCTGGCACGCAAAAATGATTGAGCACTCCCCAAGCCGTTCTCAGAACTGCCAAACAAAATGCGACAGCACCGGAAGGGCAATGACGTCTGAACAACTCGTTCCTTGCAGATTGTTTTCACTCCTCGATAATCTCTCCTCGTCGAATCAACTCATTCCAGAATAGAAGCTAAGCCATGATCAACACGCACAACACCTCCCGAATGCGACGTCACGCCCTGCTTGTCGTCCTCAACCTGATCATTCCGCTCCCATTCGCGCTTTCCGCTCAAGGAATCGAATCGGAAGTTGGCAAGGTGTTCGCGAGCTACGAAGTACCTGAAAAGATCGAACGCTCCACCAAAACAATCAAAGAAGCGGCTGACAATTTTCTAGAGAACCTCGACGAGATTCTCATTTCCAAGGCTAAACTCCCTTTCAACACCCCAGAAAAAACCATCTGGAGCAATCTCCCCCCGAACCTTGACTACGCAGGCATTCGAGTCGCGGACCTTAGCCCGGACGAATTGGAGCGCTTCATCACGTTGCTCGCCACTTCCTTGAGCCCTACAGGATTCGAGAAGGTGCGGGGCATTATGCTAGGAGACGACCTTCTCGTCCGAGGCGATCAAACAGGAAATCGAATGCTTTTTGGGGCAGACAACTACTGGTTCTTCATCTACGGCACCCCCTCGCTGACAGAACCTTGGGGTTGGCAATTTGACGGTCACCATCTTGCGATCAATCTGACCATCGCCAAGGATGAGCTCACATTGTCTCCTTCGTTCATTGGTACGCAGCCAGCCGATGTCGCTTGGGGAAATCGCTATACCCACAAGCCCATGGCAAACGAAGTGGCCCTGGCATTCAAACTCGTCAACAGCCTTAGTCCCAATCAAACAGCGAAGACGATTGTCGGCCCCCGACGCCAGAACCTCGATGCCGGGCCGGGAGCCGATGACGTGAAGCCCGCATTCAAAGGCATCATGGGATCAGAACTGAGCCAGAGCCAGAAAACCAATCTAGACCAACTCGTCAATGAATGGTTGAGAATCCTTCCTGCTCCCTTCGCCCAGAAACGTCAGCAAGAGATCCGCCGCACGCTAGATAAGACGTACTTCGCATGGTGGGGCGATTCTGAACCAGGGAGCGCCATTTATTTTCGCGTTCAGGGGCCAGAGGTGCTTATCGAGTTTGCCAACCAGAATCTCGGCGGGGATCCTCAACAACATCTTCACTCGGTCTATCGTGATCCCAGCAATGACTACGGCCAGAGTTTCTAACGAATGGTTGATACCGCATTCATGCCTCCGATCTGAGTGAACTTGATTCCCCGTCATGAACCAACCACCGATCTTTCTTTCGATCGCGATCGGCACTCTCATTGCGGTGGCATCCACCACAGGATGCCACCTTTTTAATACGCGAGCACAGTCAACACCACGTCTCCACCCCGCCGCGATTCCAAATACCCACACCCCAGGAGATGTTGATAAGCCCTCGTTGGTCCCCTTCATCATCGCGACCCCCAATTCACTCCCCGGCCTCGTGATCGATGAAACCGAGGCCGTTCTCGAGGGGGACTGGCAATATTCAACCCACACCCCTCCCTACGTCGGAGCTGGCTATCTCCACGACCAGAAATCCGGAAAAGGAACGAAATCAGTCACCTATCACCCACAATTTCGCCAGTCAGGCCTCTTCGAACTCCGCCTCTCTCACTGCTACAATGTCCGTCGTTCAACCAACACCTTGATCCAGATCAAATCAGCGAATGGGATCGATGAAATGCGAATCAATCAACAAAAAGTTCCTGAGCACCACCGACTATTTCGCACGATAGGCACCTATAAATTCAACGCAAACGAAGAAAACTGGGTGAGAATTTCAAACGGAGGAACGGAGGGGCACTACGTCATCGCCGACGCTATTCAGTTCCTTAGAACCGAATAGCCCTTTAAGAAAGAAGCCAATACGGCGTCTAATCACTCAAAAACGCCACAGTTTCGAATCATAAGACCAATTCTCGCAACATTCCCCAGAATGGCACGATGCTTGCCTTCATCAATAAAAAGACCAGGGCTTCCAATCTCAATAGAATGCACCCCCAAGAACTTACGGCCTACGAACCAAAACCCGACTAGAGCCAAAAGAGTGCTCTTTCGGCTCTACGCATGCTTCCCATGTCTGCAGAACCAAAACATTCGAAACCACGATTGACCTTGGACGAGGGCTTTCATAGTTTGACCCCACAGGGCCGAATGGCGCGAGGAGGTTATGTGGCGTTAAAGCATTTGGTTTTCACTCTTATCGTTCTACTGAGTACAATTCAAGGATTGGCTCAGTCGGCAATCACTGACACGACGCCGCTTGTCATTGCTTCCGAGCCTCAAAGAGATCGACTCAAAGAAGACGTTAACCGTCTGGACGACGATCCAGCCGGAACCGTTCGCGTCAACGGACAACTCGCCCATGCGCGTCGATTCCTCGCCCGATTCAAACCAAGCGCCCCGTCAGACGGTCAAGCGCAAGTCGCGGCAGACCAAGATTTTGGCATCCAGAAACGCTATCAGCACACCACCAATCTAGTCACCCTCACGTTCAACACGATTAGAGCGGATCAATCAACGCCAACTCAAGCTGAAGACCAATACCGCGACGAACTCCAGTCCCTACGCACATCCGGACAATTTCTCTACGTCGAACCCGACTACCTACTCACTGCCAGCGCAACCCCCACAGATCTCGCATTCACAGATGGCTCCCTCTGGGGACTAAGCAACACCGGCCAAAACGGGGGCGTGAGCGGCGCCGATATTAACGCCGTTCCGGCGTGGGATATTACGACAGGCTCAAGCGACGTTATCGTTGCGGTTATCGATTCCGGACTAAGAACGACCCATCAAGACCTCACTGCCAACCTATGGATCAATGTTGATGAAATCCCAGCAAACGGCATCGACGATGATTCCAATGGCTTCATCGACGACCGGCACGGAATCGACACTGTTACTGGTTCTGGCACCCCGACCGATAACACCAGCCACGGGACTCACGTCGCGGGAACCATCGGAGCGGTCGCCAATAGTGGAGGGCCCCACGTCGGTGTTGCATGGGATGTGCAACTGATGGGGCTTAAGTTTCTCGACACCAATACCGGGTTCACGTCAAACGCGATTACATGTATCGAATACGCAATCGCCAACGGAGCCGACATCATCAATGCGAGCTGGGGAGGCAATGGAGCAAGCAGTGCCCTCAGGGATGCGATCGTCGCCGCCGAACAAGCGGGCATTCTGTTCGTTGCCGCTGCCGGCAACGACGGGAGCAATAACGACACCACCCCTCACTACCCCTCAGATTTCACGGTCCCCAACATTATTTCGGTCGCTGCCTTGGACCGCACCGATGGTTTGGCTTCCTTTTCGAACTTCGGCGCAAGCAGCGTCGATCTCGGAGCCCCAGGCGTTCAGATCCTATCGAGCCACGCTCAAAGTGATACGACCTATGCGTTCTTTTCCGGAACGAGCATGGCCAGCCCCCACGTTGCTGGGGTGGCAGCCCTCGTGAAGAGCCAATTCCCATCGATCAGTGTCACAGAACTAAAAGCCCGAATCCTCAACAGCGCGACGAGTGTCCCCTCGCTCGCTGGACGCAGTCTTACTGGAGGGCGGGTCAATGCTCACGAAGCGTTAACGATCAACGGGGATGGCAACCTCGAATTCCAACTCGCGCTTTCTCAAATACCCTTAATCGGCGGCCGAGACGTCGTTGTCTTCGCCACCGTGACTG